>Ga0181535_10006592_pt1 | contig 11916 bp, 10 predicted proteins | sample PEATcosm2014_Bin_44_FD_119774 | JGI IMG/M metagenome (GOLD analysis project Ga0181535, IMG submission 119774) | Peatland microbial communities from MTU Mesocosm Facility, Houghton, MI, USA - PEATcosm2014_Bin17_30_metaG | ecosystem: Environmental > Terrestrial > Soil > Wetlands > Peat | place...
CGGCCGCCCTGCGCTTCGCCGTGCCCTCAGGCGACGTGTGCTTCGACGACGTCATCCGCGGACCCATCACGATCGGCTCCGAGCAGATCGGCGACTTCATCATCCTGCGCTCCGACCACCTGCCGAGCTACAACTTCGCGGCCGTGGTCGACGACGCCGCCATGGCCATCACCCACGTCATCCGCGGCGACGACCACCTCACCAACACCGCCCGCCAGGAGTTGCTGCGCCGCGCGCTCCACCCCGGCGCCGCGGCACCCATCTACGCCCATCACGCCATGATCCTGGCGCCCGGCGGCGGCAAGCTGTCAAAGCGCCACGGGGCGACGGCGGTGGGCGACTATCGCCGTCTCGGTTACCTGCCTCAGGCGATCGTCAACTACCTGGCGCTGCTCTCGTGGTCGCACGGCGACGACGAGGTGCTCGGCATCGAGCGGCTCGTCGCCGACTTCGAGCTCACGGCCCTGTCGGGCAGTCCGGCGATCTTCGACATGAGCAAGCTCGACTGGCTGAACCACCAGTGGATCATGGCCTCGGGCGACGCCGAGCACGAGCGCCTCGTCGCCGAGCGCCTGCCGGTCGGCACCCCCGCGCCCGCCGTGGCCGCCATCGCCGCCGCCGTCAAGTCGTCGCTCGAGCGCTACGGCGACGTGCCCCAGGCCGCCGCCCCGCTGCTCGAGCGCCCCGCGCTCGACTCAGCGACACGGCAGGCCGTCGCCGCCGCGGCCGAGCCGCTCGCCCTGTTTGCCGACCTGCGCCGCGCCGCGACGGCGCTGTACCTGACGCTCGAGCAGGCGCGCGAGCTGCTCGGCGAGTACCGTCGCCTGGGCAAGGAACGCTCGCTCACCGCGCGCGAGCTGCTCATGCCGCTGCGCCTGGCGCTGACCGGCCGCGAGCACGGCCCCGACCTTGCCTTCGTGCTCGGTGCCATCGCGGCCGACGAGGCCCTCGAGCGCCTTTCCCTTGCCGTGAACGCCGCGCCGCCGGCCGCGGACACACCTGCCGACGAGACCGCGCCGCCCTGCGGCGCGCTGCCCGGCACGACCGAAGGAGACCAACGGTGATCAGGCTCTTCAACTCTCTCACGCAGCGCAAAGAGGAGCTTGTTCCGCGCGACGCAGGCAAGATCGGCATCTACGCGTGCGGCCCCACGGTCTACAACCTGGTGCACATCGGCAACGCCCGTCCCTACGTGGTCTTCGCCGTGCTGCGCGCCTGGCTGACCGCGCGCGGCTTCGACGTCACGCTGGTCGAGAACATCACCGACGTCAACGACAAGATCAACGCCAAGGCCGACGCCGAGGGCCGCTCGCCGAGCGCGGTGGCGGCCGAGTTCACGCAGGCCTACCTCGACGACACCGACCGCCTCGGCGTGCCGCGCCCCGACGTCGAGCCGCGGGCCAGCGAGACCATCCCCGAGATCGTCGACCTCGTCTGCCAGCTCGTGGCCGGCGGTCACGCCTACGAGTCGCAGGGCAGCGTCTACTTTCGCGTGCGTAGCTTCCCCGGGTACGGCAAGCTCTCCAACCAGCGCATCGACGAGCTCGAAGAGGCGAGCCGCACCGAGCCCGAGCCCGGCAAAGAAGACCCGCTCGACTTCGCTGTCTGGAAGGCGGCCAAGCCCGGCGAGAGCGAGCACCTTTGGGAGAGCCCCTGGGGCACGGGCCGGCCGGGCTGGCACATCGAGTGCTCGGCCATGGGCCTGCGCTACCTGGGCGCCGGCTTCGACATCCACGGCGGCGGCCGCGACCTGATCTTCCCCCACCACGAGAACGAGATCGCCCAGGCCGAGGCGGCCGGCATGCCCTTCGCCCGCATCTGGATGCACAACGGCATGATCCGTTCGGGCGGCGAGAAGATGGCCAAGTCGGTCGGCAACATCTTCCTGCTGCGCGAGGTGCTCGACCGCTACCCGGCGCCGGTGGTGCTCACGTACTTCCTGACCACGCACTACCGCAGTCCGCTCGAGTTCTCGCTCGACAAGCTCGACGAGGCCAAGGCCGCCTACGGGCGCCTGGTCGAAGCGGTGCGCACGGCCCACTTCCGGGCCGACAACCCAGGCCACGGCGCGCTTCACGACGCAGCCGAGCTGCGTGCCGTGCTCGACCGCACGCGCGGCGCCTTCGCCGAGCAGATGGACGACGACCTGAACACGGCGGCGGCCCTGGGCGAGCTCTTCAGCCTGGGCCGCGAGCTCTTCCGCTACGTGGGCGCTGCCGACGCCGCCAGCCACTCGGCCGACACGGCCGCCCTCGAAGACGCCGAAGACCTGCTCGTGCAGTGCCTCGACGACCTCTGCATCGCGCTGCCCGACGCCGGTCCGGTGGTCGCCGCCGGGTCCGACGCCGGCACGGGCGACGCGGCGGCGGCCACGCGCCGCTCCGACGGCGAGGTCTGCCCGACCGACGTCGTGCCGCTACCGGCGGCCGCGCGCCTGGCCGACGAGGGCCGCTGGGCCGACATCGCCGACTTGGTCGACGAGCGCCTCACGTGCGGCGACGCCAGTTACGCCTGCCTGCTGCGCGACCATCTGCGCGCCGAAAAAGACTACGCGAGCGCCGACGGCCTGCGCGCGCGCATCGAGGCGGCCGGCTTCGAGGTGCGCGACACTCCCGCCGGCACCCAAGTGGTGCGCAAGGGCTGATGAGCATCGCCCCGCCTGACAGGAGCGTGGCGGGGGCGGCGGCCTGCGGCCGCCGCCCCCGCCGATGACCGTGGACTGGCTCTACGGCCGGCAGGTCGTGCGCCTGGCCTGCGCGGGCGGCGCGAAGCGCCGCCCGCGCAGGCTCGTGGCGACCTCTGAAGCCCTCGCCTGGCTGACGGCCCACAAGGTCGACACCGGAGCCCTGCGAGTCGAGAGCTCCGAGGCCCAGGACATCGCCCAGCTCACCGGCAGCCGCGAGCATCAGGGGGTCGCCTGTCTGGTGGGCGACTACCCCTACGCGCCGCCCGGCGAGCTGCCCGCTCGCGACCTGCTCGTCGTGCTCGACGAGGTCACCGACCCGCGCAACCTGGGCGCCATCGCGCGCAGCGCCCTGGCGGCCGGCGCCGGCGGCCTGGTGCTGCCGCGTCACCGCACGGCCGCGGTCACTCCGGCGGCGGTCAAGGCTTCGGCGGGCGCCACCGAGCACCTCGACATCGCCCACGTGACCAACGTCGTCGCCTTTCTCTCCGAGTGCAAGCAGGCCGGGCACTGGGTCTACGGGGCGGCCGGCGACGAGCCGCGCCCCTTCGGCGCCCTCGACCTCACGGGCAAGGTGGCGCTCGTCTTCGGCGCCGAGGGCCGCGGCCTGCGGCCGCTGGTGCGCCGCGCCTGCGACGAGCTCGGCGCCATCCCCATGCAGGGTCCGGTCGGCAGCCTGAACGTCAGTGTGGCGGCGGCGCTGTTCCTCTACGAGGCGTACCGCCAGCGCACGCCCGGGCCGGGTGCGGGTGGGGGAGCCTAGGCGCATGGCGTCGAAGGACCACGATTCGTACATCGTCGACGGCTACAACGTGCTGCACGCCTTCTTTGCCGATCTACGCCAGGAGGAGCTCGAAGACCGGCGGCGTTGGCTGGCGGAGCAGCTCGCCGGCTTCGCCGCGCTACGCGACGCCCGGGTGGTGCTGGTCTTCGACGCGCACACCCAGCCCCGCGGCACCTGCGAGCCGCTCGCCGGCACGCGCGTCGAGATCTGCTACGCGGGCGGTTCGCGATCGGCCGACGAGGTGATCGCGCGCCGCATAGCCACCGAGCCCGCCGACGCCGCCATCGTGGTCGTGTCGGCCGACTACGAGGTGCAGCGCACGGCGACCAGAGCCGGCGTGCGGCGCATGACGCCGCGCGAGCTGGGCGCCGCCATGGGGGTCGACCACAAACTAGTTGCAAACGACGAGAACACAAGTAGAATGACGACAACGCTTGAGGATAAAGTAGACCTTGAGACTTGGCGAAAGCTGGAGCGCCTGAGACGCGAAGGCGGTTAACCGCTCGGCTCAGGCTCAGCCTGGGGGGCAGACGGCGATGACACAGCGGCGGACAGCCGACAGCGGCCGAGCAGCAGGTCGCCTGTCTAACCCTCAAGTCCACTCCGAGAGTTCCGACTTCGCCCTCGTCAGCTCCTACCGCCGCGGCAACCAGGGCGCCCTGAACGCTCTCATGCTGCGCTACCACCAGTTCGTGCGCCTCAAGGCCAGTTCGTACTTTCTCGCCGGCGGCGACTCCGAAGACCTCATTCAAGAGGGCATGGTGGGTCTCTACAAGGCGGTGCGCGACTACCGCGACGACCGCCAGGCGTCGTTTCGCAGCTTCGCCGAACTGTGCATCACCCGGCAGATCATCACGGCCATCAAGACGGCCACGCGCCAGAAGCACGTGCCCCTGAACGGCTACCTGTCGTTCAGCCACACACCCGGCGACTCGGCCGACGACAACGACTGCAGCCTGGCCGACATCCTGCCGGGCTCGTCGGTCAACGATCCCGTCAATCAGGTGATCTCGGCCGAAGAGGTCGCGAGCCTCAAGCACTGCCTCACCCGCATGCTCTCGACCCTCGAGAGCCGCGTACTGGGCCTCTACCTGCAGGGCTTGTCGTACGAAAAGATCGCCCGGCGGCTCGAGTGCGACTGCAAGACGGTCGACAACGCGCTGCAGCGCATCAAGCGCAAGGTCGACCTGCACCTCGAGGGGCGCAAGGTCCTGCAGTAGGGCTCCCGGACTCCGCGGCAGGCCGCTCGGGCGACCGCGGGCGGGGCAAAAGGCGCGCGGCGCGGGCGGCGCTTGTACGGGTCGTTACGCCTCTCTAGAACGTCATCAGGCTGACGTCGTGGCCCTTGGCCTGCACGAGCAGCTTGAAATCGTGCGGGTTGGTCGAGACCTGGGCGGCGTCGTGCAGCGTGATCAGACCCTCCTCGTACAGACCCAGCAAAGCCTGGTCGAAGGTCATCATGCCGTAGAACTCGCCCTCTTTGATGGCCTGGCCGATCTGCGAGGTCTGGTCGGGGTCGAGCACGAAGTCACGGATGCGGCTGGTCATGACCATGACCTCGATGGCCGGCACCCGGCCCTGGCCGTCGGCGCGCGGCAGCAGGCGCTGCGAGATGATGCCGCGCAGCGTGCCGGCGAGCATGATGCGGACCTGCTTCTGCTGGTGCAGCGGGAAGAAGTCGATGATGCGGTTGATGGTCTCGGTGGCGTCGATCGTGTGCAGCGTGCTCATCACGAAGTGCCCGGTCTGGGCCGCGGTGAGCGCCGCCGAGACGGTCTCGACGTCGCGCATCTCGCCGATCAGGATGTCGTCGGGGTCCTGGCGCAGCACGTATTTGAGGGCCGAGGCGTACGACTCGGTGTCGAGCCCGATCTCGCGCTGGTTGATGACCGCCTTGCGGTCTTTGTGCAGCACTTCGATGGGGTCTTCGACGGTCACGATGTGGCGTCGCAGGGTGTTGTTGATGTGGTCGATCATGGCGGCCAGGGTGGTGGTCTTGCCCGAACCGGTGGTGCCGGTCACGAGCACCAGGCCGCGCGGCTCCAAGGCGAGGCGCTTGATGATGTCGGGCAGGTGCAGGCTTTCGAACGAGGGGATCTGCGTGGCGACCTGGCGCATGGCTATCGAGATGCTGCCGCGCTGCCGGTAGATGTTCACGCGGAAGCGGCCGGTGGCGGCCGCAGAGTAGGCGAAGTCGATCTCGTTGTGCTCGCTGAAGCGGCGGATCTGCTTGTCGGTCATGATCGAGGCGGCGGCGTCTTTGGTGTCTTCGGGGTTGAGCACGGCCTCGTCGAGCAGGTGCAGCTCGCCGTCGACACGTATCACGGGGGGGCTGCCGGCCTTGACGTGAAGGTCGGAGGCGTTGCGCGAGACCATCTCGGTGAGCAGCTCGTCTACCGTCTTCACGTGGCTTCATCTCCGTCTTGCTTTACACGGGTACTCCAACATCATCGGCCGGACGTCGCAGATGTTTACCCTTGAAGCGTGCCGCAAGGCAGAAGAAGACGAGTCGCAGGCCGGCCGCTGGGCCGAAGATGGGCCGGACCCGAGGGTGTCGCCACCGGCGTCGCCGGCAACAGCCCGGGGGCGCCGAAGCGGGGGCGCCGACCGCGGGTCAGGCGCGGCTCAGGGCCGGCCGAACCCCGAGGCGCCGGCGGTAGAGCCGTAGCTCACCATGGCGCCGGTGTGCGGCGCATCGATCATGCTGCCCCCGCCGGCGTAGATGCCGACGTGGTAGGCGGGGCTGCCGAAGAACACGAGGTCGCCGGGCTGCGCCTGGGCGGCCGAGACGGGCGCGCACATGGCCTGCTGGGCGGCCGCGTTGTGCGGCAGGCTCACGCCGAAGTTGGACCAGCAGTACATGGTGAAGCCTGAGCAGTCGAAGCCCTGCGGGGTGGAGCCGCCCCACACGTAGGGGCTCTTGCCGACGAAGCTCGCCGCGAAGGCCACCACGCTGCTGTGGTCGGGGCTGACCGGTATGGACGAGAGCACAAAGCCGCCCGACTTTGCGGCGGACTGGCGGGCGGCCTGGGCCTGCTGGGCCACGAGCTGGGCGATCTGCGACTTGACGCCGCGCAGCAGCGACTGACGGGCCGCCAGGGCGCTCTCGACACCGGCCTTTTCGGTGGCGCGCTGGGCGACGACCTTCTGGGCGGCGGCCTGGTCTGAGACGAGCGACTTCTGGGCCGTCGTGATGGTCTTCTGGAAGCTGCCGATCGAGTCGACCATGGTCGACTCGCTGGAGCTCACGCGGTGCAGCATGTTGAGCTGCTCGACCATCGACGAGAAGCTCTTGGTCTGGACGATCACGTCGAGCAGTTCGACGGGGCGCTGCTTGTACATGGCCACCACGCGCTGGTCGAGCATCGCCTTGGCCAGCTGCAGGTTGTAGCGCGTGACGGTGAGGGTGCGACGGTTGGCGACGATCTTGGCGTTGATCGCGTCGAGCTTGCCGGTGGCGGCATCGTAGCGCTCGACGACCTGCTCCATCTGGGTGTCGAGAGTGTTGAGCTGCCCCATGATCGCGTGCGCGCGCGCCTTCTTTTGGGCGAGCGTGTCGGCGGAGGCGGCGGAGGGAAGAACGAAGGGGAGGACGAGAAGGGCGGCGAGTGCGACGAGGAACAGTCTGCGATTGCGCTTCAATGCATCGCCTCCTTGCGGGGCGCGACAGGCCGGTGTGTGACGCTCGCGCTGGAACGCGCGCGTCGCTTGTGCCCGATGCGACAGTCCTTAAAGAATCGACCCCATTGGCTCCTTCAGGGTCCGGCGTACCGTACCATCGGCCCCAGGGCATTTCAAGGACGGCCCCCCCGAAACGGCGTCCAGTTGTCGCCCGGGTCGCCGCGGGCATACAGTGCTCGAGCGAAGGGGTGACGGTGTGATCTCGAGCTGCTCAGGCGGCGCTCGGCGCCGCGCTACGCCGCTGCCGACATGAGCACGGTGGTCTTCGTCGATTGCCGGCTCGATCAGGCGCTGCCCGGGTCGTTGCCCGGCGCCGAGCTCGTGCCCGAGCGCCGCGTCGGCGTGCCGCCCGCCTACCCGGGGCCGGAGCGTCGCCGCCGTTGCGCGCCGCGCCTTGAGCCGCGCGAGAACGGCCTCGCCGTCGTGCACACCTGCCCCGCTTGCGGGCGTCTCTCGATCGTGCCCTACGTGCCGGGCGCCGGCCTGGTCGCCGCGCCGCCCTGTCCGTGCTCTCAGACGGCGCCGGCGGGCGCTGCCGTAGCGGCCTTGCCCGCGCTGTCGCCGGCCGCCGCGACGAGGGCGCTGCCCGCCTTCCCGCCGGCCGCCGCGACGATGGCGCTGCCTGCGCTGTCGTCGGCCGCTGCACAGGCCACCCTGACGACGCCCGCGCTGCCCGCGGCGCGGGCGTCGGCGCGGCGTGAGCGCTCGGTCGTGATCGCGGTGTCGCTGGTCCTGCTGTGGCTGCTCAACTTAGACGACGTGCTGCTCACACGGCGCGCCCTGCAGATGGGCGCGGTCGAGGCCAACGCCGTCATGGCGCAGTTCCTGCGCCTGGGGTTCACCCAGGCCGCGCTCATCAAGATGACCGTGGTCACGGCCGGCGCCATCGTTCTGTGGACCCAGCGCCGGCGCACCATCGTGCTGGTCGCCAGCGTGGGTCTGGCGAGCGTCTATCTGGCGCTGGTCGTCTACCAGCTGGTGATCCTGAGCAGCTGACCGGAGTCGCCGCCGGCCCCCGAAACGGGCCCCCGAACGAGCGAAGGGCGCGGCGGCTGCACATGCCGCCGCGCCCTTCGCGGCTCTTGCGGCGCGCTCCCGGTGGGGGCGCGGTGTCTTCTGATCTTAGCGCTTGGCCTCGCTTGCCCGCGCGACGGCCTGCGGGCGGGGCCGCGGCAGGTTGCGCAGCGACTCGACGAACGACTGGTTGGCCTTGTTCTTGCGCCAGGTGCGCACGATCCACCAGCCCCAGGTCTGGAACAGCAGCTTGGTGAAGCGGAAGGTGAAGAAGTACTTGGCCCACTGCTTCAGCGAGTAGAACTTCATGTAGCCGCGCAGGGCTTCGCGCTGCAGCTCGTAGGGCGTCATGTTCTTGGGCTCGAACACCACGTGCTGGGCGTCGTAGAGGTACCAGTTCTTTTCGAAGATGCGCCCCGCGGCGTTCAACTCGTCGAAGAGCGGCGTGCCGGGCAGCGGCGTGAGCGCGGCCAGCTGGATGGTGTCGATGTGGTTCTTCATGGCGAACTTGACGGTCTCGCGCACCGACTGGATGGTGTCGGTGTCGGCGCCCAGCACGAACATGCCGTGCGACTCGATGCCGTGCTCATGGAGAATGCGGATGGCCTGCACGATGTCGTCGACGCTCTGGTGCTTGTCGAAGGCGTCGAGGGTCGCCTGGTTGACCGATTCGAGGCCGAGGTAGGCGCGGAAGCAGCCGGAGCGGTGCATGAGGTCGAGCAGCTCGGGGTCGCGCACCACGTCGGTGCGCATCTGGGCCGACCAGGGCACGACGATGTCTTCGTCGAGCATGCGCTGGCAGAGCTCCTTGAGGCGCTTCTTGTCGGCGGCGATGTTGTCGTCGTAGAAGAAGATCTTGCGCGGCTTGCGCTGCTTGAGCTCGGCGATGATGTTCTCGGCGCTGCGAAAGCGGTACTTGCGCCCGAACATGGCCGTGACCGAGCAGAAGTTGCAGTGGAAGGGGCAGCCCCAGCTCGTCATGATCGGCATCGTCTTGATGTTCTCGTAGCCCTGGATGAGCGAGAGGTCGGGGAACGGCATGTCGTCGAGCACGGTGCACTGGCCGCGCGTCTCGTTGTGCACGGCCACGCCGTCGCGCTTGAACGACAGGCCCTTGATGTCGTCGAACGGACCGCCCGACTCGAGGGCCGCCACGAGCTCGAGCATGAGCTGCTCGCCGCCCTCGCCGCGTGCCACGAAGTCGGCGTGCTCGAGGGCTTCGTCGGCCATGAAGGTGACGTGCGAGCCGCCCATGATGACCGGGATGCCACGCTCGCGACAGTCGTCGGCGAAGCGGTAGCCCTCGGTGGCCGTCGACGTGGTCGTGGAGATGCCTACCAGATCGGCCGCGTTGACGTCGTTCCAGTCGATCGGCGAGATGTTGGAGTTGTAGATCTTGACGTCGTGCCCGGCGGCCTTGAGGGTCGCGCCGATGATCGGCAGCCCGAGCCGCGGCAACTGGATCATGCTGAAGATGTTCATATCGGGCGGTTCGGGCTCGATCATGCGTATTCTCATACTCACCTCAACTGCCCTGCGGGCTTCTGGCGACGCCTACGCGAGCACGCGCGGCGGGGGGACATGTGGTCAGACGTGAATCAACCAACGCTACCGCACCGGCAGGCTCCAAGTCAAAGTGAGCGCGCGGGCTCTGGGCTCCCGTGGCCGGCGTCGTCGCGCGCCTAGTGCAGCAGGTGGATGAGGGCGTAGGCGCCGGCCGCCATGAGGGCCGAGGCCGGCAGCGTGAACACCCAGGCCCACACGATGGTGCCGGCCACGCTCCACTTCACCTTGGCCAGGCCGCGGGTGGCGCCGGCGCCCATGATCGAGGCGGTGATCGACTGGGTCGTCGAGATCGGAAAGCCGAAGTGGGCGGCGGTGTAGATGACGGCCGCCGAGCTCGTGTCGGCGGCAAAGCCGTGGATGGGGTCGAGGCGCACCACCTTCTGGCCGAGCGTCCTGATGATGCGCCGCCCGCCCGAGTAGGTGCCGAGCGCCATCGAGCACGCGGCCACCACGATCACCCAGGTCGGTATGGCCGAGTTCGCGGCGAGGTGGCCCGAGGTGATCAATGCCAGGGTGATCACGCCCATCGTCTTCTGGGCGTCGTTGGAGCCGTGGGCAAAGGCCACGGCGGCGCTCGACAGCGGCTGCAGGCGGCGGAAGTGGCGGCTGACCGGAGCCGGCGCCCAGCGGAACACGAGCAGCAGCAGCGCGTTCATGAGCAAAAAGGCGACCAGCAGGCCGATCACCGGTGAGCTCACCATGGGCACGATGACCTTGTGCACGATGCCGCTCCACTCGACGCCGCTCGAGCCGACGGCGACCAGGGTGGCCCCCACGAGGCCGCCGATCAGCGCGTGCGACGAGCTCGAGGGAATGCCGAAATACCAGGTGATCAGATTCCAGGCGATGGCCCCGGCAAGGGCGGCCAGCACCACGGTCTGCGAGTCGGTGGGCAGCGTGACTATGCCCTTGCCCACGGTCTGCGCCACCTTCTGGCCGGCGAAGGCGCCCAGCATGTTGAAGGCGGCGGCCATGAGCAGCGCGACGCGCGGCGACAGGGCCCGCGTCGAGATCGAGCAGGCGATGGCGTTGGCCGAGTCGTGGAAGCCGTTCGTGAAGTCGAAGGCCAGGGCGACCGCGACGATGGCGATGAGCAGCATCATCAGGTGTTCTTGAGCACGATGCTTTCAAGGATGTTGGCGATGTCCTCGCACTGGTCCATCGCGCCCTCGAGCGTCGTGTAGATGTCCTTCCACTTGATGATGTCGGTCGTCTCCATGCCACCGTCGAACAGCTCGGCGACGGCGTCGCGGTACAGCCGGTCGCCGTCGTTTTCGAGGCGGTTGATCTCGATCCAGTAGTCATCGAGGCCCTTGCGCTTCTCGAGGCCATCGATGGCCAGGCGCAACACGGCGGTCTGCTTGGCCAGCACGGCGGCCTGCTCGACGGCGTGGTTCGTGGGCGCCTCTATGCGGTAGAGGACCATCAGATCGCCGGTCGCCTCGATGCTGTCGAGGATGTCGTCGAGGGTCGAGGCCAGGTCGTAGATGTCCTCGCGGTCGAGCGGCGTGATGAAGGTCTTGGCGAGGCGCCTGATGATGTCGTGCACGATCTTGTCGCCGACGTGCTCGAGCTCGACGAGCTCGCGCGCCGCGCCTTTCAAGGTGCCGAAATCGTTCATGACACTGGCCAGGAGCTGCGCGGCCTGGTCAAGTGTGGCCGCGAACTCGGAGAACAGGCGGAAGTACTCGCGCTCCTTGGGAACGAGGCTGAGTTTCACGCGTTTGCCTCCTGAAGGGGGTAGTCGACAAAGGTGCGACCCCCGGCGGGGGTCGCCGCCGTATGTTAACGGAGCGCGAGCGAGGTGCAACCGAGAGTGCGCCGCCGCGGCCGCGCGCGCCGCCGCGCTTCGCCCGACGGCCTGCCGCGGCTTCGCCTGCCGTTCGGCCCGCGCGCGAGCGCGTCAGGTTGCAGAGCCACCCCGCCTTCGGTAGCCTGACCCTCGCGTCGATCGCGGCAACAGCGGCGATCCGGGCGCACCTTGCATCAAGCTTCTTGCCGGCGGGCGCGACCCGCACCGGTATAAGAAGGTCTCGCTGACGGCAGCAGTGCGAAGGAGGACCTGGTGACCGACGAACTCTACTCTCAGATGGCCCAGTCAGTGATCGACGGCGAAGACGACACCGCCGCCGCTCTGGCCCAGAAGGGCCTCGACGCCGGCCTCTCGGCCGCCGACATCCTCGACAAG
>Ga0181535_10006597_pt1 | contig 11912 bp, 10 predicted proteins | sample PEATcosm2014_Bin_44_FD_119774 | JGI IMG/M metagenome (GOLD analysis project Ga0181535, IMG submission 119774) | Peatland microbial communities from MTU Mesocosm Facility, Houghton, MI, USA - PEATcosm2014_Bin17_30_metaG | ecosystem: Environmental > Terrestrial > Soil > Wetlands > Peat | place...
CATCCTTTTATATCTTCAATTCCGTCAGTACGGTTGTCACGGCGTACACCCTCAACCCATCCTTATGCAGTTCGACTATATCGCCGGGTACGGCAATGTTCGAGGTTTTGGGCGTCAATGTCGTGATTTTGAACGAAGAGTTTAGTTTATGTTGCAGGTCTGCCGGTTCTTTGGCCTGGCCATGCGACCCAGAGGCAGCCAGCGTGGGTGTAAGCGGAGAAGCCGGCGATTCAGGAGCCGCAGTTGGAGACGCCGGCGCTGTCGAGGCCTTGAGATGAATGGCCGCGATCACCTTATCACTAACCTTCGCATTCTTCAGGGCAACCATGCCGTTGTCGCTTATGTCATAGTTTCCCGGCTTCAAGTTGATGGTGGTGATAATCAGATCGTCCGACACGCCTGCCGTCACCAGCTTGATGATGGCATCATTGTTGAGCGCCTGCTGGGCAAAGAGCAGTGGACTGATTGCCAGAAATACGAATGCGAAAATGTGTTTACGCACGTATCTTCTCCTTATTAGTTCGATAAATTACCGGTTCTGTGATGCAGAAATACACGGCAGCCGCCACAGTTGGGGTCAAAATTCGCATAGCAACATGCCCGACTCTCTGTTATTCCGGCACTACGCAGCATCTCGGCTGTGAGCCAAAACCAACTTACACGCAGAACTGACATTCTTGATTGTCTGTCAAATGGATAGTCGAGGCGGCTGACATGCGGAAGCGAAAAGAAGACGTACGCCAAGAAAACCCATAGCAGACCTAACCAATAAAAGTCTGGTAGCGCAGAGGCACAAATTACAGCAGCAGAAAATGCTCAATGAAAATTTGCAAGTATATTCGTATGTCCGGCGTGGCTTTGTCAAGCGGATTTTCCGCTATTGATTCCGCGGCTGTATTCGATCCTTTTATTCCACCAGCTTGCGCAGCTTCCCTTGGGGAAGCAACTCGTAAAGATCGCCGCGATTGCGCAGTTTGCGCGAAGAGAAATAACTTCTGACCCAGAAGCAGAAACCCATAAAGTCGCGCAGAGGATAGAGCCACGCCTTTCGGAATGCGGCGCGGTCGTGAACCACACAGCCCGCAACCAGCATGCAAAGCAGCACGCGGTCGAGGAGGGTGAAGGTCAGCAACGCAAGGCCCGGAGCCAGGTGGCCGGCGGCGCCGAAGACCGCAGCAGCCAGCAGGCCGAATGGAACGGCGAAGGTCAACACCTCGCCGAAGTGGCCCATGGGCCGCGAAAAGCGCGTGCTGGTGGACCAGCCCTGTTGATGCGCGATACTCTTTTTGAACTTATCGTTCAGGATGTGATGCTCGATGATGTAGGTGGAGAGAACAACCGTTTCTCCGGCCGCGGCGGTCCTGTTGCCCAGCACAAAGTCCTCCGCGTAGTAATGGGCGACCGGCTCGAAGCCGCCGATTTTTTCAATCGTGCTTTTGCGCATGACCATGGAAGGGCCAAGCGCGAAGTGCATTCCCTCGAGCATCTCGGCCACCAATACGCCGGAGGTCATCTCCACGCTCATGCCCATGGCCTCCAGTTGCGCCCAGAGTCCATGGCGGGTGACGCCGCGATAAAGGCAGGTGACCATGCCGACATTGGGGTCGATAAGCGGAGCGACCACGGAGGTCAGGTAATCGGGCGCGACGCTTACATCGCTGTCAGAGGCCACCAGAATGGGATAGCGAGCCTCGCGGCGCATGGTCTCCATCGAGAAAGTACGCGCATTCGGCCATTGAGGCTCGCCGCAGGTGAGGATGCGCGCGGGGACATGCGGAAATCGCGAGGCGGCGCGGCGAGCTGCAGCAAGGCCGAGGTCGTCCGCATGGCGCGCGCAAAAAAGAATCTCATACTCCGGATAATCCTGCTGGAAGAAACTGGTGAGGTGCTCTTCGAGATCAGGCTCATCGCCATGCACTGCCTTTATCACGCTCACCGGGGGTTGGAAATCGCGCGTACCAGCGGAGGCCGCGCGTCGGCGAAAGCGGAGGACAGCCCAGGCCACCATCAGGCTGTATACGGTCGAAGTGATCACTCCAAATACGGCAAGAACTTCCAGCGCGACGGAAAAAATGTGACCCAATGTCATGGTTGCGTTGTCGATCTCAAAGCCCCGATCTGCACCTTATCCACTATCCCCGGAGCTTTGGGCGGAGATAGAAGTAACGAGACGAGCAGTGTACCAATTTGAAATTTTACTCTAGCGGCGTACACAGAGCGCCCGTTTAGCGCGACCGGTGTGGCTGATTGGGATGGCGTAACGCTGCCCATCAACGAAGTTAAAGCGCCACGCCTCCTCGGAGTTTTTCTGGGTGCTGCTCCAGGGCACACCGTCGATTTTCAGATTGCCCTTCACGTGGTTGCCGCCCACATTGGCGCTTGCGTCGTAGATGCTCTGCAACTCGTCGATGGTGGGCAGGCGCCAGTCTGTATACCCGCCCAGGCGCAGATTAGTGCAGTAGGTGGTTGCCTGGTTCCAATCCACGGGCGATCCGTTATCCTCCGTTGTCCATGTCAGCCCGGTGGCCGGGTCGGTCCATTCTCCTACGGATGTGACGGGTGCGACGGGGGCAATGTTCGCAGGTGTCTGATTTTGCGCACGGGCCTGTTGGCCAACCATGCACAGAACCAATAGAAGCAAGGGTCCAATGAAACTATTGATCATCAATCGTAATCTCATCGTGTTCCTTTTATTGTTTGGAACGGCGCACACAGAGCGCATGCAAGCCCATGGTGTGAGTCATTTTGTACGACAACTGCATATTCCGGTCAAAGGCGAAATACCAGGCTTGATCGGAGGATTTTCCCACCGTATTGCTCCATATAGCCGAATAGCTTGAGAGTTGGATTTGTCCTTTTATGTGATAGGCGATTCTCATTCCCAAGCCACGGTAATATCCGGTGGATCCCGCGTCGTAGAGCGAAGCTAACTCCTGGATTTCCGGTAGCCGCCAGTCCGCATGGTTGTCCAAGCGGAGATTGCTGCAATAACTTGTGGCCTGGCTCCATTCAATCCCTTTGCCGCGATCGTCTTTTCTGGTCCACATCAGCCCGGTCGCCGGGTCATGCCATACATCGTCTGTGTCAACATCCGGCGGAGGCGCTGGCATATTCGCGGGCGTCTGATTTTGCGCGCGGGCCTGCGCGGCAGCCATGGCAAGTACGACCAGAAGAAAAAGAGCCGCGCCTCTGGCAAAGATCATCGAGCATCTCATCTAGAAGGCATCCTTTCCGCCGCCGCAGAGTTCAACGGCATGAACCATGGCTTTGGCCACGCGGTTGGCCATCGTTTCATCGGAGAATAGAAAGACATTGACCATGCCCTTGGGGCGGCGGGCGATGAGCGTAAAGAGGCTGGGCGCGATGCGCGAATTCCAGTCGGGATGGCCGTTGCGGCTGTCCACTTGATTCTGGTTCTGATCCTGGGAGAGGACCACAATCTCCTTCACGTCCTTGAACGCCAGAGAGTAATCCGCGTCGTCCACGACTTTCCCATTTTCCTCGGCGCGCCAGTGATAGGTGAGGCGGCATGCTCCGGCATCGGTTGCCAGGTTGCTCGTCTCCACCGTGAATTTGTTCCTCCACTCCACGCCCTGCTGCGATGTGTCGGAGACGATTGCCGTGAAGTTCAGCTTGCCTTCAGCGGCGTTCTCCTGAATGAACTGCATGGTTGCTTCGAGCGATGGACCGCTGTCGGCTGGCCTGGGCGGGGGCGGGACGGTTTGCTGGGCGTGAAGCGCGCCGACGGCCGCGAGCGCGAAGGCCAGGATGAATGCGGCATGGTATCTCGTGTTTCTCATGAGCTTGCTCCTGGGTTACTGATATAGCCCTAGAGGCGCCTGTGGGTCAAGATGCGGGCGGCGAGGTAGTTCATGCCTGCTGCCCGTATCAAGCTACGGCAGCGGCCTATCCGTCCATAGCGCCTTGTCGGCGATGGTCTGCACGAGGATAAGCCGGCCAGCCAGCACGTGCTCCGCTTTGAGCTGATTCAGATCCTGTGCGAAGAGCCATTTGCGCTCGCCCGTGCCCCAGATGCTGGAGAGTTTTTCCGTGCTCAGAAAAATATCCGGCGCGTCGGGGTAGCAGGAGCCCCACAGCAGCGGCGAGCCCTCGCCGTGCTGGCCGCAGCGCGGATAGACAAACTTCGCGGGCTTGCCGAAGAAGTGGTGCGTGTAAAAGATGATCGACGAACCTTCCGACTGCTCGCCGTAGATGATGATCGAATCGGCGGGTGAGGCTTTGGCGAGAATGGTGTCGGCCATACGCTTTGAGCCGAGCATGGGATCGAAGCGCGCAAAGGCGATGTGCGCGGCGATCAGGAAAACGACCATGGTGAGAGCCACGCTGATAGTCGAGGCCAGATGCTTTCCCTTGATCCTCAGCAACCAGCCCAGTGCCGGTCCGATGAGCAAAGCGATGCCGGCCAGTATAGCGGGCAGCCGCAACGCGGCAAACGCGGCGAAGGTCAGGTCGAACAAGTGGGACATGGCAAGCGTGTAGTCGCCCACTCTGCGATGCGCCAGCAAGGTGCCGATGTCGTCCACAAAGGGCAGATGGCGCGACTCCCACAATCCCCAGGCAAGGGCCGCGGCGGAGAGTACGCCAACCACGGCAAAGACCCCCTGCACGCCGGTGAGCCAGGCGGTGGAGAGCAGTGGCTTGCCGTCGGCTTGAGCGCGTTTCTCCTCGATGCCCGCCACCACGGCGGCGATGAGAATCAACAGCGGCGGCCAAACAGGGAAGGTGTAATACTCCTGGTTGGTGGAAATCGAAAAGAACAGCAGCGTCCATGCGGAAAAGAGGCTCAGCAGCCAGATGGAGCGCGCACGGAACCTGAGATTGAAGACCAGGCCGTCTGCAACAGATTGAGACTCCGCGCTCAGGCCGTCGCCACCGCGGACATACTGCATCCAATGGTGGCGAGTTTTCCAGGCCAGGGCCACCAGGGCCGGTAAAAACAGGCTCCATGGAAAGATCCAGACCATGTGCAGCAGCCAGTAGGCGTAGCCGGGCAGCTTGTTGTAGTCGTGCGGGTAGCGCAGATTAAAAAAGCGCAGATAGTGCTCGTTGACGAAATAAAAATAGAAGAAGCCGTGCACATTGTCGACGGTGGGATGATTACCCACCGCGTGTCCCTGATCGGGATTGGCCAGGCCGCAGAGTATGTGCCAGGGCGCGGAGATAGCCAGAAACAGCAGCGGGCCGACAATCGGCTTCATCTCGCGCCAGCGCCGCCATAGCCCCGTCACAAGAAGAAAGGGAAGTGCCGCGCCAATAAAAAATGTCGGGGCGATCAGGCCCTTGGTCATCAGCGCCAGGCCCGTGAATACCCACATCCAGTAAAAACGCGCCCCACGGTCCGGCTCAAAGCCGGTGAGCATGCAATAAAGCGCAATCAACAAAAAGAGGCTCAGTTGCGCCTCGGGAATAATGAAGCGCGTAAAGAGAAACGGACCGATAGAGGTGAGCACGCCCAGCCCGGCATAGAGGCCCGCGCGCTCGCCCCATCCCCGGCGCGCCCACAGCCACGCCAGCCACGTCAGGCCCAGCATGGCCAGTGTATTGGGCAGGTGCGCGGAAAAGACGTTCTGGCCAAAGACATGGAAGAGGACGGCCACCGTCCAATAAGGCAGCGGCGGCTTCTCGATGTAGCGAATGCCGTTGATCTTGGCCGTGACCCAATCGCCCTGCTCACTAAAGTACTGCGCCGCCTGGGCGTGTGTGGAATCCACGTCGTCCATCAGCGGCGGCGTAAACAGGGAGGCAAAATACACGGCTAAAAAGATGGCCGCAAAAAGCAGCCACACACTCCGCGTAGAGAGCGCGAATTGCGGGCGTGAGAGAGTGTTTGTCTGGTTTGTCATGGTCTAGTTGGCTTTCACATCAAGGATAACAGCAGCGTGACAGGGACGTTTGCACTTGACGGTTGATAGTCGAAGGGGACGGGCATAGAATCTCTGCCATGCATCGTTTTTTCTTTTGTGTGCTCCTATCTTTGCTGGTGATCAGTGCGTTTGCGCAAACCGCGAACGAGCCGGTCCTCAAATCCTACGATCCGCTCGTCTATCCGCCCATCGCTCGCGCGGCTCGCGTTTTTGGGCAGGTAACGGTCGAATTTTCAATCAACGACAAGGGTGAATCTGCTTCAGTGTTCGCTACCAATGGACCTGGGATGCTCAAAGGTAGCGCAGAGAACTTTGTCAAAAGCTTGAAGTTCGATCTGGGAGACTCGGTTCCCACACTGGAGACGAAGTACCAGACCACCATCCAATATAAAATGGTAGAAAAAACGATTGATCCGAGGGACGATTCAAATCCGGTGATTCATTCGGATTCATTTCATCATTTTGAGATCACAGCGTTTGTAAGTGATGTGAATCGCTATTATTGTCCGGAAGGCGCGGACGAGGATGTGCCTGCCGTAATAGCCAAGGACGACTTTGTCGAAGTTTCAAGGTATGCCTGCATGGGCTCCTGTCCGGAATATTCCGTCAAAGTTCAGGCGGACGGCAAAGTTATCTGGGATGGGGGCTGGTTTGTAGAGGTTAAAGGACGGCGAGAAGCACGCATTGATGCGAATACAGCTCGCAATCTACTGGAAAAATTTCGCACCAAAGAATTCTGGTCCTATTGCGGTAACTATAGCCGAAACATTACAGATTCAAGCGGTACCGGGATTACTGTAAGACTTGGTGGTAAAACGCACAACATCTCTGACTATGCTGAATCCAGTCCTGAAGCATTGCAGGAATTGCTCCTCGATGTGGATCGAACAGCAGATTCCCACCGCTGGCGGCACGGCGATCCCGCTAAAGAGCCCATCACTCGCATTGCGGAAGATGTATATCTTCCCAAGCCGGGTGTAACTCCCATGATGTTGGCTGCTGCCAGAAATGAAATGGATAAGCTAAAGGTGCTGATTGACGCAGGCGTCAACGTGAATGAAACCGATGCGAGCGGATGGAGCGTGCTGATGTATGCGGCCCGCAGCTCGTCTTCGTTTCCTGTTCAGATGCTTCTGAAGGCGGGCGCGAACCCGAATCAGAGTTCACCGCACGGCGACACCCCCTTGATGGTTTCCTGCCTGGATCGTTCTTGGGACGATGATTTGGTCAATGCTGGAGCAAACGTCAACGCTCAGAACAAAGATGGGCAAACGGCTCTGATGATGCTTGCAGCACGCGATGAAGTTGATGAAATTCGCGATGCGCTAAAAGCTGGTGCAGATGTATCGCTGAAGGACAAGCAGGGACGCACTGCACTCGACTATCTCAAATTGGCAAGTTGCGGCAAGAGTCCATTTTATGATTCAGTCACGGATGGCATCTACGGTTACAGTAAATGCACCGCATTTCACGCGGATGACCTGCAAAAAGCAAAGAAATTGCTTGAAGATGCGCTTCGCCATAAACATTAGTAGGGCAGGCTCTACAACATCCGTAGCCTATTCTGCTTCACTTTTCATGCAATCCTGAATCTGGGAACAGGACGAAGCCTGATTTCGTATTCTGGTATCAATGAAGCGGACGCGCATTATTTTTCGCTGGAGTGCGATTCTTGCCGGAATCTGGCTCATTACCTGCATGGCTGTCGGCGTTGTAGCGATGGAATGGGCGCTGCATCCCTGGCAGCGCGCGTTAACGCCGGAGCACGAAACGCAAGCTCGGGCCGTCGCCGCACACAATCATGCAGTGCTGTCAGAGGTCACAGTCACCGCCAGTGATGGGGCCATCTTGCGCGCATGGAGCATCCGGCCGTCGCTAGGAAATGGCGATGCGGTAATCCTGCTGCATGGCGTGGCAGACAACCGGATGGGCATGATCGGCTATGCGGATCTGCTGCTGCATCATGGCTACGCGGTGCTGCTGCCCGATGCGCGGAGGCATGGGGGGAGCGGCGGAGAGCTGGCGACTTACGGAGTTATGGAAGCCGACGACATTCGCCGCTGGTACGACTGGATCGAACAGGCCGAACGGCCGCGCTGCATCGATGGCTTGGGCAATTCGATGGGAGCGGCGCTGCTGCTCGAATCTCTCCGCACCACTCCCGGCTTTTGCGCGGTGGTTGTCGAGTCGCCCTTCGCAAACTTCCGTGAAGCCTCCTATGACCGGCTGGCGGAAAGGTTATATGCCGGGGCATGGTTGGGGCGAACGTTGCTGCGTCCGGTGGTCGAGACCGGTTTCCTCTATGCGCGGTGGAAGTATGGGCTGGACATGGAGCAGGTCTCGCCGGAGAACGCAGTGGCCGCAAGCAGCGTTCCCGTGCTCCTGATTCATGGCCTCAAAGACACAAATCTTCCTCCGCGGCATTCGGAAATGATCGTGGCCCGCAGTTCTTCCCGGAAGCCGGCGATTGTATTATGGGAGCCCGTGGGGGCAAGGCACACTGGCGCGGCCGCCGCTGAGCCGCAGGAATATGAGCGCCGGCTGATTGGCTGGTTCGAGAGCCATGACGCGCCTTGAGAAACCGTAGAACGGCCTTGAGTGTTCTGCCGTCCCTGCTGGTAAGGTTGCGAATGAAATATGAATTACTTCTTCTTTCCAAAGTCCAGCGGAATGCCTACCTGAAACCAGAAGGAATTGCCGCGCGGCTTGTTCTGCACCAGTGTGTCGCGAGTGTACTTGAACGCGAAGGCTTTATGCTCTCCGAAAAAGTAGCGAAACTCCGGGCCAACGGCCAGATCGCGCCCGCGAAAGCCGTTGGTGACGATTCCATCCACATTCGTGACGGTTACTCCATTCAACTGGTCGTTCGTCGTCTGCTGATATAGATAGCCATTGAACCCGACGGACGCTTTCTTGGAGACGGCCTTCATGGCGGTGTATTCCCAGGTCAGTTCGTTGCCGCCGCGATATCCCGTTGCTCCATCCTTGAAGTTAAAGATGTAGTCGATTTTGGAACTGACCTCCCATGCGGCCTTCGGGGCCAGATAGGTGAAAGCTCCTGTCGGACCGGCGGCGAGGTGATGCTGGCCGATGTTGAGCGCGGCGCCGCTGGTGTAGGGAGCGCCGGGTGGGAAAATGTCGCCCTGGTAAAACCAGTGCCAGTTTCCCTTGTTATAGGTCACTACAACAGGGATGATTATGGCGTTGCCGAGGCCAAACTTGGCGTATTTTTCTGTCGTCGTTGGCCCTGTCGGGATGTGCAATTGCTCATAAAGGAAGGAAACTCCAACCGTGCTTGCCAACCTTCCGCCAAAAACAGGTACGCCCCAATTGTGCTCAATCTTCACCGCATTGCCGAAGACTCTCAGCTTAAACTCCGGCAGCGCGCTCTGCCCCGCGCCGTTGTCCAGTTCGTTTGCGGAGTAAACGATGTGAAAGGTATAAAGCCCGGTTGCATGAGGCCCCGGCATCATGCCCTGCAGAACGGTCTCCGCGCCGACGGGATAGACGCTGCCGCCATTTTCGGTAGCGCGCGCCGCAACGCTGAGTAGCAACACGGCTATAAAACATCCCGCCAGGCACAGCCGTATGTTATTGCCGGTCCTTTGTGTGCTGGTTACTCCGAAAGCGTTGGACATGATTGTCTTTCTCTTTCAATTCGACTACCGCCGGCGTCTCTCGTCTCCGATGATTGTGATAGCAACTCCGATTAAGACGGCATCTCCGGCATTGTCAGGTCATTTCATCGGCGGGATCGTTGAATGCAACAGGGAAAAATGTCGTAGGCCCATCGTCTTAGCATTTTTGTGCTCGCTGCCTGTCTTTACCCGAGCGGCTGCGGTCCCCCGCCCCGGTCGTGTATCTTGACCGCAGAGCCATTTTCCGGAGCCAGCCCACATGCCGACATTTGCAGCCATCGATATCGGTTCCAATTCCTGCAGATTAAAAATTGCCAAGGTTGCCGCGCACCACTTGAAGACCCTGCACGAGGACCGCGAGGTGACGCGCCTGGGCGCCAGCGTCTTTGAGAGCGGGCTGATTTCGCCGCAGGCCATGGTGGCGACGCTACAGGCGCTGAAGCGCTTTCAACGTGCCGTGCAGTTGCGCGGGGTGGACCAGATTCGCGTGGTGGCCACCTCGGCCATGCGTGACGCGCGCAACGGGCAGGTTTTTCAGGCCATGGTCAAGGCCGAAACCGGCTGGCAGATGGAGATCATATCCGGGCTGGAGGAGGGCCGACTGATTCATCTGGGGGTGATGGGCAGCGGCGAGTCAAAAGTTGAGACTACAGCCGAAGCGGGTGAGTCAGGCCGTGTGCTGCTGGTGGACCTGGGCGGCGGAAGCTGCGAGATTACCCTCTCCGAGCACAAGCGCATCAAAGAAACCGTGAGCCTGCCGCTGGGCGCGGTTAGGCTGACAGAGGAGTTTTTGCCCTCCGACCCGGCGCCTGCCGAGGGGCTGGCGCGGATGCGGCAGTTGATTGATCGCGAGTTGCGCCGCGCGCACGGCAGAATTCGGCCGCAGAACATCACGCAGGTTATAGGCACCTCGGGCACGGCGGCGGCTCTGAGCGAGGCGATTGCTGCGTTGGGCAAGCCAGACAAGAAAGACAAGCCGGGCAAGGCCGCCAAGCCGTTAGGCAAATCAAAAAAGAAGTTCGCGGGCAAGGCCGCAGGCAAAAAAATCGGCAAGGCCATACAGGCTCTCGTCGTCAGCCAGGCTGCGCCCGCCGCGCCGCCGGGCGGAATTGTTCCCACGCGTGAGGTGCGCCGTCTGGCTGACAAACTGGTTCCCATGACGCTGGCTGAGCGCGTCGCTATTCAGGGCATCGGGCCGCGCCGCGCTGAGATCATCGTGGCCGGCACGCAGGTCTTTGCCCAGTTGCTGGAAAGTTTCGGGCTGGAAGGTTTTTGCTATTCGCCTCTCGGCCTGCGCGACGGCATTCTGGCCCAGATGCTGGCCGAACAGGATGCCCGCGCCACCGCTCACCGCGTTTTTGAAGAGCAGCGCTGGGAGAGCGTGCTGGCCACTGCGCGGCGCTATGGCGTCGATCTGCGCCACGCCGAGCCGGTGCGCGACCACGCATTGCAGCTTTATCGCGCGCTGCAACCGCTGCACCAGTTGCCGCCGGAGTATGAGGCATGGCTGGCCGCCGCCGCCATGCTGCGCGACACCGGCAAGTTTATCAACTATCAGGGCCACCACCGGCACACGCAATATGTGGTTTCCAGTTCGGAGATTTACGGCTACACGCCGTTGCAGCGCACGCTGGTTTCGGCTATAGCGCGCTATCTGGGCAAGAGCCGCCCGCAGCCCGGCGACCGCGCGCTGCGCAACATTCCCGCCGTCGAGCACCCGCGCGTGCAGAAGGCCGTGGTGCTGTTGCGTTTGGCCGTCGCGCTCAACCAGGACCGCGCCAGCGACGTGTTGAGGGTCGCGGTCAAGGTTTATCCCAAGCGGATTTATCTCGAAGTGCAGCCGGGGCGCACGGGCGCGGAACTGGAACTGTGGTCGTTGCGCAAGGAGGCGGACTACTTCTTGGAGGTCTTCGGGCGTGAGCTCTTCTGCACGCTGGCATAGATGGCCCGCGCCGTGCGCGGATCGATGAGCCATTGCAGCAGCGGAGGATGGCGATCCAGATCGATGCGCGCCACTGAACCTTTTCTCATGCGAACGGCCGCGCCGCCGTTGCCCGTAATCAACCGTCCCAGAAACTGGAAGACGTTGGGATTGTGGCCCACCGCCAGCACGCCATCGTAGCCGGAATAGTGCGCCAGCATCTGTTGAAAGTCGGCGTAATCGGCGTCGGGCGAGAGCGCCTGCGAGATCTCCACCCGGGCATCGTAGCCCATCTCCGTGCCCACCAGTTGCGCGGTTTGCAGGGCGCGCTTCAAGGGGCTGGAGACGATCACGTCTATTTGTACTTTAAGCGCGCTCAGCGTCCGCGCCATCAGGATGCACTGCTCCTTGCCCTCTTTGACAAGGGCGCGCTTGGCGTCGAGAAGCGGATTCTCGCGGCCCAATCCG
>Ga0181535_10006599_pt1 | contig 11910 bp, 10 predicted proteins | sample PEATcosm2014_Bin_44_FD_119774 | JGI IMG/M metagenome (GOLD analysis project Ga0181535, IMG submission 119774) | Peatland microbial communities from MTU Mesocosm Facility, Houghton, MI, USA - PEATcosm2014_Bin17_30_metaG | ecosystem: Environmental > Terrestrial > Soil > Wetlands > Peat | place...
CACGTTGAAGACCATGGCATTGGGAGGCAGCTTCATCCTGCCTTCGGCCATGTATGCCACCACCAGCCCGCCGGTCAACTCCGGGGTCAGAATGGTCATGGGGATCAGATACTTCTTGCTCTTCACTAGAGATTGGGCCACGCCATCCACGGGGTGGCTGCGCTTCACGCTGCCCGGAACCTGGGGGATCACGAACGCGCTCATTTCCAGCTCCGGGTGTTTCCTGCCGTACTGCACCAGCGACCGCGCTATCTGTTTCGGCGAGGTCATTCCCAGGTCCGCGACAATGCTGCGATGGACCGCGTGGGGCAGGTAGATGTCCATCACCGAGCGCGAAAAATCCGCGCAGTTGTGGAACATCAGGTTGAAGTGTCCGGTGTTGCGCCGGTCGTTGAATAGGGCGATGAAGCGCTCATCCTGCTCGGCTGTGCTGGTCACCTCAAAGCCGTGAATCGTCCGGTCGTAGGAAGAGCCCACCAACTGCGTCCACTCCCCCTTCGGTGTTGTTCCATGCCTGCCATTCGGCGCCAGACCCAGCAGATGTTCTCTGCGATATGCATCGCGTAGCGCGGCCACCTGCGCGCGGTCCACCGACTGCGGCACCTGGCCGATCTCGTCCACCGCATAGAGATACGGAATCAGCGGAATCGCAACCCAGTCCAGATTGACGATCTTGTGGTATCGGCTGATTACCACGCCGGACTCGCCGGGCCGGCAGGCGCGCAGCTCGGTCGGTGACGCCGCGCAGACGTGGTTCAGATACACCGCCGAGTGGCCGGTTGGATTCAGTGCGCCGAACTCGCCATATGGCTCTTCCATCAGCAGCGCCACGGACGCATGAGCGCGCGCGGCCTGGGCCATGAAAATCAGCAGTAGCACAACCGCCGCGCGACCCAGCCGGTTGCTCCTCTTACGGCTTGACCGATTGCTCTTCCGCTCACGATTCATACATACCTCAATTTTTGTCATCTGAATGCCGCGTGCCCCGTTCTACTCATCATCTAGACCCGCGCGAAACCATCGGGTTGCGTTCTTCGCTGTGAAACGGCGCTTGGTTGGCACAACTGTTCCCTATTGGATGCATCTTTTGCCAACGTGGGCGGTTGGTGGAGCACGCAGGTTCTACTGGCTACGGTTCTAGGACTCAAGACTCCGACTCAATATGGAGTCGCGAGCCCAATAGGACTGCGTACCATCCATCTCTAGATGCACTATGGTTGATGAGCCACCGCCGTAGTGACTTGGGCCGGCTGGCCGGAATCTGTTGTGGATGAGACAACCACCGGCGTCAGTTTGCTGGCCGGTATCTCGGTCCCTGCCGGGAAGATGAGAATCTGGATCGAACCCCAATCTGTGTCCAGGTTCGCGCCTGCCTGCTTGCCCAGCCCCAACGTCATCAACTGGCTGTCGTCGAAACCGAAGTTCTCCACCAGATACTCCCGCACAACCATGGCCCTTGCCTCGGTGAGCACCAAGTCCTTCTGGGTGTCGCCTTCCATGCCGGTGGAAACCACGATGACAGCGACTCCGAATGGGTTCTGCGCCAGATAGTTGCCGCCGTCGTTGAGGGACTTCTGGTCCTTCAGTTTGGCGGAATCGCGGGCATCGAAGAGTTGCTTGGCCGTATAGGTAAACGCCTTGAGAGGCGTACCCTGCGGAAGCTCGGCAATCTTATTCGCCGCCAGGCCGGCGGAGTCTTCGTATCCGCGCTTCTTGAAATACCCGCTCAGGAAGAAGTTGTGTTTCAGGGCCTCCATATTCTCCTGGAAGTCCGTAACCCCGGTCTGCGCCTGGAGCATGGTGTCATGCAGGGTGGTCGTGGTCTGTTCCAGGTTGCTATAGAGCTGCTTGTCGTTCACCAGCGCGCCCACGGTCCCTTGGCCGGAGTCGATCTTGGCGCTTACCGCGTTCAGGTGCGCTGTCGCCTGGACCGTGTTCTGGACGGCCAGTTGGCTGCTGTCCAGAATGCCGCTTGTCTTCTTGAGCAGGTCCGCCATCTGCAGCGGCGGTTCGCTCTGGATGGTCTCGCCATTCTTGACCTCGACTTGTCCGGCGGACCCAAACGTGATCGCCACGAACTGACTGCCCAATACGCCCTCGGTTTCAATGGATGCCACAGAGTCGTGTTTGATAATCTCATGCGTCGATCGGTCGAGGTCCATGACAACCGTGACCTTTTCGCCTGGATTGTGAGGCAATGCGATGCTTTGCACAGTACCGCTGTGGACCCCGCCCAACCGCACGTCGTCCCCCGCGGCCAGGCCAGCCACGTTGTCGAACTGCGCCTTCAGTTGGTAGGTCGAGTTGAACAGATACTCCTTGCTGCCAATGATGAAGACGCCTGTGGCCAGAATTGCCAGTGCCATCACGATGAATGCCCCAAGCCGTGCCACTCTCGACATAGTTCCTCCTACGACTGCTTAAGAAATTTCTCTACAAACGCGATGTGGCTTTGTTGAAGGTGCTCGAACTTGCCCTCAATCACTACCTTGCCTTGGTCCAACAAGGCCAGGCTGTTGGCAATCGTCTTGGCGCTATGCAGATCGTGAGTCACCACGATGGATGCCATCCGGCGCTCGCGCTGGAGCTTGAGAACCAGGTCGTCGATCTCCCCTGAGCTGATGGGGTCGAGACCTGCCGTGGGCTCGTCGAGAAGCAGAATCTCCGGCTCCAAGGCAAGCGCTCGCGCCAGGCCCACGCGCTTTTGCATTCCACCCGAGATGTCGGAGGGCATCTTCTCCGCGTCGCCCTCCATCCCCACCTCGGCCAGCAACTGCATCGCACGGTCAACGCGTTCGGAACGGGACATGTCTCTGCGATGGTGTTCAAGCGGGAACGCCACGTTCTCGGCGACGGTGAGCGAATCGTAGAGCGCTGCATGTTGGAACAGGAATCCCATCTTCTTTCTGATCTCGCCCATCCGGTCCAGCACCAGGCCGGCAATGTCCTGTCCGTGGATGCGAATCGATCCTGAGTCGGGTGTTTCCAGGCCGATGATGAGCCGCAGCAGAACGCTCTTGCCTGTGCCGCTGCGTCCGAGCACGGCAAGCGTCTCTCCGCGGGCCACATGCAAAGTGATTCCATCAAGGACCGTGTGGCTTGCAAAACTCTTGCGCACATCTTCGATGGCGACAACCGGCGCACCGCTGTCTTGCTCTGGCTCCGTGTGCATCGTCGCAATGTCATAGGCTGTGGCCATATCTGTCTCACAATCCGTGTCTATGGGAAGACCACGAGAATGAATTTCACCAGCACAACGTCGGCCAGGATCACGAAGAGCGAGGCGAGGACGACCGAGTTTGTGGCTGCGCGGCCCACCCCTTCGGCGCCTCCGCGTGTGCGCATTCCCTGGAAGCACGCAATGAGCCCGATGATGAGGCCATACACCGCTGTCTTAAACGTTGGCGGCAGGAAGTCGTTGAACGTGGCGCCCTTGAAGCCGCTTGCAATGAACTGGTGAAACGAGAGCGGCTCAACCATCGCCTGCGCGAACCAGCCCATCAACAATCCGGATGCATCGGCGGCCAGAGTTAGCAACGGCAGCATCAGGATGCAAGCCAGAATTCGCGTTGCGGCCAGAAGCCTGTAAGGATTGATCGCCGATGCCTCGATGGCGTCGATCTGCTCGGTCACTTTCATCGACGCCAGCTCCGCACCAATGCCCGCGCCGACGCGCCCACTGACAATCAGCCCGGTCATGATGGGACCCATCACCTGGATGACGGAGTACACCAGCGTGGTGGGAAACATCGATTTGGCGCCGAACCGGCTCAGACTGTAACGCGCTTCCATCGAGATCACAACCCCGATCGCGGCGCCCGCCGCTGCAACCAGCGGTAACGACATCGATCCAACTTCGTCGAGCTGTCGAACCAGCTCGCGCCACTCATACGGAGGCGTCAGCGCGGCACTCAGGACCTTCCAGGAAAAGATACCCAGATCGCCGAACCACTCGAAAAATTGGTTGGCAGTCCTGCCGACAAACTCCAGTGCAGATGAAATGGACACGGTTCGTTGTTCCGCAAACGGCGGTTGGATGCCCGCAACGGCAGTGTGTCCGCGGTCGCTCACTTGTTCGGTCCTTCAATAGGAGAGCCGTGCGCATTGTTCAGGTGCATCCGTGAAAGCAGGGAGTGGGGGCCGCTATAGAAAAACTCCAGACTGATGTTCCCGCCCATATACTCCAGCAGGTTGTAGTTGCCCATTCGGAAGGCGTCCTTCGCGCTGAAGCGGTTCGGGTACCAACCATAGACCGCGGTCGTCGAACCCACATAGGGCGCTAAAAGCGCCGGGACAGAAAAAACGCGATGACCGTCCCCTCCGCGGCGCGCCGTCAAGGTCGAGAGCATGGCATAGCCCGTGCGACGGAATACGCCGCTGCATTCACAGCGGTAGTACAACGCATCTTGCCGGAAGGCCTCCGACAACCCATAGCGCGTTGTGGTTCCAACCGCCGCGGTCCCAAGGTCGGACCCGAATCGTTTGCTGTACCCTTCAACGCCCTGGCGCCACTCCGGAGGGGCGTTCGTGTACTGGTTGACCCCCGCCGCGACTGCGGCGACGGCAATTGGGTATGGCCCGTACGCATCGAAGACGTAGTTATCGACCTTTGTTCTCTGGCTAGGACGCACATACGTCAGGTCCAGTGGGCGTGGGGCCGTGCTTGCCACAGTGCCAGAGGAGGCTTCCGTAGAGGAGGCTCCCGTATAGGTCAGGGATTGCGACCTTGCCATGTGCGGCAAAGTTGCCAGAACGGTCGCGACCGAACACAGAAGAAACGCCCGGCGAATCTCTATGGATGGCTTCATAAGTTCTCCTCCAATCGGCATCGCCGCTCTCCGGCACGTCTGGCGCTGTCCATGAAATATGCAGGCGTCTGGCTACGCTATGGAAAGACTTTCAGAATCGGGCCGTCCAGGGCTGGTCATATTTGCTCAGAATGGCAATTCATCCGTTCCGCATCGGTTCGGCCGGGCAATGCAAACGAGGTCCACCCCGCCATGTGGATTCGTCATGTGCTTACGTCTAAAAGAGAACAGACTGGGCGTTCATGAGTGGAGAGAATATGACCCATGCTGTAGAAGGGGGAGATATTTTGAAAAACGGAGACACTCAAGGTACTTTCGATCCCGCCATCTTTCTCGCAAACGCGGGGCTTGGCCGGACGATCGTTCAACTGCAACCCAAGCAGCTCTTTTTCTCCCAGGGAGATTCGGCCGACACGGTCTTCTATCTACGGACAGGAAAGGCAAAACTCACGGTCGTCTCGCAGAACGGCAAGCAGGCCACCATCACGCTTCTCTCCGCCGGTGACTTTGTCGGAGAAGAATCGTTGGCGTCCATTCCTGGACTGCGTCTGGCGACTGCTTCGGCCGTCAACTCATGCGTTGCGCTCAAGATCACACGGAACGAGATGACCCGCGTGATGCATGACGAAACTACCTTTGCCGACTTTTTTTTCAAATTCCTGCTGGCCCGCAGTATGCGGACCCAGGCCGATCTCGTCGATCAGCTTTTCAATTCCACAGAAAAGCGCCTGGCGAGGATACTCCTTTTGATGGCCGAGTTTGGCAAGCCAGGAGAACGGGACACCTATATTCCTCCCATCTCGCAGGAGGCGCTGGCGGAGATGATCGGCACCACGCGCTCCCACGTCACTTTTTTTATGAATCGCTTTCGCAAGCTCGGGTTCATCAGTTACAACGGCCGCATCCAGGTGAATAAGTCTCTGCTCAATGTGGTCCTGCTCGACCAACTGCCCGAGCAAAACTCCCGCAAGCCGGCGATCCCAGTCGTCAGGCCTCTTAAATAAAATTGATCGACCTTGATCTCTAGGAAAAACAAAAGTTGATAATTGGAGCGTAACCCTCAAGCAGCGACTCTTGGCGTAGAAGGATGGCATCGTCGTGGGAAGAAAGGCCTAGGCCAATGTCGGTTGTAGGCTGCGAACCCAATGCATTCGCTGGCCCTGATCGTCGAGCAGGGGATCGACGTGAAAGTTGCGGCGCAGCGAGTTTCGCCAACTCAGCCGAGGCGGGCGGGGACGTTGCTTCTGGCCTAGCAGAGTGAAGACGGCAGCCGAGGTGGTGTGCTTCGTCCGGGGCGCCAGCAGGCCGAAGTAGCGCATGGAGTGCTGGTATCGATCCAAGACATGCTGCCTGATCAGAGCAATGAACTCCGCGGGCGTGCAGCGTGTCACAAGCAGAGCTTTCGTCCGGGTATCTTTGCTCTGATAGACAACCTCTTCTTCTGACACCTGGAGAATGCGCTTCTGGGAGATGGGTAGGCGGCGGATGTAGCGGCCAGCGTATCTCAGGAAGTGCGCTTTGGACATCCGCCTGGTGATGTGGATGTTCCACCTGCGCTGTGTCTGTCGCAGGATGAGATCGTTGAACTCCTCAGGCAGAGAAGATGGCTGCAACAGACTATCACGGTGCGCCTTCCAGAGATAGGAGCAGACGGCAAAGCGCCACAGCTCCATGATCTGCGTCCGATCAAATTGCAGCGACTCAACCCAACGGGCCTCAGCCGACTTCAGTCCGCCAGCAGAGACCATGATATGCAGGTGGGGATGGTAATTAAGGCGGCCTCCGAAGGTGTGCTGGATGACGATTCCGCAAAGGCGTACCCGGTAGCGGGTCCAAGCCCACTGCTGGAGCACGGCGGCTCCGAGGGCTGGCAGATCGCGCTGTAGACGGCGATGGGCCTGGAAGATCGGCCAGAAGACGTTGGGCATGGTGAGGACGATGCCGACGAAGGGAATGTCGGGCAGGGTACACCACTGCTCCCGCTGCCAGAGCAGGGTGCCGCGATTGCCGCAACTGGGGCAGCACTTCGATTTGCAGGTGTGGTAGAAGACCTTCTCCCCGGCGGCGGAGGTGTAGACCTCGCCTCCCAGGGCAGGGGCCCGGCACATGCCTACCTTGCGGAAGTTCTGGCGGACGGAATCGCGCATGGCGGGGTGGTCCCAGTGCTTCCGGGTGAGTTCGAGGACCTGGCGCAGTGGACGCTCGGGACGGTTGGGTTCTGGACGCGGCGGGTTTTCGGTGGGCATCATGGCAGGAACTCTCCCTGTCTGGTCAGCGCATGGCGAAACTCTCGGGAGAACAGCAGGACGCTGCCCGGAATGTTGACCTCCTCAATCAGGACGGCCTCTTTTTGTTCAGGTGTCATTGCCGCCAGTGCGCCGGCGATGCGTTGAAGGTCGAGTCCGCCATTTTGTGCTGGACGGCAGTGCGCCTGTAGCAGCGTGTTGACTGTCCTGGTGATGCCGCTCAGATTCCGGTACAGCCTGAGTTGTTCAAGCTGCTGCTTCGGCCTCTGAAGCCAGAGCGAGGCTCGGTGAATGCTGATTTCGCCTGCGCGCAGGGCTTCCAGAAGGTCTGGATGCGCGGTTGAGGCCAGTTGCCGAACCTTGCTCACGTTTCCGGTGGAGACGCCAGCGACGACGGCGATCTCGGAGCGAACGTCCAGCCGGTCAGCTTCAGTCAGATTTGACGAACCCTTGCGCTGTCCGCCGAGCTGCTGGTTGAAACGCGCCTGTTGCTTGAACCACGGCTCCAGCTCCATGGCGAGAAGGATGCGGTTGAAATCGTTGAGGCCGTTGGAGCGGCGATGCTTTTGCAGCAACCAAATAAGGGCCTCCTCCTCAGACAGATCGTATTCGAGACAGGGAAGTGTTGGGTGGTCTTGCTTTCGGGCCAGCTCCCAGCGGGCATAACCGTCGAGGATCGTGCGGTCCCGGGTGATGAAAAGCGGCTCGCGAAAGACGAGGTCCCCCAGCTCAGCGAGCGGGGACAACTGCGAAGCCGGGACCGCAATGCGATGGCGAAGGTAGCCCGGGTGCGGCTGGAGTTCGTCCACGCGGCAGGTGATGAGACGATCATGGTGACAGTCCGGTAGCGCTACAGGCGGGTTGGCAAGCGTGGTGATCATAGGGATTTGCGGCTGAGTTCGACACGCTGGGACAGCCATGTGTCCACTTCCGCTTCCAGCCAGCCGACGGCGCGGGCACCAAGACTAACCGGCCTCGGAAACTTTCCCTGGGAGACCGCCAGATAGATTGAGCTTCTGGATAGGCCGACCCGGATTTTGACCTGTGGAAGGCGAAGGATGTTATGCGTCATGTTTAAACCTCTCGGGGCGAGTTTGGAAGCGAGGGGTTTGGCGCACAAGATGGTGGAAAGGACGCGCGAGTAAAAATCGCCAGTTCAGCCAGAAAGACGCGGGTTTCAGCGGGAAAAAGATTTACTCGCGCGGCGCGAGTTGCGCGTGTTGGGATAGGACAGTTCCTTTCGTCCGGGGACTCCCGTTAGTGGAAAGATTGGCTCTTTGATCCCAGGAATCCATCCCCTATACTTGTTGCCCGTACCTGACTGTCGGATTTCGGCTGTCTTCATGCACTGTACGTTATGTGATCCAGGTTGCCATCTGGATAGCAGGGCGGAACGCTGCAAAGCTAAGATTCTCGACAATACGGAGCTGTCATGGGACATACCCGGCTGGGCGCAATTCCGAAGACACGCAAGTGGAATGAAGTTGTCGCTCAGGTTGCAGGGGTTGGTCTAAACAGTGGCACCGTTCCGGCTGCAGAGGACATGGCGGCCATCGCAGCGAAGACGCTGGATGCGGCGCAGAAGGGCCTGGATAGGGTGGTCGATGATCCAGGCGTTCGCTACACCTTTTATCTGCTGACGCAATTGGCACTGGCCGCCCGCACCCCGAACTGGGAGACCGCACTGCGCGCGCATGGCATCCGGTTAACGAGCGACAGCACTGTCTTTGACTTTACCGCCGAGGTACAGGACGCCATAGACCGGCACCTTCGCCAGCATCCATCCGGGGCAACGGACCTGAGCGAGATGGCCCAGCAGTCGGTCGGGGAGGCGATCACCAGTCTTGCGGCAACGCGGACTGGGAACCTGTTTGGCGGCAGCAGCGATGATGTGCGGAATGCCATGCATTCTTTCTCGACCAAGAAGGGGTTTGGCGAACTGGGGCAATGCTTCTTTGGTAGGTTTGTCGCACGATTCCTCAACTTTTACCTCAGCCGCGTGACCGCAGCCCATCTGGGCAGTCCGAGATTGCGAGACCTTGGGGACATTCCTCAGTTCAATGACGCGCTCCGATCCCACTGCGACCAGAGTGCACGTATTGTGCGAGATTTCTGTGGTACATGGTACTCGAAGACGAATTACGAGCAGGGAATCAATCCTGAGAACACATCGAGGTTCCTCGCCTTCGCATTGGAGAAGATGCGCTCCGAACTGGCGCAGCAGAGGGCGGAGCAATGATCGAGCCTCGCCTGTTCGTGTGCAGCGGTGCAAAGATTGCCTTCGGCGATCCCGTTGCATCGGGGAGGAAGCGGATTGACCTGGATTCGATTGGAAGCGATCCGAAAGTCAACATCCGCATTGAGAATGTAGCCAAGGTCTTCCAACAACACCTCTCTCCCCGGCTGAAGGATTTTTTGGAGATTGCAGCCTACGTCTATGCCGGGGACTGCTCTACCAGACGTGGGACACAATGGACCGATGAATACAGCACTGAGCCGTGGGGAAGGGACTTTTCCTTTGTAATTGGAGTACGAGAGCCTGATTTCTGGAGTTCAAAAGCGATCAGCTCTTTGCTGACCGAGGTGCTGAATTTTCTCTCGAACGACAGGTACTCATTCACCTTCGTACCCCTGGAGCACGACCGCCCAGAGCAAGAATACTTTGAGTTCGGCGATCCAAAAGAGTGGGCTTTCCACCAACCAGATCGCGTGGTGATGTTTTCTGGGGGGCTGGACTCTCTTGCCGGCGCAGTGGAGACTGCCAGGGGCGGCGGCAAGCTGGTCTTGGTGAGTCACCGGCCAGTGACCACGCTAGGCTCCCGCCAGAAGAAGCTATTCCATGAGTTGAAGAAGAAGTTCCCGAACCAGTTGATCCACGTTCCGGTCTGGATCAACAAAGTTGAGGGGCTCGGGCGAGAGCCGACGCAACGCACACGTTCCTTTCTGTTTTCGGCGCTGGGCACGGTGGTCGCTGAGCCCATTCAGGCAGGCGGGGTCCGGTTTTTTGAGAACGGCATCGTGAGCCTGAACCTGCCGGTCGCGGACGAGGTGATCCGGGCGCGCGCCTCGCGCACCACACATCCTGCGGCCCTTCACCTGTTGCAGTCGCTGTGCAGCGCGATTACAGGGCGCGATTTTACCGTCGATAATCCCTACCTCTTCCAGACGAAGACGGACATAGTGATGAGCCTCTCCGCCAACCAAGCCGAGCATCTGATATCTCACACCTGCTCCTGCGCACACCTGATGTTCAAGTCGAAGTCCCAACTGCATTGCGGAAGGTGCAGCCAATGCATTGATCGAAGATTTGCGATCCTGGCCGCCGGACTGCAAGCACACGATCCGGAGGAGGACTACGAATCCGATGTCTTCGTGGGACGGCGCAAAGACGGGTCGGAAAAGAGCATGGCCGTGGACTACGTTCGCCATGGAATCGAGTTAAGCCAACTCTCCGAGGCGGAGATGGCAGCACGTTTCAATGCTGAGCTGAGCCGCGCTGTCCGTTATGAGCCAAAAAGGAGCGAGGCCGCCGAACGGCTTATTTCCATGCATAAGAGGCACGGCGAGGTTGTAACCCGCGTGCTGGAGAAGCAGATTCAAGGGCAGGCAGAGAAGCTGGTCAAGGGAACCTTGGACGCTAGCTCGCTGATGATGCTGTTCCTCGGCATGAGATATCGAGGGCTTCAGAATCACGCGGCTGCGACGAAAGCAGAGGAGCTTGTCGTGGCAGCGAAGGAGCAAAATGGAATGTCTGTTGTTACAGAGATGTTTAAGTTGATCCTCGCGAAAATCGGGGTGCCAGAACAACGGCATCCTCCGAAAAAGAGGAAGCTGCTGAAGCGTGATGCGGTGATCTTTGCCGCAATCCTGCTGGGACTCAAAGGGTTGAAGTATTGTTCTTGTCTGCAGGAGTACGGGGTCAGGCCGAAGTGGTCCGATTCAGATTCCAGTCCCGAGAGCTATCCGAAGAGTTACAGAGCCGGAGAACCATGGCGCAAGAGGGTCCAGGATGAGAAGACGCGCGCCAAAGCGCGCATGGGCAGCTATACCGAGTCCGAGCTTGCCAGTGCCTTTAGCTCCAATTTGCCTGACCGAATTGACGACCTCCGCCTGCGGCTGTCCACACAAGAAGCTCCCTCCGCGCGGGCAGGGCGTTCGAAATCCGTCCAAGAAGTCTAGTTGAGGCCGCTCCACATCCATTCAGGCCCCTTTGCGTATCGGGATCACTTCAGCACCAGCCTTCAGCTTGTCCAGATAATTCGCCCACTGTTGCATCATCTTTTTGCGCTCAGGCAGATGCGCCGTACGGTTGTAGGCGCGCCCATTCGGATCGCGCACGGCATGGGCGAGTTGGTGCTCGATGAAGTCAGGTCGGACGCCGAGCACTTCGTCAAGAATCGTCCGTGCCACCGCACGGAAGCCGTGCCCGCACATTTCATCCTTCTCGATGCCCATGCGTCGCATGGCGGCAAGAATTGCGTTGTCGCTCATCGGGCGCTGGTTGCTTCGCGCGCTCGGAAAAACATAACGTCCACGCCCTGTGAGAGGATGCAGTTCGCGCAGGATCTCCAAGGCTTGTTTGGCGAGGGGGACAATATGCGGGGTGTTGGTCTTGGTCACGGTGTAGCGCCACTCTGCTGCGTCCAAGTCGATGTCCGCCCATTCAGCTCTGCGCAGTTCGCCTGGGCGGACGAATACCAGTGGTGCAAGGCGCAGGGCATAGCGCACCGTATACGTGCCTTCGTAGCCCTCCATTGCGCGCAGAATCTCAGCAAACTGTTTCGGATCGGTCGTTGCCGCTAGGTGCGTACTCGTCACCGGGCGAAGTGCGCCGCGAAGAGCACCCGTAGGATCAG
>Ga0181535_10006604_pt1 | contig 11904 bp, 5 predicted proteins | sample PEATcosm2014_Bin_44_FD_119774 | JGI IMG/M metagenome (GOLD analysis project Ga0181535, IMG submission 119774) | Peatland microbial communities from MTU Mesocosm Facility, Houghton, MI, USA - PEATcosm2014_Bin17_30_metaG | ecosystem: Environmental > Terrestrial > Soil > Wetlands > Peat | place...
CTGGTAATCCGGGACCAACATTTTGCCGGAATTGGGAATCGCCGCAGCGAGCATTGATTTCTTAACCATCCACGCGTTAAAGCCAACTGTTTTGGCCCGCGCTGCGCACAGCGCCGCATGCTGAAGGACTTCGCTGGCGGCAAAAATTTGAGATACTTGAACCAACCCGGCAAAGATGACGCCGATCATCATTACGGCCAGGCAAGTCTCTATCATGGACTGGCCGGCCCGCAAGTCACCTTTGCGGTTGAAGTGGCACATATCATCAGTTGCCTGAACTACTGCCGTCTTTTTAAAGGTTCTTGAGAAAATCGGCAGACTTGGTGTCTGTGGCCGTGCTTGCAGCGCTGGTGTCGCCGCCCAGCGAATTTACAGCCCCGCTCAACTTTTCCCTTATAGTGTCGCTGAAAACGCCAAAGATAGCCAACGCCGCAATCGCAACGATGGCTACAATAATTATATATTCGACCATCGTTTGTCCGCTTTTCCCGTTCTGACGTATCTGCATGTCGCTACCTCCTGATAATTCCTCTTTCATGGATTCAGCTTGATCCAACCAGTTCATTCACACCGCATCAAGGATACTCCGAGGACACCAAATCAATAACACGATTACTATGTTCTTTGAACGCGTAAAGAAACACGGCAAGAATCGATATTGTCGCGATTAGCATTCCAGCTGTCACAACATACTCAATCATGGCCTGACCGTGCTTGGATCGCACCGAGCGGAACATGGAATCGTAACGATTCATTCAGCTTAAATGCTAACACCTTGACTCCCAATTGTAAACGGATAATATTAACACTGTAATGGGTCAGTTACACGCAGTGTCCCGGCCTGCAACGTCCCCTTCGTGACTGAGGCATTGCTTGCAAGATATTAAGAACGGGAGAACCGGCATGTTTATTGTTCCTAAACCGTGGCGTTTAATTGTGGCTGGACTGCTTGTTTGCGCTTTCTCGGCGCTGGCGGCCGTGTTTGTCTGTCCCCAATGTGGCTACGAGAATCCTGACGATGCTGTTACATGCTTGCATTGCGGCGCGACATTGCCGCCGCATGCTGCCACCACGGAAACCGTAAAACAAACAGCGCCCATTCCAGCTACCGGCGATAATCGCTGGTATATGCCGGCCGATATCGTCGAAAAAGAAATCAAGCTTGCCAGGGATTATGTCAAGACCGGCGATGTTGCGGTGGCGCGCCTTTTCTTCAAGAACGCAATGGCATTGGATCTGATCACAGATCCAAGTATCGAGACAAAAAGGGCGGAGACGATCCTCAAGGCCATAGAAGACTGCAACACCAGACTCTGCCAGGTCACTGGCAAGTGCCCGGTATGCAAGGGCACAGGCGACCGGACAGTGCAAAGCGTCGATATGCAGGGAAACCCCATTTTAAAAAATGTGATTGGGAAAGGATGCGTAATGTGCAATGGCCGGGGTTACGTCAATAAATTCGCCAATCAGGATGAACTCAAGCCCGTGTTGGGAACCGGGGCGCAGCGATACAAAATGATTCAGGAGGGCCGCAAATATGTCACGGTTGGCGGCGCGTGGGTCCCGATGGCGCTGGAGGAGAAACTTTCGGTCAAACAGACTGCCATGCTTAAAGTGGCGACGGCTACACCTTGTGACAACTGCCTCGGTTTCTGCACCGTGGCCTGCCCGACCTGCAACGGAGTGGGAAAAGTAAAATGCCCCACCTGCAAAGGAACCGGCCTCGCGCCAAAAGACAAGAAATCCGACAGTAACAAGGACAAGAAGGAAAAAAAGGAAATTGGCGACAGCATTCAAGGCTCCCTTGCGAAATGTCTGGTCTGCAACGGCACCGGGGTAATCAGCTGCGACAAATGCCAGGGCGGACAAACGATCATGTGCCCGCGCTGCAACGGAACTGGAGAGCGGCCCGCATGCAAAGCGTGCGATGGAAAGGGCTGGGTGCCTTGCAAGAAGTGTTTCGGCTCTGGCAAATTAAAGGACAATTCGATCTGCCCGATCTGCCGGGGAGAAGGCGTGACACTCTGCACTGCATGCGATGGCGAAGGCAAGAAGCTCTGAGGATAAAATGCTGAGCATCCCCGGCTTTGACATGATCGAAAAACTGGGCCAGGGCGGAATGTCCACCGTCTGGAAAGCGCGCCAGTTGACTCTTGACCGCATTGTGGCGATCAAGATCATGTCTTCCAAGCTCATAAGCGACCCCGACGACGTCAAAATGTTTCTCCATGAAGCCCAGTCCACGGCCAAGCTGAAACATCCCGGCATTATCCAGGTATACGACGCCAACGTGCAGGACGGCGTCTATTACTACGTCATGGAGTTTGTTGCCGGCTACACGATCGGCGACTGGATAAGACGCAAAGGCAGGCTGTCCGATATGGACGCGTTGACCACGGCGGAATGCGTGGCGGACGCGCTCGCGTACGCATGGGACAAAGAGCGCATCATCCACTGTGATATCAAGCCGGACAATGTCATCGTGGATTCCGACGGGACTGTGAAAATATCCGATCTCGGCCTTTCGCGGACAATAAGCGCGATGACAGGTGGCACCGGCCTGCTGGACGAGATAATGGGCACATCGGCGTACATGTCACCGGAGCAAGTCCAGGGCCGAGCCGATCTCGATTGCCGCTCCGACATCTACTCCCTTGGTTCGATGCTTTATTACATGGTCACAGGCAAGCAGCTGTTCGACAACCATTCAGATGACGAGATCATGGAAATGCAGCTTTCCGAGACCGTCCCAGACCCGCTCGAAATCAATCCTGACATTTCCAAGTCGGTTTGCTGGCTGATAGAGAAGATGCTGATGAAAGACAGAGAACACCGGCACAATGACTGGACAGATGTACTCACCGATATCGCCAGGGCAAAATCGAATCTTCCACCGCAAGCCGGACCGCCCCCAGAAGGAAAAAGCACGACGAGGCGCAGCAGACTGCGAACTCCGGACGATTTCCTGCCGCCTCCGCCGCCGACAGCGCCCGTCGAAAGAAGATCGCACTGGGCGGTAATACTTCTTCTTGCGATAATAGCCGGTTCCGCCGTCGGTGCATATTTTATGCTCAAACCAGGCGAGAAACCGGTCGCGCACCAGTCTTCATCAGCGATACCGCAACCACAGCCGGTGCCAAGGATAATCGAACTACCAGCCGACAAGAACGCAAAGGAAATGTTCGAGTTTGCCGCGACGTGGGCGTCCGATAATCCCGCAAAATACGACGAGATCGTAAATCGCTTCCAGACCGTGATGATCCAGACAAAAGGCACCAAATATTCGCTCATGGCAGAAGACGAAATAAAGAAAGCCGCCTCCGCCCGGCAAGCCGCCGTGGATGACGTGCTCAGGCAGATTGAAGTCAGTGTCGCCGACCAGATCAGAAACAACCAATTTACCGAAGCCGCCGGCAAATACGAAACTTATTCCGGATCGCTTGCGACAGAATCGGAGGAACCACGAAAGGCCGTAGCGAACGAACTGAGGGAACGCCAGGAGGCTTTCGACAAGGCAAATCTCGACAGGGAAAAACAGAAGGAAGATGACGTAGCGCACATTCTCGATAACGCTGTCGCAATGTTGTCCACAGGCGGAATCGCCCAAGCCAGGGACTCGCTCACAAAAGCCTTGGCTGACCCCAGCCTCGCAGGCAAAACGGACAAGCTTAAAACGCTTGATGCGCTGCTCGGAAACGCAATCGAGCTGGACGTCCGGATAATGAACTCTTTCATACCTCAAATAGGCAAAACCGTCGTGGTCGAAATGGTCCACGGCGAGATGAGGAGTGTGATTATCAACGACATGACCGACGGTAAAGTTACGGCGACGCAGAACTTGAACGCTCAGGGGGCCATAATAAAGCTGACATTCGGCATTGACGATCTTGCGCCGCGTGAAAAACTTGTCCGGCTCGGGACTGATGATACACACGACGTGGCCCTGGGAAAAGGCATCATAGCGTTGGATTCAAAGAACTATGTGTATGCCAGAAAGTATTTCGGCATGACCGATCCGACAATCGCCGAGAAACTGGTGGCTCTTGTGAACGAGAACGAACGCAAATCCGTTTCCGAGGAAGCCGAGAAAGCCTTATCCCAAATAATGAAACTGGCAGGAATATCTGTAGGAACATACGATCGCGATATATGGCTCGCTGCCATCTCTTCAAAAAAACTACCCCCGGGCGGAATGGCGGCGCTGTGCGATAGTATCGCTGTGTTCAAGGCTAAATACGGGATCACCGACTTTGGGCGACAGGCGGAACCTGTGCTTGCAGCCCTTGCGCACGCCACCGGGCAGGAGGATTCGTTCACAGAGAAAACCAGTCAGCACATCATCGTGGCGCTGCCTCCAGAAATTGCCGCGATAAAAGGGAATACGAAAGCGGTCATCGCCATGCTCGTCAAAAAGAATCCGGGTCTCGAAGAAACGCAAATCAAGATTCAAACGGACAAGGATGGAAAGACGTCAGGATTGGAAATATTATACAGGAATTGTGACAATATCTGGCCCGTTGCAGCATTGCCCGATCTCAAGACTTTCTCATACAGGGAAGATGGTGAGCCGGGACTTTTGAAAGACATCACACCGCTGCGCGGCCTGGAACTGGAGAATATCGCCCTGCAAAACTGCAAAGTTGCGGACATCTCACCGCTCAGTCAAATGCCGCTTCGTCATCTCAGCCTCGAAAAGGACGCTGGCGTGAGGGATATTTCAGCCTTGAATGGAATGAAGCTTGAGTCACTCAATCTCAGCGGAACCAAAGTCTTCGATCTTCTCCCGCTGGCTGCGATGCAGCTTACGACGCTGAATCTGAACGATACGCAGGTAAAAGATCTTGCCATCGTCAAGGATATGCCGCTGACGCAGCTCGATATCGCCAACACCAGGATTCACGACTTTTCATTCTTGAAAGACTTGAAACAACTTCATTTCCTGAATGCGAATGGAACCCAGTTCAAGAATGTCGAATTCCTCTCGGCTCTTCCGATCGAAACGCTACTTTTGCAGGATACTGCTGTCAACAGCATCTCTGCGCTCAGGGGGATGAGAATCAACTCTCTTGAGATTTCCAGAACGCCGGTCAAGGATTTCTCTGTCATCGCTACATTGCCGCTGAACAACTTGAATGTGACCGCGACAAAATTCAAGGAACTGGAGTTGCTCGCCGGAATGGAGAGCCTGACGAGTCTCTATATCGGCGAAACGGAGATTAGCGACATATCTCCGCTAAAAGCATTAAAACTCAAGACGCTAAATATCGAAAACACAAGAATCTCGGACATCTCTCCGCTCAAGGGAATGGAGCTTGACGATCTGTGGTGTCGCAAGACGAACGTGAAGAACTTTCAGTCGCTCGCCGGAATGCCTCTGAAAAGGATCTGGCTTGATGAACCTTTCAAAAGACCTCAACTCAGAAAGATATTCCCGCAACTGAAGTTCATCAACTGGGTGCGCTTTGGAAATTGAAGTTGTACTTTCCGGACTTTGAAGGCCTGACGATTCCTTTCTCGCAGATTATCGCAGTGATCAGCGTTGCCGGCGTGACGTCAAATGCCGGACTATATACTTTTACGCCCCTCGGTGCGGTCTCTTTGCCGAATCCCCTGGTGACTTCTTCGCGTCCCCTCTCCTCGATCGGGATTTTCGATCCGTCCGGCATCTCGCTGTCTATCGTGGAGCTCGGCGCCAGGACGTAGAACGGAATGCCGTGCGCCCGCGCAAGTACGGCGACTGCATAAGTACCGATCTTGTTGGCTGAATCACCATTTGCGGCGATGCGATCGGCACCGACAAACACGGCATCCACGCGGCCTTCTTTCATGACCTGTGCCGCCATATTATCGCAGATGACCGTGACGTCAATGCCAGCCTGCATCAGCTCCCACGCTGTCAACCGCGATCCCTGCAATAGCGGTCTGGTTTCATCGGCAAAGACGCTGATTCGTTTGCCCTGCTCCGCAGCTACGTATATCGGAGCCAGCGCGGTTCCGAACTCGGAAGTTGCCAGTCCGCCGGCATTGCAATGTGTAAGAACCGTGTCGCCATTTTTCAAAAGTCCGGCCCCGTATTCCCCGATCGCCCTGCACATCGCTGCATCTTCGTCGCGAATCCGCACGGCCTCGCCGGCCAGCACTTCCTTCAATTCGCCAACTGAAAGTCCTGCATTCGCGTCTGCCGTGCGCTTCATCCTGTCGAGCGCCCAGAATAGATTTACCGCTGTCGGACGAGATGTCGCGAGGTATTCCGCAACTTTGCGCACTTGTTTGATAAAAACCCGTGTGTTTTTGATTTTTGCATTCTGCACCGCAGCCGCGAGTCCCATTGCAGCAGCAATACCTATCGCCGGCGCTCCGCGCACCTGGAGTCGCTTGATCGCAGTCCATATCTTGTCAATGTTAGCGGTGTTGAGATAAACCAGTTTGCCAGGCAGTAGCGTCTGGTCAATCATCCGCACATGCCCCGGCACAAGCCCGCGTCTGGAATGAGAAACCCATTCGATTGTCCTTGGAACTTTCATGCCGTCCAAAATAGAGGCACAGGCCCTTGAGTTCAAGCCAGATGTTGTTCGATATATGTTTCTTGAAATCGGTCCGCCAATCCCCGACTATGCAGCCCTTGTTTGAATGGAGGTTCAAAATGAAACAACGAAACTGTTTTGCGTTCGATATGCTCGATTTCGATTGCCCTGATGCTGAAAACGATACCGTATGGTTCGCATGCGCACCATCCGAAGCGCGCGAAGATAACGGCCAGATTATCGTGGATGTGCCGTTTAAACTGCGGAAACAACAGGACACCAGTCTTGTTCCAGACCCGAACGTGCCGTCCCAGATTCATCAGCTCCACGTGCGCGCGTACGGCAGCGAGATCGTCCGGCTCACTGTCGCCTTCGATGACGAACTGCCCGGCGACGAGAGCGACATGATCGAATGGCATACATCATTGAAACCCGAACCGCTTTCACTGGAGACCACGGCGGATGGATGGGCAATATCCGACCGGAAAGGCGTGATTCGCATGCTCATTTCCAGCGCATCGTCGCTCGCAACGAAATTGAAGTCGCTCAGGCCGAACGAGGACCAGTTTGACGGATTCGAGGCCAGCATGCTACCGGATGGCAATGTCGCGGTTCCGTTCATGACGACTGACTATTTCGCCCAGAATATGCGCGAATCCATACATATGGGGCTGGTCGTCCGCGACGGAAGACCGCAGCGCGCCGTGTTTTCGCTTCACGCCAGACCAGGCGAATGTTTCGCGGGGACCGGCGAGCGTTTCGCAAAAATGGATTTATCCGGCCGCACCTTAACGCTGGAAAATGCCGATGCAGTGGGCGTGAACAATCGCCGCTGCTACAAGAACATGCCTTTCTATGTCTCGAATCGCCCATACGGACTCATGCTGCACACCTCGGCACACGTGCGGCTGTCCCTCGCCGATATTTCGACGCGAGCGGCTCAGGGCACGATCGATGAACCCATCCTGGACATGTTCTTCATCGGAGGTAAATCCCTTGAGCGCGTGATTTACAACTTCCGCCGCATCACGGGCTTTCCGCGCAATGTGCCGATCTGGTCGTATGGAATGTGGATGGGGCGCATGACATACGAGTCCGAAAAGCAGGTGCGCGAAGTTGCAGGGCGTCTCCGCAAAGAGGAGTTTCCTTGCGACGTGCTGCACATAGATACAGGGTGGTTCACAAAGGATTGGGTTTGCGAATGGGAATTCAGCAAGGAGCGTTTCCCTGATCCGGAAAACTTTATCGGCGATTTGAGAAAGGCCGGTTTCCGTGTCTCGCTCTGGCAAAATCCCAATCTGACCACGGGGAACAAACTACTGCCGGCTGCAAGGGCCAATCGCTACATCTCACAGAGAACAACTGCCGGACAATCAGCTTCCGATTTCGGCAAGGAAGATTACGGCGGCGCAATTGACTTCTCCAATCCGGAGGCGGTGAAGTGGTATCAGGGCCTGCTGGCGCCTTTGCTTAACATGGGCGCCTCCGCGATCAAGGCGGATTTCGGCGAGCAAATTGACTTGAATGCGGACTATGTCGGACTGCCGGCCGCGCTGCTTCACAACCGTTATGCTCTTCTGTACCAGAAGGCCGTTTTTGAAATAACGAAGCGGATCACAGGCGATGGAATAATCTGGGCGCGCTCCGCATGGCTTGGATCCCAACGGTATCCGATTCACTGGGGCGGCGACAGCGCATGCACATGGGACGGACTTGCTGGCGACATTCGCGGAGGGCTGCATATCGGGTTGTCAGGCTTCGCGTTCTGGAGCCACGATATTGCCGGATTCCACGGCATACCGTACTACATGGGCTCTCGCCCGTCGAACGACCTTTACATGCGTTGGACGCAAGTCGGTGTTTTCACGTCGCACATGCGCTATCACGGCGCCCAGCCGCGCGAACCTTACGAGTATCCGGAAGTAGCGGCCACAATTCGCAAATGGCTGCGCCTGAGGTACGCGCTTATCCCTTACCTGGTCGAACAGGGAAATAAGGCCACAGAAACCGGATTCCCCGTTCTTCGGGCGCTGGTATTCCATCATGAGAAGGATCCGGCCTGCTGGCAGATTGACGATCAGTTCTATTTCGGCGACAATTTACTCGTCGCACCCGTCTTGAATCAGGAAGGAAAACGCGACGTGTATCTGCCCGAGGGCACATGGCGCGATTTCTGGACCGGCAAAAAAATCAAGGGACCAATCCTGCTAAGGGACGTGAAATCGCCTCTCGAACACATACCGGTTTATGCGGTTGAAGGAGCTTCGATTCCGGTCTATCCCCTTCCCGTGTTGTGCACTGACGACATGGACATGAAGAAAGTGCGCAAACTCAAGATGGATGCCACATACGCCGGTCTATCGAAGTCCATCATTGGGAAACTTGTTGGATTATAAAAGGATTCCGCCGAAAAACATGCGCCCCAGCCGCCCTCACGGAGGGCGGCTACAGAATACAAAATTGCCAGGCTTGCTCTCTCTACATCCTCTGAAAAAGCGGCAAGGCGATAGAATCCAAGCTTGGCGGGGTCATAATGGTTTTAAATTCCGGTCTTTGCCAGAGCGGGCTGAAGCGCTGATCCTCCTGGAGAAACTGCCGCGCAGCTTCGCCACCGGTGTCAACCGCCCGTTTCAATGCCGTCAAGGCCTTGTCTGGACTGGTCTGCATCTCCATGGATGCCAGTTCGATCCATGCCCTGTAGTCGCGAGGCTGGAGCTCCAGATAGCGGTGCAACCCCATTGAAGCAAGGTCCCATTTCTTCATTGCGCCGCTGAGTTGCGCAACGCCAAGGTAGGCGTTCGGCGGCAGATTCGTGTTGCTCATGATGCTGCGGGACATCCGCTCAAACTGTGCCGGCATATTGAGGTGCTGATAAAGGGCGATAAGCTCCAGCGCAACGTTTATGTCCACAGCCGATCCTTTCTGAGCTAGGGACGTCTCGATTTCTTCACGCCGCTTGTTGTCTTTCTCCATGTTCTTGATGTTGTTCAGGAAATTGCCCACATCCTTGTTGTACACGTCCAACGCCTGATACGTGGTCAGAAGGCTCTCAGCTTCCGGAAAGCGCCGCTCCTGCAAATACAAATCGGCCAGCCTGAAATTGGCTTCCGGACTTTCGGGGCAAAGCTGCAAAGATTGCTTGAAGGCATACTCGGCTTCGGAGGACATGTTGCGGAATGCGTAGAGCCCTGCGATGGCGGAACGCATCTTGCTGAACGATTTTTTCGCGTCGCTGTTTCGCCTGAACTCGTCCCGCGCAAGAAAGTCCGCCGTGAGCTTGTCCCAGTACGCCTTGTCCCGGGCGACAATATCGCGCCACGAGGCTGCATCCTGCTCCGGCGATGGCAGGGGATCTTTTTCCAACTTCATTATCACGCCAGCCGGTTTCAGGTATGGATACATCCACGGAATGACATAGCTCTCTTCGATATAGAAGGAGTGCTTCTCCTTGTTCTTGTCAAAAATCCACTTGGCAAGAATGCCGTTGATTTGCATCACACCGCCAGCGCCCTGGACCGTCACGCGGCCATTCTCTATCTTGACATCGGCACTCGGGGGCATCGCGCCGGACTGCACATCGCGAACGTATTGCGAGAAAGCCTCGGCGTTGTCCTGTTGGCTAGGTATATAAATTGGTTCCACCGGATACGTTCTGTCCCGATGCAAGAGTTTCGATCCGAGCATGAACACCAAGCGACGCAAGGCGGGATACTGTTCTAGAGTTTCCGGATGGCCGGCATCTGGCCGTGAGAAGTCATAGTGGTCGCGGATATAACACATATAAGTCGTGTCTGCTAGGGCGTTTTGCGTGATGATATAAACGTCCGAACGGTCAAACTTCTTGTCCCTGAACCTGTCTTTAGGCGCCACACGGCTCTCGCAGAAAATCATGTACGTCGGCACAAAACGGCCCGGATCGGTTCCGCCATACAAAACGGCGTTTTTGTCCATCTCCTGATAGCCGCCGCCGGGGTTGAACATCAGATAACCGAAGAGATAACCGAAGTCATGACCGCGCAAATTGCAGAGCGACCAGTTGCGTTCGTAGGTGATCAGCGGCAACGCCAGCGCTGCGACACAAAGCGCCCGCACCAGCATAGCGGACAACTTTGGTCCGCGCACCGCCACCAGACTTAATAGCACAGCGATACCATAACCAATGAGCATCGCGTAAAAACCATGTGCCGGAGCGAAGAATTTGATGGTTATCTCCTGCTCCTGCCTGTCCAATTTAGGATTGATGATCGTCAGCAATCCGAAGCTTGTGGCAGCGAACGCCGCCCAGACGAATACCATCCACGCCCTGCCGCGCGGACGGATATCCATCCACCAGAAGGCCATGACGGCAAGAGTGACAGGACCAAGCAGGCTCAGCCAGAATGAATATTGATGCACCAAGGCCATTACAAAGACCTTCACTTTAAGAACAAATTCTTCGCTGAATACGTGAGCAGTTTGCATTTGTTCATACTGGCCGCGGGTTATGGCGTGAAGGAATCCTTCCTTGGTGGCAGCGTAGCCCCAGTTCATCGGGGGATTTGTCGAGGCTGCCAGCGGCATATAGAGATAAAACGAGAGGCCTGCGAGAAACAGCGCCGCACAAACAAGCGCACGTCTGGGTTGCCACCAGCGAGTGACGCGGCCAACGATGACGAGGATTATGCCCGCCGCGCCGGCAAGCAGTCCCATGAAAAACTTTATGTTCTGGAACATCGTCTGCTGCAAGGAAGTGGTTTCTTCCAGCCAGGCGAGCACAATCAATCCAACCATTCCGCACAGCAGGCCCGCACTCGACAGTTCCCAGAAACTCGCAAGGGACGTCATCAGATTGTCAAGAGTACGCGCCTTTGTCTTGCCTGTCGGCCGCATCCCTGCGAACTGTTCAAGGCCCACGGCCAGCGTGCCTGCTCCAATCGGGATAACCATTACGGCGATGGTTTGATGATTGGCAAGACTCGCGCCGAAAAGGAGCAGAGTTGCGTACAAAAAGCCACGCCGCTGCGGCTGCACCGTCCATGCGAAGAAAATACAACTGATCAGTACAAACGAGAATACATTCAGAACGCGCATTTCCGAGACGCATGCCCAGAGCCAGACGCCACGATTGAATCCAAACAGGAGCGCCGAACTTGCGCCTAGCGTGAGCGCCATCCACCTTCGAAGATTCTCTCCCATGGAATCGCACCACGGCAGCGAATGCAGAAGTAACCTGATGCTGCGGGTCATCGTCAGCGTAAGCACGCCAACTGTAAGCGCGCCCGTGACAACGGACATCGTGCATATCCGCCAAGCCGGGTTTCCAAACGGCACTACAAGATGGCTCCACAGGAAACCGAGAAACGCCCAAAGAGGATAGCCCGGCGGATGCGGCACGCCGAAA
>Ga0181535_10006605_pt1 | contig 11903 bp, 9 predicted proteins | sample PEATcosm2014_Bin_44_FD_119774 | JGI IMG/M metagenome (GOLD analysis project Ga0181535, IMG submission 119774) | Peatland microbial communities from MTU Mesocosm Facility, Houghton, MI, USA - PEATcosm2014_Bin17_30_metaG | ecosystem: Environmental > Terrestrial > Soil > Wetlands > Peat | place...
CGGCATAGGCGATGGCGGGGGTGGGCGCGGCCTCGGGGATGACGATGGGCGTGACACCGGCGCCGGCGAGCACACTGGCGGCTTCGGCGACGAAGCTCTCGCCGAGGAAGCGCGGATCGCGGCCGACGAGCACACGATGCGGCTGGGGCTGGGTCTTGACGTAGGCGGCAATGCCGGCCACGGCCAGGCGGATATTGGCTACGGTGAATTCATCGGCAACAATAGCGCGCCAACCGGAGGTGCCAAATTTGATCGCAGTGTTCATGGTTTCTATTTTCCACCATGGCCGGAGGGGCCGGTCAAAAGAGTTCACGATTGGGGAATATTCGGAATAGATTGGTTTGAGAATAGTTCACGAATGGGAAGGGACTGATGGCTGAGATGACTCCGGCGGCGCGGATTGTTTTGACGACGGCAGCGAACGCTGAAGAGGCTGGGAGGCTGGCGCGCATTCTTGTGGAGGAGCGGCTGGCAGCGTGCGTAACGCAGGTTCCGGGGGTGGAGTCGGTTTACCGGTGGAAGGAAAAAGTGGAGTCGGCAACGGAGACGCTGATGCTGATCAAGACGGGAGCGGAGCAGGTGGCGGCGCTGGAGGCGCGGCTCAATGAGCTGCACAGCTACGAGACGCCGGAGTTTCTGGTGCTGGATGTGGAGGCGGGGAGCCATCCTTATCTGGATTGGCTGCAGGGAAGTTTGCGGAAGGCGTGAGTTTAGGCGTGAAAGGGGCGGCGACGAACCGGGGAGTATCCCACCCATCTCACGACAGGGCTGTGAAATGGATGGGGCACAGAGGCTTTTGAAGGGTGCGGGCGAGAAACAGGTCTAGCGGTGGGCGCCACTTGAGGGGGCGCTGGCTGCGCCTGAGGATGTGCTGCCGCCACCACCACTGTTGAAGCTGCCACCGCCGCCGCGCGAAACGCTGGCGCCGCTTTGCGAAGCGCCCCCGTAGCCGCCGCTGCTGCCACGCGAGGCGTTTGCGGAATTGCCCGACAATCCGCCGTTGCGGGAGCCGCCTGCGTCGCTTTGGAAGCCCTGGTGGCCGCCAAAGGCGGTGCCGGAGCGGGCGAGGTAGGAGCCGACGGGCTCGTTGACTGTTCGGACGGTGCTTCCCTGGACGACCTGCCGGGACATCATGAAGCTCTGGGAATTGTGGTCGAAGACGATGGGGATTCCTGCTTCTGCCGGGCCGCTCTTGTTGTCGACACCAGGCGTGACGGCACCGGCTCTGAGCGCGCCAACCCTGGAGGCGCCGGGCAGGTTGCCGCCGGCGGGACTGGCATTTTGCAAGGCTGGTCTCATCATGTGAGCTTCCATGTGAGGGGTATCGGTACGCGCGAGCACGGGCGACGCGACCTTGCGGAACACTCTTGGGGCCTCGTCGAGGAGCTTGACGCCGCCGGCACTATTGGACTGGAGGCGCAGAACGGAAATGCCATTCTTGTTGCTGGCGGTGAAGACGCCATGCTCGGCGTTGATGGGCAACTTGCCGGCTACGTCGCCGGGATGGATGGGAACCCAGCCGGTCTTGCCGCCGGTTCTGATCCAGCGGATGGGCGGCTGATGGTGGATGATCTGGCCCGGCACCCACATATATTGATTCTGCTGATAGATCCAGCTTCCTGAGTGACAGGCGGCCCAGGCCCAGGAGCCACCCATGTAGCCGAATCCGCCCATCATGCCCATGCCATAGTTCATGCCCATTCCATAGTTCATGCCCAGGCCATAATTCATGCCCATGCCCATGGTTTGCATCAGGGCGAGTTGGTAAAAGAGGGACTCGGGGCCGCAGGGGAAGAACAGGTCGGCGTCGCTCATGGATGCGCCGTAGGGACTCAGGAGGTTGGGCGATGTGGTGGGCGGGGGAGCCGGTTCGCCGGTGAGCGAGTAGGCGGAACGGGCAGGGAGGAGCGAGGGCGCGGTTTGAGATTGCTGGGCGTCAGCCTGGAGGAGCGCGGCAGAGGGCGATGGCGGCTGCCAGCACTTGCCATAGCCGGGACAGTCGACGAATTTGCCTTGGCCGGCCATTTGGGCGAGTCCGGGGACGGGCTGCTTGAGGCCGGTTTCCTTGAGCATGGCGCTGATGGCTTGATTGCGATCGGTGGTGCGGGCGGCGACCCACTTGTCCCAGTCGGTGAAGGCGTTTTCGCCGTTGGGGTCGGTGTAATCGATGTGACCGCCGCTGCGGAAGTAATCGGTGTGCCCGGGGCGCACGATTTGCATCGTGTCCTTGGAGGTTCGGATCAGGCCGGATTTGAGCGGGGTAATGGCGATGGCGTCCACGTAGGCGGTCACGCGCAGGTCGCTTTTCTGCCCGTAGGTGGTGATCATGGTGTCGGTGGGGGTGCGGAGAATGAAGGTATCGCCCTTGACGTTGGGAACGACGCCGAGCGAGACGGTACCGGAGAGCAGGCCGAGCTCGGTGCGAGGCACGCCGGCTGTGGAATCGAGGGTATTGAAGAGGAGGATCGAGTTGGGGGCGAGGTAAAGGATGGAAGAGTCTTCAAACTCGACTTCGGCGCGGCCGTCGTTGGTGGCAAGGGTAAAACCGGCCTGGAGGGGGAGATCGGTGACGGCTTTTTCCCAGTCGACGTCTTTGGGCGCTCCGCCTTCGGCGCCGCGCGCGACGCGGACGTCGCCCTCGAGGTAGGTGATGCGGACGATTTGGGGCACGGTCTCGGCAGCGTCCGGGGTAGATTTTGGGAAGGCCAGCGGGGAAACGAAGGTGACTAAGCCTGCGAGGGCGAGGCTGAAAGCGGAATGCGTTTTCATTGGACAACCCCCAGGTGCTGCCGTTGCGCGAGTCCTGGAAGTCGCAGAGGAGAACGAGAACCAGGAGGCCCTATTGGAGGAATTCTCCGGCCGGGCGAAACGACGAATCAATCATAGTCCTATTTTTGTTTCTCGGCGCGGCACGGGGGTAGGGCGTACGGATTCGCGAACCTGCTTTGGGCCTTAGGCCGGCGAAGGCTACTTTTTCCTATGCTGTTCCAATGGGGGAATCCGATTCGAGCGGGAGCGGGGAAGCGGTCTGGTATTCTTGCTGGGTTCGCTCCTATGCGCTGGTTAATGATAGGTCTTCTCGTCTCGCTTGGAGCGCTGCTGTTTGCAGCCGGGGGCGTGGCTCGCCATATCTGGCTGCAGCGCAGGCAACAACGGCGCGAGATGCTGGCGGCGCTTGAAGTTGCCCAGGAAACGGACGCGGAAGTTGAGCCCTGAAATCTGTTCCCCGGCCGGCAGAGCGGTCTGCGGGAACCCAATTGAGTTCTACGGAGAAGGGAAATAGCTTGAGCAAGGAACTTTCAGTACCGTTGACCCAAGCCGGAGTGGCTGTTGCCCGGCCGGCCGAAATAACCTGGCTGCGCGCAGGGGGAATCGTGCTGGCAGGCAGCGCTTTTGTTGCAGTCTGCGCGCACGTGGTTTTGCCGCTTAACTTTACGCCGGTTCCGCTGACCCTGCAGACGTTTGCGGTGGTCGTGCTGGGGCTCGTGCTTTCACCGCGCCTGGCGGCGGGCACTCTGGTGGCTTACCTGGCGGAAGGGGCGCTGGGATTGCCGGTGTTTTCTCCGGCGCCGATGATTGTGGGCGGCCTGGCGCACCTGCTGGGGCCGACCGGCGGCTACTTGCTGGCGTATCCGGCGGCGGCGGGGCTGGTTTCGATTTTGAGCCGGCGCGCGAGGTTCGCGGGCTGGCTGGGAAACTACGGCGGAGCGGTTGCAAGCGCCGCGGCGGGCAGTTTGTTGATTCTGACCTGCGGCGGGTTGTGGCTTGCGGTTCTGACGCACGGCTCCGCGCAAACGATTTTGACCTTCGGTGTGGTTCCGTTTCTGCCCGGCGAAGCCCTGAAGATTGCGGCCGCTGCCGGGGTGATGATGGGGAGCCAACGTCTTCGCCGCCGGACTATTTAGCATCTAAAATTTCATCGTTCTTATAGCTCTGAAAGGATCTCCCCAAAGTGAGTAGCGAGAAAACCGAAGCTGGCCAGGATTCTGTAATCGATATTTCCATAGCCCATAGTCCCGATTCCGATGACGCATTCATGTTCTACGGACTGGCCACCAACAAGATCCGCGTACCTGGGTATCGATTCAGCCACACGCTTTGCGACATTGAGACGCTGAACAAGCGGGCGCGGGAAGAAGCTTTCTACGATGTGAGTGCGATCAGCTTTCATGCGTATCCTTACGTGCAGGAGAGCTACACGTTGATGGGCTGCGGCGGGAGCGTGGGCGAGGGCTACGGGCCGATGATCGTGTCGAGCCGCAAGCTGGAGCTGAACGACCTGAACAATATCAAGATCGCGGTTCCCGGCGAGCTGACGACGGCCTTTCTGGCGTTGAAGATCTTCAATCCGAATCTGAAGACGGAGACGGTGGCTTTCGACAAGATTATTCCGGCGATTCAGAGCGGGACGTATGAAGCGGGGCTGATTATTCACGAGGGCCAACTGACCTATTCGACCAGCGGGTTGAACAAGATTCTGGATCTCGGCGTGTGGTGGCAGGAGACGACGGGGCTGGTGCTGCCGCTGGGCGGGAACGCGATTCGCCGCTCGCTGGGCGCGGAGAAACACAAGATCATCTCGAAGGCGCTCAGGGACAGCATTCAGCACGCGCTGGATCATCGCGACCAGGCGCTGGAATATGCGATGCAGTTTGCGCGCGAGCTGGATACGCGCACGGCAAACCGCTTTGTGAGCATGTATGTCAACGAGCGGACGCTGGACTACGGCGCGGACGGGCGCGAGGCAATTCGCAAGCTGCTTGAGCGGGGACATGCGAGCGGGATTATTCCGATAGCGCCGCGGGTGGATTTTGTGGATTAGCGTCAAAACGACAGCTATTTGCTTTTAGCTCTTTTGCTCGAGGCAGGGCTTGCTTAGCTGATTGAAGACTTTTACCTTCACTTTCGACTTCTGCGGTGGACCACATCCTGGCTATTCTCGTGTCTAGCGTAAGGGGAGAGAAGCATCGCGCGGCGGTCGCGGTACTTTGGGAACCTGGAGTTGGGGCGTTGGTGATTAAAAGCCGTCAAGAATCTGATTTTGCATTCTAAATATTTTCTAACGTTTGCCGATGCATCCGGTACGGAGGCAATTCTGGATGCTGGTCAGCAACCGTTCGTCCTACCCTGCGGTGAATCATCCCACGTATCTGCTCGCCTCACCTGAGCCCACTCTGCTGGCGGCGTTTGAGCCTGCTCTGCTGGCGACGGGGGCGCGGGTAGAGGTCGTTCTCTCTGCGCAAGCGGCGCTGGCGCGGATGACGGCGGCCAATCCGCCCACTCTTGTGCTGCTGGATGTGAAGCTCCCAGGCATGCCGGTGGGTCAGCTGCTGGCGGCCATGCGGACAGAAACGGGGGGCAGGCGCTTTCCGATTGTCCTGATTTCGGACATTGTGACCGAGGAATGGGCGGACCGGCTGGCGGAGGGTGTAATTGACGACGTGCTTCTGCGCGGCGACGAGATTGCTTATTGGCAGCTGCGTCTCGACCTGGTCCAGCGGACGGACGTGGTGGCGCACGAGTTGGAGACGCTGCGCAACTCCGCCGCGTTGGACGCGCAACTGGACCGGCTGACCGGGGTGTATAACCGCGAGGCTCTGTTGGCGATGCTGTTTCGCGAGACGGACCGGGTGCAGAGGCTGAACAGTTCGCTGTGCCTGGTGCTGTTCGACATTGACGATTTCGGACATTGGAACTCGCGGCTGGGCGCGAACGCCTGCGACGAGTTGCTGATTCAGGTCACCGTGCGCACTGCGCGCTTGCTGCGCAGCTACGACCTGCTGGGCCGGCCGGGGATGGACGAGTTCCTGGTGGTGCTTCCCGGATGCACGATGGACAACGCGACGATGCTGGCCGAGAGGCTGCGCATGGATGTTTTCGGTTCCCCGTTCCAGGTGGGAGGCGAATCGATTCGGCTATCGGCGTGCTTTGGTCTTTCCTCGAGCAATGGGCGCTCGCCGGTGGTGGTGTTGCGGGAGGCGGAGCAGGCGCTGGGACGAGCCAGGGAGACTGGGCCGGAGCGCATTGAGTGCTTTGGCGATTCACTGCGGCCTGTTTCGGGACCGGTTGCGTTTCTTTCGCCATCGTCCGGGGATGAGTTGCTGGCGTGGTAGGACGGATGGAGAGTGCCAGGAGCTTAGCCGGAGAAGGCGGACCGCTTGAGAGGAAGCGGGCAGGCGGTTGAGCGTGAGGGGGACGGACGGCGTTGGTCTTGCGCGTTCAGCGGGAGATTGACGGCGCCCGTTGTTTGTATTTCTGCGGGCGCGGCGTGGGGCCGATTCGAGAGGCTTCATTTTCAATTACTTCCTGGCACCGGGACAGGTACACTGTCGGTGACAGGAGGATTTTGCCATGCAAACACGGATCCAGGGCACGACGATGCCGGTGCTCGATGTGCTGCTCGACCCCAATGAGAGCGTGTATTCAGAGAGCGGCGAGCTCTCGTGGATGACGGGCTCGATTCAGATGATGACCCACACGCAGATGGGCGGGGGCGGGGGTCTGTTTGGCGTGTTGAAGCGGGTGGCCGGCGGCGGGAGCATCTTCATGACCGAGTACCGTGCCTATCAATATCCGGGCGAGGTGTCGTTTGCGACCAAGGTGCCGGGACATATTGTGCCGATCGAACTGGGTCAAGGGCCGGAATACATGGTGCACCGGCATGGGTTTTTGTGCGCGACGACGCAGGTGACCATCGGCGTTGGATTTCAGCAGTCGCTGGGCGCGGGGATCTTTGGCGGCGATGGGTTTCTGCTGCAGAAGGTTGGCGGCGCAGGGACGGCGTGGCTTGAGTTGAGCGGCGAGATGATTGTGAAGAACCTTGCGCCCGGCGAGACGCTGCGCGTGCATCCGGGACACGTGGGGGCATTCCAAACGTCGGTGTCGTTTCAGATAACGACCGTTCCGGGGATCAGGAACATGATTTTTGGCGGAGATGGGCTGTTTCTGGCGGTGCTGACGGGGCCGGGAACGGTGTGGCTGCAGACGCTGCCGATATCGCGGCTGGCACACCAGATCGGCGAGTACCTGCCGCGGCAGGAAGCGCGGCAGGCGACGGCGGCGGGCGTGGGCGGCGGGTTGCTGGGCGGGATTGTGGGATCGATCCTGAGCGGAGACCAGTAAGGCAGGGAATAGGGACTAAGGGACTAAGGGACTGAGGGACTAAGGGACTAAGGGACTGAGGGACTAAGGAATGCAGAGATGAAGAGCTCGGCGGATACGTCGCACGATTTTCGCAGGGAGATTGTTTTTGCATTCCTGCTGGCGCTGGGCTGTTATGTGGCCTGGCTAGTGCGCGGCGTGCTCTTTCTGCTCTACGTGAGCGCGTTGTTTGCGGTGGTGCTGAGCCCGCTGGTGCGCGCGACGGCGCAATTCCGCGTGGGACGCTGGCAGCCGTTCAAAGGCGGAGCGATTTTCTTTCTGTTGCTCGCGGTCGCGGTTGCGATCATAGCGTTTGGTTTTCTGGCGCTGCCGCCGGTGATCGGCGACCTGCAGGAGTTTACGCGGGAGATGCCGGCACGGCTGCCCGGCATTCTGGAGAAAGCAAAGAGCATTCCCTTTGCGGACCATCTGGACACGCCGGACACTGTCTCGAAGCTCCAGGATTTCGCCAGCAACGCGGCTACCTACTTGTTGCTCTCTCTCAAGGACTGGGCGAGCGCGCTGTTCGAAGTGGTGATGGGTGTTGTCCTTACTGTTTATTTCATCCTGGATGGAGCGAGCGCGTACCAGTGGTTTTTGTCCCTGGTTCCCGCGGAGCGGCGGGCGCGGCTGGACCGGACGCTGCAGCGCGCCGATGTACGGATGGGCAAATGGCTGCTCGGCCAGGGCAGCTTGATGCTGATTCTCGGGGCCGCGAGCACGGCGGTCTACTTGGCGCTGAACGTCCGCTATGCGTATGCGCTGGGTGTGCTGACGGGGGCGCTGAACATTATTCCCGTGGTGGGCGCGGCGGTTTGTATTGGCCTGGCGCTGCTGGTGGCGGCCATCGACTCGTGGGGACGGGTGGCGGGCGTGGCGGTTTTCTACCTGGTATGGGTGCAGTTGGAAAACTCTTACCTGGTTCCGCGCATTATGAGGAACCGGGTGGGGCTGCCGGCATTGGCAATTCTTGTCAGCTTGCTGCTAGGGTCGGCGCTGGGCGGCATTCTGGGCGCGATGGTCGCGGTTCCAACGGCGGTGCTGGTGGCCGAACTGCTGGGCGAATACGTTGTGCAGAAGGACGCGGCCGAGAACGCGGCTTGAGACTGTGAAGATTCAACGCGACAACAAAAACGATTCGCCGTGCAGGCTCCCCTAGCGGCCTGTCGGCGCTGCGGCCCTCAACTCGGCGTCGACGGCGGCTTTCATGACGCCGCAGTTGGAGAAGAGGCGGACCAGGCCGGCGGTGAGGGGTTGGCGGGCCTCGGGAGCAAGAACCGGCATCCCCGCCTGATCGCGAGGCACGGTGCGTGTTGCAGTTCCGGCCATCTTCATCTCGCCGCCGCCCTGTGCGTCGAGGATGAGGCCGGTGAGCTGGCGAGCCAGGTCGAGGGGAAAGCTCTCGGCAATGAAGACCAGATTGCGCCGGGTGGTGATGACGACGGGGCCTTCGTTTGTTGAGTAAACCTGCTCAGAGGATTTTCCGTCGGTTGGGGCGGAAGCCGTGGCGACGTCGTCCACCTTGAGGCCGGAGTATTTGCGGCCCAGGCTGTCGGCGTAGAGCTTGGCGAAGGCCTGCGCGCTGGCCGGATTTCTCCAAACGGCGAGATAAAGGAGGGCGAGCGACTTTGTGCTGCTTTGGTCTGCGGTTGTTGCGCTGCGTAACTGGCCGGCCCAGTAGAGGCCGCCGTTCCAGGCAGGAGTGAGGTTGCGCGCGGCCTGGTCGCCGCCGAAGAGCTCGGTGAGAATGTGTACGTCGAGTTGGCCGACCTGGCCGATGTCGTAAGGCTGATAGAGCTTGTCGACGAGGGGATGGATGTCAGGAAGCAGGGGCACGGCGGGGATGTGGTGCTTCTCGTACTCGCGGGGATTGATGATCTCCCAACTGGAGGTGGGCGGGTGGTCGAGGGCATTGGTAAACGCCGCGGCCTGTCCTTGATCCATCCACACATCCTGTTCGAAGCTGAGGCCCTCGCGATAGGGGAAGAGCAGAGACTCGGAGAGCAGCAGCGGGGCGCGCGCCATGACGGGAGAGTCCCCTGAACCGCTCATCTGCTGCTTCATAATGTCCATGACCTCGGGGTTCTTGACGAGGCTTTTGCCGGAAGGCTTGAGGATGTAGTCGATCATGACGGCGGTGGCCTGGCCCTCGGCTACAGCGTCGCGCGCGGTATCGAGCTCGTCTTTTTGCAGGTGGTCCGTGTCGCCGGCCGAATCGGTTGAGACATCTTCAGGGGTCTGGTCATCCCATTTTTCGAGATCGGCGTGCTGATCCTGGAGGGCGTGGGTGAGCTCGTGGGCCAGGACAGGCTTTTGCTCGTCGATGTCGACCCAGTCGAGCATGTTCACGGTCTTGGTCTTCGAGTCGTAGAAGGCTTCGATCTGTTCTTTGAGCAGAGCCAGCAGGAAGGGCTTGAGGTCGAAGCCTCTGTCGAGCAGGCCAAACTTCTTGAGAACGATTTCGTCGCGTTGGAGACGTTTTGCGCTCTGGTCGTCGTTGAATTTCTCCTGGAGATAGCTTTCAACGGAGGCACGGGTAATCAACTGCCGTTTGACGGTGCTTTTGATGGGCAGACCGGTATCCTCGGACGAGAACTTGATGAGCTCGTCGACCAGCGAAAAGAGCTGTTTGGCCTGCTCGGGGGTAATGTGGGTGGCCGGCTTGGAAGTGCTTGGGGCTTGAGCGGGGCTGGTCTGCGAGGCATTGAGGGCAGGCTGAAGCGGGACGGCAGGGGTCTGGGCCGCCGCCGCCGTTGCTGCGAGGCAGAGGGCTGCCGTCCCGATCCATCTGAATCCGGACGGCTTTGAGTGGGGCATTTGCGCCGCTGCCTGGTGCCTGCTGACTAAGATTTCCAAGACATCTCCCTTTGGCACCGCGACCTGGATTTGCATCCTGCGCGGCTGAGGATTGGGCCCGGAGGTACGGCATTGCCGGCGGCACCGGGATATCTACGTCCAAGGCTATAATCAGGAAGCGGTCCAGCGCCAAGCGAGAGCGGCGAGCTGCACTGGACGGCGGAAAATTTCCAATGACCGAGACAAGCCTAACTCAAACGATACAGACGACAGCGCTGGTTGCGTTGTATGAAAGCGCCAAAGCACCTCAGGAATGTGTTGCCTACCATGGTGCGCTTACGCCACATAGGTTGGACGCGCCGGAGATGGAAATAGAGGCCCTGGTTCACGGCGCCGGCTTGCACGACCTGGGCTGGATGCGGCGGGTTACCGTACGCGGCGAAGACCGGTTCCGCTGGCTGAGCGGCATGGTCACCAATTCAGTGAACGATCTGTTTCCGAACACCGGGGCCTGGAACCTGGTGCTGAATGCGCAAGGACGGATCCAGGGCGACCTGACTGTGTGGCGGGAAGGCGAAGAGCTTTCGCCGCTGCGCAGAAACCCAGTGAGTCCTGTCGCGGGCAAGGCCGACCCCTTGACGGGAACGCCGTTTGCCGGAGAGTCCGGGCTGGAGCTGGAGATTGCGGCCGATCAGTTCGAGAAGCTGATGGCGCACCTGAATCGCTACATCATCATGGACGATGTTGAACTGGTTCCGCTGGGTGCAGGGGAGCAGGTGGGCGAAGCGGGCTCGATCACGGCGATCGGGCTGACCGGGCCGCTGGCCAACGAGATTCTGGAGCGGGTGGGGCTGCCGGTCATCTCGCAACCGATGACGGGAATGAGCGTGGAGTGGAACGGGCTCGACCTGCGGATCTTGCGCGGCTACGGGACGTTGGCGACCCACTATGAGTTCTGGTTGCCCTCCGCGGGGCTGGAGAAGCTGTGGTCGTGCCTGCGCACGGGCGGCGCCACGCCGGTGGGCTGCGAATCGTTGGAGAAGATGCGGATTGCGGAAGGGATTCCGGCTTACGGGGTCGACATTGCGGAACGCGATCTACCGCAGGAGACCTCGCAGATGCGGGCGCTGCACTTCAACAAAGGCTGTTACCTGGGCCAGGAGATTGTGGAGCGGATTCGTTCGCGGGGAAGCGTTCACCGTCATCTGCGGCCACTGGAGCTGACAGGGCTGGTGCCGGAGAGCGGGACGGAACTGTTTCAGGAAGACGGAACGCCCGCCGGTCAGATTACCAGCGCGGCAGAGTTGCAGTTGGCTGCGGGCCAAAGGGTATTTGCGCTGGGCGTTGTGAGAGCAGAGGCGGAAGTGCGAAGCCAGACATTCACGTACACGGCGGGGACGGCCAAGGGCTCGGCGAGTATTCTGGCGGAGCCGCCGAGTTTTTAGTTCGATTGGGCCAGAGTCAACGAGAACATGTCCCAGGTCTCGGATTCGAGCGAGGGGCCAGCAGAAGTTTGAAAGAGTCGGATGGACCGATTGGAAACCAGGAGCCATGAGCGAAACCCCAAAGTTTGAAGTGATCGATCGCCGCAAGATGAAGGCGGAGGAAGAACAGCAAAGCCATCATGAGGGCGACGGCGCGCCGAAGCCAGTGGTTGAGACACCCAGCGTACCGGCCGAACCCGGGGCCGGACCGCGGCTGGTGGTGAACGAGAGCCGTCAGGAATCAGGACCGGCGGAGACTGCTGAAAGCGGTCCAACCGGTTTGGAGCAGGAGTTGCCCCCCGCGCCGACGGTGCAGGAGACCCGCGAGCAGAAAGCGGCCTACGACGCCTCATCGCAGCGGCTCGAGGAACTAATCCGGGCGCAGAATCCAGCCGTGGGCGCGCAGCCGCCGGTGGGCTTCGAGAACCTGGTTCAGCAGTTCTACGTTTCGGCGATGATCCAGATGGGCGCCGGAACGCAGGA
>Ga0181535_10006606_pt1 | contig 11902 bp, 14 predicted proteins | sample PEATcosm2014_Bin_44_FD_119774 | JGI IMG/M metagenome (GOLD analysis project Ga0181535, IMG submission 119774) | Peatland microbial communities from MTU Mesocosm Facility, Houghton, MI, USA - PEATcosm2014_Bin17_30_metaG | ecosystem: Environmental > Terrestrial > Soil > Wetlands > Peat | place...
CCGGCTCACTCTTTCGGTTGAGCCGCAACAACTTTCTACTCCATTTGCGCGAACTTGCCAAGTTGACACCGCATTTCTGCGATGTGTATGTCAAAGAACGATGGAAATTCTGCGTCGGCATTGCGTTTGTGCCCAAACGCGAAACCCCGGCGTGCCAGCCGTCACTCATGGTTCGCGGAAGCGGGGTCATAAAATCAGCGGTTCAGTCAAATCCATGGGCTTGTCCACCCCGTGATGTTCGATTCGCTGTTTGGCGGTCTCATCGAGAAAATAAAACCGCAACGAGTCTTGGTCCTCCTTTATCTCGTGCAACAAGCGGTCGCGCAACTGCACCCATTCTGTCTGCCCGACTTGGCACTCGAACACGCTCTTTTGGACGCGGACGCCGTAGTCCTCACATGCTCGCGCCACGCGGCGCAACCGCCGCAGGCCGGCTTTCGCCACGGTCGAAACGTCGTAGGTGATTAAAATGAGCATGGCCTTTAGTCCGGTTACTTTGGCACAAGCGGCACATAATCCGCGACATCGCCGCGCAAGTGGCGGGCCAGTATGCGCGCCTGGATGAACGGAAGCTGGCCGATACGCAATTGCTGGTCCAGCAACGGATGCTGCAACGTTTCCTGTTTGCGGGTCTGATACGATTGAATCACCAGCTTGCGTCCAGCGTCCGTGAATTCCACCGCGCCACCCTCGCGCGTGCGGAAATGTTCCGGCCCGACTTGCTTGCGGTTAACGAGCGTCACCGCCAGTCGGTCAGCCAGCCACGGGCGAAATTCCTCCATCAAATCCAGCGCCAGCGCCGGGCGATTGGGGCGCTCGGCGTGAAGAAAGCCGACAAACGGATCAAGTCCAACCACCGTCAGCGCCGCAAGGCAATCATGCCGTATCAGGGCGTAAAGAAACGAAAGCAGGCAATTGATGCGGTCGCGCGGGGGACGGCGGCTGCGGGTGCTGAACGAGAAATCGTCGCGCTGCTGCTTGAGCAACAAGGCAAACACTGAAAAGTAAATTTGCGCGCCCATGCCTTCCGCGCCGCGTAACGCATCGAGCGCTTCCGGCGCGGCCAGCCGTTCCGGCGTCCAGCGTCCCAGGTCTTGAATCTGCCGCGCCAGAGCATCGGCGGCGGTTTCGAGGTTCGTTTGCTCGGTCGCGTCATCGGTTTCGCGGGCGGCCCGGAGCAGGGAATTGCGGCTGTTCTGAATCTTGCCGGCAATCATGGCGCGTGAAACGACGGCGCACCGGCCGCGAATATCCGCGGCCCGGAACTGCGCCCGGCGCAAGGTGACACTGGTATCCGCCACACCGGTCAACCGTGCCTGTAGATAACCCCATTCGCTCAAGAAATTGACGGCCACGCCATGTTCCCAGCACAAATCGAGCGCGGGCGGCGTGACGGTCACCGGACCAAAGACACAGAGGGATTCAAGATGGTGAATCGGAATGGAGACCTTATGGCAGCCGGTGGCCTTGTCGCGGGTGCGTTCATGATATGGCAGATCAGCAGGATACACGGGCACTTCCACTTGCAACGTCAGATGGTCGCGGTTCACGAATGTGCCGCTGGTCGTCAGGTAAAGGGTGTTTTGGATGATTTCGGGCACACGTTGTTCGGGTTGATTTCAGGTTTGATATAAACGGCGGACGGCGGCAGCGGTGGCAGATGCGGCCTGCGCTTGTGTCAAACGCGGCAGGCAAATCTCAAAAAGCGAACACTCCTCACATCGGCCTTCGATATAGACGGCGGGCGGAACTGATTCAACCGCCAGCAACTTGTGCAAATCAGCCACCGCCTGTGCGGTCCGCGCCCGCAAGTCCGCATCGAATTCCACTTCCCGGCGTCGCTTGCTTTGGGCATGAAAAATTGCGCCGCGCGGAATGGTCACGCCCAACATTTCCTCCAGACAAAGCGCCTGGGCGCAAAGTTGCGAGTCATCATTGTCGAATTCGCGGCGACGGCCGACCTTGAATTCGACCGGGAAATACGAACCGTCGGGCCGCTGCTCGACGATGTCGCATTTACCGTTCAAGCCCAGTCGTTCTGAAAACACCGGCAACGCGCGCAACAGCGTCGCGCCTTTGGCGACCTCGTAGCCCGGCAAATCCGCGTGTTCATGGACGATGTCTCCGCGCGCCGTGTGTTCATTGGCCGAACGCCAACCCTCAACGATCTTCAATGCCGCCCGGCGTTGGCAGTAGAGAAAATCGTTAAGGAGGGAAAGAGGCAGTTGTTCCATTTTTGATTTATGATCGAAGATTGGACTCAAAGCGGCTTAAACCCCTCCCGCCCCGCCCGAATCAGCGGCAGGATGCCAGCCATATAACCAAGGAACGAATTATATTCTCCGATCCACGCCCAAACTTCGCCGTCATGGCCGAGAGGTTTCACTGGCAGTTTTTCTGCGTCCAAACGGGTCGCCCACAACTGCACGCTGCCGAGCATCAACTCCCGCCAACCCGGCCATTGACTGCGGTCGTGGTTTTCCAACCGCTTAATCAATTCTGGATCAATCACGACCGTGTGTGTCGCTGCATCAATGATGCGGCACAGTTTGGCGACCTGTGGATAATCTGCATCCTTCTCCGCTTGGAAAATGTCCTCCATCCGAGACGCCTTTTCGCCGTGGTCTTGCAGAATTTCACGCTGGAGCGCATCTGTGCAGTCATCCGGGCCGGGCTGACGATTTTTTCCAGCGCATTCCGCAAATATCTGTCCCAAGATGCGGCGCGACAGTTTGGCCTGTGGATGCAGGGAGAAACCATTATCCGCGTTATGCCTAAAATCCCAAACTTCTGCGCCATCATATTCCCCCGAACGACTGGCGCGCCCGGCGATTTGGAGCAGGTTCACCAACCCCCAGCTTTCACGGAACGCAGTGCGGAAGGAAAAATCCACGCCCGCTTCCACGCAACTTGTTGCAACCAACGTCCAATTTATTTCTTTTGCAGCGAGACGTTCTTTCACCCGCGCCACAGTTTTGGAACGGTCCCGTGGCGTCAAGGCAGTTGAAATATGCTCCACATTCAGACCGAGCTTTCCGTCTTCGCGAAGATAGTGCGCAAAAACGGCCGCCGATTGAACCGTGTTGAGAATGACAAGTCGCGGACCGGGCTTATTGTGGACAAAATCGGCGAGTCGTCCAACGGACATGGCTTGCGACTCGCTGCAAATAGATACACGCTTTTCCTCAAACGTCATCGTTTCTGCCCTGACTTCTGACGTGATGAGATCGGGAATCTCACAGCGTTCGCTTTCCCTAAGGAATCCGGGACGATTCCAGAAACGCGGCAAAGTGCCGGAAGCCAGCACAAGATGGCAACCCCAGTCGTCGCAAAGTTCCCGCAACCAGCGAAACATTTGCGGCCAAAGTGCGGGCGGAACAGCAGCGTGCGCCTCATCCACAAAAATTGCGCTGCCAGCTACCTGGTGAAGTTTACGCAAAGAAGCTGTGTCACAAGCGGCGAGCGTCTCAAAGAACTGGACGGCAGTGGTGACGACAATGGGTGAATCCCAGCGCGCGGCAAGACATCGTGCCTCATAGCTTGAGAAATCCACGCGATGATGATGGGCGGCTACCACGTTCTCCATTGCCTCCATGGACTCCCCGGCTAGACACAACGCACGGCGATAAACGTCCACCGATTGGTCAATTATATTGGTAAACGGTAGCACGACGAACACGCGACGCAATTTCCGCTCCGCCGCCATGCGCAAGAGATGTGCCATGACTGCCGTAGTTTTGCCTGTGCCAACGGGGCTATCACACGCAAGAATGTGCTCCCCGTCGCCAAGTTTTCTCTCACGGCACGCACTATACACCAACTGCCGTAATTTCAGCCGCTGTCGCTCCCTGTCATTTGCCGGCGGGTTCTTCGCGGACAAACCGGCCACATATTCATCCAACCGCGCCAAACGCTCCGCCGGGCGCAAATCCGGGCTGGGCACTTCGCGCTCGTTCCGGTAATGCCGCGCCGTATCCGAGTGGTCGGCGTCCACCAGGCAGGACAAGGCAAGGCGGCGCACCAAACCAGTAAAGTGTTGGTTAGCTACTGGCGAAATGGGAGCAAGCAATTTGTGATGCTGGCACAAATAGCTTTCCAGATGTTCCTCGGTTCGCTGCCATGCGGCTTGCTCCAACCCATCAAGTTCGCCCGTGTCGCGAAACACGAGATTGTGACCGTTGGCAAACTTGGCCTTTTCCTTGGGAAACGACGGCAACCCGATGTGGTGACCATAGGCAGTAAACGCCGCTTCAAATTGCTTTATGCGCAGCAAATGCGCTGTACCCCCTTCGACGTGATTGAATCCGTGCTTGTTCTTTCGATTGTGGCGTAGAACTTCTTGAAACAACTCGTCCAATTTGCCGAGGTCATGGTAAGCCGCCGCCCGCTCGACCGCCGCCACAAACGAACCGCACCACTTGGGTGACAACGCGACCGCTGCCCGCGCAAACCCTGTTGCATCACGAAGGACATTCCCGGCATGGTCGCTATACGACTGTTCCGGTGCCCCATCGCGGGCGCTGTGGGCAAGCGGCTCAAGCTTGGTCGCGGGTTCGCTCACAAAGCGTAGTCGTGGTATTCACCGCATTGCGCGAACGTAACGTTACTGTCGGGGCGGATGGTCTGGTCTTTGATCTTCTCCCATGTTGGAAGCACGCCGTAATCCGCCAGCGACTCTGAAGGCTTTTCGAGCTTCTTTGGTGTGAAGGCGTCAATGAAAGCGAAATCAGAAACCGAACCTGCGCGGCTCTTGTGGGTGAGCGTATGAGCGTGAACGACCTCGACCATCGAGCGGACAACCGAGCGAGTGCTGGCGTAGGTATGCTTTAGCAGGTGCAACATCAAGTCCACGTCCTGCTTCGTGCACCCGGTCTTGTGCGCTTGGTTCGCGTTCACGAAAAACGGAACGGCATAAAGCCCGTGCTTGACAACGCGAAAAGCCATTGGCGCCATGCCACGATCTTTTCCAGTTTCAACGCCGGACTTGCTGGTCCAAGTTGAGAATTCGATTTCAACCGGGGCGATGGAAACTCCCACGCCAAAATGGGCGACGCCAGCACGAATTGTGTCCGCTCCGCCTTCCTCAAGAAACGTGTTGCCAAAAAGACGCCCATCCCAATAGGCGTCTATAAACTCCTGGCCGATTTTGCCGTCTTTCGGCTCCATTTTCTTTTTGATCTCTTCGCGGTTACGTCCTCGACTCTCCAAAATTTGGAAGCGGTTGTCATCAAGGCCAAGCTCTTTCTTGATTTCTTCCCAGACAACACCTTCCTTTTCAAGAACGAGGTCGCGGAGTTTTCGTTTCACGGAGACGGGCGAAATTTCGCCTTTGCCATCCGGGCGCTGGCGCGGGGAACTCTCGCGCTCCGGGTCGCCGTTCGGGTTGGATTTGCGGACCTCCAAAATCAGGAGTCCAGTAATACGGGGGACAAGGTTGTTGTCTTTGGTTGTGCTCATAAATTGAATCAGTTTTGGGTCGGATTATTGTTTCGAAGTTTCGCTTTTGGGGTGGTCTGCCAGATAGCCGAGCAAGAGTTTCGCTTTGTCAATGTCGGTCATACGCTGGGGCAATTCGTTCAATTGGATCGCAGCGGTGCAGGTGGCGATTTCGCCAAGGAAATATTTTATCAACCCGACGCCTGCTTCCGGATCATTGCTCTGGAAAGTCCGCGCCCAAGCTTGATAGGGAGCCAATCGCTCCGCCAACCGAGCCAACGCGAAGACCGGTTGGTCGAGCGCGGTGTTGAAAAGGGCATTACCGATGAGTTGCGAGGGTGATTCGCCCTTACGCACATGTTTGCAATATTGCTGGTGCAAGCTGTCTGCCAAGGCGAGCAACCGTCCGACGTGAGTGATGGATTCTTGCATAAAGTTCTTTCTTTGGTGTTTGAGCTGATGGAGGAGAATTCCGAGAAGGGCGAATGTTTTGACTGACTGCCAGCGAACAGTATCGCTCAAAGCAGTCCACTCCCGGGCGGTTTTTGCCGCGCCGAGGGCGATCAACACCGTTCTCATTCGAGTTATGAGCAATCCCAAGGCGGTCCGCGTCTTTTCCTGCGCAACTGGCGTGTCCGCAAGAAATACATCGTAGGCGTCGGCGACAGAAAGCGCCCGCTGGTAAGTGGATTGGAAGCCACTCTTAGCGTCCGCGCTCCAAACGCGGTTGACGACCGATGCCAATTCGAGCGGACAAGGCGCGGTGTGTGAGCGGAAAACAGATTGTCTGGCGTTCTTGTCGTAGAACCAAACAGAGATTTCAGGTACGTTGCGTGCGCCCATTTCCCAATCCCGTGCCGCCCTGACAACATCGCCTACACGCAGGCGTCGGTTAAGGCTAATTTGTTTCTTGGCCTTGTCTATCGGGCAGAACGCCAGCAGCCGAACACTGAGATTTGGGTTGGCTGCCACTTTGCCGTCAAGCATCTCCAAAACTGGCCTGGCAATCTCTTCGAAATCGGCATCCGAAAATTTGTTTGCCTCGCCTCCAAACATTTCCGCCAGTTGGGTGCGATTTGTCGGTTCACCTTCCAAGTAGGCAACGAGCAGGTCGCGTTTGTCCGGTTGCGCGCTTGGTATAGCGCGGCAGGTGATGCCACGCTTATCTTCGCTCGCGAGATAAAGCAACGCGTCACTCATCTTCTGAACTCGCGCCGACGAAACTGGAAATGATTGCGAACCTTTGAAGCGATACCGCTGTAACGCCTGTACCTCGTTGGTATTCACTGAAAATAGTTTTACGTTGCCAAGTTCCGCAACTTTCGGCCCGGGTGGAAATTTGTCCTGCAACACTGCTGTTTCGCCGAAGGCGTCTTCTGTCAAGTTCCTTTGTTCCGGCTCACAGTCGGAGACCTTGGACTCGGTTCGGATAAGGGCCTCATTGACGAGTGCACTCGTCTTTGAATGGGCAACTCTGCAAAAGACCATATCTGGCGACGCCAAGTCGAGATAAATTGGCTGGTTGGCGTTTTTGTCCTGCCTGGCCTTCTCATTCCAATAGTCAGGCGACCCAATCTCGGGAGCGCGTTTTTTCCAATCAAGTGTTCCGAATAAAACTTTCTGAAACAGCAGCAACATCATGCGGTCAGGTTCAGCGTTTTGACTCACCATCAAGCCCGTAAGCGACTCTGCGAATGCAGGCAGCGTCGGCTTCGATTTTGCAACCGTTTCCACCAGCGTCGTAAAATTCTTCAGCTCCGCCATTTCGCGAGGCAGCCATTCGTTGAGTTCTGAAGTCAATTCGGAACATGATCGGTAGAACTGCTTCTCTTGGCTCGCGCTGAAAACAGCTGGCTTGGAGAGCCTAAACAGCACAAGAACGGCTTGCGCAATTTCTGCTGCGCTGGAGTTTTTATTCTTGCCGAGTGCAAGCAGCTTCTCAACAGCCGGTCTCAATTCCGTCACGAGAGCGTCATCAAGCCACCGTAACGGAGATGGAATGTTAAAACCGGGAAAGCTCGAACCGGCTGAACCGTGCTCAATACGGAACAAGTTTGCGGCAATTTCGCCGGACAGAACCTCAAGGCGTAAAGGATTGCCAGATCCGCCCAACAGTACAACAATCAAGTCTCTGTTCTTGCCCATTGGGTTGATCCGCGGATGGCGTGACCCTGGAACCGTGCCAAGCCGTTCCAATGAGTCTGCCACCTGTGACAGTTCGTTAAGCATAGGTGAGGACTCCTTTCTCGACGCGGAGGTTGGGGTGATTGCGCATGTTGTAGAAAGACGGCTTCACTTTACCGCCCTGCATCTGGTCAAATACCATCCGCAGCATCGAGGACAGTTCGTGGTTCTCGGCTTCGCAAACGCGAGTTTCCGAGCGAAACGGGCCGACATAATCCGGGGCGAATTCCTTCCATCCCAAACACGGCGTGTAGAACCATTGGCCGCGTTCCAAGGCGCGATTGAAAACATCATGATACGCATGTGGCGGCCAAGTGGTGCTGTCGTGATGCCCGGCAAACTCGGCCTGCGCGTAAAGCCGGTAGCACACATTGACCAACACGACGGCGTAAAATTGGAATGACGCGCCTTTGTTCATGGCGTCGCTGGCTCGGAGCGGCCCGCCGTAATTCGTCGTGTATCGGTGGAATTGCACGGGCGCACAAATCTCGACCTTCATCGGCCGGACATTCACGGATTTCCAGCGCAGGACAGATTCGAAAATACCCTTCACGGCGCTGAATGTGGGTGCGGTATAGGAAACGGGCGACGAACCGGTGTCGGGCCGCGTCCACATGGCAGTTGGGCCGGAAATTTCAAGTTGAATGGGATACGGTTTCATAAATGATCTGATGTTCCTGTCAATCCTGAATGCTGTCGTTTGGTGGTAATCAGTAAGCCTCCAATTGACAAGCCTTATTTGTTCACAGGAGGCGCAAGTTTTTTCTGTAAAAGTTGTTAGCATTTAAACTGAGGGCCGGGTTTGGTTCTCCATGTTGAGGTAAATTTTTCCGGTTTCCCAATCGTCATTGGTTTCGCATAAGAGCGCGGTGGTGAGCCGCAGGAGGGAGACCTCGTTCGGAAAGACGCGGGCCACGCGGGTGCGGCGTTTGAGTTCCTGGTTGACGCGTTCGAGCGCATCGGAGGTGCGCAGGCGTTTCTGATGGGCGGCGGGCAAGGCGAAGACGGTGAAGCCTTGGGGCAGGTTTTCCTCCAGCCAGCGGGCCAGTTGGGGCGCGCTTTTGGCATAGTCGCTGGCGATTTCCTTGAGCCGCAATTCAGCGGCGTGGCGCGAGGGGCAGTCCAAGACACTGCGGATGGCGCGGGCGACTTCGGCCCGCTGATCCAGGCGGGGCACGTAGGCTTGGGCGTTTTGCTGAAGATGGAACTGGCAGCGCTGCCACGGGACGGGGCCAAAGACGGCTTTACGGGCGGCAGCCATGCCGGGGTGGTCATCGCTGACGATGTAAGTGACGCCGCAGAGGCCGCGCTGGACGAGGCCTTGGAAGAAGGTGCGCCAATGGGCTTCGGCTTCACTGAGGGCGACGCTGACGCCCAAGATGGAGCGCTTGCCTTCGGCGGTGATGTCCGGGCAACGAGGACGGCGCAATCGCGGAGTTGACCGTCGTGGCGGACCTTTTCGTAGCGGGCATCGAACACCACATAGGGGCAGGCGACGAGGGGGTGGTCACGTCAGAGCTGGACCTCGGCATCCACGGAGTTTGGCGCAGGCACTGACCTGGGTGGAGCTGACGCTGCCGCCGGATGCGACGCCCGACCACTTTGCGCTTGCCTTTTTAGTACTAAGGCACACTCTGTTTTGAGCATCAGGAATGCCTGACCCGTAGCGGTCATGGCTACCAATCCGAGCTTTCGCGGGTGCGAGAGTCACGGTGGTAGGGGCCTAACACCGGCTCCGATGTGCGGAGAAAAGATTCTCCGAAAACTGTTCCCGATGACCTTATCCCGCGGAGGGATTCTGTCGTCGCACATCCTCCCTGATGCGTTAGGCAGCACGCAAAAAAAACGACCATGACCATACATCGAAGGCATCGGAGCTGGCCTATGGGGAAAATACCCCCGCCGTGGATATTTTGTAAAAAATTAACCCCCACCCTCCCCCATCAGGAGGTAAGCCATTTTTTGACCCTGGGGGGTCTGGGCGGGCGGCGGGGCCTCGGTCTCTGCAAAACCTCCATAAACCCCCTTCAATTTATCAACTTAAAATTAAATTGATAAATTGAAGGTGCTTTATAGGGGAGGGGCAGAACCAGGCTGGTGTGCGTGTACCTCCCCGCCGGCTTGGGGGAGTCCTGGATGGAACCAGAAAAGAGAAAGTGGAGATAATCATGAAAAACGATAAAAATGCAAAACAAACGGCGCCTGGAAGCCCGGAGACAACTTCGCGGATAAGATTGGCCACGCCGGAGAACGCGCCCGAACTCTTCTCCGGCGGCTGGAGAATTCTGTCCCGGCCCGCGGCAAACGGGGCAAAGCCAGGCGAAAAACCGCCTTTAACCGGGAGCGTCTTCTTGAAAGCCGCCACCGACGATTCAGGCCGGCCGGAATCCCTCCCCCAAAAGAAGCCTAAAAAGCACTAAATTCCCGAGGGAATACCCAAGCACAAATTAGTGTCCGGATACAATTGATTTTATGAACACTGCACTCTATGTCCGAGTTTCGACTGACGGGCAAACAACCGACAGCCAAGAACACGAACTCCGCGCCTATTGCGAGCGCCGCGGCTGGCGCGAAGTCCAAATCTACTCTGACCAGATATCGGGGGCCAAATTCGTCCGGCCCGGCCTCGACGCGCTCATGGCCGCCATACGGGCTGGCAAGATTGAGCGGGTGGTAGTCTTCAAGCTCGACCGCTTGGGCCGCTCCTTGCCCCATCTGGCGCTGCTGCTGGCCGAATTGGAGCGTAATGGCGTCGCCCTGATCGCCACGAGCCAGGGGATAGACACCAGCAACAGCAATCCGGTTGGCCGGCTCCAAATGAACGTCCTCATGGCCGTGGCTGAGTTTGAGCGCGAGATAATCCGCGAGCGGGTTAACGCCGGGCTGGCCGCCGCCAAGGCCCGCGGCGTGAAGCTTGGCCGGCATCCAAAGCATAACCGGGTTCCCGCGGAAGTGCTGACGCTCAAGGCGCGTGGGCTCGGGGTTCGGGCGATAGCCCGGGAATTGAAAATCCCGGTTTCGACCACCTGAACCATGCTTCGGGCGGCAACGCCGGCAGCGTAGCGTCCGTCCGGCGGGGCAGGAATGCCCTCCAGGGGCTCGCAGCAGCCTTGCCGGCTCTTCTCCACCCCGCCGCGCGATCAAACGCGTCCGGGCGGGCCTCCAGCGCGCCTGCGTGCGCCCTCAGCCCGGCTTCTTCTGGTCTAAAACTTACCGACCGAGTTGGCTTGCCTGGTCCCAGAGATGGCCACCAGGATGCAACGTGGCGGAGTTCCACCTATATTATACTGCTCGCCTGTCGTCACTGGACATATTGCTTCATCTAGAGTGCAGGAAATCGGAGCTACCTCCTGGCAGGGGAGGGGTGGGGTTAATTTTTCAAAAAAAGCGGGGGCCGGGGGCAATTTCTCCGGGGCCGGGGCTCCGCGGGAAAACCCGAGGGGGAAAGCTCTATATAAAACGCTACTAACTATTATCTATTATCAATTATTTAATAGTTAATAATAGATAATAGTTAGATGATTCTGTATAGGACTTCTCCCCCCTGCCTTTTATTGACCACCAGTCTGGCTCTGCCAAGGTCATCTTTGAAACCGACGATCATACCATCGCCGCCCAGGCGGAGCGCCGGCTTCATGAGATCTGCGCGGGTCCAGCGGCAGCCTGAAATGAGGTTCTGGCAGCATTACGATGGCAGCTCGGCACAACTGTCCACCAGCCACCAGAACTTTTGCGCGTCGGTCCGCAACACCAAGGCCTTGTAGCGGCTGTGCAGGATGCGTTCGCTATGCCCGAGCTGGCCAGCCACCTTGGATGCCTCCCCAGCAGCAGCCAGCCACATGGAGGCTGCGGTGTGCCGTGTCACGTCCTTCGGCCATGCTTCCAGCCCCAGGGCCTTGCGCAATTTCGTCCGTTCCCGTCTCATTTGCAGGCGGGACAAGGGAAGCACGCTGCCCGCCGCCTTCGCGTATTTCAAGGCGTCCATGACCCCGGGCCGCGGGTAAACCACCCGGCGCTCGCCGGTCTTGGTGGTCTGCTCCTCGCAGCGTATCCACCCGTCCTGAAAATTTATCATCTTCCACGTTGTCTTTTGAGCCTCCTCCGGGCGCAAGCCGGCAAAAGTGGACAGGTAGAACCACGCCAGCGCCCGCGGATGCACCTGGAGCCAGCCCAGGGCCTTCGTGACCTCCGGCAGCGTGAACACCCGCGGGGCTCCCCTGCGGAGCCGGATGGTCTCCAAGCGCTCACAGGGGTTATCCGCCCGGTAGCCGCGTTTGACAGC
>Ga0181535_10006608_pt1 | contig 11895 bp, 8 predicted proteins | sample PEATcosm2014_Bin_44_FD_119774 | JGI IMG/M metagenome (GOLD analysis project Ga0181535, IMG submission 119774) | Peatland microbial communities from MTU Mesocosm Facility, Houghton, MI, USA - PEATcosm2014_Bin17_30_metaG | ecosystem: Environmental > Terrestrial > Soil > Wetlands > Peat | place...
CTTCTCAATCTTCGCCCAGGAGTCTTTGAGGGGCAGGGTGCGGTTGAAGACCAGGTTTCCGGGTTTCGAGTCTGGATCGAGGCAGAAGTAGCCGACGCGTTCAAACTGGAAGCGGTCTTCAAGGCGGGCCTTGGCGAGGGATGGCTCGAGTTTGGCGCCGGTGAGAACGACGAGCGAGTTGGGATTGAGATTGTCGAGGACGCTGCCGCCTTCTTCAAAATCGCCGGGATCGGGCTTGGTGAAGAGCTTGTCGTAGACGCGGATTTCGGCCGGGATAGCATGTGCGGCCGAGACCCAATGCATCGTGGACTTGACTTTGCGGCCATCGGGCGAGTTGCCGCCACGGCTGGCCGGATCGTAGGTGCAGTGCACTTCGACGATGTTGCCTGCGGCGTCTTTGACCACGCTCTGGGCGGTGACGAAGTAGGCGTTGCGCAGACGTACCTCTTTGCCGGGAGAGAGACGATAGTACTTTGGCGGCGGAACTTCGCGAAAGTCGTCCTGCTCAATATAGATCTCGCCGGAGAACGGGACCTGGCGCGTGCCGGCAGCGGGATCTTCCGGGTTGTTAGCGACCTCAGCGAACTCTTCTTTTCCGGCTGGGTAGTTGTCGATGACCAGCTTGAGCGGATGAAGGACGGCCATGGCGCGCGATGCGCGATGGTTCAAGTCATCGCGCTGGAAGTGCTCGAGCATTTCAATGTCTGTAATCCCGTTGGTGCGCGAGACGCCGGTGGAGGTCGAGAAGATGCGGATGGCTTCCGGCGTGAAACCGCGGCGGCGGAAAGCGGAGAGAGTGGGCATGCGCGGATCGTCCCAGCCGCGGACGACGCCTTGCTGCACGAACTGGAGGAGCTTGCGCTTGCTGAGCAGAGTGTAGGTGATGTTGAGGCGGTCGAATTCAATTTGCTGCGAGGGGAAGATGCCGAGCTGCTCGATATACCAGCGGTAAAGAGGTTGGTGGTCAGTGAACTCGAGGGTGCACATGGAGTGCGTGACGCGCTCGATGGAGTCGGACTGGCCATGCGCGTAGTCGTACATGGGGTAGATGCACCACTCGTCGCCGGTGCGGTGGTGCGCGGCGTGGAGGATGCGATACATGACTGGATCGCGCATGTTGAGATTGGGCGAGGCCATGTCGATTTTGGCGCGGAGGACGCGGCTGCCGTCGGGGAATTCGCCGTTCTTCATGCGGACGAAGAGGTCGAGATTCTCCTCGACTGACCTATTTCGGAAGGGGCTGTCCGTGCCGGGCTCGGTGAGGGTGCCGCGGTGTTGACGAATCTCGTCGGCGGAAAGGTCATCCACGTAAGCTTTGCCGGCTTTGACTAACTGCAAAGCCCAGGCGTAGAGCTGGCCGAAGTAGTCGGAGGCGTAGCAGAGGCGCTCCCAATCGAAGCCGAGCCAGCGCACGTCGGCCATGATCGAGTCGACGTACTCCTGCTCTTCCTTTTCGGGATTGGTGTCGTCGAAGCGCAGGTTGGTTTTGCCGCCGAACTCGTCGGCGAGGCCGAAGTCGATGCATATGGCCTTGGCGTGGCCGATGTGGAGGTAGCCATTGGGCTCGGGAGGAAAGCGAGTCTGGATAACGGCGTCGCCGTATTTTTTGGTGCGCACATCCTCGGCGATTTGATCGCGGAGGAAGTTGGAGGGAGCGTGAGCTTCGTACGTTTCCGGATTCGAGTTCGTCATAGCTGCAATTCCTTAGGGCACCCGGGGGCTTCAAACTATCGGGTGATTCAAGCGAGCAATTTTAGGCTTGCTTCGGCCTTTTGGATGCGTTCGAGGCAGAGCTCGCGGCCGAGAACGAGCATGGTTTCAAAGAGGGGTGGTGCGTTTTTGCGTCCGCAGACAGCGACCCGGATGGGCTGAAAGGCCTGCCCGGCCTTGAGGCCAAGGTGATTGGCGGCGGCACGAAGGGCCTGGTCGAGCGAATCGTGGTCGAAGGCGGTGGTGGCTAGAACGACCTGGGCGTGCTGGAGGACGCGCAGGGCCATGGCGGCGTCTCCTCCCTTGGAGGGGATGAGCTCGGCGGGGTCGTAGGGGGCGAGCTCGGGGAGAAAGAAAAAGTCCGCGGCGGCAACGGCATCGCGCAGCAGCTTGATGCGTTCGCGGATGAGCGGGGTGACGGCGCCGACTTTCTCGGGCGGGGGATGGACGCCGATCTGCCGGAAGAAGGTCTCGAAGAAGGGCTGAAGGCAGCGCCTGAGCTCGTCGAGTGGCAGAGCGCGAATGTGTTCGGCGTTGAGCCAGACGGCTTTTGGATCGAAGGGATCTTCATTGGTGAAGTTGACGACCGCGTTGGCGCGATTGACGCCTTCGAGGGTGAAAGCGGCGGTGAGGTCGTCGAGGGAGAGGAACTCGCGGTCGTCCTTGGGCGACCAGCCGAGGAGGCAGAGGAAGTTGACGAAGGCCTGGGGCAGGAAGCCGGCGTCGCGATAGGTGGTGACGCTGACGACGGAGCCGTGTTTGCGCTTTGAGAGCTTGGCGCCATCGGGGGCGACGAGAAGCGGGAGATGGGCAAACTGGGGCGGCTCGGCGCCGAGGGCTTCAAAGATGAGCAGGTGCTTGAAGGTGTTGGTGAGGTGATCCTGGCCGCGGACGATGTGACTGATGGCGAGATCGGCGTCGTCAACGCAGGAGGCCAGGTGGTAGGTGGGAAAGCTGTCTGAGCGCAGAAGGGCGAAGTCTTCAACCTCGTCTGCGGGTTTGGATTGCTCGCCGTAGACGCTGTCTTTGAAATGCAGGATGCGGCCCTGGCCACGAGGCACGCGATAGCGGAGTGCGAATGGCTCGCCCGCGGCGGCGCGGCGGTCGCTCTCTTCAGGGGAGAGCTCGCGCATGCCGGGGTTGGAGAGCCAGGCGCCTTGGCGAGAGGACTGGTCGTCATCGGAGAAACTGGGGTCGCCCGTATGAGCCGGCGTGAAGTCGCGATAGGCAAGGCCTTTGGCGAAGATTGCTTCGGCCTGGCGGCGGTGGAGGGCGAGGCGTTCGGACTGCTTGTATTCTTCGTCCCAGGAGAGACCGAGCCAGCGCAACCCCTCGAAGATGGACTGGACGCTGGCTTCGGTATTGCGCTCGACATCGGTATCGTCGAGGCGGAGCACCATGACACCGCCGTTGTGGCGGGCAAAGAGCCAATTGAGGATAAAAGTGCGGGCGCTGCCTACGTGCAGAAAACCTGTGGGCGAAGGGGCAAAGCGGACGCGAGGAGCTTTCGCAGATGTCAAATCGGGCATCGTGTAAATTGCTTTCCTGTCACGATGCTATCGCATTCGCCTGTTCTTCTGTCTCAGCTCTGCGGGGGCAAGGGCGGCTGGGGCATGGTCGGCTGCCAAATCGCCTGCGGCGCCGGCACGACCCTCCAATCCGAGAAGGCAAGCACGTAAATCAGGATCAGGTTGCCCAGTGGAATGATGTTCAGCAGCGAGAGCCAGGGGGAGAAGCCGGCTTTCTTGCAGATGAACCAGAAGGGGATGATGACGATCGCAAGGGCCACCAGAATGAAGAGAAACACGAATGGAAGCATGGTCAAGATCACACGCTGAACCATGGCTGGATCGGGCTGCTCCTGCAAAATCAACGCCAATGCGTACATAGGGAACGCTCCAGAGTGGGATGGAATCTGGGAGCAAAGGTATAGCCAATCCGGTGAAACCGCAACAAAAAACCGAGGGGCCCAGGAAATTCTGGAGACGATGCGCAACCGCGGCGCGGTCGATGGCTAAGGGGCAAGAGCCAGCGTCGACGTGCGCGACTGCCGGTTTGCCAAACGAAAGTAATGGATATGCCCCTAAAAGGGTACTTTGGGCCTCTCCACAGGACAGGCCCGGGGTCCGATGATTTAGGAATGATCGCGATCTCTGGCTGGGCTGCTCTCCGGGCTTGTAAGTCCGGCCGCAGGGGAACGTTATGATGCTTATTCTTCTTCACCTATTCGTGCCGCAGCGGTGGGAGCGTACCTGTGCTGCCGTGTGAGGAGTTTGCGCGCTCGGAATCATCGATCGTGGGATGTGCTGGTGGCGATGCTGAATCCGGATTGGAATGCGCGCGAGTTGATTGACGGCGAGTTTTCAGACCGTCATCGCACCGCCGGGCTGCGGGAGAAATGGAGACGGATTCATGGTGCTCGCGGCCTGTGGACGATCTTTGAGAATGCCAGTGTAATGCTGGAGATGGCCGACTATGCGGCGCGCAATAGCGACTCGTTCGATCGAGATGTCTTAGCCGATGTTCGCAGGGAAGCCATGCAGGTTCGTGTGCTGGTTCTGACGGCTTTTATGCGGTACGCTCTCAGCGCTATGAACGAGACAGTCTCGATGAGCGTACTGCGAGTGGAGTCTGCCTACGCGGAGATGGCGATGCGCATTACGGAAGTTCTGGATGCTCAAGCGCCGGAGGCCCTTCCCGGCTTTGTTTCAGCCCTGTAATCATGCTTTGCCGCTGACTTGACGGCAAAGCATGGTGTTGTTAGCGGGGCCTGATGTGTTCGTTAAGTGATGTCTTCGGTGTCGTAGACCGGCGCAACCCGTTTTTTCGGCACGCCGTGCACCGAACTCAAGAGGTCTTCGACCACGTCTTCAAGCTGGCGCTGACTTTCAATGACGGCACTCATGCTTTTCAGATCGTCGGGTTCCAGCACACGCTCCACGAGGGCGACAGCGTGGCATTGGGCCACATGATCAAGATTCAGGCCCTCGGGCGTCTTGGCCTTGATGCTGATCTGATCGATGTCGATGCCGAGCAGGTCTGCGACGCGAGCGCGCATCTCTCCGGCAACGGGCCCAATTTTGGGCGCGGCCAGAATCAGCGTTGCATCGATGTTCACGATGCGATAGCCGGCGTTCTGGAGTTCTTCCAGGGCCAGATTCAGAAAGATGGCGGAGTCGGCGTCTTTCCAACGGGGATCGCCGGGGGGGAAGAAGCTGCCGATGTCGCCCGCAGCCACGGCTCCCAGGAGGGAGTCGGTAATAGCGTGCAGCAGGACGTCGCCATCGGAGTGGCCTGCCAGCCCTTCGGGGTGTTCCAGCGTGAGGCCGCCGATGCGCAGCTTTACGCCCGGCTTGAATGCGTGCGAGTCATAGCCAAATCCGATGCGAGTATCCATGATCTTTTTTGGGTCTCCGCGAGTTTTCTTTGGACCCGTGTCTATCGCCCGCGCTGGCGCAGGTAGAACTCGGCCAATTCCAGGTCGCCCGGCTGTGTAATCTTCAGATTAACCTGAGAACCGTGCACTACGGCGACAGGATTTCCCGCTCGCTCGACAACGGAAGCTTCATCGGTACCTACAAAGCCATCGGCGGTGGCCTCGGCGAAGGCGCGTTTGAGGAGGCCGTAGCGGAAGCCCTGGGGCGTCTGCGCCAGGACCACGTACTCGCGCGGGATGGTGGAGGTAATCAAGGCGCCGTGGGCAGTTCGCTCAACCTGCTTAATGGTGTCGATGGCCGGCATGCCGACGATGGCCGCGCCGAATTCGGCCACGGCGTCGATGGTGCGGTCGATTGTGGGTACGTCGATCAGCGGACGGACCGCGTCGTGGACCAGGACGATGTCATCGTGCTCGGCGGGGAGCGCGGCGAGGGCGTGGGAGACGGACTCCTGGCGGTTATCGCCGCCTTCGACCACATGCACCTTGCCGGCAAATCCGTATTCGGCAACTTGAGCCTGGACACGCTCCATCTCGGTGTTGCGCACGGCGACATAGATCGCGGTGACCCGGTCCACCGCGGCGAAAGCGCGGAGCGAGTGGATGAGGATGGGCACGCCCTGGAGGGCCAGGAATTGCTTGGGCTGAGGGCCGGCCATCCGGGTCCCCAATCCGGCAGCGGGAAGAATTACGAAGACCTGCATAACTCGTGGAGTATACATCGGATGACGGCTTGCGCGGCAGGTCTGTTGGGCAAGGATTCCCGGCAAACTGCGACGCAGCCGCTTATCATTTTGGGATGCGCTCTTCGGATCGGCCAACGCGGTTACAGAAACAGACCGGCGAAGTGCCGATTGACACCACATTGCTGAAGCCGGGGCTTCGGTTGGCGGTTGGGCTCTCGGGCGGTGCGGATTCGGTGGCGCTGTTGCGGGTTCTTGCCGGGCGGAGCGAGGAACTGGGCCTGGTGTTGCATGCGGCCCACCTGCACCACGGATTGCGCGGCGAGGAAGCCGACGGCGATCTGAGATTCGCACGCGAGCTTGCCGCATCGCTCGGCCTGATGTTTCACGAGAGCCGCGTGGACGTCGCCGATGAAGCGCAGGCCGACCCGGCGACAGGCAAAGGAGCCGAATCGACGGAGGAGGCCGCGCGCCGCCTGCGCTACGCCTGGTTCCGGCAACTGATGGGCGCGGGACTTGTGGACGCAGTGGCCACCGCGCACACACTCGACGACCAGGCAGAAACGGTGCTGACCAAGTTTTTACGCGGAGCCTGGACGGAGGGTCTATCGGGGATTCATCCCGTTCTTGAGTTTGCCGAAGGGCGTATCGTGCGGCCGCTGCTTGCCACGACACGCGCTGAAATCGAGGTTTACCTCAATGCGCTGGGTCAAAGCTGGCGCGAGGACTCGTCGAATCGGCATCTGACTTTCACGCGCAACCGAATCCGCCACGAGCTGCTTCCGCTCTTGGAAAGTTGGAATCCCCGGCTGCGCGAGCATCTTGCGCAGATGGCTGAGTTGGCGCGCGACGAGGAGTCCTGGTGGCTGACGGAGCTTAAGCGACTGGCACCGCAAATCCTAATGTCGGGTCGACCGGTACGCGGAGGGGGTCGAGCGGCGAAGGATTCGGCTCCGATGCTTTCGATAGACGTGACGAGGCTGGCAGCGCTTGCACCGGCACTGCAGCGGCGTTTGCTTCGGTACGCCGCTCGCCAACTAGAAGCAACGCCTGATTTTGTCGCCACTGAATCGATGCGGGCGCTTGCGCTCACCGGGCGCGCGGGCCAGAAATTGGAGCTGGCTGACGGTTTGCGGATAGAGCGAACCCACCGCGAGCTGCGCCTGATGGCCGGGGCGATAGTGGCGGCCAGCGAGGCCGGAGCGGACTCTCTACCGGAGTACACCGGGAGGATTCCTGGCGAAATTGTGGCTCCCGCCTTCGGGTTCAGGCTGCGGATTGAACTCTTCCCGTCGACTTTGCCCGCGGGAGGGTGGGGGATCGACGGCCCGCGACCGGTAACCCTTCGCACCTGGAAGCCCGGAGACCGGGTCACGCTGCGCTACTCAAGCGGGCCCCGAAAAGTGAAGGAAGTGCTTGAGCGTATGCGAGTTACAGGGACAGGCAGAGCGTTTTGGCCCGTGCTTGAATTGGAGGGGCGGATCGTCTGGATGCAGGGAGTGGAGTTGCAACCGGAAGATGGACTTAGCTTCGAAACCAGCCCTCTCTAGGAAGCCGGAGGTTGGGATGTTTCACAGTTCGGTTAATATCCCGGGTTCCGATCTTGTTCGACCTTTGTAGTACTGCAACTTTTATAGCCTTCGGAGTACAATCGTGGTTACTGCCCGTCCCGGCGGCGGAAGGGTTTTCCCTGCCGTGCAGACGTCGTGTACTTTCTGACACTTTCGAGAAGGTATAAGCGTCTAAGAGATGGAGCGGTGTTTGTAGGAGGTCCGGCCGGACGCATCCTCCCCGGCTGGAAAGAGGAGTTCTGGTGAATTCAAGCGTTAAAACAATCATGTTCTGGGTCTTCATCCTCATCTGCCTCTTGATGTTGTGGACGGTTGTCCAGAAGAGCGCGAATATGAGCAAGGATACGGAGATTCCCTACTCCGATCTCTTTGACAAGGTGCAAAACCAGCAGGTGATGGATGCCAGCATCCAGGGGAATGAACTTCATGGCCACCTGAAATCCTCGCCCAAGGATCAGTTCCACACCACGATTCCCGCCAACTACGAGGATCTTGAGAAGGCGATGCTGGCCTCCAAGGTGAACTTCGCGATCAAGGAGCCGCAGAACAATGGGATGTTGCTACAGTTGCTGTTCAACATCGGCCCGTTCATTCTGCTTGGCGCCATCTGGTTCTTCATGCTCCGGCAGATGCAGTCCGGTGGCAACAAGGCGCTTTCGTTCGGCAAGAGCCGGGCCCGCCTGCTCTCGATGCAGCAGAAGAAGATCACCTTTAAAGATGTGGCCGGTGTAGACGAGGCCAAGGAAGAGCTGAAGGAGATCATCGAATACCTGCGCGAACCGCAGAAGTTCCAAAAGCTCGGGGGACGGATTCCGAAGGGTGTGCTGTTAGTTGGCCCTCCGGGAACCGGCAAGACCCTACTGGCGCGCGCTGTGGCCGGTGAGGCCAATGTACCGTTCTTCTCGATTTCAGGTTCTGACTTTGTGGAGATGTTTGTCGGCGTCGGCGCAAGCCGTGTTCGCGACTTATTCGAACAGGGTAAGAAAAATGCTCCCTGCATCATCTTCATCGACGAAATCGATGCGGTCGGCCGCCATCGCGGCGCTGGGCTGGGCGGCGGACACGATGAGCGTGAGCAGACATTGAATCAGCTGCTTGTCGAGATGGATGGATTTGAATCGAATGACGGTGTCATCCTGGTTGCCGCCACGAACCGGCCCGACGTGCTCGATCCGGCGTTGCTGCGCCCCGGCCGTTTCGACCGGCGCGTGGTTGTGGGCCTGCCCGATGTGCGCGGCCGCGAGGAGATCCTTCGTGTGCACGTAAAGAAGGTCCCCGTTTCCGACGACACGAACCTGAACGTACTGGCTCGTGGAACACCCGGCTTCAGTGGCGCCGACCTGGCCAACATGGTCAACGAGGCCGCCCTGAATGCTGCTCGCGTGAATCGCAAGCAGGTCACCATGTACGACTTCGAACTGGCCAAGGACAAGGTGCTGATGGGCGCTGAGCGCAAGTCCATGCTGCTGACGGACGAGGAGAAGCGGGTGACGGCTTACCACGAAGCCGGCCATGCGCTGGTTTCGTTCTTCCGCGTCCACTCCGACCCTATCCATAAGGTCACCATCATTCCGCGCGGAATGGCGCTGGGCGTTACCATCTTCCTGCCCGGAGATCGCCACAATTACACGCGTGAATACCTCGAAGCCAAGCTCGCCATGTCGTACGGCGGCCGGGTGGCTGAGGAGATTTTCCTCAATCAGATGTCCACGGGCGCAGGCAGCGATATTGAAGTTGCCACCGATCTGGCACGGCGCATGGTCTGCGAGTACGGCATGAGCCGGCTGGGTCCGCTCACCTTCGGCAAGAAGGAGGAGCAGATCTTCCTGGGCCGCGAGATTGCACAGCATCGCGACTTTAGCGAGGAGACGGCGCGCCAAATCGATCTTGAAGTACGCCGTCTGATCGACGAGGCTTACCAGACCGCGCACACCATTCTCGAATCGAACAAGGACCCGATGCACCGGATTGCCGCGGCCTTGCTCGAGCGTGAGACAATCGACGCGGATGAGGTTCGGATGCTGATCGAGGGCAAGGAACTGTCGCCGCTACGGTCGGTGCTGGCTTCGCCAAGCGATACGGAAGGCCCGCCGCAGCAGGTTCTGAAGCCCGAGAGCCGCAGCGGTCCCGGTTTCCCGGAAGGGTCGCCTTCGCCGGCGTAATAGCCGTTGTCAGTGAACAGAAAAGGCTGCTCTTCGGAGCAGCCTTTTCTGTTTAAGGAATGGATAGGAAACCGGAAGTTAGCCAGGGAGCCGGGGCTTGGATTAGCGCGCCAGACAGAATCCGGGACTGAGCGCCAGCTATCGGCTTACCCTTAGCGGACTTCGCTTACAACCAGCTTATAACCGCTAACTTCCAATTGCGATTCTTCGGGTCTCAGAATATTTTGTAGCCGATGCCTACGCTACCGCCATACGGATGAAGGTTGGGCGTGATCAGCCAATCCTGATACTCGAAGTCAAAGGCTCGCAGGGTAAAGCGCTTATTGAGCCGGTAATCCAGGCCGCCGCCTAAGGCAAGCACGGTGGTGTGGCCGTTCAGGAAGCTTCCGGTGCCTAGACCAACCATGAACTTTCCGTAGGGGGTGAGACGGTTGAAAGTCTTGATCGGAACCTTTGGCCCAATCATGTAGTTATCTTCGGTGATGCCGATGTACTGGTTGAATCGGCCCCATGTGCTTTCGCCTTCAACCACGACCCAGCGATTGATCTTGTAGTCGACATAGACGCCGGCGCCAAACAGCGGGTTCGGGCTGGTCTGGTTGATGCCGTTTCCGGCGTAGTCGGGCTGGAACAAGGAACCGAAGCCGCCAACCGTCAACGTTGGCGCGTGTCCTATGGCCGCCGGCACCACTTGTCCGTAGGCGCAGGAGGCCAGGGACGTAAGCAGGATACAGAAGAGGAGTTTGATTTTTGGTTTCATAGCCACAACGCACATCCAGTTCTCGGGAGTATTTGCTCCATCGGGGAATGTAAAACAAGTTTAGCCGAAAGGTCCCTGGCAGCGACAAGGAGAATGAGTTGCATCGCCCGGGAACTCACCGTAATCAGTTTTACTGCGGGTTTGATGGTGAGGCTGCTGGTTGAGTGGGAGGCGTGGCCGCATCTCCTGCAGGGGGTTGTGCAGTGGGTGCGGAGGACGGATCGCCCGCGGCGGGCGGCACAGGGGCTGTTCCAGCAGCCGGTGCACCCGCGGCCGGTGTACCGTCAGCGGGTGAATCGGCCGCCGGTGTTCCCGCGGCCGGTGCGGTGTCGGCCGGCGTAGCTGCCGGTGGCGGAGGCGGAGCAACATGGGCGGCTTCGTAGCGCTGCAGTTTGTAGAAGACCGGCGTGACTTCGAACGGCATCTTGTCGCGGGCGTTCATGGGCGCGTAGCGCTTGGCGTCCAGCATGTGCACCGAGTCGTCCCAAGGATCGACCTTGAGCCAGCTTCCCAGCGGCAGAGCCGCGGTTTGCGTCAGGTCGTCCCAGTTGATCTTGGGGGCCATCTTGCCCAGGTCCGCCATCCAGGGCGTGCCATCCGGCTTCAGCAGCGAGTCACCGAGGGTGGGCGTGTTCTGCGCTTTCAGCACCTTGGACCGGTCAACCAACTGCGCGTAGTAGAGCCCTGCGCTGGCCAGCCGATCCTTGTACATCGAGGCCTGCAGGTACTCCATTGCCTTCTTCGCGGCTTCCTCGTTGTCGTGGTCTTTGTGGTACATGTTGATGCGCTGGAAGGTCGACTCGTCGGGGAACAGCAGACGGTCGTTGAAGGCGTAGCGGGTGTCGATATGGTGGCCCATGGCAACGTGCGCCAGTTCCATCGCGATCACGCTGGCAATCGCTTCTTCACTGGGCAGGCTGTCGATCAGCCCCTTGCTCAGCAGGATGGTGTTGCCCACCGTGGTTGCTTCAACTGTGTCGGTCAACAGGACGCGCACATGAATCTGGTCGGTGAAGGCGAGGTTATTGGGCACGATGAGGTTGATGACGATCTGGCCCAGGACCTTGTCTTCGTAGCCACCCTCGTCGAGCGGCGCCACCAGGCCGGCTTCCACCAGCCGGTCGACGACATTGTTTTCCGCCTGCGTAATCCACATCCGCGATGCCTGCAGCGGACCCACATCCTGCGAGTCGTTGCTGCGGTCAACAGCGTCATCCACTTTCACGCTCACGTTCTCGCTGTCACGGGTGGGCAGCTTGAGCGAGTAGCCCCAGAAGTGCGTCTGCGCCTTCAGGCCGACGGACTTCGCCGATTCGGTGCGCTGCGATTCTTCCACATACACTGCCACCGGAAGCCAGATGCCCGGCTGCACGTTCATCCGCCAGCTGTCGAAGTGGAAGTAATACTTCGATGCGTCTTCCTGGTTGGATCCGGTGTAGGTGCCGTTGAACCGCACCACGCTGCCGCCCTGATCCTCAATCCAGATGCGGCCGTAGAAGCGGCCCATGCCGCTTACCCTGGGATGCACGTCGAACACCCAGGTTCTGACCGTGCCCAGAAACTCCTTGCGCAC
>Ga0181535_10006609_pt1 | contig 11893 bp, 11 predicted proteins | sample PEATcosm2014_Bin_44_FD_119774 | JGI IMG/M metagenome (GOLD analysis project Ga0181535, IMG submission 119774) | Peatland microbial communities from MTU Mesocosm Facility, Houghton, MI, USA - PEATcosm2014_Bin17_30_metaG | ecosystem: Environmental > Terrestrial > Soil > Wetlands > Peat | place...
GGTGAGATTTTGAGGAGAAGGATTATCGAGAACATTCTGATCGGTCGGAAAAAACTCCGAGTCCGTCTCGCGCTGACCGGTTGTGACGGCGAGACGCAAACCAGATCCTGCGGATTGAAAGACCGCTTTAAATCCCGAAGGCGGCGATTTGGGAATTTGCGCCTCGAACCGCTCGATAAGCGTCGCATCCGAGCCGGACAGAATCGGGTTCGTCGGACGATCGGAGACGTTTCGGATCAGATCGAGTTCCGCTTTGCCGGGAATGCAGACCTCGCGGCAGACCAGCCAATCGACTTTAGCGTGCAGATCGGCCGGACCCGACTTGGCCGTCCTGCCAACTTCAATCGAGAACGGAAAGACCACTTCGTCCTCATAACCGAAATCCATCAGCGGGCCGAGCGGCAGTCGCTTGGGAGCAGGAAACTGAAGCGGGCTGGTGCTGATTCCCTCCGGAAATGTCCATTTAACATGCGGCGGTTCGCCGGAGTCGCCCGCATTCTTCCAGTAAATATGCCAGCCCGGCTCAAGCTTGAAATAGAGGCCTGCGGGATTCGGCTTGGCCCCTTTAACGAGAGAGCTTTCGGGAACAAGCAACTCAACATGCAAATGGGTGGCATCGGCCGCTGCATGCGGATTCTTCGGCTCGTCGGATGCCATGCGGCTGACGGCTGCGGCCGGCACGGCGACAGCAACCAAGGACACCAACGCGAGATGAAGCCATGAAAGACGCATTTGAGATAAAAGGGCTCTGTTGTTGGACGATCCGCAGCAACCATTAGTCGCGGAAAGTTGAATTGCCGGCGCGGGAAGATTCCAGGTTCGTGAGGTCACCGGGCAGACACGAACCGTGCATGTTCGCGGAAGATGCAGTCGTTTTGCACACACTTCACCCCTGCGGCACGGGCACGGGCGACAGCGCTGTCATGGATGACATCGTCCTGCAACCAGAGATAAGGTATGCGGAAACGAATCACGTCGTCCACAATCGCGGGCACATGCTCTGAAGCGCGAAAGACATCGACCAAATCGATCCCCGCGCCGGTCTGCTCGTGCGCTGCCGTCTGCGCGGACTCAAGATCCGGATAGCACGTTAGCCCAAGAACCTCCTTCAATGCGGGATTCACGGGCAGCACGCGAAAGCCGTTCGAAGCGAGATAGCTGCCGATGTGATGGCTGGCGCGCCACGATTTGTCGCTCATGCCCACAACGGCAATGGTCTTCGCCGTGCGAAGCATTTCGTCAATGATTGCGGGATCGTTGCCCAAGACTACTCGTCTCCGCCTGGAATCCTCTGAATCCAGTCCCTTCGTCCCTAGTCCCTAGTCCCTGGTTCTCGTTCCCTGTCCTTAGACGTCCAAATCATCTTCAGGCCCTGCGGAGACTTCTGTTCCGCGACGCTTGGCCAACAGATAGCCGCGCAAGAAGGGCTCAAGATATCCATTGAGCACCTTGTCCACGTCACCAACTTCGACCTTGGTCCGATGATCTTTGGCAATGCGATACGGCTGCAAAACATAGGAGCGGATCTGCGAACCGAAGTTGATTTCGAGCTTCGAGTCTTCGAGCTTCTTGCTCACGGCGCGCTTCTTTTCAAGCTCATATTCATAGAGCCGCGAGCGGAGCATCTTCATCGCCTTTTCGCGGTTCTTGTGCTGCGAGCGCTCGTTCTGGCATTGCACCACAATCCCGGTGGGCAAATGCGTCATGCGCACCGCGGAGTCGGTAGTGTTCACGTGCTGCCCGCCCTTGCCGCCTGAGCGATACGTGTCGATGCGGAGGTCTTCCAGCTTCAGATCGACGTGAATCGTTTCATCGATCTCCGGCGAAACGTAAACCGACGCGAACGAGGTATGCCGGCGCTTGGCCGAATCGAAGGGCGAGATACGCACCAGCCGATGCACGCCGCTCTCTCCTGCCAGAAGGCCAAAGGCGTATTCGCCCGTGATAGTGAAGGTGGCAGATTTAATGCCCGCTTCTTCGCCATCCTGGTAGTCGTTCATTTCGGTTTTGAAGCCCTGCTGCTCGGCCCAGCGCAGGTACATGCGCAACAGCATCTCCGCCCAGTCCTGGCTTTCCGTGCCTCCGGCGCCGGGATGCACGGTAACAATTGCATTCAGCGGATCGGCCTCACCCGAAAGCATGGTACGGGCCTCGAGTTCCTCGGCGAAAGCGCCTAGATCCTTGATGCTCTTCTCCAAATCCAGGAGAACATCTTCGCCTTCGCGCGCCAGCTCGAAATAGGCCTCGATGTCGCTGGTGCGGCGCACCAATTCCTGGTCGTCGGCCACCAGCGCTTCAAGGCGTTTGCGATCGCGCATCAGCGGCTGGTTCGCGCCAGAATTCGACCACATGGCCGGATCGGCAAGTTTTGTTTCTATTTCGGAGAGTTCCCGGCGGATGCGAGCAGGGTCAAAGATACTCCCGCAGGTCGCGGACTTGGTCGCGCACGGGAGCATAAGCGAATTCGAGATCGTTCAACGATGCCACAGTTTGCTCTTATGACCTGACTTTGATTTGAAGTTTGAGCGGAAGCTGGCCCGCAAGGCCCAACCCACAATGCCTATTGCCAGTATGGCACATGCCCACCCGAAAACGTCTCCGTGCGCGGTGTAGAACGTGATGTCGTCGCGAAAGCCATATTCCGCGGGTAAGGCGTCGGTCTGGTGGCGGGGGATGCTCTGGCGCACGCGACCGTAGGGATCGATCGCCGCTGTAACGCCGTTGTTGGTATCGCGCAGGAGCCATCGCCGATTCTCGATGGCCCGCATCCGAGCCATGTTCAGGTGTTGCCAGGGCGCGCTCGTATCGCCGTACCATCCATCGTCGCTGATATTCACCAGCACCTCAGCGCCAAGCCGCGCGAACTGCCGCACCTCGTCGGCGAAGACCGCCTCATAGCAGATGAAAACGCCATAGCGATGACCATTGAGGTGGAAGACTTTGCGTTCGTCGCCGCGCGTGAACTCCGACACTCGCCCCGTAAGCTTGTGGGCAAAGAACAATAAATCCTTGAAAGGGATGTACTCACCGAAAGGGACGAGGTGAATCTTGTCGTATCGGCCAATGCGCGCGCCGTCTGCGCCGACGATAAGTGCGGAGTTGTAATCCCTCCAGGTCTGATCCACCGGGGAAACATCCATTCCGACGGAACCGACAACGATCGGCGCTTGCACGGTGTGCGCCACGGAAGCAATTCCCTGCTGAAATCGCGGCTCTGGCTCCGCAAACGGCGCCGGCGACTCGGGCCACACGATCAGATCGGGGTGCGTGGGATATGGCGGGCACACAATTTCGCCACTCTTCGCGCCGGTCTGAGGAATGCCAGCGATGTAGGTCTTGCATTGCTCACCCGCCAGATGCGTGAATTGATCCATGTGGCGATCCCATTGGGCACCGGGCCACGCGTCCTCGGAACCGACATCGAGATTGGGCTGGATCAGTACAGCGGTTGCGCTAGGTACGGGTTTAGGCGGCAAAAAAAATCCGGTCCATACTGTGCCATTCAACAGCAGGAATGCCGCGGCTGTCAGATTCATCAAATAGACGGGCAAACACCGCAAAAGCAATGCTGCGACCAGAGCATTGAACGCGACCAGCACAAAGCTGATCCCATAGACGCCCGTCCAGGGTGCAAGCTGATTGATCGTCATGTTATCGACTTGGGAGTAGCCAAGCTGATCCCAGGGCACGCTGGTGATGCGGGCCGCGGCGAGTTCAAGAGCGGTCCACAGAATGGGCGCAGCGGCCAGCGCAAGACGCCCGCTGCCCGTGGCACGGCGCACCAGCATCACACTCAACCCGAACAGGCCAAAATAGAGACCCAATACCAGGCTGAATCCGATCAGAAGCAGCGTGGGCGCCATCGGTGGCATGTCGCCGTAGCGCATCATGGTGTCGCGAACCCAATAGCAGTTGCCGCAGTACCAAAGGAATCCGCAGAGATAAGACAACAGGAATGCACGGCGTAAAGGACGCGGGCGCTCAATCTGTGCAGGGGACAGAATTGCCCAGAGAAGCGGGACAAGCCCGAACCAGGCAAAAACGCTGCGATAGGGAGGCATCGGCCCCGCCAATGGGAACGGCAGTTCGAGCAGGCCTGCAGACAGACCAGCAGCAGCCCACAATCTCCACGAACCACGATGCATTCTTCGGCGAGTTTACTGCATGGGGTCGACGCACGCCGTGTTGCTGAGCGTCAATTGTGCGCGAATACCGCTCAGCCTCAATGAGTCGCGTTGCGAATCTCCGTTTTGTTGGTGGGAGACGCAGCAAAAAACGCTACAATCGAGAGCATGCAGATCGCAATCCTTGGCATGCGGCTCCTCGAGGTTATGTTCTTCGTCGGCTTGGTGGGTTCCACGGTCGTAGTGTTGATAAGTTTTGTCGAAGACGCGAAGGAATTGTTTGGGGATGAGTAACCATCGCATCGTGACTCTTGGCACGTGTTTGTAACTCTTCGGGACAATCCCGCAATTTCATTGACTAAGTAATCATTCAGAAATACACTCAGCCGAGGGCGGCGGGATTTTCGCTCCTTCAAGACTCTGAACGACCGGCCGTTGTGTCGGTACCTGCTGATGGCATCTAATCGAACGACCGTAGCCCCACCTTCGGACCGCGTCCGGCTCATCGTGGCATCCTCCGTGATGCTCACGTTCATCTCCTTCTGGCGCGCTGCTGCCATCGTTCTCAATGATCTTGGGTCCTCTGCGTTTTATGCAGGCGGCATTGCCGAGCAGGCCGTTGGAGCGGCAGCTCCGTGGTTCATTCTCGGCATCATGTTGTTCAGCTTCGCGGTCCGCGCAGTCTACGTCGAGAGCTGTTCGATGTTCACGCGCGGCGGCGTCTATCGCGTGGTCAAAGAGGCTCTCGGCGGTACATTTGCCAAGTTGAGCGTTTCAGCCCTGATGTTCGATTACATCCTGACCGGCCCGATCTCCGGCGTTTCGGCGGGCCAATATATTACAGGTCTGATGAATGAGTTAATGACGGTTGCAGCGCAGAGTCACTGGCTGCCACCTGCGCTCATGGACCCGCAAGGCAATCCCTTTCAGTTCAGCATGAATTCGACGTCTGCCGTCTTCGCCGCTGCTGTCACGATTTATTACTGGTGGCAGAACATCAAGGGAATCGAAGAATCGAGCGACAAAGCTCTGCGAGTCATGCAAATAACCACGGTGATGGTGGTCATTCTACTGATATGGGGAAGCTATTCGGTATTTATGCGGGGCGCTCATCTTCCACCCGCGCCCGTCTCAGGGAACCTTAAATTCAGCGATGATGCGCTGGGATTCCTCAAAGGAACCCGGTACGTCCCAATCCTGGGAATGTTCGGAATCCTGATGGCATTTGGGCACTCGATTCTTGCCATGTCAGGCGAAGAGAGCTTGGCCCAGGTCAATCGCGAGATAGAGCATCCGAAGCTGAAGAATCTCAAGCGCGCGGCCATTGTCATTGCCATCTATAGCCTGATCTTCACCGGCGGCGCAACATTGCTGGCTTCCATGCTTATTCCGACATTTGAGCGGACCCACATCTATCAGGACAATCTGATTGCGGGCCTCGCAATGTTTATGGTCGGGCCCGCGTTCTGGCGCATTGCGTTCCGCATCTTTGTTGTATTCGTAGGCTTTCTTATTCTTTCCGGCGCCATTAATACGTCGATGATCGGTTCAACGGGCGTATTGATGCGCGTGGCCGAAGACGGAGTTCTGACAGACTGGTTCCGCAAGCCGCACCCGAGATTTGGAACAAGCCATCGGATCGTCAACCTGGTGTTCGGGCTCCAGATGTTTACGATTATCGTCACCCGTGGCAATGTCATCACATTGGGCGAGGCATATGCGTTCGGTGTCATCTGGTCATTTACCTTTAACAGCCTTGCCATGCTCGTCCTACGCTGGAAATACCATGGCGAGCGCGGGTGGAAGGTTCCGCCAAATATCAAGATCGGCAAGACGGAAGTGCCCGTTGGGCTCTTCTGCGTCTTCCTTGTTTTGCTTTCAACCGCAATCACGAATCTCTTCACCAAGTCCATCGCCACGGTGAGCGGAATCGCGTTTGCCGCAGCATTTTTCATCATCTTTACAATTTCGGAACGGCAGAATCTGCGCAAGCACGCGCTCACTGCCCGCCAGATGAAAGATCATTTTCAACTGGAGCACCAAGACAACATCAGCAGAGAATCCGTAGCCATCCGCCCTGGCGCAATCATGGTTACGATGCACGATGCGGTGAATCCTGTCGCACTGAAATGGGTCTTGTCGCGAACTAAGACGGAAGATCGGGATGTGGTGGTGTTGAGCGTGCGCATGATGGGCGTAGGAGGTCCGGAATATCTAAGTGCCGAGCAACAAAGCTTTAGCGAACATGAGCAGATGCTCTTTACGAAGGCAGTTTCCGTGGCTGAAAGTTTTGGCAAGAAGGTTTCCCTGCTGGTGGTTCCGGCGGGAGACATCTTCGCCGCGTTGGCACAAGGCGCAAACTCGCTCGAAGTCGACTCCGTTGTTTCAGGGATTTCCAGCTCCATGACTCCAGAAGATCAGGCGTTTCACCTTGGACAAGCCTGGGAAGCACTGCCCGAGCCGAAGCGTCAGTTCAATTTCTTTGTCATCGGATCGAGCGGTGAGACCAGCGTGTTTTATATCGGGCCGCACGCTCCGACTCTCAGTCCCGACGATGTGCAATTGGTGCATAGGTTGTGGCTGAATATGAAGCGCGACCCTTCGGTGCAGGATTTGCACCACAGCGACATCATCACCTACGCATTGACTCGGCTGGCCGGCCAATATGCTCGCGAAAAGGCGGAGATATTGCGCGAACTGCGCAATTATCGTGCCGCAGAGACGCCAAGTTTACGCATGGGTAATCAGGAACTGCCGGCACCACCCCAACCTTCCGCTCCAACCAATCAAAAGGCGCAAACCGTAAAATATACTCGCGAGCTTTAGATTGTTCCTCTCAAGAGATCTTGAGACCTTTTTCAAGAGAGAAATATCTAGAGAGCGAAACATCAATGTACTTCTATTCCTTTCGCCATAGGCAATTCCGATCCATAAGTAACTTTAGTTATATATGTCGATGTGTCCAGCGCTTTTGGCTTTGGAGTATCTTTTCGTACTGCGCTTTAGTTACATGAAGGTATTCGATTTGGTTACCTATAGCTCTCCGGTACGTTCAGAGCTCGCAGGAGATTGTGCTTTTTTGTTTGTAAATCGGACCGGATTTGCGTATTGTGATTCAGAACACAAATTGCTAATCGCGAACACTTGGCGATGTACATGCCACGTTCAGTGGGCCACTTATGAGCGCGTATCGGAGGAGCTATGGGAGTTTCAGAGATTTTAACGCAAATCGATCGCGAGATTGCCCAATTGCAACAGGCGCGCTCGCTGCTCAATGGCGTCTCGAATGGGAAGCATGGAGTTTCTCGGGCCGGTAAGAAAGTTGCAAGAAAAAAACGCAACCTTACGCCGGAAGGGCGCAAGCGCATCGCCGAGGCCGTGAGGAGACGCTGGGCTGAACAGAAGAAAAGGGCTGCGGCTGCGAAGTAACCTAGGCAGGCACTAAGTAAAGGCTGGCACTTGCCAGCCTTTACTTTTTTTTGGCGCTCTCGCCATTCGGTTACTCGATCATTTCCCCAGGCTCACATTGAATGACTCGAATGCCGTCATGAATCAGCGAAGCCAGTTCCTTCGGTGTTCCTGTCAATGGCGGGAATGTCCCAAAGTGTATCGGTAGAACCATCTTTGGCTGCAGCAACTCGACGGCGAGTGCAGCCTCCTTAGGTCCCATGGTGTAATAGCCGCCAATCGGGAGCATTGCGACCTCTGGATGATAGAGCTGCGCAATCAGCTTCATATCTCCGAAGACGTTTGTATCGCCGGAGTGATACAAGACCGGACCTCCTTCAATCGCGAGAACAAAACCGGTGGCAACTCCAACGTAGTGCGTTCCCTGCTCGTCTTGCGCGGCAGCGGAATGCGTGGCTTCGACCATGGTTGCTGCCACGTCCTTGAGTTGCACTGTGCCGCCCAGATTCAGGCCCATCGTATTGGAGACGCCTTTGCCGGCCATGTAGGCGGACAGTTCGTAGATGGCAACGACCGTTGATCCATGTTTGGTGGCCACGGGAACTGCGTCCGCGATATGGTCACCATGCCCGTGAGTAAGGAATACGTAGTCGATCTTCTCCGGCAGAACATAGTCCTTCGGATACTTCGGGTTTTGCGCGATGAAAGGATCAATCAGGATATTGGTGCCCTTTGCGGTTTGAATCAAGACAGTTGAGTGGCCCAGCCAGGTAATGCGAGTTCCCTTGAACAGACTCATCAATTCTCCTCTTCTTGACGCCTCTTATGATGCGCACTGTGCTTGTGCTGATGCGCACTGTGCTTGTGCTGTTATCCAACCTAATCGATTCGGCTTTTCGAAGGTTACTCTTCGCGAGACGACACTTTCCCCGGCAAGTTTGACGCGAAACGACAACTAGCTATTCGTTACTCAGATACCAACATCACCGCAAAATGACACCAGACCATCGGGCCTGGAATACCATGGACCCAGCAATCGAGTCTGAAAGCCAGAATCCATACCCCGTGAAAACTCGCCGTTGGCGCTCGCGAAGCCCGCGTACTCCATAAAAAGCGAACAAATAGCGAACACTTCACCCTTTCCTTTTCATCCTCGATACCAGAGGCAGATTTCACGATTAGCCGTTCCACACCCGACGGATCGCTCGACTAGACCGGATGCCTCACCGAGGATCGGCCGCTGGCTAGGCGCTTGGTCTTGACCGCTCGAACGGAAGCAGCTCATTATGCGTCCGCTGCTCGTGACCAAATCGACGCTGATCCGTCGGGACATCGACGGTTGCGGGCGGAATTGCGCCAGACGAGGCGGAATCCGAAGGCTGTGGCGGGTCCACTGTCGGGGATCGAACGTTAATAACAGTCTCTAGGTTCTAGCGAGTAATGAGGACTTCGTAGACGCCGTCCTTGGCGAGGAACTGCCTGAATCCCGACCAGCGAGAGAAGAGGGCCTGAATGCTTCGATTGGTGAACGCCCTCTGAATGGGAAAAGGCTGCGCCAGCTGCATTTCAACATTGTCGCTATCCGTCACATGATAGCGGCAATAGGCCGTTTCTTCTTCTTTTGAACGGGCATGAAAGAACGCCAGGACCTGCCCGCCAGGATTCATCGCCAGATACAGGTGAGTGACGACGGGAGCCACCAACGCCTCGGGAAGGTAGTCCAGTGCGGTCCAAAGGAGAACCACATCGAAGGTCCGTCCCGTGAACTGGAGCGTGTGGTCGAGATACCCTTCAACATTCCAGATCGGATTCTCATCCTCGTCCTTGCCGGCCTGCCAGTCTCCGGAGAGCGCGTCATTCACGGGGTCGCAAAGGAAGATGCTGTGCCCAAGGTTGGTGAGGTAGTTGATGTTGTTGGGCGAAGTGGCGCCTGCGTCGATGACGCGGAGCCCAGGCTCGGTCTGAAGGCGTTTGCGCACAGCTGCCCATCCCCCGGAGTGCCTGGGATATTTCGGACCGGAGGGACCGGAGGCAGAGGGATTAATATCGGATTTCTTATCGAACAGACGCCTAATCACTCGAAGACCCTCGCCGGGCAATGGAGAATGCATTGACCCAATTGCAAATTGAATCCTGGACGAATCGGAATAATTTCGTGCGATCCAACATGCTGGAGCGCCTCTCCGAAGCGAGCGCCCGCTAAGGAGACCCCTATGCAAAAGGACGGCTCCGGACTAGAGGACGCCCGCCACGCTTGATCCCGTCGAGCCCTCCGGGGCTTTTGCGCCTTGCGTAAGATCGACCTTTCCACGGAATACCGCGTTCTCTTCGACAGCCAGTCTCAACGCTCGCACATCTCCTTCAACAACGCTTCCCGCTCGCAATTCGACCCGCCCGCTGGCCACGATATTGCCCTGCAGCCGGCCCAGAATGAGAACCTCCCTCGCGGTTAGATCAGCGGCAACGTTTGCGGTGGGTCCAATGGTCAGGCGCCCTTCCGAAAGAAGAATGGTCCCTTCCAATTGCCCGTCAACGATCAAATCCTCACTACCCTTTAGCTCGCCCCGAATCACGACAGTTTTCCCGATTCGAGCGAGACCGTTCTCCGTTGCCATGGTGTAATTCCTTCCGAGGCGTTTATTCGAGTATCTTCAGGTATCAAGACAGTGTCTATACAATACGCTGACGGTGCAGCGAATCTATCATGATGACTTGAATGTTCCTGAAAATCCCAAGGCCCTGCCCGAACTATACGCAAGAAACCCCGCTTCCTTCAATTCAAGAAACCCGGAAGTAACCGAAGCGTCTAATACTCTATGGATCTGCACAAACTGAGTTGGATTCGGAATGGCCGCTAGCCTGCCTCGGTTGCGCAGCATTCTCTCTCTGCTGGTGCTGGGATCCATGGCCGCCGGATCCGCGCCTGCAAAAGAAGACGTTGCAGAAGGAGAGTTGCTGAAGCGTGCTCTTGCTGTCGAGTTCGCCAGCATTCAGGACGCACAGCACCCGATGCGCTACAGGTTGCGCAAATCCAGCCCCCGTCTTTCAACGACCAAGGAGATCTTCGAAACAAACGATGGCGCCGTTGCCCGTCTGGTTGCGATCAACGATCACCCGTTGAGCACGGCGGATGAGCAGAAGGAACAGGATCGACTCAGCGGCCTGCTTATCGACCCGAGCCGCCAACGCCACCGGAAGCAAGCAGAGGCAGAGGACACAGGCCGCATTTTGAAGGTGATGCGAGCGCTCCCGTCCGCATTTATCTACCAATATGCAGGTGAGGCGGAAGGTCCGACCGGAAAAGTTGAAAGATTCACCTTTCGCCCAAATCCGCGTTTCGATCCGCCGGATCTGGAGACGGAGGCCCTGACCGCGATGACGGGCGAGATCTGGGTCGATGCGGCGCAAGGTCGCATCGCGAAGTTGGAAGGCCATTTGCAACAGGATGTCGACTTTGGTTGGGGCATCCTGGGCAGGCTGAATAAGGGTGGATGGATCGTCATCGAACAGGCCGATGTGGGCAATCACCAGTGGCGCATTGTGCACTTTCAAATGGTGATGAGCGGCCGCCTTGTCTTTAAAACCAGGACCTTCGATACCGTGGAAGATGAGACGCAGTTTGTCCCGGTGCCTGTGGGATCGGGATACGTTCAGGCCATTCAGACGCTGCGGAGCGATTCCGGCAAAGCCGATCCGGCGACGAAATGAGATTGACAGCCCTGATGAAAGAAAAAGGCCCCGATTTGGGGGCCTTTTTTGTTTGTGGTCGCGCCCGCCTTACTAGACCTTGACGAAAACAATGACCAGTGTGAAAAGCGTGAGTGACTCGATGAGCGCCAGGCCGAGCACGAGGAAGGTAAAGATTCCAGCACGCGCGCCAGGGTTGCGGGCAAGTGCTTCAACGGCAGAGCCAACAGCCTTGCCTTGACCCAGTCCGCACAGACCGGCTGCAATTCCCATACCGATGCCTGCGCCGATCGGAGCATAGCTGGCTGCGCCTGTTCCGCCGTCCGCAAACACCGGAACGGCAAAACAGAGGATCGCCAGCGCGATAAACACGTATTGAAGTTTCTGCATAGTTTCTCCAGCTTCCCTTTGAATTGGCCGCCAGTGGGTGGTTGAGGCTCACCGAGCTGGCCCCCTCACGCTTGCAGCCTTCCGTTGCTCCGAAGCGGAAGCGCTCTCCGGCGGAATCCTTTTTCAGTTCACAGTTCTTAGCTCAGAGTTCGCAGTTGTCGGCGGTCTAACTATTTTGCCGATTCGTCCCGTTCTGCTGTGAACTAAGAACTTTGAACTGCGAACTGCTCTTTAGTGCTCGTGCGAAACCGCTAGCGACAGATAAATCATGGTCAACAGCATGA
>Ga0181535_10006610_pt1 | contig 11892 bp, 13 predicted proteins | sample PEATcosm2014_Bin_44_FD_119774 | JGI IMG/M metagenome (GOLD analysis project Ga0181535, IMG submission 119774) | Peatland microbial communities from MTU Mesocosm Facility, Houghton, MI, USA - PEATcosm2014_Bin17_30_metaG | ecosystem: Environmental > Terrestrial > Soil > Wetlands > Peat | place...
CGCCTTGATGGCCTTCACCACGCTGATGGTATTTGCGCCGGGCTGCCTTTGAATGTTGACGATGACCGCAGGCGTCACGTTCATCCACGCCGCCTGCTTGTTGTTCTCGATGCCGTCCACCACTTGCGCTACATCCCGCAGCATGATGGGCGTGCCATTGCGGTAGGCGACCACCGCCTGGCGATAGTCTTCGATGGTCACCAACTGATCGTTGGCGTTGATCTGATAGTCCTGATGAGGCCCGTCGAAGTTTCCCTTGCCTGCGTTGACGCTGGTCTGCGTGAGCGCCGTGCGCAGGTCTTCAAGGTTGAGTCCGTAAGACGACAGCGCCGTCGGGTTGGCTTGAATGCGCACGGCCGGCTTTTGGCCTCCGCTGATGCTCACCAGGCCGACACCGCTCAACTGCGAGAGCTTAGGGGCAAGCCGCGTATCCACAAGGTCCTCCACCTGCGAAAGCGGCAAGGAGTTGGACGTGATGGCCAGTGTCAATACGGGAGCATCCGCTGGATTGGTCTTGCTATAAACCGGCGGCGACGGAAGGCTCGATGGCAGAAAGCTCTGCGCGGCGTTAATCGAGGATTGCACCTCTTCTTCGGCGATGTCGATGTTGAGGCTAAGAGCGAACTGCAGCACGATGACAGACGATCCGCCGGAGCTGGTCGACGTCATCTGGCTGAGCCCTTGTAACTGGCCGAACTGACGTTCAAGGGGAGCCGTTACCGTTGTGGCCATCACGTCCGGGCTGGCGCCTGGATAGAAAGTCAGTACCTGGATGGTGGGGTAATCCACCTCGGGCAAGGCAGAAACCGGCAGTTGGGTATATGCAACAATACCCACCAGCAGGATTGCCGCCATCAGCAGCGACGTGGCAACGGGGCGCTGAATGAAAGGCCCGGATGGATTCACGGAGCATTGCCCTCAGAGGAATTTGCCGCAGCCGCCTGCTTCGACACCACAACTTTACTTCCGGCCTGCAGTTTATCGAAGCTGCTGGTGGCCACAACCTCGCCTGGATTGACACCCTGAACCGCGGTATTGCCGCCGTCGGAAGCCCCTGTCGTGACGTTGCGCACGCTCGCTATTCCGTTCGCCACCACATACAGGAACGACACCTGTCCGTTGTGTTGAACGGCTGCGGTGGGAACCAGCGTGACGCCGTCCAGCGTATTGACCAGCAACCTTGTATTCACAAACTGGTTGGGGAAGAGAGCGCCGTTCTTGTTATCGAAGAGCGCTCGCAGCTTGACCGTTCCCGTCGTTGTGTCGATCTGGTTGTTGATGGTGAATAACTTGCCCGATGCGATTTTGACGGTCTGCGCGCGATCCCACACCTCGACGGGCAGCGTCCGCAGCTTCCGCATCCGCGTCTGCACTTGCCCCAGGCTGTCTTCCGCCATGGTGAAGATTACGGTCGTGGGCTGCATCTGGGTAATGACCACCAGAACCGTGGATCCATTTGCCTGCACCACGTTGCCAGGGTCGACAAGGCGAAGACCTGTCTGGCCGGCGATGGGCGCGGTGATGTGGCAGTAGCTGAGTTGGACCTGGTCGAAATTCACGGTGCCTTGATCGTTTTTCACCGTGCCCTGATCTTGCAACACAAGCTTCTCCTGGTCGTCCAGCACCTGCTTGGAGATGCCATTTCCCGCCCAGGCGGTGCGATAACGGTCCACGTCCATCTGCGCCTGAGCCAGAACATTGGTATCGCGCTCCAGCGTGCCCTGGGCTTGGAGCAACTGCGCCTGGTAGGGCCGGGGATCGATGTCGATCAGCGCCGCTCCCTTCTGAACGAACTGCCCCTCGCTGTAATGCACAGCGGTCAAGACTCCGCTGGCCTGCGCCAAAATAGAAGCAGTATAGACCGGAGTGACCGTGCCAATGGCATCAAGGTAGATGCCGATGCTGCCCTTCTTGGCCGTTGCTACGGTCGCTGTGACGGATGGCTTCACGGCAGCCAGCTTGCTCTTGGCAGCCGCCGCCTTGGCTTCGTTCTTGTGGATAACCACGAAGACCATCACGGCAAGAAGCAGCAGAAGAAGCAAGCCCATCCACACAACCCAGGGCTTCCGATACCAGGGAGCCGGCGGAGGCAATTGGTGATCTCGGCCAATGTGGTAAAAATCCGGTTGATCCTCAAATTCAGACATTTAGGACTCCGCCCCAGGCACAGTTGGCAATGTTCTTTTGCCAGAATAAATCAATTCCGGGGCAATTCCATGGTCGATTTTGCTCACTTCCTTCTGCTGCTCTTCAGCATGTATCTGCTGGTACAGGGTGTCGTTTTCAACTTGCCTATCGAAATTAGCGTGGATCAGAGTAAACGCAACATGGCAGACCGCCAGGGCGCCGGCGATGAAAACGAAACGCCTCACTAGCGAAGGAACCTGCGGCCTCGAATTGTGAACTCCCGCTGCTTAGTTGCGGGTATCATGGCCGAGGGCCTTTGCTGCGGTTGTTGGGGCTGTCAGCGGCAAGGAGTATCCCGTCCGCGTGCGGACAGACAAGCGTCCACGGCCAAGCCAGAGCGTCTTGGAAGATTTGGTGGCGGCCGAGCCCTCAGGCACTCAAGAGCTGGCTGGCAGCGCTTTTCTCGACTGCCTTGGCGGGAAACCTCAATTGAACAGGTTGAAGGCGGCCAGCGCGAGCTCGTGTGAAGCATCGCATATAAGACTGCGCTACCCGGCTCCAAACCATCTGCCGCCCATGGGAGTAAGCGCGCCTGCGCATTGCCTGCCGCACCGCATCGTTGCCCAGAAGTTCAATTGCCGCGGTTGCGATAGCTTCTGGGTTCTCAAAGGGGACCAGTACTCCGCGCTTATCGCCAAGGAGCTCGGCCGCGTGCCAGTACGGGGTCGAAATGATCGCCTTTCCGGCGCCCAACGCGTAGGCCAGGGTTCCCGATACAGCCTGTGCCTCGTGGCAATAGGGCGTAATGTAAATATCGGCCGCACCAACCAGTGAAGCCATCTCCTGGGGACTGACGAACCGGTTGTGGAAGATTACCTCATTCTCAACACCCCGTTCCCTGGCCAAGGCCTGCAACTGATCCCGATATCGGTCTCCCTCGCGTGCCCTGACATGCGGGTGAGTGGCGCCTGCAATTACATAGACAGCATTGCTGTGCTGTGAAAGGATGCGCGGCAAGGCTTGAATCACGTTCTCAAATCCCTTGTTCGGAGACAACAGGCCAAACGTGAGCAATACTGCCTTTCCTCCGATTGAGAGCGATTCTTTGTAAAGATCGGGCTCCGCAAAGGGTAAGTCGGGAATGCCGTGAGGAATCCGGTCGATCTTTTCGCCGGGAACTCCAAATACATCCTGGAGAACGCGAGAAGAATACTCGCTCATCACAATAAGACGATCGGAGCGTGCCGCGATCTGTTGCATGACGATTCGCTGGTCGTGGTCCGGCTGGCGAAGAACGGTATGAAGTGTTGTTACCACCGGCATGGTGAGGTGCTGCATCAACTGAAGGACATAGCTGCCGGCATTCCCTCCGAAAATTCCATACTCATGCTGTAAGCACACTAAATCGACATTGCTGGAATTGAGAAAACTGGCGGTTTCCCGATAGGACGATATGTCGCCTTCGGTAATCTGCAATCGTACCCTCGCGGGGTAGGCGTACGACGAGTAGGAGTCATTGACGGCTGCAACTGACAATCCAGTGGGTCCGTACTCGGCAGTGATCGCATCGCACAAGTCGGTTGTGAAGGTTGCAATTCCACACTGTCGAGGAAGGTGATTTCCAACTACCGCTACCCGCAGTGGAAGTGAGCGGCAGGGCATCGGTTGCAAGCGGGATGCCGGCTCCTGTTCAAATCTCGGATGACGCTGAAAATCCATGGAGATGTTCGGTGCTGACATAGCAGGCTCCTGACTACAAACATGCGAGCGCCGGTGGGCTCGCCGGCAATCTCGCAAATGGGTATCAGCGACCAAATGCCCGAATCGTCGCCAGTGCTTCACTCGTGATGAAGGCCAGAAGGAACAGTGCGGCGCCGATACCCGCCAATGGCTTGCGGGATGGGCCAGCGACGCGAATGGATGATCCCGTGTCCGATTCTTCTCTTCCTATTGCGATCAGGCGAAAGCAACGCGTAAACGCGAAGCTTCCAGCAGCGGACACAAACAAATCCCGCGCAAGCGGTCCGAGTTTCAGAAAGCGTCCAGCAAAGGAATTCATCATCGCCCGACTCTACTCCAGCCAAATTCGAATGAATGTGCAGTTCTGCACTCTCAGAGCAGGTTTGGGTGGATCGGATCATGAAGGGCGCTTTAGGTGCGGCGGCGGCGTAGAAGGGGTGCTGCCTTCAGGGGGTATAGCCGCATCGTCCGGCATCGCTGCCGCCGCTAGGGGTGTGGGCACCTATAAAAATGGTGCGGTAACGACTCTATACGCGCTGTGCAATTCTGCTCAGTGACCGTTGGATGGCGTGCGATCGCCTTGTCATGACTCATGCTCCGCTGCCATGGAAGAGTGTGCCCGGTATTGCTCAGACTCGGATGATTGGATTCACTAATGTGAAAGTGGTGGGGGCAGGCAGGTGACGGCCCCGACCCAAGTGAGGAGAATGAATGAGCGGATTTCGAGTTCTTGTGTTAGCGGCTGTTGCGGGGTTCCTGTTTACGGCAACCCCTCCCAAAGCAGCGGCTCAAATCAGTGTAGAAATTGGAGTCGCCCCGGATTGTCCCTACGGCTACTATGACTACGCTCCCTACAGCTGCGTACCCGATGGCTATTACGGACCTGAGTGGTTCACAGGCGGCGTCTTTGTTGGAGCGGGCCCGTGGTTCCATGGTCCTGACAAATTCCAGGGAAATGTAGACAACTCTTTTGACCCGCATCATGGCTACAACGGATCGGCGCCGAAGGTTGGCGAAAAGGCTGCGGCCCAACGGCGTGACCCGGCGCAGTTCAAAGGCAATGAAACGCGCGATGGACGCGGCCATACAGGCGGGGAGAAGCGTTAATCGCAAGTGGCCGATGGGAACAGATAAACGGCAACGCAACGTGTTGCAGGCAATGCCGGCGATGGGCTAAGGATGTTTATCAGCAAAGAGCGCGGTAGTTGCCGCGCTCTTCGTGTTGGTGTGCCGAGCCATGATTGACAGCTTTCCTGGTCGAGAGAGGAACCTGCGCAATCCATCGTATGCGGAGAGACGCGTGAATACGGACCAGAGTTGTGCCGGCCGGAAGTGAAAAAGGATCACGGAAGGGAAGACGCAAAAGAGTTGATCGGGCGCGTGGGATCGACCGGGCAGGCGGGGGCAGATGGTTGAACGCCATTCACGTTGTTGTGATCGACGGCCCCAAGGTCAATTCTGCTCGCGATTCGGCCTGGTTGCGCCGTCGGCTCCCAGGTTCAGTTCGTTGGCGCTGAGGTCGTGCAGACGGAAAGGTGTAAAACGGGAGCGGTGATCAGGCATACTGTCTTCGTCATCGGACCGGGAGTTTTGTAGGAAGTCGCGGTCGTATTCGCAGAAGAAATAATTTTTGAACGGCGCAGGCTTCTTTCTCAAGTGCTCAAGGAGTGCGGCCAGAGCAAAGATGAGGAGGAGTGCGAGGATAAAGCCGCCAACGAGGAGTTGTGTGTTTGTCAGGTGGTAGTGCATTGCGTTCTCCTGTGCATCGGGTTTTCGCTACGGCAAAAGGGATGGCTGGGACAGCACGACACTGAAATGAAGTCTGAAGCCCGCGGGAACAGGAATCTGGTCAAGATTGCTCACGCAGGGATTTAAATGAGCGCCAAAGCTAGGTGTGCATTTTTGAGCAGCGAGTGTCCCGCAAACCGCGCCAACCTGAATATCAGATAGCTGAAGAAGCGATCAAGCGCAAAAGCTTGCTCGATGGCGCGGTGATTGAGCTGGAAGACCCTTGGTGCAGGCGCCTGCGTATCTGGTGATTGAGAGTTTCGATAGGTCTGCGGCAATCCGCATATTCTTCAATGAATCGCCGGGTTGAAGAACGCGGCGCAATCAAATTGGCGGCATACCCCGGGAGTTGAAACCCCGGAAAAAAGGAGATCTGAGATGCTCATCGTAGTCATTGTTCTTCTGGTGCTCGTATTCGCTGGAGGTGGAGGATACTACGGCTACGGCCGGTGGGGCGCCGGCGGAGGAGCCGGCATAGGGCTTGGCACAGTGCTGGTGATTCTACTGGTGTGCTATCTGCTTGGGGTTCTCTGATAGAGCAGTTTGCGGCAAGTTAGGCCCGCTGGCAGAGGACTGCCAGCGGGCCTGAAACCACCGTCCAGATACGTGAGGCGGGCAATGAAACCGGTGTACGGAGGGAAGAGATGCGACTCGCAATGAGCAGTGCGCTGGCGCTGGTGCGTTGGCGCAATTCCAGCTTTTTACAAGATTTCAGCGGCCGCGACTTTGCCTGGTTGCTGATCGGGGTGTTGCTGGCCGTGGTAGCGATCTGGGCGATCTCGCACCGAAGACGGCGCTGGTTTTAGATACCCGCGTAGCAAGCGAGTCTATCCGGTGAGAACCGAAAGTTCGCGAAGCGGCTGCTCATCATTCTGCATGTGCGAACCAACCGTCCGCGCAACGGCAATTACAGAAGCAGCAATTCAGACCCTTGCCAAACGAGCCATTGGGAGCAGACCCGACGCCTTCGGCAACGTCGTCAACAAGACCCGCGCCGCGCCCAACAACGATTTCTACCGCGGCGAGCAGAACGACCCCGGCCTCAGCCTCGACTACCTGCGCGGCCGCTGGTACAACCCAGTCGCCGACCGGTTCCTCTCCCGCGATCCCGAGCCAGGCCGCATCGCCATTCCCGGCCGGGTTACCCCAGGCCTCGTTCTGTCCCGAGACCGGGGCGCCCGACCACTGACAATTGATTGCTGGAAAAACTACCGGCTGAAGCTCACAAACCGGCGTCCTGCGTAGATCCTGTAGCCGCCGCCGGCCACGTCGGCCACTACTTGCAAAGGCGTGGGCCGCTTGAGTCCGGCATCCTCGCCCGTGTTTACCGTGAGCACTTCATGCGCGCCCACATCCGTCACCACCAGCTTGCCGTCGGCAACAAATCCAATGCCATAGATGCCGGCGGGCAGGTTAGCGCCACCCAGCTTGATGGGAATTTCGGCGATGAAGTAGGCTTGGTACTTCGCCTGCACATCAGTGGAGTAGCCGCTGGTGTCCACCAGGGTGGTTAGGACAAAGAACCCGTCCGCGAACTTCACACCACCGGAGTTGCGCAACTGCGTGGTGGCCGACTGGCCTTTGTAATACACACTGGCCGGCAGCAGCTTTTGCATATCCGCCGGCTTCAGCACCGTATCGCTGGCCTGCGCCACCATCGCCGCCGGAGCCGCCATCATCGTCACGGCCAGCACGCTGGCCGCCGCCATCTTCAAAATTGCACTTGAACGCATCGTGAAATCTCCTCTTTTCTTCTGCGTAGAGGAGTATACCGCACCCTCCGCCGTTCTGGCTCCGGTTGAAGAGCGCTTCCTCGGGTCTGCGCCGCTTCCCCAACAGGGCCGCGCGGTGCGACAATCATCGCGTCGGGGCAGTTCATCCGCAATCAGCCTTCTGCCCGGAGGAGAAACATCGCCATGAAGAATCTTTTAGTCTGTGCGGGCCTTCTCATCGCCGCAACCGCCCTCTACGCCCAGCCTGGGCCCCCGAAGAGCCCGCCCGCCACCGAGTCGGCCAACCTCGGCGGCAAGGCCATCACCATCACTTATAACTCACCCGGAGTGAAAGGCCGCGCCGGCCACATCTTCACTAAGGACGGCCTCATCGGCCACGATCCGCAATACCCGGTGTGGCGCGCGGGCGCGAATGCCGCCACCAAGCTGCATACCGATGCTGACTTGACCATCGGCGGCCTGGCCGTCCCCAAGGGTAACTACACCCTGTTTGTGGACGTCACAGACCCCGATAACTGGGTTTTGATCGTCAACAAGCAGACCGGCCAGTGGGGCCTGGCGCATGACCCCGCCCAGGATCTGGGCCGGGCTGCGATGAAGACGAGTAAACCCCCTGCCATGGTTGAGAACCTGAAGTACACATTGACCGATCTAGGCGGCGGCACTGGCAAGCTGACATTGGAATGGGAGAACTACTCTGCATCCGTTCCGATCGCCGTGCATTAAAGGCTCATAACAACGCGGGTGCCCCACCTGGGCGCCGGGGTACCCTCTGGGTCGGGGCACCGCGTTCTTGTTGTTGCGGCTAGGGTGGGATGCAGGATGCCCCATCCTTTTCGCGCTCATTGCGGCTAGGGTGGGATAGCACCGTGTTTGCGGGCAATTGCCGCCCTGCCGATACAATAGGCATAGTGGGTGATTTCTTCCCCAAGAGGAAAACGACTTTGCCGTTGTATGCGTATCGCTGTACCCAGTGTGGCCACCGTTTTGAGAAGATCCAGAACTTCAGCTCCGAGCCGGAGCTTGTTTGTCCCAAGTGCCAGGGCGTGCTGGAGCGCCCGCTCACCGCGCCGCGCCTTCACTTCAAGGGCGCTGGTTGGTATGTGAACGACTACGCGGCCAAGAGCAGTGCGCCCGTCTCCGAATCCGGGTCGGAATCAGGGTCGGCGTCCGGGTCTGGGGATGCATCCGAATCCGGCAAGGGCGCTGCGTCGTCTGAGACAAAAGCGCCTTCAAGCGGAAGCGAAAGCACATCCAGCACCTCTGCTGCGGCGTCTGCGCCGAGCACGACGCCGGGTTCTTCTGCGCCAGCCTCGACTTCTTGAGACGACGATCCCGCCCACTGTCTACGCCCCGGCCCGCTTAAGATAGTTCCTGGGTATGCCACTGCTCGATCCCATTCCGTCCCCCGTTTTGCACGCAGACTTTGCCGCTCTGGAGTGGGAGCCGCTGCTGGCCCTGGTGGCCGGCTTTGCCGCCTCCCCGGTGGGCCGGCACACGATCCTCGATCTCAAACCCTCTACCGACGAAGCCTGGATCGGCCGCCAGCATCAGCTCACCGGCGAGGTGCGCCTCATGCTCGCCGAGCAGGTTTCCATCCCTCTCGGCGGCCTGTTCGATCCCACGCAGCTCGCCGCAAAGGCCCAGATTCCCGGCGCGGCTCTCGAAGCCAATGAGCTGCAAGCCGTGGCCCGGCTGGCGAATGACGTAGCCTCCTGGCAATCGCTGCTGCAATCGCCCCCGGCGCGTCTGGTTGGCAAGTTGCAGGGGCTGTCCGCGCTTTCGTCGGCGCTCACCACAAGCCTTCGCCCGCTCGCCGAGTCCATTGAGCGCACCATTAAGCCCGACGGTTCGCTGGCCGACAATGCCTCGCCTGAGCTGGGCCGCATTCGCCGCGATCAGGAGCGGCAGCAGCGCCTCATCGAAGAAAGCCTGCGCGCCGCGCTGCGCAAGCTCGCCAGCGACGGCGCAACCCAGGATGACCTCATCACCATCCGCGGCGACCGCTTCGTGATTCCCGTCCGCGCGGAACTGAAGCGGCGCATCAGTGGTGTCGTTCACGGCGCCAGCTCTTCAGGCCAAACGGTCTATGTAGAGCCGCTCGAAACCATCGAACAGAACAACGAGCTGGTGCGCCTGCTGGAAGAGGAACAGGCCGAGATTCACCGCATCTTTGTTGCCCTTACCGGCCAGGTGGGCGGCTATGCCCATGGGCTGGTCGAGGGGGCGCGCGTGCTTGCGCTGGTTGACAGTTTGCAAGCTCGTGCCCGGTTTGCCCGCGACTACGACTGCGTGGCCCCGGCGATTACGCACGACCTTCTGCGCCTTGAAGCCGCCCGCCATCCGCTGCTCGAAAAGCGCCTGCGCGCAACCGGCGGCAAGGTCGTCCCCCTCACTTTAGAGCTGACCGCCGCATCGCGGCAGATGATTATCAGCGGCCCCAACACCGGCGGAAAAACCGTCACGCTCAAGACCACGGCTCTGTTGGCCATGATGGCCCAGGCCGGCCTGCCCGTGCCTGCTGCGGCTGCCAACTTTCCGGTCTTCACAGCATTTCTGGCCGACATCGGCGACGCGCAATCCATTGAGGCGGCGCTCTCCACCTTTTCCGCGCACATCACCAACCTCGACCGCCTCTCTCGCCTCGCCGATGCGCGCACGCTCGTTCTGCTCGACGAACTTGGCTCCTCCACCGATCCAGAGGAAGGCTCGGCGCTGGCCGTAGCCATTGCCAGCCACTTCCTCACGGCGGGCGCGTGGTCGCTCATCTCTACCCATCACACCTCGCTCAAGGTTTACGCCGCCAACACCCCCGGCGTGCTCAACGCGGCGGCCGGGGTAGACGAAGTGACCCTCGCGCCCAACTACCAGCTTCGCCTCGGCGTTCCCGGCGCTTCGGCCGGCATCCTGACCGCCGAGCGCCTTGGACTCAACGGCAGCATCGTTGCCGCTGCCCGCCAGCGGCTTGGTTCGCAACAGGTGGATATCGCTCGCTTCCTCGACAAACTCCACAACGAGTTGACGCAACTTGAAGCCGACCGCAAGGCAACCCGTGAGCAGCAGTATGCGCTCAATCAGGAGCGCGCCAGACTTGCCCGCGAAGGCGACGTCGAGCTGCGCAACCGCACCCGCGATCTCGAAACCAAGCTGGCTTCGCTGCTCAAGGACTTCGAGTTCCAGATGCGTGAGACGGTGCGCGCCATTGAAGATCGCGCCGGCCAGCAGAAGCTCTCAAAAGAAGCCGAGCGCCGGATGTTGCGCCTGCGCCGCGAGTTTCAGGAGAGCTTTAACCAGACCGTTGTGGCCCACCGCACCGGCGCGGATGTTGGCGACGCCAACGCCCAGCCGCACGTGCTGAAACACATCGCGGCCGGCGATCAGGTTCGCATCAAATCCATGAACAAGATTGCCGTCGTGCAGCGCGAGGTGGAGAAAGACATCTTTGAAGTGGCTCTCGGCCCCATCAAAATGCGCGTCAAGCGCGACGAGCTCTGCGAGCCGCAGCCCTCTGGTGCATCCGAGACAAATCAAAAGCATGATCCCCTGGCCGCCGCCCGCAAGCAGAAGAATGTCCACGTCACCGTGACCAGCGCCAACACCGATGAGTTGCGCATGGAGATCAACCTCATCGGCCGCACCGTGGACGAAGCCACCGGGGAGCTGGAGAAGTATCTCGACCGCGCCTTCCTTGCTGGCCTGCCCCGTGTCCGCATCATTCACGGCCACGGCGCAGGCATCCTCCGCCGCGGCGTCCGCGAATTCCTCAAGAGCCATCCCCACGTAGCCACGCTAGCCGAAGCCCCTCAAAACGAAGGCGGGCAGGGGGCCACATTGGTCGAGTTGCGTCAGTAGTTGACAAATAGCTACGATGTAGCTACAATAAAGATGTCTTGGGAGAGACGAGCAATCAACCATGAACCGGGAGGGAAAGGAAAATGAATAGCAGATGCAAAACCTCCAGTTCGATTGGGACATTCATAACATTGACCACATTGCCGAGCACGATGTAACTCCGGAGGAAGCCGAAGAAGTAATTCTCGGCGATTCTCTGGACATTAAATTCGACATCGTTGACGGTGAAGAGCGATGGTCCTATCTCGGCGAGACAAATGACGGACGAATTCTGTGGGTCACAATCACCCTCCGAGGCAAGCGAATGCGGGTAGTTACGGCATTCGAGCCGGAAAAACATTGGAAGGTCTTCTACCTCGAAGAAACGGCGGGACTGCAATGATCGAATCGAAGACCTACAAGAGCGATTTGAAGGTTCCCAAATTCGCCACCGAAGCGGAAGAGGCAAAGTGGTGGTTTGAGAACCAAGACAAGGTGTTCGAAGAATTCAAGAGGGCAGCGAAGGCGGGTACTCTGGGACGCGGTGGTGCGCGCCGTCTGTTTGCCGAACGAGGCATTCCGTTTCCGGAAGCGAAGGTAACTCCTACTCCAACGACTACGATTCGCCTCGATCCCAGCGATATTGCAGTGGCTCGCGTCCAGGCAGAAAGAC
>Ga0181535_10006613_pt1 | contig 11888 bp, 13 predicted proteins | sample PEATcosm2014_Bin_44_FD_119774 | JGI IMG/M metagenome (GOLD analysis project Ga0181535, IMG submission 119774) | Peatland microbial communities from MTU Mesocosm Facility, Houghton, MI, USA - PEATcosm2014_Bin17_30_metaG | ecosystem: Environmental > Terrestrial > Soil > Wetlands > Peat | place...
TGGCACAGAAGTGGCCCGCCGTATTCGATCATCCTGGAAAGGACCAGGTCCACCGGCCTTCTTCTCAGCGAGGGGTCGTTGTGGAGATCGCGGATGAACTCGCCGCCGAGTGCCCACATGTTGTCGATGTACTTCTGGATCGTCTTCGGCGACAGGTCCGACGCTGCCAGATGTTCGAGGAAAGGACGGAATAGCGTTACCAACTGCTCACCCGGCGGCAGATCTTTTTCCAGCCCCATCCACGAGCGCGGCCAGCCGTTCAGGTCCCGGCAGTAATGTTCCAGGTTGTGGCGTGGGGCGGTGGTGGCACGGTTTATCCTGGTAGGTCTCGCCGTTATCATCTTGGTATGCTTCGCTGTCGTCGTCATCGGAAACTTGCACGAGTTGTCAAACCAAACCCTCCTAATAGCTGGCGATTTCCTGATCCTCGTAGTCGTATGTGGCGGATTAAATGCTGCGCTGATTGCCGGTGTTGTGAAGATCGCCGCCCTTAACGGGCCGTGGCAAAGCCTGAGCGCTGGCGCTGTCCTGTACAAATGCGCCGCAGACCTCTGTCAGAACGGCGGCGACAACGACTGGTCCAGAATCGTGTCCATGTTGGATCATGGATACGCCTTTACGGGCGCTGGCCGACGATATTCTCTAAGCTGAAACCCGAAATGTCAACCCGCCTGCCGTGCGCCGGTCTTGCTCGACACGACGCATTGGACCGGAATTCGTAGACCGGCCTGGAGTTCGGATTGGAAACCAGCGAAAACCGGCCCGCCGCCCGAGCCGTTCGGACCCTTCGTCATCTCGTCGATGTAGATGCGGCCCCGGACATCGGCCTGGAGAGCGGCCTGCTTTGCTTCGTCGAACGTGGCGCAATCGGCAATCGGCCTGAAGTCCCGGTCGCCGTAGACATCGCCGTTTTCGTCGGCACCAGCGGCAATGCACTCTTCCTCCGATATGCTGTAGTACGTCGCCCCGACCGCCATCTCGTCAAAGTTCAGCATCGGCATCTCCAGGCATTCTACCGTCGTTTTTCGGCTTCACAGAGTTGCGCAGCCGGAATCCGATTTGGCGGCGACGACGAAAACTTGTTCACGCCAATCCGTTGTCCAATACTACCAAGCTACTGTCCCGCCGCTCCGGTTGCTCCTGCCGCCAACATCGCCTCGACTCGTGCCAGCCGTTCTTCGAGTGATTGGATTTGTTTTTTCTGGGCGTCGATTGTGGCGTGCTGCTTCTGGAGTGCGTTAAGCAACATGGGATCGAGCAGTTGGTATCTGACGGACTCGACTTGTCCATCGGCTGATCGTGCAACCAAACCTGGATAAACTTCAGCTACTTCCTCGGCGATCAATCCGTATTGGACCGGCTTGGAGCCATCGTCGTATGCCTTCTTATAGCGGAAGGTGACCGGGCGCAATTGCATCAACCCGTCGCTGGCTTCACCCATGTCGTGGATGTCTTCTTTGTAGCGGCGGGATGATTGCATTGTACCGAGATTTCCGTTGGCATCAATGATTACCGGCATTGTGCTGCTCAAGCTGGTCGTCGCTCCATAGATTCCGGCGATGAATGTGGAGGTTTGTGGTGGATTTCCACTGCAACCACTAGTGCAGCCAATCCGAATCGTGCCATTATCAGTGGCCGTCCCTTTGTGGCCGATCAAGATATTGTTGCTGCCGCCTACGAAAGTTCCAGCGCCATAGCCGATAGCAATGTTATTACTGCCTGTTGTGTTCTGTGACAACGCCCCGTATCCGATTGCCGAGTTGTTGTTGCCCGCGGTGTTATCGTCAAGCGCCAAGATTCCTATGGCCGTATTGTCACTGCCAGTGCTATTGTATTCCAGAGCATCTTCACCGATAGCCGTGTTACCACCACCAGTAGTGTTGCCGTTAAGAACATAATGACCGATTGCAGTATTCGAGCTTCCGGATGTGTTGAATGTCAACGTGTCAACTCCAACCGCCGTATTGTAATTGCCGGAGTTGTTACTTAATAACGAATTCATGCCTACAGCTATGTTAAAGGCACCCCCAATGTTCATATTTAGCGAGTCAAATCCAATGCCGGTGTTTCCGAAGCCTGTAGTGTTCGAGTATAGAGATGCATAGCTGAGAGCGACGTTGTATTGCCCGGAAGTATTGGACATTAGCGCAAAGTTGCCAACTGCGGAATTAGGTCCCCCAGTCGTCACCGCCCCCAGAGCGTTGTCGCCGACAGCGGTGTTCCCGGCTCCGAGTGCAGACGATGGTAGTGCCTCTAGACCCACACTCAAGTTGCCGCCGCCAATATTCCCGGCCCACAACAACTGCCCGACGCCATTCTCCAAGATACTCCCGCTCAAGCTGAAATCCCCATCGATCTGAGCATTCCCGTTGACTTCCAATGTTGCCGCTGGCGTCGCCGTTCCGATTCCCACGCTTCCGCTCGACTGCGAAATCACGGAGCTTCCGAGTGTAGTACTGTTCTTCCATACAGCGATCCGGCCAGCGTTGCCAGTGCCGGAAAGATCGGGCGTGGCTTGGCTGCTCTGCTGTTCCTGGGCAACGCAAGGCAGGACGACGGTCATCATAGTTGTGACGGCCAAAAATGCGAAGCGGCGTGTATCGTTCATGAGAATTTCCTCCTCAGACTGCGGGAAAATATTATACACCAATGCAGAGGGCGGCAATTCCCCTAGCGCCGGTAGCCAAGGGTCCGTTTTGCACGGTGTCCTGGCTGGCGCAGTTCGTCACCCAGATCGTGACGGCGGTAAAGTGGGAGCCGGAGTTCAGGTGTCAGGGCATCGAGAGCCTGGACGATTTCAAAGCGGTCGTTGAAGAGATCAATTCCGTCGATCCGGGCCAGTATTCGTTCCACTTGCCGGTCGCCACCGAATGGCAGGGTTCGTTCAGCGTCCGGGGTTTTGCGACGAGGATTGGACGCACTCTTGGAGCTTTTGGATGCCACCGCTGATGCTTTGGCGGCGGAATGGGACCTGCGTTCGGGAACGGTTGAGGTCGAAGGGAACGGCGTTGGTTTCGAGCCGACGATTCAGTAGGGCGCATCGGAGTGGGTTCTTGTCGGCGCTGGTGGGATGGAGTTGGAACTGCCCATGCAGCAGGACGGCTTCGGTGCGTGTCGAGCTTTCCAGTTTATCCGCCGTGTGCTATAACCGAGAACGTGCTTGACGAAAATGAAGTGGTTGACGCTGTTTGCATTTACCTGGAAGCGACGGACCACAAAATCATCCAGCGTTGTACAACCAACGACGAAGGAATCGATATTATCGCTACACTTCCATCGGGTTCCGGCAGGTTGCTTGTCGAGGCAAAAGGCGGAAAGAGTTCCAAGCCGGGAAGCCCACGCTTTGGTGAGACCTATCGGAAGCCAGAAGTCTTCGACCGGGTTGCAAAGGGATTCTACACCGCTGCAAGCATGTCAGCCTCTCGATTGAAAGAGGACGAAGTGGCCCTGGCCTACCCAGACACGCCTTGGTTTCGGGAATATCTTCTCGCTTTCAAACCCGCTCTCGAACTACTTTCCATCGCCGTGTATATGGTTCGGGAAGACAAGAAGGTCTGCACATTGTAAGCGCCAGGAGCAACTGCGCACAGGGGAGGTTTGGAACCGCATGAAATTCAAGGTCAAAGAATCGTACCCACCACCGAAAAGGTTGTCCGTCCTCCACGCTTTTTCGTCTACATTGATGGCTGGAATCTGTACAAAGGCATCAACCACGAAGATCCACCCGATCTCCTGCGTCTCGGCTGGAGCAACTACCAGAAACTCGGTGAAAAGCTCGTGGCGATCTCGTTCGAGCACCTGACGGAGAAGCGAACCGTGACCGTCAAATGTTTCACCGCTATGGTCGGAAAAGGACAGCGGGTCGGCTAGTGAGATCGAACGCCAGACGTTGTGGCTCGACGTGCTCAAACAAGAAGCACCGGACGTAGAGATCATACCCGGCCTGTACATTTCCCGTACACCTGATTTCTCAGACCGGAAAGAGAAGATGACGGACGTGAACATCGCCGTTCACGCTGTTAGGGACCTGATCGAGTTCAAACCTGCGGGCATAGTACTAGTATCCGGCGACCGGGACTTCATGCCGGTGGTAGAGGTTGCCGCCAAGGCCGACATCCCTGTTGTGGTATTCTTCCCGCAAGAACACTCGCTCTACAAATTGCCAGTCGGCGTCGATTACTCACATCGAGTTGAGATAACATATCTCACCCGTGACATCATGAAGGACTGTCGATTGAGCGATAAACGCTGGCTTGAGTACCTGAAAATCAAAGGTCGAGACAGACCGAAATTCCAGCCGTGCATTGACTACGAATTGCCTTACCAAAAAGTCACTGTCTAAAACTGCCAATCGACGCTGATAGGCAGACCGCCGATCTGAACGAGCGATCCTTGATGACCATCGGACGGCACTGGTGGATTTTGCCGAACTTTGGAGCCGTCACCGCCTACTTGGTGGCCGATCCCGATTCTACAGCGGCTTGTGCCGGGGCAGCGGCTTGGACTTGGCGGTGGTGTTCTTCGCCTTTGGTGCCGTCTTCGTTGCCATTTGTTTTGCGAACGGCCTTCAATTACAATGGCTAGAGCAGGAGATCAAAGCATATGACATTCAGGATAGCCTTAATGATCTGGACTCCAGTCTAGCATCTATTGCACCTGATTGCACCTGAAAGAGAGGGGACAGCGGGCATGTGCCGGTTAAGACGGATATAGAAAAGCAGATATACTTCTGTGGGTGGCGTTTTACCACAACACCACTTACACTTTCGCCGACCCGCGCTACCCCGGTCGAGACTGGGTCGATTACATGAACAACTCCATCAAGGAGTTAGTCGACCTCTACCATCCCAGCGTTCTGTGGGGCGACGTCACCGAAGGCCCGGTCAGGACGTGGGAAGGAAAGCCGCTGCCCGCCGACTATTGGAATAGCAAGGAGCTGCTGGCTTATTTTTAGCCTCGTCCGGGGAATCTGTGGGTAACTGCGGGGTCAGCGTCGGGGTTGACTGAGGAAGCGATGGAGTTTGCGGCAGGTCGAGTCGAATGAGCGCTGCTCCTCCTCCGAGCCGTTATGAAGCAGCGGGCCGCCATCCTCATGGATAGCATTGCGCATAGCGCGGTCGGTCGCGACCTTTCTCAGAGCGGGGTCTTCGTGCAGGTCGCGGATGATCTCTCCGCCCAGCATCCACAAGTTGTCCACGTGCTTACGAATGGTCTTCCGCGAAAGACTCGAGGAAGCCAGATGCTTGATGAATGGCCGGAAACATGCCAGCAATTGCTCCCCCGGCGGCAGGTCTTTATCCAACCCCATCCACGAGCGCGGCCAGTCTTCCAGATCGCGGTAGTAGGCGGAAGGATCGGAGGACGGCGCCGGTGTGGTGGCGCGGGTTACTCTGGAAGTCTTCGCCTTCGAGATCATCCGCACCATGGATCTACTTACGATTCTAAACCTCTGCCACCGACAGCCGGGATTTGTCTACCATCATCCCCGCTTCGGCCCCGATAAGAAAAGCATCGAAGTGCACGTCCGGCCGCGGGCCGGATCGGCGGCGGTCTGCTCGGCGTGCCACCAGCCGGCGCCGGGTTACGATCATCTTCCCGAGCGGCGCTTCGAGTTCATCCCCTTCTGGGGGATCTTGGTTTTCTTCTTGTACAGCATGCGGCGCGTCCAGTGCCGCAGTTGTGGCGTGGTGGCGGTCGGGGAGGTTCCGTGGGGCGATGGCAAGCACCAGTTGACCAGAGCCTACATGCTGTTTCTGGCCCGCTGGGCGCGCCAACTCTCCTGGAAGGAGACCGCCGAGACGTTCCACACCTCCTGGGAAAAGGTGTGCGACGCCGTCGAATATGTGGTCGGCTGGGGCCTGGCGCATCGCACGCTGGCGCCGATCCGCGCCATCGGTGTGGATGAAATCCAGTACGCCAAAGGCCACAGGTACCTGACATTGGTCTACCAAATCGACCAGGGGATCATCCGTCTGCTGTGGGTCGGCAAGGAACGCACCATCCAATCCTTCCAGGGATTCTTCACCCTCATTGGAAAAGAACTGGCGACGCAGATCCAGTTCGTCTGCTCGGATATGTGGCAACCCTACCTGGATGTGATCCGTCGCAACTGTTCCCAGGCGCTGCACATCCTGGATCGCTTCCACGTCGTCGCCAAAATGAACAAGGCGCTGGACGAAGTGCGCGCCGCCGAGGCCCGCCGGGTGGCCCAGGAGGGACACCCGCCGCTGTTGAAGAAATCCCGCTGGTGTGTGCTGAAGCGCAAAGAGAATCTCACCTCTCAGCAGGAGTTCCGTCTGCGCGATCTGCTCCGCTACAACCTGCAGACCGTGCGGGCCTATCTTCTCAAAGAAGACTTTCAGCAGTTCTGGGAATACGACTCCCCCACTTGGGCCGGCAAGTTTCTGGATTTCTGGTGCCCTCACACGATGCGCTCACGCATCGAGCCGATGAAGAAAATCGCCCGGATGTTGCGCGCCCATCGCGAGGTATTGCTCAACTATTTCAAAGCCAAGAAGCAGTTTTCAAGCGGCGTGGTCGAGGGGTTAAACAACAAAGCCAAAGTAACCATGAGAAGGTCGTATGGTTTTCGCACCTTCCGCATCCTAGAACTCGCGCTCTATCACTCACTTGGCAAACTGCCCGAGCCGGAGGTTACCCACGAATTCTTCTGACGAGTCTATTTTTACAACCACTCCCCGGATCCGGCGGAGGTCGTCGCCAATGATCGCTGGGGGCGCGACACGGATGGCAAGATGGTGGGCGATTACCAGACTCGAGCGCACCGCGGTCGGCAGCGTGTTGTGCGAGAAATGGGAAGAATGCGATTCGCTCGACCCAACCTCCTGGGGCTACAACCGCCGGCTGAAAGGCGCGGAGTACATGACTCCGAACGAGGTCGTAGATTACCTGGTAGACATCGTGAGCAAGAACGGCAACCTGCTGCTCAATATCGGGCCGAGGGCCGACGGCACCATTCCCGAGATCATGCAGAAGACCCTCCGGCAGGTTGGCGAATGGCTGCGCGTGAATGGCGAGGCGATCTACGGCACGCGTCCCTGGGAGACCTACAAAGACGGCGACGTCCGTTTCACGCGCAAAGGGAACACGCTCTACGCCATCGCGCTCGAATGGCCGGAAGAGGATCTCAGGCTCACTTCACTCGCGGGCAGGGCAGTGGAGAAAGTCGAGATGTTGGGTGTCGACCAGGCCATTCGATTCAAACAGGACAGCCGCGGCCTGGTGATCCAACCGCCCGCCAAGCGCCCTTGCCGGTACGCTTACACGTTCAAGCTGCATATTAAGGGCGCAGTGCAGTAAACCCGATTCCCCTTGCTATGACGCCGTTCCGGCTTCCGGCAAGCGAAGAGCCCGACGCACCTCCGGACCGGACATGTTGGTGCTGTAAACGAGCGTGCCGACGTTAAACTCGCGGGCGCGCGATAGCGGTCCGACCAAGACCGGGTCAAATCCGGCGTCGCGTACCAGACCGGCGGCAATCTCCGCCGCGCCGGTATCATCGGCCGCCAGCGGCACACCGACACGCGGCGGAGTCCGATGGGCTTCCCGCGCCAGCGTTTGGTCCCAGACAGAATTGAATGCGCGGACCAGACGGGCGCCCGGCAGCCAGAGCGCGGACCAATGACCCGTTCCGAGGCCGGAGTCGAGCACCCGCTTGGCCCCCTCGCCATCGCGCTCCGGATAAGGATTACCCGTTTCCATCACGATTTTCCCGGAGAGCTGCGAGCCGTAGCGATCTCCGAAGGCCGGCAGCGATCCATAGGGAATCGAAATCAGGAATACTTCTCCGAAAGACAACGCCTCTTCGATGGAACTGCGCGAGGCGTTGGTCCCGCTCTCGGCGACCAGCCGGTCGAGACTATCCGGATGGCGGGAGCTGAAACGAACCTGGTGGCCCGCTTCGGCCCACAGTTTCCCAAGCACGCCGCCGATGCGGCCGGAACCGATGATTGCGATTTTCATACAAGCAGCCTACCCCATCCACTGCGGATTCTTGGCCGTCCCGTCGAACACATCCGACGTCTTGAAACGCTCCAGCCGCCCCGTCGCCGCCACCTGCTTCGTCTTCGCCCGCAGCCCGCTAAGCTGCGCCTCGGTCAGAGGCTTGAACGTCCGCGCGGCCTCCAGCGCCTGCTCCAGCCGCTCCATACTCTCGCACCCGTTGATCACCACTGTGGTCGGCAGGCTGAGCGCGTAATGCAGGCATTCGGTCGCGCTCACCAGCCCGCTGCGCGGGATCTCCCCCTCCGCCAGCGGCTTCATCCCCAGCACCGCGATCCCCTGCTCCACCAGCTTAGGCACCACGTTGTTTTCGAAGCTCCGAAAATGCGCATCCAGAACGTTCAGCGGCATCTGGCAGCTATCGAAATGGAACTTGTGCTCCGCTGCCATCTCCAGCATGCGCAGGTGTACGATCGGGTCTTTGTGTCCGGTAAACCCGATGAACCGGATCTTGCCCGCTTGCCTGGCCTCCTCCAGCGCCTCCAGAGGTCCGCCCGCCGCGAAGAAGCGGTCGGGATCCTCCAGCCGGATGTTCTCGTGAAACTGCATCAGGTCGATATGGTCCGTTTGCAGCCGCTGGAGCGACTCATCGATCTGACGCGCCGCCGACGCCTTGGTGCGGCCGTCGAACTTGGTCATCAGGAAGACTTTCTCGCGGTATCCGTCCCGCAGCGCCTTGCCCATGACCACTTCGCTCTTCCCGCCGTGGTAGTCCCAGCAGTTATCCATAAAGGTGATCCCGCGGTCGATGGCCGTCCGCACGATGCGGATTCCGTCGTTCTCGTCCGCGGGCGAGCCCACGTGCGCGCCCCCCAGCCCGATGGCCGAAACCCTGATGCCAGTACGTCCGAATGTGCGATAGATCATGTCGCTGTGCTCGCTCGCCGCCGCAGCCGCCGGAAGCGCCGCCAGCGACGCGCCGGCCAGCGCCCCCAAAACTTCGCGCCGGTTGCAACTGCTATCGGATTCCATAACACTGCCTCCGCTCAAAGGATGGAACAGGCTCATTTTATAACAAGTGGGTATGTAGGGCGGGCGCCCTCGCCCGCGCGGAGGCCCCTGCCTCCGCGTCCGGCAGCGGGACGGGGGCGTCCCCGCGCGGTCCAGGGGGACCGCCCCACCAAGACGGAGTCATCGCTATAACATTCGGACGTGAAACAATGATTGGAAGATGAACGCCTTCGACCTCGAAATCCTAATCGTCTGGATCGTCGCATTCGCAGAAGGTTTCTCGACGCTGGCAGTGGAGGTCATCGCGATTCGTTTGGCGATACCGGTGGCCGGATCGAGCATGACGCTTACCGGGGTGATGCTCGGCGTGGTCCTGTTCGCTCTGAGCGCCGGCTATTGGCACGGCGGGCAGTTGTCCGCCAAGTGGGAGAACTCGCGGACGCGAGCCGCTCTCACGCGTAATCTGCTGCTGAGCGGCGCCATCTATGTGGCGCTTTCATTTCCCGCTGAAGCTATTCTCCTGGGGAAGCTCCTGGATGCCGGGTTGAGCCTGGCGCTGGGGATCGGCGTGGCGGCGACGGCGCTGTTCGCCGTGCCGGTGTATTTGGTGGCGCAGACGGTGCCGCTGTTGGCCGAGCTAACCAACACCGAAGGCAAGGCCGGCAAGGCTTCCGGTAAGGTGCTCTTTTACTCCACCCTCGGTTCGGTCGCCGGGGGAATCGTGACTCCCATCTTTCTTTTTCAGCATCTCGGCGTGCGCGGGTCGACTTACGTGGTGGGCGGGTTGCTGTTTGGCGCCTCCGCCCTGATGGCCGCACGCTGGACCGGGCGCTGGAAGATTCTCGCCGCGGGCGCTCTCTTTCTCGCTGCGGTGCACTTTATCGGCGTGGCGGCCAAGCCGGCCAACGAGGAGTTCTCCTTTGACAGCGCGCACCAGAATATTCGCATCGTGGTGGAGCGGGCCGCCGCGGGACGGCTGGAAAGAGTGATGTACTTGAACGGGGGACGGGCTTCTGGAATCTACCGCGACACCGGCCAGAGTTCATTTGAATACGTCCGCGAGGCGGGCCGGGTCTTAACCGCCGCCGGCAGCCCCTACGTGCTGGCCATCGGAGCGGCAGGCTTCACCTTCCCCAGAGACGCAGCGGCCTTGCCTTTCGTCGAGCAGGTGGATGCGGTGGATGTCGATCCGGTGGTGCGCGCGATCGCGGAGCAGCAGTTTCTGCGGCAGCCCCTCCCGGCCAAAATCCGCTTCTTTCCCCTCTCCGCGCGCTATGCCCTCCGGCGATTCCGGCAACAGGGCATGCGATACGGCTTCGCCTTGCTGGACGCCTACAGCGGCATGGGGGTACCGGATGAACTGCTTACCGCCGACTTCTTTCGCGACGTCCATGCGGTGGCGGAGCGCGCGGCGGTCAACTTGATTCTGGATCGTGCGGCCGAGTCGGCATTTGCCAGCAACGTGCTGGCATCTTTCCGGAAAGTGTTTGGACGCGTCTGGCTCAAAGATGTCAAACCGGGTGATGCAGATATGACCAATTTCCTGGTGACCAACTGGGAAATTCCTGGATCAGCCGAGTGGACAGGCACGGGGCGGATCTATACCGATGACCGCAATACCGCCGACCGGGACCACCTCGACATGATCTGGGGTGGCGCGGAATGAACCAGCCGCAGGACATGCCGGCCCCGTCCATCGCCTGGCGTTACACTGCGGGTTAGTTGGAGCCGGAACATTCAATTTATGAAAATCGATATCCGAACCGCCGGCGCAGTCTGGACCGTGACTGTCGCTTTGGGGCTGCACGCGGCCCCGCCCGCGCTGCCCGTGCGTGGCTTGCACGTGATGGCGCCCAAGCCGGACGAGGTGGACTTGGCGCTGCGCTTTATTCGCGAAGGGCTTGCGAAGGAGGACGTGAACACGCTGGTGATGGAATTCGATTATCGCTACCAGTTCACGCGCAGGCCCGAAGTGATCGACCCGGAGGCACTGTCGAAGGAGGACGTCAAGAAGATCGCCGCAGCGTGCCGCCTGGCTGGCGTGCGGCTGATTCCGCAGATCAACTGCCTGGGGCACCAGTCCTGGGCGGGCAATACGGCGGGGTTACTGCGTGCGCATCCGGAACTGGATGAAACGCCCGGCAAGTACCCGCAGAACAGCGGGATCTACTGCCGCAGTTATTGCCCGCTGCACCCCAAAGTGCATGAGATCGTTTTCGACCTGATCGACGAACTGGCGGAGGTCACCGGGGCGGATGCCTTTCACGCCGGCATGGACGAAATCTTCTTGCTCGGCGAGGACGATTGCGAGCGCTGCAAAGGCAGGAACAAGGCGGAATTGTTGGCGGGCGAGGTGAAGGCCCTGCACGACCATCTGGCTCAATCCGGCCGCACTCTGTGGATCTGGGGCGATCGGTTCCTCGATGGAGCCACCACCGGCATGGGAAAGTGGGAAGCCAGCATGAACGGCACCCAAGATGCAATTCGCATGGTCCCGAAGGACATCGTCATCTGCGACTGGCATTATGAGAGGGTGCTGCCGTCCATCACCTATTTCGCCATGGAGGGATTCCCCGTAGTGGCTTGCCCGTGGCGCAAGCCGAACGTGGCGCTGGGCCAGCTTGCCATGGTGCGCGATACACGGGCGCATGCGACCAGCGAGATCGGAGATCGCATGCAAGGAGTGTTGCAGTCCACATGGGTTCCATTCGGACCTTTCGCGAAGGCGTACTTTGGGGAGCGCACTGGGGACGCCGAGGTCCACGAAGCGGTCCAAACCTTTCGGGCGTTGTTTGAAGAACTGCGCGCCATCCAATAAACGGGCCAGCTTGCCCGGGTGGCAGAGTCTCACGATTTCCTTGACCGTCCCAACGCCGCTAAGGTTTCCTAACGGTTCGAGCGCTGGATCGTCCAAA
>Ga0181535_10006615_pt1 | contig 11886 bp, 8 predicted proteins | sample PEATcosm2014_Bin_44_FD_119774 | JGI IMG/M metagenome (GOLD analysis project Ga0181535, IMG submission 119774) | Peatland microbial communities from MTU Mesocosm Facility, Houghton, MI, USA - PEATcosm2014_Bin17_30_metaG | ecosystem: Environmental > Terrestrial > Soil > Wetlands > Peat | place...
AACGTCATCACCTATCAGGTGATCGTCTCGGTGGAGAATCCCGAACAGAAGTTATTCCCCGGCATGACGGCCGACGTTTCCATCCTGGTGGCCCAACACACCAACGTCCTCAAAATTCTCAACACCGCCCTGCGCTATACGCCACCGGACACGGTCATTTACGAGGTGAAGCCGCCCACGAAACTGGACCGCAAGGAACGCCTGGTCTATGCGCCCGGCAAGAATCCCACCCAACTGAAACCGGTGGTCGTCAAAGTCGGCATCACGGACAGCGTGGAAACCGAAATCCTGGATGGCCTCACCGAGGGCGCTCCGGTCGTCACCGCCACGCTGTCCGGCGTGGCCAAGAGCAACGAAGGCGGCGGTCCGCCTCCCCAGTGATGAACCCGCCCGTCAAAAATCAATCCGTCATCCAACTCCGCGAACTGGTCAAGACCTATAAGACCGGCGAGGTGGAAGTCAAAGCCGTCCGCAGCGTCACCCTGCAGATCGCGCGGGGCGAGTTCGTGGCCATCATGGGCGCCAGCGGCTCCGGCAAGTCCACCCTCATGAACACGCTGGGTTGCCTCGACCAGCCCACCAGCGGGGAATACCTGCTGGATGGCGTGGCGGTGGCCGGCCTCAACCGCCAGCAATTGGCCCGCCTCCGCAACCAGAAGCTCGGCTTCGTTTTCCAGGGCTTCAACCTGCTCTCCCGCACGACGGCGCTCGAGAATGTGGAACTGCCGATGTTCTACAGCCATCCGCTGGTGCCCCTGCGCGCCCGCCGGCAACGCGCCGTCGAGGCGCTGGAAAAAGTGGGCTTGGGCGATCGGCAGCAGCACCTTCCCAGCCAGTTGTCCGGCGGCCAACAGCAGCGCATCGCCATCGCCCGCGCCCTGGTCAATCGCCCCGAACTGGTCCTCGCCGACGAACCCACCGGCAACCTCGACACGCGCACCAGCATTGAAATCATGGAGCTGTTCCAGCAGCTCAACGACACCGGCATCACCATCGTCATGGTCACCCACGAACTGGACATCGCCGCCTACTGCAAGCGCGTGGTGGTGATGCGCGACGGCCAGATCGTGAGCGACACGCAGAATGAAAAACGGCGCACGGCCGCCCAGGAATTGAAACGGCTCGACGAAGCCGAACAAAAGGCCAAGCTGGCCTGAACCCCATGATCAACCTGTTTCAAATCGTCTTTGTCCGCGTCTGGCAGACGGCGCTCATTGCCCTGCGCGCCTTGCGCCGGAACAAACTCCGCTCCTGCCTGACGGCGTTGGGCATCATCATCGGCGTGGCCTCCGTCGTGGCCATGGTGGCCGTGGGCAACGGCGCCCAGGCGCGCATCACCAGCGAAGTCTCCTCCCTCGGCCAGAATCTCCTCATGATCTTCGCCGGCAGCCGCCACACCGGCGGCGTCAATTCCGGCCTCGGCAGCGCCAGCACCATGACCATCGCCGATGCCCAGGCCATGGCCCGCGAGATCCCCGATATCGCCGCCGTCAGCCCGGAAGATTCCGCCACCGTCCAAGCCATCGCCGACGGCCGCAACTGGTCCACCACCGCGTATGGCGAGTCGCCCGATTACCTTAAAATCCGCGATTGGAAGCTCACCGCCGGCTCCATGTTCACGGACCACGAGGTCCGGAGCGCCGCCAAGGTGGCCGTGATTGGCTCCAAAACGGCCAACGAACTCTTCGGCCCGCTCAATCCCGTCGGCCAGACCGTGCGGCTGGGCACCATCCCCTTCGTCATCATTGGCCAGCTCGAAAGCAAGGGTTCCGGCATGGGCGGCCAGAATCAGGATGACCGATTCATCATTCCCTACACCACCGCCATGAAGCGCCTCACCGGCGACAAATATCTGCGCAGCATCAACGTGGAGATCGTCAGCGCCGACCGCATGGATTCCGGCGAACAGCAAATCACCAGCCTGCTGCGCCAGCGACATCGTTTGACCGCCGACCAGAGCGACGACTTCAACATCTTCAACCAAAAGGAAATCGCCGACACCGTGAATTCCATTTCCAAGATCATCACGCTGTTGCTGGGCTCGATTGCCGGCATCTCGCTGGTCGTGGGCGGCATCGGCATCATGAACATCATGCTGGTCAGTGTCACCGAACGTACACGGGAGATTGGCATCCGCATCGCCGTGGGCGCGCAGCCCGGCGATATCCGGCTGCAGTTCCTGATTGAAGCGGTCACCTTGAGTCTGCTCGGCGGGTTGATCGGCGTGTTGTGCGGCATCGGCGCCTCCAAGCTGGTGAGCGTGGTGGCCAACTTCCATGCGGTCGTGTCCACCGGATCCATCCTGCTCGCCTTCGGCGTCAGTTCCGCCATCGGCATCTTCTTCGGCTTTTACCCGGCCACCAAGGCGGCTGCCTTGAACCCCATCGATGCGCTGCGGTATGAATAATCCCGGCCAAGACGTTCAGCCGGCCCCCGCCGGCTCCAACTCCGGCGAGCCAGCCAAGCCATAAGCCACCGCCTTGTCAAACGTCACCGGTTGGAATCCCGGATCCAGGTTGGTGGTGGTCTCCGCCGTGCCCAAAAACAAATAGCCATGCGGCAGCAGACACGCGTGCACCTTCTTTAAAATGGTCCTCTTGGTCTCCACGTCGAAATAGATCATCACATTGCGGAGCAGCACCACATCGAACGCCGGCAGGATCGGCCAGGGCTGGATGAGATTCTGCTCGCGGAAATCAATCATCTGCTTGATCTCCTCATTCACCCGCCAGCCATCACTACCCTGCTTGAAATACTTGACCAGATAGCTGGCGGGCAGGCCCCGATTGACTTCGAATTGCGAGTATCTTCCCTGCCGGGCTTGCTCCACAATGGCCGGCACCAGGTCCGTGGCGAGAATCGTGACCGTCCAGCCGTCCGCCAGTTGGGGGAAATGTTCCCGCAGCATCATCGCCAGGCTGTAGGGTTCCTGGCCGGTGGAACAGGCGGCCGACCAGATCGTGAGCCGGCGCGTGCCGGCGCGCTGCCGCAGCAAGGCCGGCAGCACGTGCCGCCGCAGGGCTTCAAACGGATGGTGATCCCGGAAAAAGAAAGTCTCGTTAGTGGTCAGCGCCTCGACCGCCCGGTGATGGATGCCGTTGAGGCGCGGTTCGTGGCGCAATTTCCGGATATAGGCGGCCAGCGTGCCACACCCCGCCTGCGCCGCCAGCGGCGCCAGGCGCGTTTCCACCAGATATTCCTTATCCGGCCCGATCACCAGCGCGGCCTGCTCGTAAGCCAACTGGCTCACGTATTCAAAATCAGCTTTCGCAATCGACATATTGGGTCTTTCGTTTAAGCCATCCGCCGGCTCAACCTGACCTGCTGGGCAATTTCCCTGGCAATTTGATTTAACGGCAACACCTTGTCGGCCAGGCCCGCCTGCGCGACCTGCCCCGGCATGCCCCAGACCACACTGGAAGCTTCATCCTGGGCCAACACCCGCCCCCCCTTCTCCCGGATGACACCACAACCGCGCAAGCCATCCTGGCCCATGCCGGTCATTACCACCCCCAACACCCCGCGCCCGTAAGCCGCCGCCACGCTGCGGAACAAAACGTCCACCGCCGGCCGGCAGGAATTCTCCGCCGGCCCATCGTGCAGATGCAGGCGGATATGGACGCCGGCGCGAACCACCTCCATGTGCCGCCCGCCCGGGGCCAGATACGCATGGCCATTCTCCACGAGCTGCCCCTCGGCGCCCTCGTGACACCGCCAAGCGGATCGCGCATCCAGCCGCTCGGCCAGCATGGTCGTAAACATCGGCGGCATGTGTTGCACCATCACCACCGGCACCGGCAAATCTCCCGGCAACGCCTGGAACACTTCCGCCAGCGCGTTGGGGCCGCCGGTGGAAGTGCCAAGGCAAACCACGTCAATCGGCGCGGCCAGCCCAAAGCCTGCCCCCCGCGGAACGACCGAGGCCGGGGCCGGGGCCGCCGCGATTAGCAGCCGGCGACAATGGGCCTTGATCTTGGGAATCAACTCCGTCTCCAAGCGCGCGATCGCCTCGGTCACCCCGCCCACATTTGCCGGCTTGGTCACGTAGTCGTTGGCGCCCAGCGACAGCGCCTCCAGCGTGGCCACCGCCCCCTGCTGGGACAGCGTGCTGAAGATGATCACGCCCAGCCGCGGGTAAATTTTACGAATCTCGCGCAATGTCGTCAGCCCGTCCATCTCCGGCATCTCGAGGTCCAGGGTGATCAAATCCGGATTCACCTGGGGAATTTTTTGCAACGCGATCTTGCCGTTGGCGGCCACGCCCACGACTTCCAGGTCCGGGTCCTGGCGCAGACTTTCCGTGATGAGCTTGCGCATCACCACGGCGTCGTCCACCACCAATATGCGTATTTTGGGCATAGATTCCGTTCGCCGGCTCAGGCCAGAACGCCGAGTATCTGCAATTTTCCCTCCAACATCTCACGCGTCACCGGCTTCATCAGAAAATCATCGGCGCCCGCCGCCAGCGCCCGCTGGACCCGGTCCTGGGAATTCATGGTGGTAACCATCATCAGCTTCAAGTCCGTAAAATCGCGGTTCCGCCGCACGGCCTCCACAAATTCCAAACCGTTCATCCGGGGCATGTCCCAGTCCACCAGCGCCACCGCAAACGGCTCGCGCGGATCATTCTTGACCAGCCGGTCCAACGCCTCGCGCCCGTCGCAGGCCTCCACGGTGGTGAAGGCCAGTTCCTGCCCCAGGTACGACAGAAACGTCCGCATCGCTTTCGCATCATCAATGACCAGCATCTTCATATTCAGTAATCTTGGTTCGGGCAGAGGCATCCATTTTGGCCGCCGGCTGGGTCCATTGCCGCAGCACTTGCTGCAACACCGGGAATTGAACCGGCTTCTCCAACAAGCCATCCATGCCGGCCTCCAGGCATCGTCGCCGTTGTTCCCGCATGAGGCTCGCCGTGATGGCAATAATGGGCACGCGCCGCTGGCCATCTTCCAGGTGCCGGATCTGCCGGGTGGCTTCCCAGCCATCCATTTCCGGCATGAGACAGTCCATGAAAATCAAATCGTAGGTGTTCTGGGCGAATAAGTGAGTGGCTTCAATCCCGTTCGCCGCCACATCCACCGAGCAGGCCAGTTTCCCCAACAGAAAGACCATCAGTTCCTGGTTGACCAGGTTGTCCTCCACCAACAGGACGTGCAGTGCGTGTCCGTCAGCCGGCAGCGGGACGGTTTCCTCCGGCGGAGTCCCGGCGGCGGGGACGGAACGCCCCGTCTTGGTCGCTGGGACGGTGGTCTCGGCCGGCAGCGTAAACCAGAAGGTGGAACCCCGGCCGGGTTCGCTGACGAAGCCGATTTCGCCCCCCATGAGTTCCACCAACCGCTTGGAAATGGCCAGCCCCAGCCCGGTCCCCGCGTTTTGGCGCGCCGCGCCGGGGCCGACTTGGGAAAACCGTTGGAACAGCAAGCCGTGCAACTCCACCGGAATGCCGATCCCCGTATCGGCAATCTCACAACGGACCGTCCCCAATCCCGCCAACAGGCTGATCGAAACGCTGCCGTGCTTGGTAAATTTGATGGCATTGCCCACCAGGTTCAAGAGCACCTGCCGCACCCGGTCGGGATCGCCGATCGCGCGCTGCGGCGGGGTCGGATCGTAGTTGGCACAGAGCGTCAGCCCTTTCCGCCGAGCCTGGTCGCCCAGCAGCGCCACCACGCCCTCGACCAAGTTGGACAATTTGAACGGGGTTCTGGTCATGACCAGCTTGCCGGCCTCGATTTTGGAAAAATCCAGAATGTCGTTGATCAGGTTCAGCAACGTGGTCCCGGAAAACCGAATCGTCTCCACAAATTGCCGTTGTTCGGCCGAGAGCGTGGTTTCCAGCAACAGCTCCGTAAACCCCAGCAAACCGTTCATGGGCGTGCGGATCTCATGACTCATGGTGGCCAGAAACTCGCTTTTGGCACGGTTGGCCGAATCCGCCGTCTCCTTGGCCAGGACCAACTGCTCGGCGGCGTGCTTCTGCTCGGTAATGTCGCTCATGAAACCATGCCAAAGCACGCTACCATCCGGTTCCTGCTCCGGAGTCGATTGCCCTTCGAGCCAGATAAAGCCTCCTCGCCGCGCGTCTTCCACCCGAAATTCCTGCCGCCACGGGGCCACCTTTTTCGCCGACACCAGGATCGATTCACGCAGGCGCCCCCGGTCACCCGGATGAATCCGATCGAAGATGTGCTCGCCGTGGTCGATGATTTCTTCCGCGTGCAAACCGAAAAAGTCAAACGCGGTCGGGCTGATATACGGGATACACGATGTGCCATCCGGCCGCAGACGAAAAGTATAGATGACGCCCGGGACGTTCGCGGCGATCTTGGCCAACCGCCCTTGCAAGGCCAGCCGCTCTTGCAACACTTCCTCGGCCCGCTTCCGTTCCGTGATATCCAGGATATCCACCAGGAAATGCTGCGGCTGCCCTTTCACGTCCCGCAGCAGGCGGGCGGTGACGTGCGTCCACAGTTCTCCTCCGTCGCCCGTCAGGTACCGCTTCTCCCATTCCTGAATTTCCGCCTCGCCGGTCAACAGCCGCCGCAGGCACATTTCGGTGGCCGCCACATCGTCGGGATGCGACAAATCCGCACCTCTCACCCCCGCCAGATGCTCCGCCCGGCGGCGGAGGAGCCGGCAAAACGCGTCGTTGAAATGCAGCAGATCGCCGGCGGGCGAAAGCAGGCATTTGGCCGTGGGACCGTGCTCAAACAAGCTCCGAAAATGTTCCTCGCTTTCGCGCAAGGAGGCTTCGTTGCGTTTCTGCTCGGTGATATCCCGAAAGGTCCAAACCCGCCCGAAGTATTGTCCGTTCTTGCCCCACAACGGCGCCGTGTACCGATCCAACACCCGGCCGTCCTTCAGCTCGAGTTCATCCCGGCAGGTTTCACTGGTATGGGCAAAAAGGAAACGAACCTTCGCCAGAAAGCCGGCGGGATCCGCCACCTGCTCGGCCACCCAGCGCACCTGCTGCTCGTCATCCAGGTCCTCAGCCACGGATCGGGGCATCTGGAACACTTCATTGGCCCGTTCATTCTGCAAAGTTTTCCGCCCGGTCTTGTCCACCACCACCACGCCTTCCAGCGACGAATCCATCTGGGCCTCCAACAGCGCCGTCTTGCGCTGCAACTCCTCCTCGGCCCGTTTGCGGACGGTGATATCCTGGTGCGCCACCACCACCCGCACCGGCCCCTCGCCGCCAAACCGGGTGACCCGCGCCTCAAACCAGCGCTGTTCATGCGGCCCGTGGCAGGGATACTCAATCAGAAAGTCCGGCTGCTGCCCGGCCATGACGGCGCGGATGCCCTGGGCCATGGCGGGCGCTTCCTCGGAGAAGTCCCCCGCCGCCGTCTCGCAAAGTTCCAAATAGTTGGTGCCCAGGCCATGCCTGCCCTCCAGAATACAATTCTCCTCCGCAAAACGGCTCCACGCCGAATTGACCGCAATCACCACGCTCCGGTCATCCAGAATGGCAATATGCGCCGTCAATGCATCCAGCGTCGCCTGCAAAAAACGCTTGGACTCCATCAACTCGGCTTCCACCCGCTTTTGGGCGGTCACATCCTGGCTCACCCCGCATACCTTGACCGGCTGGCCGCCGTCATTTCGCACCACCGCATAGCGCACCTGCAAATGGCGCACCTGGCCGTCGCGGCCCAACAATCGGTGCTCAAATTGGCCGATCCATTCCGGGTCGACCATCCGCTCCAGCTTGGCTCGTTCCGCCTGAATCAACGGCCAATCCTCCGGCACCACAAAACGCCGGATCACTTCAGTCATGGGAAGAACACCACCCCCCTCCAGCCCGGCCGTCGTGCCGGCCAGCGCGTAATAATGATCACCCGGGGTGAATAGATCGGTCACCAAATCATGTTCCCAACCGCCCAAGCGCGCGAGCTTCATGGCCCGGTCCAAGGCGGCCTCCCGCTGCTGCAAGACGGCGGCGGCATGCAGCGCGTCCGCCTTCTGGCGATGCAATTCCAGCAGTTGGCTGACCTGCCTCGCCAGCAGACGCAACCGCTCCACGGTCGCCTCAGAAAACTGGCGCGGTTTCCGGTCCATCACGCACAACACCCCCAAGGCATGGCCCGCCGGAGTCAACAACGGCACCCCCGCGTAAGCGCGCAGGTGCGCCGGCCCGGTCGTCAAAACACTCCCGGCAAAGCGCGGATCCAATTCGAAGTCCGACACGATCAACGGTCCATTCCCAGGCAGCACCGCGTGGGCACACACGGAATCCTCCCGCGGCACCTCGCGCCCGGCAATGCCCACCCGCGCCTTGAACCAAACCCGGTCACCATCCAGCAGGCTGATGGCCGCCAGGGGCATGCCGCACACCTGCGCCGCCAGCCGGGCCAGATCATCAAAGGCCGCCTCCGGGGGCGTATCGAGAATTCGATACGCTCGCAACGCCTCGAGCCTTTGCGGCTCATTTGCTGGCAACGGTGCTTCCATCGAGGAAAAACCCAGGAGGCATTCGCCGCAGGCGAACGCCTCCGGGCTGGGGGGGTCAACCGCGCTTAAATCTGCTGCTGTTCCACCACTCGCTTCAATTCCGCGGCCAGTCGCGCCAGTTCGGTGGCGGCGGTCAGCGTATTGTTGGCCCCCTGGGTGGTGTTCTTGGCCGCCGTGGATACGCTGGCGATGTTGCGCGAGATTTCCGTGCTGCCCTTGGCCGCTTCCGCCGCATTGCGGGCGATCTCGTTGGTCGTGGCCGTCTGTTCCTCCACGGCACTGGCAATCGTGTTTTGAATGTCGTTGATCTGGTTGATGATCTTGCCGATCTGGTCGATCGCCAAGACCGACGCCTTGGTGTCGTTTTGGATCGCTTCAATCTTGCCGCTGATGTCCTCGGTGGCTTTGGCCGTCTGCTTGGCCAGTTCCTTGACTTCGTTGGCCACCACGGCAAACCCCTTGCCCGCCTCGCCCGCCCGGGCGGCTTCAATCGTGGCGTTCAGCGCCAGCAGGTTCGTTTGCTGTGCGATGCTCGTGATCACCTTGATCACCTTGCCGATCTCAATGCTGCTTTCGCCCAGCTTGGCCACCGTCTGGTTGGTCTCGCCCGCCACCTTCACCGCCTGCGTGGCCACCTTGGCCGCCTCGGCGGCGTTCTTCGCAATCTCCTTGACGCTGGCGCTCATCTCCTCCGCGCTCGTCGCCACCGTCGCCACGTTCTTGCTCACCTGTTCGGAGGCGGCCGCCACCACGTTGGATTGCGCCGCCGTTTCCTCGGAGTTGGCGCTCATTTGCTGGCTCACCGCCGTCAGTTCCTCCGACGACGAGGCCAGGGCCTGGGCGTTTTGACTGACGGCACTAATCGTAACCTTCATTCCCGCGGCCAATTTTTCAGCACGTTCCTGGGCGCCGAGTATTACGCTAAGATCTTGAACGACCTCCACGTAACCAGTCCGTTCTCCCTTGCGGTTTTTGATTTCGCGTGTGTCCTGCTTGCATTGCTTGCCGCACCAGTCAAAGAAACTCTCCATGACGCCCCGTTCGAGCTGGCGCACGCCGCACTTGGGAGTATTGCAGATGTTGGCGGCGGCGGAACTGCAGGGTTTACCCGGCGCGGCTTCGCGGTTGGGAATGACGCCCGCCTTGACCATCAGGTCTTCAAAGGCGCGATTAAGGAAGACCCATTTCATATCCTTGTCCAGGACATGGATGGGGAGCGGAACCGCATCGAGAATATTGATATACCAATTGGCTTTTTCCTCCATTTCCTCCGCCAATAGTTTCGCGCGCTTTTGCGCCTCGATGTTTTCAGCTTCGAGCTTTTTGGCGGCGGTGACATCCATGGCCATGCCTATGACCCTGAAGATCTTGCCTTGGTGATCGAAAACCGGAGTATAGGCCGCCTCCAGCCAGAGCGTGCGGCCATCTTTGGTCACTCGCTTGGTTTCAGCGGTTTGCACCTTGCCGCCGACCGCTTGCAGCCAGACCTGCTCGAATTTCGCGCGGCCTTCCACCGATGAATCAAGCAACACGCTGTAATGTTTCCCATGAATCTCTTCCAATTTGTAACCGAGCAACGTCAAATACAGATCATTGACGGAGACAATCATGCCCGCCAGATCAAATTCAATGACGGCCTGGGCTTTGTGGATGGCGGCAAGCTGGCCACGAAGTTCCGCCAATTCGTTGGCGTTGGTGGCCGAGCTCTTGACTTTGCCGTTGGTGCCGGTCCTGCCATTGAGATGACGTGAACCATTTGTTTTTGCGCGAAGCAAAGTGGGAGTATTGAGTTTCATATATTATCTATTGGGACGGTCGGGGGTTGTTCGGTTGAGGTTGTATTTTGACGATTGTGAATTATTTCGTTGCCGGGGTGTCGTTTGACGTGGATTTGGATCAGTCTGGGTTACTGGATGCTAAGTGCGGCTGGCCACGCTGGTGAGCGAGACGGTTTTCTCGGTGTCGAGGATGAGGAGCAGGCGCTCCTTCAATTTATACACCCCCTGCACCAATTCCCGCGCCACCCCTTTCAGCGTCTCCGGGGGGTGTTCGTAAATGTCGTCCTGGATTTCCATCACGTCGCCAATTTCATCCACAAGCAGGCTTACCGCACCGTCCTCGCTGCGGACGATGACATTCATCGGCAATTGCTCACCCTCCAGCGGCGGGAGTTCGAGCCGGCGGCGCAAATCGATCGCCGTGACGATCTGGCCTCGCAAATTGATGAGCCCCTGAATGGTGGCCGGCGCCAGCGGCACCCGGGTCATTCCCTGGTAGCGGATTACTTCCTGGACCTTCAGCACATCCACGCCAAAGAACAGGCCGTTGACGAAAAAGGTGCAAAATTGCTTGGTATTGGTCATAAAACGTCTTTCAGATTTTCGTGCTGTCGGCGTAAAAGGTCGGATCCGCGGCACGGATGATCCCGACCACGTCCAGCAGATCGGTGACTTTGTCCTGGACGACCGCCGAACCGAGAATGCCGTCGCGGCTGCTGTCGCGTTTGACGGTGAGCGCCTCATGCACAATGTCGTTGATCTTGCCGACCACCAACCCAACGCTGCGGCCCGCTCCGGAATACACGACCACCTGCACCGGATCAGCCGGCGTTGGGAGGGGCGCAGTATCCGGAAGGTATTGTGCAAGGTGGATGAGCGGGAGAATCTGGCCGCGGTATTGGACGACTTCCTGGCTGCCGGACCGCTCCACCTGCGCGCGGGGAAACTCTTCGAGCCGGGCGACCATTGAGAGCGGGATGGCCAGCCGCGCATTTTGGCCCACGTTGAACAGCAGCAGCGTCTTCCGCTCATCCGCCCGCTCCACGACCGCCGTCTTTTCCCGCAACGTGTGGTCCCGCACCTCGGCGATCACCTGCGCCCGTTGTGCCAGCCCCAGCACGTCCAGAATCAACGCCACCTTGCCATCCCCCATGATGGTGGCCCCGGCAAAACAGCTCAGACTCTTGAGCTGCTTGCCCAAGGGCTTGACGACGATTTCCTCGGTATCGTTGATCTCGTCCACCACCAAGCCAAACTGCCGGCCGTCCGCTTGCAAAACCACGATGTTCACCACCGCATCGCCCACCCCGACCGCGCTGGCGCCGCCCCGGTCGCCCGCCAGTTTCAACTCGCGGTTAATATGGATCAGCGAGAGCAATTGCCCGCGCAGCCGGTACACCGGCGCGCCATAGAGCATTTCCACGCCTTGGCCGGCCTGCTCGCCCTCCAACCGCACCAACTCCAGCAGGCTGACCTGCGGAATGGCAAACCGTTCGCCGCCACTGGTGACGATCAACGCCGGAATGATGGCCAGGGTCAGCGGAATCTTGATCTTCAGCGTGGTGCCCTGGCCCGCCTCACTCAACACGTCCACCGAGCCGCCAATCTTCTCGATGTTCGTCTTCACCACATCCATCCCCACGCCGCGGCC
>Ga0181535_10006622_pt1 | contig 11877 bp, 6 predicted proteins | sample PEATcosm2014_Bin_44_FD_119774 | JGI IMG/M metagenome (GOLD analysis project Ga0181535, IMG submission 119774) | Peatland microbial communities from MTU Mesocosm Facility, Houghton, MI, USA - PEATcosm2014_Bin17_30_metaG | ecosystem: Environmental > Terrestrial > Soil > Wetlands > Peat | place...
TCGAACGACAGCCTTCCTTGCCTTAGCTCTGCTTGCCCGTGGATGTTCTGAATCGTCTCCACAGAAGCCTGCGCGGCTGAAAGTGGGCGTCCCCGGCGTGTCGCCCGTGATGCTGGCGGTTTACGAGCCATGGTTCGGGCATCCCCAGCACATTTCTGTCGGCTACTCCTCGCATGATCCCGCGGAGCTGCGGAAGCAGATCCATCTGGCGAAGAAGATGGGCATCTCCGGCTTTGTCGTGGATTGGTATGGAGACCGCGACCCGTTCAATGCAAAGACGTACGAGCTGCTGCAGCCGATCGCCGCGGAGGAAAAGTTTCATATCGCGATGATGTACGACGAGACGGACGCGGAGGATGGCGCGACGGACGAGGCCATCGCCGATTTCACAACGTTTCGCGATACCTATTTGTCGGCGGACGCCGGGGGCCGCGACGCCTATCTCACTCTCAACGGCCGGCCCATCATTTTCATTTTCCCCAAAGGTGGACACACGGACTGGAATCGGGTGCGCGAGGCCGTGAGTAAGTGGAATCCCGCGCCGTATCTGATCCAGGAGAATCTGCCCGGCGCGAATGCTGGTGCGTTTGACGGCTTTTATGCCTGGGTCCAGCCCGGCAAGAAGGGGTGGGCGGCGGACGGCAGCAATTGGGGCGATGACTATCTCGCTGACTTTTATCAGACAATGCAATCGAAGTATCCGGACAAGATTGCCGTGGGCGGCGCGTGGGCACAATTCAACGACAGCAGGGCGTCGTGGAGCCTGAACCGGCACATCTCAGGGCGGTGCGGGGAGACCTTCCACGACACCCTGAACCTGTGGCGTAAGTACTATTCGGCGGACGATCCTCTTCCGTACTTATTAGTAGAGACCTGGAACGATTATGAGGAGGGCACCGCCATCGAGCCCGGCATTCCAACGTGCGGAGCGGGCTCGAAAGCAGCGCGGTAGTGCTTACGCGATGCGGAGGATCTTCGCAGGCTTCTCTTCCTCTTCCTCAGCCGTACCATCCAGAGCGGACGCTGCCTCCGTCGCGTAGTGAACCTTGTTGATGATGGACAGCGGGCGCTGGCGAACTTCATCGTAGACGCGTCCCAGATATTCTCCCAGCACACCGAGGCACAATAGTAGTCCGCCACCCACAAGGAATACGGCAGACGCTACACCGCAGCCCACTGCGTTCCAGGGAGTACTGGAGAGGACGCTGGCCAGCGCCATTACGCCGGCCATGCCGCACGCAACAGCGGAGAGCGCGAAGCAAAGCCGCAGCGGCTTGTAACTGAAGCTGGTGATCGCATCCATCGCGTACTTGATGCGGCTGATGAAGGATAGCTTGCCATCGCCGGCCAGGCGGTCCTGGCGATCATAGTAAACAATTGCGTTGCTGTAACCCACCCATGCGCGCAGGCCGGGCAGATACCGGTTGTTCTCGCGCATAGCGTTGATGGAATCTACCGTCTGGCGATCCATCAGGCCAAAGATGCCGGCGTTGAGCGGGATGGGAAAGTCAGAGAGCGCGCTCAGCACGCGATAGAACAGCGGGAACAGTTTGGCGAGAATTTTGCGGCGCTCCTGGCGGCTTCTGCGCACAGCAACCACGACCTGAGATCCGCCGCGCCACGCTTCGACCAGCTCCGGAATGACTTCGGGGGGATCCTGAAAATCGCCATCCATCAGCACCACGGCATCGCCGCGGGCCGTTTGCAGACCTGCGGAAATGGCGCCCATGTGACCCCAGTTGCGAGAGAGATCGACGACGACGACATGGGAATCGTCTTCCTGGAGAGCCCGCAGCAGATCGAGCGACGAGTCTTTGGAGCCGTCATTGACATAGACGACTTCCCACGGCTCGCCAATGTCCATCAATGCATCGGCGACAGCTTCATGGAAGAGCGGAATGTTCTCTTCCTCGTTGTAGATCGGCACGACGACCGAAATCATCTATCCTCCTTGATTTTGTTCCACGAGCCAGCGCAGCCGAACGCGCCGGGTCTGAATTAGCGTGCAATGTGTCGTGCGGTCTTGCGGGGCAGGCTGGACGTTCACTGCGATTCTGACTGAAGCACGCGGACTTTCCAGCGCACTTCAGTGGGAGTTAGAACCGCTATGTAGCGTGCCCGTACTGGCTGTGTCGCCAGGACCTTCTCGTGTTCGAGAAGCTGTACATCGTATTCGATGTTGTCAACCACCTGAATGGATAGCCCGTCGGGCGAGTAAAAAATAATTTTGATGTCGTGAGAGCGTTCCTGGTAATGCGTGTGCAGGCCCAGTTTTGCCTGCTCGTCGACCGTGGCCGCAAATTTTTCCTTCGCAGTGCCCACAAAATCCTGATTCAAGAGGTCTGCCTGGTTTTGATTCAGGGCGGCGCTGAGCGTTTGCCACGCCTCAAGATAATCTCGCACCACGGCCGACTCCGTCTGTTTCGCGAGCGGGCGCGGCCCCTTGAGCATGGTGGGTTCCACCTGCACCGCTCCCTGACCGGCTGCGGATGCAGCGAAAATGGCTGCCGCCGCACAGAAGATGGCGAGGGAGCGCATCATGACTGACCCTCCCAGCGGATTTCGTTCCCCATCACGACGCCTGTTGCTACTGTGATGCGGGCGCCGTTGTGAGCGGGGACTTCCGCCTGGGCGACGCCGTGCTTGAGAGGCACGTCGACGGTCGTCTGACCGCCGTTCCAGCTTTCGGTGAACGTGACGACGGTCCCGTCGGTGACGGCGTTGCCGCTGCAGTCGCGCAGAGGATCGGTTTCGAGCTGGATCTTATCGCCGGCCTTGCGCGCGCTCATCTTCAATCCACAGGGATCGCCAGGAACCTGCTGGATCACGCGGGCAGCGCTAACATCCCCGGCCTGCGCAACGAACTTCGCATTCCCCTCTTTGGGCGAGGAGTTCATCTCAGTCCACGCCGCACCCTGAATGGTCGTGACGATGCGCGCCTGCGTTGGAGCGGCGGCGACGGATAACTGGAAGCTGACCGGCGTCGGGTTCGTGATCAGGTTCTGGAAGGAATCGAAGACATACACGGCGCCGGTGACGCCGTTTTGCAGGCCGACAGGAAGGCGCGAAGGCCTGGCCAGAAAGCTAAGCGTCGCAGGCTGCGGGGCCGGGACAACGTCGAACTCGCGGGTTGCTGTCGACGATTGACTGGAGAGAACAGCGAGATAGTGGCCGGCGTTGGTTAGGTCACCCGCCGCAAAGGCGATGGGCTGACCAAGTTGCACTTCGCGCTTCAGTATCTGGGCTGGTCCGGCAATGTACAAAGTAGCTCTGCCGCTGCCGCTGGTCGGAATCGAGAAGGCGGCTCCGGCCTCGACGCTTTTGGGCAGGTTGAGGGTTCCGCTTTGCCCGAGCGCCGGCAATACCGCGGCACCGATCATGAGAGCAAGCAGCGAGACACAGGCACGGCTCATTGGAATCCGCCGGAGCTGTAAGTCGCAACCACAGCGCGTTCGGTGCTGACCTTACGGGCCAGGTCCTCGGGAACCGACATAGAGAACGGAACCGGGGTTTGCGGCAACAGGGCGCGGTCGATGTACTGATCCGCAACCCAGACCAGCTGCCCGTTCTGGTCGTAGAAGGTGCCGAGCACGTGCGCGATGTTCACGATCTGGCCACTCTGGTTCACCAGGTTCCCGCCGAAAGAAGCGTCGGGCGCCGGGGTCATCTTTTGGTCCTGAATCTCGATCACCGGATCGGCCGAGGCCGCAATCAGATTCGACGTCGGGTCCATGTGGATGCTGTCGACGTCGGAAAGCGAGACGTGAGGAAAAATGATCAGAAAAGGCGTGACCTGCTTGGGCAAAAGCAGGTGAGAGATTTTGTCAAAGCTGTCTTCTGACCCGATGGCCGAGCCATTTTTGGCCAGGAGTGTCGCTCTCACCGACACGTAAGCTGGCACGACGTCTTCATTCAACAATTCACCAAGGACGACGACGCCCGCGGCTCGTTCCACCGGATGCATATCCACGATGCGGATGTGAGGAGCCTCGACGTCCTGTGCGCCCCAGTCATCCCCCGGCCCGCGATAAATCACATCCCAGCGCAGGTAATTCACAGCAAAGACCTGCGGGGGCACGCGGGTCTCTTTGACAAGAGGCCAAACCGGAGCCCATCGATCCCCGTTTCTGACGACCTGGATGTTGCGCGTGTCGAGAAAGGTGCCGACGACGGTCGACCAGCGCAGCCGGAGCTGCACCTGCGCATCGTTGTCGGAAGCATGCAGAGGCCGGACCTGGTAGCTATCGAGAATAGCGTAAGTACGAAGGCTCGGATAACTCCCGCTTAGGTCGTGAATGAAGTCCTGCTCGCTGAATTCGGCCTTATTGCCGAGTTCGGAGTAAGCTTTTCCCCAGTCCTGATGACCCATGGCAATCGCCAGATTGTCGACAGCACCCTCCGGCGTAGACGCGGAGTGCATGATGCCGGTGGGGCTTATGCCCGCATAAGCGGCCGCGGCCGGGACGGGCGAAACGGTGCCGGCGATAATCAGCGCTATGGTCGCTGCCACGAGAAACAAAGCAAGAAATCGTCCGCCCATCACGAAACCAGCCTTCCTGGGACGTAACCTTCCCGCGCGATGTCAGACTCGACGCCAATCGGCGCGCGGCGCCGGCGATCGGGCAGAAGAACCACCACAATGGCGAGAATGCTGCTGCCCAGCGGCAGCGTGCCCCACATCAGACCCTGCCACGCCGGAGGCATCTGGGGTGCGTTTACCGGGGTCGCCGGCGGAACACCATCCTTGCTCCAAACAGCAATGGTGCGATCTTCGAGCTCGTCGACTCGACGCCAGCCTCCAAACGAGAGCAGCGGTTCGTAATAAGGGTCGCGGACGAAGATCCACTTGAGACCATAGCGATCGGCGTGATCGAGGATGGCGCGGAGCGCGTCGAGCCCCTCTTCGCCGAAGTACTTTGAGCTGGTGAGCGCGCCGCCGCCATGTGCGGTGAGCTCGGGCAACATACGGCCGGAGTTCCACTCGCCATCGACGCTGCTGGCATCGGTAAGAACCGCTAACCGGGATATCTTATTGCCGAAACCAAGAGTTACATACCGGTAGTTGTCGTGGCCGTCGCGATTCAGCCAGTTTGCGACAGCATCGACCTTGAAATCCTCGGCGTCGGCAGGACGGTAGGTAGACCAGGCTACAGCGAGCGCGCAAGTGGCAGTCGCCGCAAGAGTAAGTCCGGCGATCGCACGCAGGCGATAGCGATCGATAAGCTCGGCGGCAAGCAGTCCTACAAACGGCAGCGCGAGCAATGTCGCCCAATAACTGAAGCGCTCCATGGTAAGGACGTCAAAGGCGCGGCCGAGAAGCACCCTCCCTACGGGCGTTGTGCCGCCGAGGCCGACAAGAAAAGCCACCCAGAAACCGAGCAACAAAGGGCGGAGACGAGCGACCGCCGAGCCGCGCACAAAGATGAAAGGCAGAGCCAAAACCAGAAATCCATACGGAACGACGAAGTAGTTTATGCCCCACTGCGGACTCAGGATGTAGTTGGCGCGGCTCGGGTGCGGGATGGGTGTTTGCGTGACCGGATAATGGATCAGCGCGATCCAAAAAGGCAGCAGCACAAGCGCTACGGCCGCGCCGACGACCACACTCATGACCACAGTGCGTGCGACGAAAGCGCCCGTCGAAACGCGCTCGCCGTCCTGGCGATCGATAAGCACCAGCGCCAGCACGGGTACGGCGAAGAACATGGAGCCGAAGAGCAATGTTGCGTGATGGGCGGCCGCGGCCGCGGTGAACAGCGCAGCGCCTTTCAGGAAGGACCGCCACTTCCCTTCCCTGATCCACTCAAACATGTAGGGCAAAGCATTGAGGTAAAGAGGCGCGGCCGCGGTGGTCGACAGCTGACCCGCGGAATAGATGAGGAAGCTCTCTGAGCCGAGGAACACACTCGCCAGTGCGGCCAGGGAGGCCGCCCGCGGGCCGACCCACAGCAAAGCAAACCGATAGACGCCAACGGCGAGAAGCAGAATGGCGGCGAACTGGACCGCCATGTAAGCCAGATCGAGACCGATCACCCTCGATACCAGCGCGACCCACTGCTGTGGCAGAGGCGGGTAGGTTGTCTGCGAGAATCCCGCATACCACTTAGGGTTCCAGGGACTAAACCAATGGTGCACATAGTGGGACGCGAAAAAAATATGGAAATTTGTGTCGTACGACTTCAGTGGCAGTCCCATCAGCAGCAGCGGCAGATGAACTGCAAAGACTGCCATGAGGATGAAACTCATGGGGATGGGTCGATTCGCCGGTGCTACCGCTTCAAGTCTCTGCAATGAAATCCCTCATGAATGAGCTTTGGATTCGCTTTTCCAGCCTCCTGGTTGCCCGGTAAACACGCGCCGGAGCGCGCGCAAGGGCCAACGTTGATGCAGCGCGCAGCATCCAAAGCCTGTATTCCGTGCGAACGACTGGTGACACCTTGATTGCTCGACCTGGCTGCTTCAGATTTGCAAGCGTTCTGCTGATGGTTGTCGCTTTCGCGAGCCGCAACTTCGCACAGACGTACAAAGTCGGCTCCGATGGCTCGACAAAGTCTCAATCGCCCCCGAATCAACAGACGCAGCCCGCGGGACAACAACTTGGGTGGGGATCGAATATTCAGAACGCGCGACTCGCAGGAGCCGCCGAAGCGGCGTTGAAGCGCGGCGATTATCAGCAGGCGGTCGAATACGCACAACGTGCGGCGCAGGCTGCACCCAATGATCCGCATCTGTGGTTCCTGCTCGGCTACGCGGCGCGTCTTGACTCCAAACCCGGCCTCGCGGTCGACGCCTATAATCACGGCCTCCGTCTGAGTCCTTCGTCGCTGGAGGGCCTCTCCGGTCTGGCGCAGACGTATGGGGTCATGGGGCGGACGAAGGAAGCTCAGGATTTGCTGACAAAGGTGCTGGCGGCGGACCCGAAGCAGATCGACGATGCGCTGCTGCTCGGCGACCTGCAGATGAGGTCTGGCGATTATCAGGACGCGCTTGACACTCTGAGCAGGACGGAACGAATGCAGCCGAGCGCCCGCGCCGAGCTGCTCCTGGCGCTGTCGTATGAACACACGAAGCAGATGGATCTGGCGCGGCATTATCTGGACCTGGCGAAAGCACGCACGCCCAACAATCCGGACGTACAGCGCTCACTGGCCGGCTACTACCGCGAAACGGGGAGCTATGGCGACGCCATCGCCGCGTTGAAGGCTATCCGTTCACCGCGGCCGGATGTGAAAGCGGAACTGGCCTACACCTATCAGCTGGACGGAAAGCAGGAAATCGCCGCAAAACTCTACAGCGAAGTTGCCAATGCTATGCAGAAGGACCTGGGTCTGCAGCTCTCAGCGGCGCAGGCTGAAGTGGCCGTCGGTTCCATACAGCATGCGAATGAGTTCCTGCAGAGGGCGGCAGCGATCGATCCAAACCATTACCGTCTGCACGCTCTCAGGGGTGAGATCGCCCGCATCGAAGAACGCGACAGCGATGCAGTGCAGGAATATCAAGCGGCTCTGGCGCATCTGCCGGCAGACCCTGCGGAGGGCCCGCTTTACGGAATCCAGCTCCATATGGATCTGATGGAGCTGTACCAGAGCCTCCATCAGGCCGATGCGGCGCACGCACAACTGGCCACGGCGCAGGCGGCAATCAACGCGCTGGACGAGCATGGTTCGGACCGGGCGTCGTTTCTGCGTCTGCGCGCATTGATCAGGATGACCTCCGGAGATCTGGAGGGTGCGCACACCGACATGAATGAGGCGCTGGCGATCAATGCAACCGATCGCAACAGTCTGCAGCTGGACGGCGACTTATTGATGAAGCTCGGCCATACCGAGGAAGCTATCACGGTCTACAAGCGAATCCTGGCGATGGATCCCAACAGCCGCTTTGCGCTGACTTCAATGGGCTATGCATCACGAGCGGCCGGCCGCGATCAGGATGCGGAGAAGTATTTTCAGCGTCTGGCTCAGGCCTATCCGACCCTGTATGTGCCGTGGCTTGCGCTGGGCGATCTTTACACGTCGCGTCGCGATTATGCCAAAGCGGAGAGCGCCTACAGCAAGGGATATTCGATGGCTCCGGGGAACGCGCTGATCGTAGCTGGAGGCATGAATGCCAACATCGAAGCGCACAAGCTGGATGCCGCCGAAGTTTGGTTTCATAGGGCTACGCAGGATATGCAGGACGAGCCTCAGGTTCTGCGCGAGAAAGAGAGGTACCTGAGCTTTCGTGGCGATTATCAACAATCAGCCGATATTGCAGCCCAGGCCATTCGCGTTCTGCCCAACGACCGGGATGTAGTGGTCTACCTTGGCTATGACTATCTCTACCTGAGCCGGTACGACGACCTGCTCAACCTAACGTCGAAGTACGATCAGGTTCTGCCGAAGGAACCAGACCTCCCATTGCTTGCAGGATATGTCCATAAGCACAATGGCCAACTGAGCGAGGCCAGGCTGGACTTTTCCGCGGCGCTTCAGCGCGATCCGGAAATCGTTACGGCTTACGTGAATCGTGGATTTGTGTTACACGATCTCCGTCAGCCACGGCAGGCAGCTGGCGATTTTGAAGCTGCGCTGAAGCGGGAGCCAAAGAACGGCGAAGCTCATCTTGGGCTCGCCTATACGAGCCTCGACCTGCGCAAGCCGCAGCTGGCTTTGCGTCAGGTGGCGCTTGCGGAAACCAGCCTGGGCGATAGCCAGCCCATTCACCTGATTCGCGCGACAGCTTACGGACAGCAGGGTGCGCTGGCAAAAGCGGCCAACGAGTATCGCGCTGCGATCAAATTCACACCGAATGACGGATCGCTGCACCTCGCGCTCGCAGGAACCCTTTACACCGAGCGCCAATATCACGATGCTGTCGACGAGTTGAACATCGCACAAAAACTGCTGCCCGGCGATGACATGGTGTACGCATGGCTGGCTCGTGCGTGGTCACAACTGGACGACCAGCAACAGACCATGCGCTACGTCCAGCTGGCGGAACAACGTGCTTTTCTTCGACAGGCCGCCACCAGCGCTTCGAGTCATTCGGATGGCGCGGCAGTGTTTCTTATCACGGGTGAGGCTCTGAGCCACCTGGGCGACCAGAACGCCGCGATGGATCGCTTTCGAAGAGCTCTTACCATGACAGGAAGCGACCGAGTCGGCGTGCGTCTGGCGATCGCGCAGGTTATGGCGCAGAAGGCTCACACCGAGGACGCCAGCCGGCAAATCGCCCTCGCTCTGATGGAGGCGGAGGCGGGAGAGACGGTTCTGCCCACCGGACAGCAGATGATTGAGGCGGCCGATCTGTTTCGGCAGATGCATGATTACCAATTATCCGAGACTTACCTCCAACGTGCCGAGGCCGCAGGCGCATCCGATAGTGCTGTGCACGTAGGTCTGGCCAACACGTACCTCGCATTGGGCGATACCGCCAGAGCACAGGGCGAGCTTGCGGCTGTCAACAATTCGCCTGACGATGAGCCGGACTATCAATACCTATTGGCCGAAGCCAATGTCTATCGGCAGGAGCATCAGAGCACTCAGGCATTAACCGCATTTGCCCAGGCCTCGGACGCAGCGGGAGAAGACCAGACGGCTGAACAGAATCTGCTGCAGGCGGGAGGCGACGAGGGATTCCGGGTCGACCGGCGGTTCAGCGTGCTGTCGAATGTTTCGATGGATCCGATCTTCGAAGACACTACGGTCTATGTGCTCGACTCGAAGCTGGACGCGACCTTTCCAGTCTCGCCGACAGATACTTCGCTTTTGCCTCCCCCGCGGTCTTCGCTGGAAACGCAGTGGACCAGCGCTTTCCATCTGCACTCGAACTATCTTCCGACGGCGAGCGGCTTCTTTGAACTGCGGAATGCGCGCGGCGATATCTCGGTGCCCGCCACGAACTCTGTCGTAAGTCGCAATACAACCGATTACGCCGCTAATTTTGGGGTCAACCCCACGATTCATCTCGGAACCAACATCATCACCTTCAACAGCGGCGTTCAGGCTACGATGCGGCGCGATTCTGAGTCTCCCGTGCAGTTGAACCAGAATCTGTTTCGCGAGTTCACTTACGTGTCGACCAGCTCATTCTTTAACGTGCTGTCGATCGATGGCTACATCCTGCGTGAAACAGGACCCTTTACTGAAAGTACTCTCCATTCCAGCGCCTTTGCCGCAGGGGTCGATTTCCGCGTGGGAGAGCCTTGGGGAAAGACGGCATTAATTACCGGATGGGGCGAGAACGACCAGACCTTCACGCCAGTCGCCACTGAAGACTACTACACCTCTTCCTACGTTGGTTTGGATCGCCGTTTTGGCGATCACTTCGACGCAAAGGCGATTGTCGAAGATCTGCGGGCATGGCGGACTGTGGGCAGCCGCTCCGGGATTGCTCAGGACCTTCGTCCCGCAGGCACGCTGCAATACCGTCCCACCACGCGGTGGAGTATTCAGGCTTCGGGTGCTTATTCAGACAATCGGAGCTTCCACGTCTACGACGCAGTTCAGAGCGCGGCTTCTGTTTCCTACGGGATGCCTTTCCGCCGGGAATTCAAAGACGAAACCGGAGATGTTGTCCTGCAGTACCCAATCCGCTTTTCAGCCGGAGTGCAACAGGAGACCTTCTTCAATTTCACAGGTGGGCAGAATCAGCAGTTCAGACCCTACTTCAGCATCACCTTATTCTGAAGGAGGAAATCGATGAAGATTTGTCTTGTAGCAACCTTTCCTCCCAGCGGACGCCAGCTGAATGAGTATGCGTTCCATATTGCAAGGGAGCTCAAGGGCCGCCCCGACATCGAACTCACCATTCTCGCTGATGAACTCACGGATTATGACTTTGCCACGGATGAGAAGGGTAACTCTCTCAATGCGCCGCAGCAGACGGAACTACCCGGCTTTCACGTAGTTCGTTGCTGGGATTTCAATAGCCTGAAGACGCCGCTTCGGCTGATCAATGTAATTCGGCGCATCAAGCCGGATATCGTGTGGTTTAATTTGGTTTTTTCCAGCTTCGCTACTCCGGATTACCCAGTGGCTGCACTGGCGGGGCTGTCTGCTCCGGCGCTGGCGAGGGCCTTCGGCTACTTCACACACATAACACTCCACCATGTGCTGGAGCACGTCGACTTTGCGGCGGCAGGAGTTCGGCGAGAGCGTCTCTATCGCATGGGAACCGACATCGCGACGCGCGCTCTGCTCAAGGCTGACTCCGTTTCGGTTCTGCTCCCCGGCTATCAGCGAACTCTGATTGCGAAGTATGCCGCGAAAAATGTGTTGCTGGGCACACACGGCACATTTGCAGCGAGCCCGACACCTCCGGACTTTACCAGGCGGAGTAATCCCGAAATTCGCATTCTGGCTATTGGGCACTGGGGTACTTATAAGCGTCTCGAGACGCTGATGGAGGCTTTTCCAGTCGTCCTGAAGGAGGTTCCGAACGCAAAGTTAGTCGTGGCAGGCGCAAATCACCATACGCGCGCCGGGTACTGGGAGTCGATACGGGCGGCGCAGCCGGCTCACCTGCCCATTGAATTTCGCGGTTACGTGCCTGAAGAAGCTATTCCCGACTTGTATCAGTCCACTTCGGTCGTGGTGATGCCCTACGATTCCGCCACAGGTTCCAGCGGACCCGCGCATCAGGCGTGCGAGTATGGCGTGCCCATCGTTTGCGCCGATATTCCCGATTTGCGCGAGATGGCTGCTGACGAGGACATGGCGGTCAGCTTCTACAGGACCGGCGATGCAAAGGACCTGGCCGAGCAGTTGATTACAATTCTGACTTCTACCGAACTGCAGCGCCGTATGGCCGAGCATAACTACACTGCAGGCGTGCGAATGACAATGAGCTCCGTCATTCGCAACTACCTTCGCTGGTTTGAGCTACAGAAGTGCA
>Ga0181535_10006623_pt1 | contig 11877 bp, 21 predicted proteins | sample PEATcosm2014_Bin_44_FD_119774 | JGI IMG/M metagenome (GOLD analysis project Ga0181535, IMG submission 119774) | Peatland microbial communities from MTU Mesocosm Facility, Houghton, MI, USA - PEATcosm2014_Bin17_30_metaG | ecosystem: Environmental > Terrestrial > Soil > Wetlands > Peat | place...
GCTCCCCGTGCCGCCGGCAGTACTGGCCGAGGAACTCACCGCTCGCGCTGTAGACGGCGACGCTCGCCCCGGCGCCGCAGTTGCCGTGGACGCAGCAGCGCCGCTCCAGGGGGATGACGGTGGCGGACATCAGGGCACCCTGGCAACCGCGGTCACGTCGGACCCGGACCGGCGACGGACTGGCGAAGCCCCGCCTCGGCCGCCCGCAAGCCCGCCTCCACCCGGTCCACCTCGATCAGGCGCCGGCGGGAGGCGGCCTCGACCCCGGGAATCCAGCCCAGCCACCGGCACAGCCTGGCCTCGCCGCGACGGGCCCGGCCCAGACCGCGCAGGGCCCGCTGATCGCGCTCCAGCTGGGCACTGACGGCAACCCCGAGGGCATCGATCACCGGGGCGGGCATCACGGCGCCGCCGCTCCGGCGCCCGCGCCGGTGAACTCGACCACCTCCCAGGTGGCGCGCTCGGCGCGCACGGTCACGGTGGCCCCGCAGATCCGGTTGAGCCGGCCCGGGATGAGCTCCAGCGCCGCGCAGACGCTCGTCCCCTTGGGGTAGTGCTGGCGGATGTAGTCGAGCCCCCCGGCGACCGCGCGCACCTGCTCGCCGTGGGTCGGGCAGTTGATCCGGATCCGCCAGAGGCTCTCCATCCGGGTCGGGAAGCCCTGGCAGCGCACCGGGTCCCGGCCCGGGTCGTGGTCGCCGCCGACCCTCCAGTCGTGGGCCGGATGGGGCAGGCCCCGCTCCGCCCCCGAGCAGGCCAGGCTCGCCAAGGGCAGGCTGGCGGTCATCGGCCCGGCCCCGCGGGCATCGCGGCCTCCAGCTCCCGCCCCAGGTGGGCGAGCGCATCGGCTCGCCAGAAGGCGTCCCAGGCGGCATCCGCCAGTCCCAGCGCCCGCCGCCACGCCGCCCCCTGGGCGAGGCTGCCGGTGGGCGGTCCGTAGCCCGAGAAGTAGGCGTCCTCCGCCGCCTGGCAGGCGAGGTTGGCGGCCACCGCCCGGGCGTGGAGCGCCGCCAGCTCCTCGACGTCCGGCGCCGCATTCACGCTCACTGCCCGGCCTCCTGGCTCTGAGCGTAGCTCAACGGGCGCGCCCTGGTCGCCGCCGCGCGCCGTCGGATCGCCCGCGCCGCGGCCCCCAGGCTGGCGTAGGTCCGGAGCAGGCCGCCGCTCGCCATCACCGCGTCGAACTGTCGGCCGGCCCGGAAGACGTCACCGATCAGTTCGCCGGCGTCGTCGTAGACGCTCCACGCCGAGGCTCGGGTGATCCGTCTCACGACGCCCCCGGGGCCGCTCCGCCCTGCGCGCACCAGGCGCTGGCCTGGGCGGCGTCGTCGAAGGGGCCGCCCCCCTCCAGATCGCCCTCGTGCACCCGGAAGGCGCGCCAGCCCAGCCCCTCGGCCGGCCACGGGAAGATCTCCCCGCCCGGGACCAGCTGCCGCCGTGGCGGCAGCCCGCTGGCCAGGCTGAGGGTCGGGTCGTCCTCCCAGGGCACGACCTCGAGCCCGGTCTTGGCCCGCCCCTGGCTGCTGACCAGGCGATAGCGCTTGGAGAGGGGGTGGTCGGGCGAGACCACCGGCCAGCCCGGGGTCGACCGGCGCATATCCTCGACCTCGACGGCCCGGCCGGCGGCCAGGGCGTCGGCCACCGCCTGGGCCAGTTCCAGGGCGTCCAGCCACTCGACGACCGATGTCTCCTCAGCCACCTTGGTCCTCCTTCCCCCAGTGGGTAAGCCGGCGAATCACCCGTTCCGCCGGCGTATCCCGGGGCAGGTGCTCGGCACAGAACGCGTGGCGAACCGCGCCCCGCTCGTCAACGACGAGAGCCTCCACCGCCCGTCGGCAGGGGCCGGTCTCGGCCGCCCCGCCGGGGCGGTCGCACTCCCAGCTGAACCCGCCGAAGAGAATGTCGTGCAGCCGCTGCACCTCGGAGGGGAGCATGATCTCCTCCCGGCTCGGCAAGCGCTCCTCCGGGCCCGTGTCCTCAACCATCACGGCCGTTCCCCGCTGGCGCCGGCTCTCGCGCCCGCCTGGGCGAGAATCTCCCGCATCTGAGCGAGTGGTCCATCGTACTCCCGCCAGAAGTGGGAGTACCACACCTGGCGGGCGAGCGGCCGATGCCCCCGACCGAAGGTGCAGTCGACGGCGTGGGCGAAGCTGGGCAGGACCGCGGGCTGGCGCGAAGCATGGACCGGACACGACCGGTAGTCGTGGTTGCAGGCCGGACGGGACGCGCCGGTGGTCACGTCGGAGGGTCTCCGAGGAACCGCCTGGCCAGGGCGTCGCGCTTGCCCGCGAAGTCTCTGACGAAGCTCTCCACCGGGGTGAGTGGACGGCTGACCGCGGCCAGGTCCAGGGTGTGGACGATGTTCCCGTAGCCCTCGCGGACCAGCCGCCTGGCCTCGGCGCCGTCGCCAGTGACGGCCATCACCGCTCCTCCGCCGGGTAGGGTTCGGAGCAGCGGCGGCACTCGACCACGGTGTCCTCCTGGAGCCCCCAGGCGTTGCCGGCTCCGCAGCCGCGCTCCTGGTAATCGTGGCCGCGGATCCGGCAGGTCAGCAGCTCGCCCAGCCGAGCCCACCGACCTCGGGCCGGCATCCCGGCGAGTGAATGCGGAGCCATCGCCAGCCCGCTCACAACGGCTCCCCCGGGGCGGGTCCGGGGCTCTCCGCGGCCTGGAGCGCCCCGCGCAGCCGGGCCGGGACCTCGGTGACGATCCGCTCCAGAACCTGGTCCGCGGCCGCCGACGACACCGGGTCCGCCTGCTCAGGATCCACCCCGGCCTCGAACAGCGCGGCGTACTCCTCGACCAGTTCGAGCGTGAACCGGGCCGCCCCGCACAGGCCATCGGGGCCGTGTTCCCAGGGGTGCCCGTGGCGGCGGTTGGCCTCACTGAGGATGGCCTCGGCGAAACGCCCCAGCCCTCGCTCGAGGTCGAGCCGGGCCTGCGGCTTCTGGTCCTCGTAGACGACCGGCAGACGCACCAGCCGGCTCAGCCGAGCCGCGCTCGCGGCCACCCCCTCGGCCGGCCTGTCATCCGGGTGGCACCCCTCGAGCGCCGCCCGGGGGCAGGCCGAGTGGTGCCTGCGGCCAGGCTCCATGCCGACCGGCTCGAAGCCCGCCCGGCCGTCGGGGTGGCTCTCGTAGGAGCGGCACCGGCAGGGCAGCGACCCCTCGGCCACCTTGACGAGCGCCTCCAGGGCGGCGAGGTGGGTGGCGTCCACGCTCCGCTGCTCGGCCGGCGTCTCAGCCATCTCCCTCACCCCCGCTCTCCGTCACCACCGCGGCCAGCCTCCGCAGCTGGTCGACCGTCAGTCGAGCCCGGAACACCTCGACCCCGGCCGTGCGCAGGGCTTCCTCCAGGGCGCCCCGCTCCGCCTTGGCCGCCGCCTCCTCGGGCGACTCGAACCACTTCCCCCCAAAGCCGTCGTGGCTGCGGCGGGTGTCGATCCGAAACACGAGTTCGCGGTGGCGGCCCTCCAGGCCGATGGTCACGAGGCTCCGACCCACCTTGGTGACGTGGCCGACCCAGCCGCCCCGCGGCTGGCCCATCTGGGCCCCGTTCTGGTCGAACACCCGCACCTCGGCGCCGACCAGCGGGATCGCCGCCCCGGCCGGCGGCGTCGGGCTCATCGCCGGCCGTCCGGGGCGGGGGCGGTCATGCCCGACCGGTAGAGGCGCACCGCGATCACGTGCCCGCGTCGATCGCGGACCAGCTCCCGCACCCGCACCGAGGCCGCGTCGAGAGGCGGACGCGCCGCCCGCGGCGCTCCCCTCAGAAAGAGGATGTGTCCTATCCGCATACTGCCATCTGCGCACATCCACGTCCGGCTCGCAAGCGATCTCTGTCACAGGTCGAGTGACCCCTGGACCGTCCGCCCCTCCGCGACCGGCTCGGACGCCCCGGCCGCTCCGACCCTCTCGACCACCTCGGCGGCCACCCCCGGGGCGGGTGGCGCCGCCTGACCCCCGTCCGCCTCGGCCGCCTCCAGTTCGCGCAGGAAGGCGAACTCGTCGATGACCCGGACCCCGAGCCGGCTCGCCTTCTCCAGTTTGGAACCGGCCCCCGGACCCGCCACCACGGTGTGGGTCTTGGCGCTGACGCTTCCGCTCGGGTTGCCGCCCACCGCCCGGATCCGGGCTTCGGCGTCCGGCCGGGCCATGCTCTCGAGCGCCCCGGTGAGCACCCAGTTCTGGCCCTGCCAGGGGCCGCCGCCGCCCGCCACCCCCTCGGCGTGCACCCCGGCCGCGGCCAGCCGGGCGAGCAGCCGCCGGGTGGGCTCGCTGGAGAGCCAGTGAGCCAGACCCTCGGCGACGGTCGGGCCCACCCCCTCCACCAGGGTGAGCTCGGCGGCCCCGGCCTCCGCCAGCCGCTCCAGGGAGCGAAAGTGCTGGGCCAGGGCCTGGGCGGTGTGCTCACCGACGTGGGGGGCGCCCAGCGCGTTGATGAGCCGGGGCAGGCCGACCACCCGCCGGGCGGCGATGGCCGCCACCAGGTTCTCGGCGGAGCGCTCGGCGAAGCCCTCCAGGCTGGCCAGCTGGGCCGGGCGCAGCCCGAACAGGTCGGCGGCGTCCTCAACCAGCCCGGCCTCCAGGAGGGCCTCGATGATCTTGGGCCCGAGTCCCTCGATGTTGAGCGCCGCCCGGCTGGCGAAGTGGCGCAGCCGTTCCCGGCGCTGGGCCGGGCAGAGCGGGCTGAGGCAGCGGCGGGCGACCTCGCCGTCCTCGCGGACGAGCGGGCTCCCGCACTCCGGGCAGGTGCTGGGAAACCGCCAGGGGACCGCCCCCGCCGGGCGCAGCTCCGGGACCACCCGGACGATCTCCGGGATGACGTCCCCCGCCTTGTGCAGGATCACCGTGTCGCCCACCCGGGCGTCCTTGCGGGCCACCTCGTCCTCGTTGTGCAGGGTGCAGCGGCTGACCGTGGACCCCGCCACCAGCACCGGTTCCATGACGCAGACCGGGGTGCAGACCCCGGTCCTGCCGACCTGGACGACGATGTCGAGCACCCGGGTCTGCTGCTCCTCGGGCGGGAACTTGTAGGCGGTCGCCCAGCGCGGCGCCCGCGAGACAGCCCCCAGTTCTCGCTGCTGGTCGAGCCGGTCGACCTTGATCACCACCCCGTCGGTGTCGTAGTCCAGGCTGTGCCGCTCCGGGCCCCAGCGCTCCAGGAACCTGGCCACCCCGCTCGCCTCCACCGCTTCGGCGTGGGGATTGACCCGAAACCCCATCCGGCCGAGCGTGGCGAGCACCTCGCCCTGCGAGCTGGCCGGGCCGGGCGGATCCAGTTGGTACATGAAGGTCTGCAACCGGCGCTGCCGGGTGACCGCCGAGTCGAGTTGGCGGACCGAGCCGGCAGCGGCGTTGCGGGGGTTGGCGTAGGCCGGCTTGCCCTCCTCCTCGAGGCCCTCGTTGAGCCGCTGGAAGCTGGACTTGGGCATGTAGACCTCACCCCGCACCTCGAACTCCCGGGGCATGCCGGCCGGGATCTCGCGCAGCCGGAGCGGCACCGAGCCGATGGTCCGGATGTTCTGGGTGACGTCCTCGCCCTCCTGGCCGTCGCCCCGGGTGGTCGCCCGGATCAGCACCCCGTCGCGGTAGGTGTAGGACATCGCCAGGCCGTCGATCTTGAGCTCGCAGACGAAGCCCTCGATGCCGGCGACCGTGCGCCGCACCCGCTGCACGAAGCCGTCGACCTCCTCCGGCGAGAAGACGTCGCCCAGGCTGAGCATGGGGGTGAGGTGGCGATGCTTGGTGAAGCCCTGGGCCGGCGCCGCCCCCACCCGCTGGCTCGGGGAGTCGGGGGTGAGCAGCTCGGGATGAGCGGTCTCCAGTGCCACCAGTTCCTGGAACAGAGAGTCGTACTCGGCGTCGCTGATCTCCGGCGCGTCGAGCACGTAATAGAGGTGTGCGTGATGCTCCAGGGACGCCCGCAACTCCGCAGCGCGTCGGACCGCGCCGATACCGCTCGTGCCGATGGGGTCTTCCACTGCGCCTCGCTGCAATTGAACGCTGCGACGCTATTCTACGCCCCGCGCCGCCAACCCCCCAACCATCGTCGGTTCGTCACCGAGAGGCGTGCCCTGCCCGCTGGGCCCGACCCCCTCCGAGCGGAGAACCGGTGCCATCACCGGCCAAGCCGCGCCCGTTCCGGGCTACAAAGGCTCCCCGCCACGGGCTGGGCCGCCTCCATCATCCTCTCCGCTCCGGGCCACTCCCAGAGCCCGACGCGCCCGCGCCGGGGCACCGGCTGGGCCAGCCGCCGCATCGATTCCAGGCGCCAGGCGAAGCGACCGTCGGAATAGTCGCCCAACTCCAGTTCCCTCGCCGACAGCTCGGCCCGATCCGCGGGCAGGCAGGCGACCAGCTGACCGATCGCAATCACCGCACCGTGAGGCAGCTCGGCGTCGGGCGGAAAGCCGGCCCTGGCCAGCGCTGCCTCGACCCACGGACGCCGGCGCAGGGCGGCCCCGAACCGAGCGTCGGCGACGTTGGCGTGGATGACGAGCGGGCCCCGGTAGGACGTCCGCCAGGAGTGGCTCACCCACTGCTTCAGGCCGATGGCGATGAGGCTCGCATAGGGCTGCTCCAGGCTGAGCAGCTTCACCGCACCGTCTCCCCGGGACCGCCCGGCGCCGCGGGCGACGCACCCCGCGCCTCCAGACCGGCGGTCGCGGCCGGAGAGAGCGCTGGTGGCTTCATGGCCGCAGTCTATCCCCGCGCGCCCGAGCCCACCACCTCGACCCTGGCCCGTGCGGAAGCCGCCGAGCTGGCCGATGGAGCGCCCGCGACGACCGGTCCGTCACCACCATGGAGGGTGACGCAGAGCCCGCGGGCCCACCGGCCCGGACAACCCCGCCGCGGCGGCCCAGAATCGTGCCCGCGATCGGACCGTGAATGGACGGTGCAGACGGTGGTGGCGATCGAGGCCCAGCCCGTAGACCGCGCCGAAGACCGTCTCCGGGGTCGGCAGCGGGCCCATGTACCGGCGCCACAGACGGGCCATCTCCCGGGCGTAGCGTGCCTCGCCCAGTTCCAGGAGCAGCCAGAGATGGACGGCAGCCCACATCGAGGAATGGCAGTTGCCGCGATGCAGCCAGGCCTTGCTCTCCGCCCCCGCCGCGACCTCCGCCCCGGCGGCGGCCGCATCCGTCCGACAGGAGCCCAGCCGCAGCCAGAGATCCACGTCGGGGGTGACCGCGTGGGCCACCTCGTGCACCACCGAGGTCCACACGATCCCGTCTGCGGCGAGCCGGGAGCGACCGCCCAGGCGGGTGAGTAGGACGGTTCGGATCGCATCGTCATAACGTCCGCTGGAGGACGTGAGGCGGCGGACCCCGGGCGGCGGCGCGGGGAGGTCGACCTGTCGCACCCGGGGCGGCACCACCCCCTCCCCGCTGTTTCCCCACGATGCCCGGCAGCCCAGCGCCCTCACCCACGGGATTCCCCACAGCCGGTGCACCAACGCCTCAGTCGCGGCTGGCTCCATGTCGACGAGCGGCCGGCGCACGAACCGCTCCGCCCACAGTTGGCAGGCGTAGCTGGCCTGCCTCCACTCCGCCCCGACACCCTCGTCCGGGTCCACGTGAACCCCGCGGGACGGTCCGCTCACGGCGGGCAGACCGCACCGGCGGCACCGACCCCGGGGTGCCCCGACCACAACCGGACCGTGGCCACGCGGTACCCCGAGCCGCGACCCCAGGTACCACCGCACCCCCTCTTCATCCGTCCACCACCATTGCCGGCCCCTCCGCGTCCACGAGGTCACCGTGACCACGGCCGGCGCCTCGGCGAAACGGGCCGCGTCGGTCATCGCCCACCCTCACCGTCGGGCCGGTCGCCATCCTCGGCCGCGACGCCCGCGGACGCGGCCCGAGCGGCGTCGTAGCCGTCCAGCCAGTAGCGGGCGAAGGCCCGGCTCCAGGTGACCACCTGGCCGTGCTCACCGCCGCGGAGGTCCGGGTAGGGCTGACGTCTCGGCCTGCCGGCCTGGGCCGCCACCACCCCCTTGCGGAAGGCGCCGAGGTACCCGCGGTTCCGCGTCCGCGGTTCCCTGACCTCCGTCACTCTGGCCGGCCCGCAGTCACCCGGGAGCGCAACCAGTTGAGCGCCCGCCGGCGGGTGGGGAAGGCGACCACCTCCTCGGTGAAGTCAGCGCGATAGTGGACGGCCAGGTAGTCATCGCCGTCCCGCTCCACCCGGCCGACCACCTCTCCGTCCCGCCACACGCTCCAGCTGATCGGCGTGACCACCAGCCGATCGCGGACGTCAGGACGGGTCTCAGCGGCCATCCGGCACCGTCTGGTCAGACCAAGAAGCGGCGACCGGGTGGTAGCGGCCGAGCCGCCCGTCCCCCAGCCGCACCAGGAAGTCGCCGACCTGGCAATCAAGGCTGCCCCGGGGGGTGATCACCTCGCAGCTCCCTGGGCCGGTGTCGGACGCCTGGACGCGTTCGCCGGCCATGAGAAAGGAGAGGTCGAAGTCCCCCTCATACCGCATGATGGCGAGCACGGTGACCGGCGGACGGCGGAACCAGCCCCGCGGATCCCAGCGACGACGTCCCGCCGCCAGACGAGCCGGGGCTGGAGCGACCGTCACCCGCGGCTCATCCGGTTCAATCAACGACGGGGGCTCCTCCGGAGCGCCCTCAACGGCTGCCGGATCGGGTGGCTCGGTGACCGCACCCAGCGCCTCCCGGTCGTGCTTGCGGCGCCTCGCCCAGGCTTCGATCTCGGCCCGGCGGCGAACGTCCTCCTCGCTCACCGGCTCCCCGCGACCGCAGCGCATGCAGCCGAGCGTCTTGGCGTCGTGGTAGCGACCCCACGGGCTGGTGTAGATGACATGGCCGCAGGCGAGCACCACGGTGTCGTTGACCCGGCCTCCGCCCTCCTCGCGGCAGATGACCCGTCGGGACGGATCACCGGCCATCGCGAATCCCCAGCTGGGGTGGCTGCACCCGGGCGAGGCAGCGGCGAGCGCGAACCGCCCCGATGGCCCCGCCCAGACCGGCCACGAGCATGGTGAGCGCCACCGCACCCAAGATCGCCATCACCGGCCCACCCTGGATCCGGCTCGACCGCTCACCGGCGGGCACCCCCGCGCTGGCCGCTCTCGCATTTCCCGATCGTAAGCGAACCCGCGCCAACGCGCCAACCACGCCCTACCCGCCCAACCCGGAGCGGGCCACACCGGCCACACCGGCCACACCGGCCACACCCGCCACCCCGACCGGCCCGCGCAAGCCTTCGGGCAGTTCATCCCAGACCTGCCCATCCAGCTGCCGCCCGCTCTGCAATCGGCCGAGCCGGGTCATCCGGGCCCAGTCAGCCGGGACAGAGAAGGTGTTCAGCTCGCTGGTCGACCGCTCGACGCCCCCGCGGTCGAGCAGGATCCCCCGGCGTGCCACCCGGGGCGACGGGCAGGTGGTGTAGGCGCCGCCCCGGTAGGTCCCCACCCCGGGTGCCCACTCTCCCCAGCCCAGGAAGGAGAAGGGCACCTGGGCGGCCGCGCACTGGTCGCGGAGGCCGCGCAGCCAGTCGGGGTGGGTGGGGCCGGCCTGCGCTCCGCGCTGGCCGGCGGCAAGCACCCAGGCAACGGAGTGAAGGGGAAGGTCCCCGAGATCGCCGAGCAGCGGCGCACAGCGCAGGAAGCGCCCCCCGGGGCGGGTGGTCCGGAGCAGGTGGGGGATGCGCCAGCCGTCTCGAGCCCGCTCCAGCCGAACCCCGAGCCAAACCCCGGAGGCGGCCAGCCGGGGGCCGAAGTGGCCGGTGTCGTCACACCAGCGGTTGAGGATGTGCTCCATCCGGTCGGCCCGCTCCGCGGTGAGCAGGTAGCGGTGCTGGGGGGTGGCGAGCATGACCTCGAAGAGAGAGAAGAGGAACCCCTCCGGGACCGCCCCGGCGAAGGGGTCGACGTCCGGACAGACCTCGACGAGCCGCGGCGACCGCCAGCGGAGCGGCTTTCCCAGCCGATCCCCGCGCGGCTCGGGATCCTCCGCGCCGGCGACCACCGGTTCCCAGCGCTCCGGCCGGAAGCTGAGGGTGAGCCGACTGGCCGCACTCGCAGTCATCGCTCGCCCCGGGGCCGCCAGCGCGGCAAGCCGACCCGCAGCGCCGCGCTGCGCAGGAGGACGGCGCCGCCGAAGCCGCAGGTGATCATCCCCAGCGGATCGTGCTGGCGCGCCGAGATGAGGCAGAACAGACCGAACCGACCGGCCCCCACCCAGGCGCCGGCGAAACGACCCCGCTGGTCGTGGTGGCTGCTGACCAGCACCAGCCCGGCACCGACGATCGCCGCCACGTACAGCACCAGAGGCCCGATCACCCCCTGAGCCTAGCCCACCCGGCAGCTGCAGGCCACCCCAACCAGCGCCCTCAGGCTGAGACGGCAGTCACCCGTTGGCTGGACGGGGATGCGGCTCACCGGTCGAATCCGGGGAGAGCGGCCCCGCTGACGGCGATCTCGCCCGCCGAGAGGTGTCCCGTCCGCCGTCGCGGTCCGCTCGCCGTGCGCCCAGGGGCCCCCGACCGCGCGGGGGCGGGGGCCCCTGAACACCATCCGGCTAGGTGACCTTGGCCTTGAGTTTGGACTTTCCGTTCGAGGTCAGCCCGAAGGTATCGATCTTGCCGGCCTGATCAGTGTTGATGCAGATCCCCGACTTGGAGTGCGCGGCAAGCGTCCCCAGGGATCGTCCGTCCGAGGTGATCCCCTGGGCCACCGCGGTCTGGTTGGAGAGAGTGAACGACTCCACCGCCGTGGTGCAGGACGACACCCCATTCCAGTGCGGGGCCACGGTCACCCGGGTGGGCCGGAACGCGGCCGGGCTGCCCGTGATGTTGACGTTGAGGAGCACCGCGCTCGACGCCGGCGCCATGGTCGCGGCCCCCGCGCCCGCCGCCGAGGCCGGGACCATGAAGAGGAGCACGCCGGCCAGCGCCAGCCCCGCCATCCCGACCCGTTTCAATGTGACCATCGGTGCACCTCCATCCCGCTCTCGTCCCGCCGTCTCGCGCCTTAGCCTAGGCTAAGACTGGCCCCATTGCAAGCCCCGCGGGCGGCGGCGGCGCCCGGGTCGGATCGGTCTTGTAGCAGGATTGTCGCTCCCCAGCCAGGCGTTCGTCACCACCTGAATCCCGCCCCGCGCGACCTTCCCCGCATGAGCACGATGCATGCCTGTCGAGTCCCGCGTCGCCCCCGCCATCACCGTGGCGCCTCCATGATTGAGTACGCGCTGATCTTGGCGCTGCTGGTCGCCGCCTGCTTCGGCATCGTGGCCACCCTGGGCGGCAGTGTGTCCACCGCCCTCCACTCGGTGAGCCAGGATTTCAAGGGCCCGAGCGCCCCGGCCGCCCTCACCCCGCCGACGACGGCCGGAACGGCGACTGGCACCGGCGACGTCACCACCCCGGTCGCCGGTATCCACGCCGGCGATCTCCTGGTCACGGTGGAGACGGCCCGCTGCCCGGGCTCGGATTGCACCGACAATGCGAGCGTCGGCGACAACTGGGGTGACGCCTGGTACGCCGACGACACCAACTTCATCCCCAGCCCCCCCTATGACACCGAGGATTCCATCTGGAGTCTCAGCGTGACCGGCAGCGCCCCTCTCTGGGTGGGCACCACCGGGCAGTCCCCGGATGCCGTCGAGACCCTCACCGTGCTCGACTTCGGCACTCAGGCGCATGCCCCGGCCCAGAACGACAGCCAGGCCTTCGCCCTGGGCGCGAGCCACCTCGCCGTGGGCAGTTTCAACCCTGACGGGAGCCGTTACCTGGCCGTGGGCGTGCTCGCCACCGCCGACGCCAGCACGACCGCGACGGCAACCGGCCCGCTCGGTGGCGTGGAGCACTCCGCCGGCCAGTGGGTCGTGGCCGGATCGAGCACC
>Ga0181535_10006630_pt1 | contig 11868 bp, 3 predicted proteins | sample PEATcosm2014_Bin_44_FD_119774 | JGI IMG/M metagenome (GOLD analysis project Ga0181535, IMG submission 119774) | Peatland microbial communities from MTU Mesocosm Facility, Houghton, MI, USA - PEATcosm2014_Bin17_30_metaG | ecosystem: Environmental > Terrestrial > Soil > Wetlands > Peat | place...
GACCTTTACGGCAACACCCACCATAACAGAGACATCGACTGCAACGCCGACGTTCACGGCGACGCCGACGTTTACGGTAACACCTACCATAACAGAGACATCGACTGCAACGCCGACGTTCACGGCAACACCGACGTTTACGGTAACACCTACCATAACAGAGACATCGACTGCAACGCCGACGTGGACAATAACACAGACATCAACAGAGGGATTGACAAATGCCATAACGATTACAGAAACGGCCACTTTAACAATTGAATGTACAATGGGATGGGAGAATGTGGGGACGCCTGGATTCTCGGCGGGAAACGCACACTTCACTTCGTTATTTGTCTACAATGGAACCCCATATATTGCGTTCAGGGACAACATAAATATGGAGAAAGCAACAGTCATGAAATATGACGGAAACAATTGGGTTGATGTCGGGATTCCCGGTTTTTCTGCTTCCAACGCTGATTGGATCAATCTATATATATATGAAGCCACTCCGTATGTGACTTATCAGGATTATGCTTTTTCACAAAAAGCGACAGTGATGAAATATGACGGTGCAAATTGGGTGACGGTTGGAAGCCCTGGATTCTCGGCAGGCCAGGCAGTGTATAATACGATTTTTGTTTATAATGGCATACCATATGTGGCATTTGAGGATGTTGCCAACGGAGGCAAAGCAACGGTAATGAAATTTGACGGCACAAACTGGACATATGTGGGGGCACCGGGATTTTCCCAGGGCCCGGCCGCGTATACCGCAATAAATGTTTATAACGGCACCCCTTATGTTGCATATGAAGATGATTATTATTCGTCAAAAATTACGGTTAAAATGTTCGATGGAACAAACTGGGTAAATGTCGGAAATCCGGGATTCTCAAATGGAGGAGCCGGGGGAGTCAATTTAGTTATTGATAAAGACGGGACAATGTACGCGGGATTTGCCGATAATTCAAATGGAGGCAAAGCTACGGTAATGAAATATCAGAATGGCAGCTGGGTGAACGTCGGCAATGCGGGATTTTCCGCCGGAACGGCTAATTTCCCGTCCCTGTTCGTCTATAACGGCACCCCGTATATGGGATATTTTGATTCGGGAAATTCAGGGAAAGCCACTGTAATGAAATTTGACGGATCCAACTGGGTGGATGTCGGCAATGCGGGATTTTCCGCCGGAACAGCCAATTATACATCCATGTTTGTGGATAACGGTATTATATATATCGGCTATATGGATGGCGGGAATTCAAACAGGGCAACAGTAATGAAATTTGACTGCGTTACCGCAACATCCAATACAGCGACAACGACGGCAACTTTTTATCCCACATCAACTTTTACCGGGACAACGACATTTACGCTTACAGCGGCAATAACATCAACAATTACACTTACATGCACTGCAACGCCTACATTGACGGCAACTCCCACGGCAACCGAAACATCAACCGCGACCCTGACGGATTCAATTACGTCCACGGCAACAGGAACAGCCGATGCGACCGGGACTTCCTCCGCAACATTGGCGTCAACCGCGACGGCGACTCCCGAAGCCACTTTGACTCCGTGCATCGTGACAAACGGTGTTTTTCAGGAAAATGGTTTTGGGTCCGGAACAGGCATGGCCATTGATGCCGGAGGCAATATTTATATCACCGGAAGCGGAAACGCGGGAGCGGTAATATGGAAATACAGGCCTGACGGAACTATATATTCGGGTTTTGGCACAGGCGGAATTGCGGCGGCGGGGATATCCGGGGCCGCGGGACATGACGTAGCCATTGACTCCTCCGGTAATATTATCATGGCGGGAATAACGCCGACCGGCATGGGCGTCTGGAAATTCGACACCGGAGGCAATTTGCTCTGGTCGTATCTGATGACGAACGGATATGAGGCAAACGGCCTTGCGATAGACACGGCAGGAAATATATTGGTCACTGGAACCACCGAAAAACAGGTGAATTCCAACATGACATTATGGAGGCTTACTCCGGCAGGCATTCTGGACGGTTCGTTTAACGGCGGAAGCGTGGTTGTGGATGCCCTGACAGGCGGCGTTGGAAACGGGATATTACTGGATGGTCAGGGAACAAGTTATAACATATATATTACGGGGGAGAAAGACAACGGGGCGAATACCGGGAATATGGTCCTATGGGAATACAATTCGAACGGCGTCCGGGTTGCGGGGTTCGGGGCCGGCGGATATTTGATCGCAGGAGATCCGGCCGGGGCCGCCGCGGGAGTAGCGGAAGATTACGGACTTAAAATAGCGCATGACGGTATGGGAAATATCGTTGTCGGCGGTTACGCCATGCAAAATAACGGCGAGCCTGCCGCGGCATTATGGAAGTACACCGGAACCGGCAATGCGGTTACGGCATTTGGAATCAACGGTTCCCTGATATCGACTCCAGGAGCGGCCGGGCATGGGTTTATAGGGTATTCCATGGCCGTGGATGGCTGCGGAAGGATCATCGTGGCGGGCAGCGAGTTTACCGGCACCGGCCAGGGACAGGTGGGTACCTTTGTGTGCAGATTTGACATAAACGGCGATCCGGACGCGGCATTTAACGGTGGAAATAATTACATGGATTTCAATTCGTTGTTAAGTACGAGCGGCTCGGGGCTTGCCATCAACGGAAAAAATATTTATTTCAGCGTTTCGGATTCCAACAATTCCTGGCAGATAGGCGCAATGGACCTTCTTGACAATTGCAGCTGCCAGCCTCTGCCGACATCAACTGCACCGGTATTTACGGCAACGCCCACATTGTCGCGCACATCAACCGCGACTCCGACCGTTACAAGCACGGCGGCAAGCACGCCGCTGCCGACTACCACTGCGTATGTTGAGGTTTATATATCGGACTCGATTAATAACAGGATAGAAGTATTCGACGGCAACGGAAATTATTTGAGGCAATGGAGCAGTTCGTTCTATTCGCCAATGGGCATAGCAATAGACAATAAATTATCAAGAGTTTATGTCGTCGACAACGGGAACCAGCAGATACAGGCGTTTGATTTGTGCGGAAATTTTATCACGGCTTGGGGCTCCCTCGGCAAACTGAACGGCCAGTTCAATTTCCCGACGGATGTGGCCGTGGATTCTTCGGATAATGTCTATGTCGCGGACCAGGGCAATCAGAGGGTGCAGATATTCGACAGGAACGGTAATTATCTGGCCCAGTGGGATGTTTCAACGACCACCATGGGAATAAGCATCGATAAGAACGACAATGTTTATGTCACGAGCGCCGACGGGGCTGAAGTCATGAGATTTAATACGGCCGGGACAAAGATCACCCAGTGGCATATTGCGCACAGGGCTTATGGCGTGGCAAACGATGCGGCGGGAAACGTTTATGTCACCAGCTTTGACCCGGGGCCGGGGACCGACCAGGAATATATTTTTGACCAGAACGGCAATATGATAACAACATGGGAAGGCGTCGGCACGGGTCCCGGTGAATTCCTGAATTCTTTCGCGGTGGATGTCGGAAGCAATAATATGGTTTATATTGTGGACCAGGACAACAACCGTATACAGGAATTTGATACGGCCGGAAATTACCTGAATATGTGGGGGACGCTTGGCGCCGGTAACGGGCAGCTCAATCATCCATTGGGAATTGCGATTTCAAACGCAATTCCGGCGTGCGCGGCCGCCACGCAGTCATTTACTCCGACGCCGACCGCAACCATGACTTTAACAACGACCGCGACATTCACATATACAATGACTCCTACGGCCACGGCTTCGCCGACATTCACTTTTACGGCGACAGCGACCATAACGCCCACAATGACATTTACCGCCACAAATACATGGACTCGTACGGCAACGTCAACGGTAACAAGGACGGTAACGGGCACTGTCACAAGGACCGCCACGGCGACCTTTACCTGCACGGCAACCCGTTCATTTACGGCAACGGTCACAAAGACAATTACCCCGACAGTTACGGCCACATTTACGCCGACTGTCACTCCGACCCAGACGGCCGGATTGAGCCTGCAGTATTATTCCAACGGCGAGCCCACCCCCGGTGACAATACAATATATATAGATATAAAGGTTATAAACAATACCGCAACGGCCGTAAACCTTTCAAGTATTACCGTAAAATACTGGTATGAAAAAGAGGGAACGGCGGATGAGATCGCGGAATGCGACTGGGCTTCCGCCGGTTGCGGTAATATAAACAGGACGATTTCAACCATCAGCCAGAGCGGGCAGAACCGCGTTCTGACGCTTGCGTTCACATCGGCGGCGGGCGCCATACCCCCCGGCGGGAACACCGAAATGAAGCTCCGTGTGCATAAAACAGACTGGTCCGTATACGATGAAACAAACGATTATTCATACGGAGCCCAGCTTGCTTATATTGACTGGACAAAGATGACCATGTATTCCAACGGCGCGCTGATATGGGGAACCGAGCCGGGAGGAATGGGAGCCCAATCGGTTTCAAAATATAAAAATGTTCCGGGATTGGCCGACTCAATGAGCGAAGAGAATGTGTATAGTTATCCGAATCCTAGCGCCGGCAGGGTAACAATAAAATTCTCCGCGGTCGAGCCCGAGGATGTAAAGATATTAATTACGGACATTGCCGGGAACGTTGTATACCGTAAAATGTTGAACGCTTCGGAAGTTTCAAAAGGCGTCAACGGCGTCGTATGGAACGGCGTGAACGAAAACGGCAGGAATGTCGCAAACGGAGTGTATCTGCTTATAGTCCAGGCTGAAGGCAGGAAAGTGATAAAGAAAATAGCGATAATAAAATAATTATTTATTCAGCGCCCTGAACATTTCCTGGGCCTGTTTGTCTCCTGGATAAAGCCTCAACATTTTATTCAGAGTTTTGACGGCCGAATCCCTGTCGCCGGATTTATAATACGCGAATGCCAGGTCCATGTATGCGTCCCTGTTCCTGCCTGAAACATTAATTGCGCGTTCCGCAAAAAAAACAGCTTTTTGAGCGTCGCCGCCGGCTCCACAGGCGGATGAAAGCCATGTGAGCAGGTCATAATTGTCCGGATTGTCCTTCAGCGCGATTTCGAATATATCGGCCGCCCTGGCGTAATTTCTCACCGCATAATTGGCAAATCCAGCGGCTTTTACCGATTTCAGGGAATACGGTGACAACTTATACATGCTTTCTCCTGCTGCAAGCGCATCCGGCTTCATGTTTTTTGCGGAGTAATAATCATAAAGGAAATAATCGACATTATATATTGCGGGATCAAGATCAAATACCATCCTGTAATTATACGCCGCCCTATCCGTATCGCCGGATTTTGCGAGCAATTGAGCGTACAGCAGGTAATTGTCCTCGTTCCACGGGTCCGTGCTTACGGCCCTCTGCGCCTGAATTACGGCGGCCCCGGTATTGTTGAGAATTCCGCCGTCCCTGGCATAGCCGAGATAATAATTTGATGAAAGCTGCACAATAAAAAACAGGGCCATTATAACGCAAAAAGCGGCCGCAATACCCGAAAATACGGCCGTAATCCTGCCGGCGTGAATATTGCGGAGCTCGTAAGTCCCGTTGTTTTGGACGGATAATGACATCATGGCATAAAACAGGGCGGCTGTCGGCGTTATACTGAAAGGAAAATTAAACATTGCGTGTGCCATTATTGCGCAACCGCCCGCCAGAACGCCGCCTGATATGTATTTGTCGCCGCGGTTGTTCTTCAGCCCCTTAAAACCGGAATAAACGAAGATCCCGAGCATTAGATAGAAAAATGCGGCCCCGATCACTCCGTATTCTGCCGGAAACTGAAGGAAATCGTTGTGGGCATGGACGGACCCTATAAAGTCGACCTGCTTAAACAGGGCGGCGTCATGATATTTGGAAAGGTAAAAAGGGTATACGCTGTGAAAATTACCGGCGCCCGCGCCAAAAAGGAAATTATCTTTTATCATGTATAAGGCGCTCTGCCAAAGGTGCAGCCGCAGGTTGATCGAATCCTCGTTGAAATTTACCATATTCTTTATCCTTTCGGACCCGTTCCTGTCTGCAAAAAAATAAATGGAACCCGCGGCGACAATGACCGCAAGTCCCAAAGCCATTGCTTTGATATGTTTTCCGTCCTTGCCGCTTTTATTGATTGCAAGGGCGGCAAAAAGGACGGCAATTGATACAAAATATGCCACAAGTGCTCCGCGTGTCTGCGTTATAAAGAGGGCGGCCGTCAGGATGAGCGCGACGCAGATCATTAAAAGCATCTTCCACCCGCGGAGAGGAAAAATGAGGGCATATGAAAGCGGGATCAGCAGGACCATGTGCCCCGCAAGAAAGTCGGGGTTGCCCAGTGTTGAAGACGCCCTTCCGTTAAAATTCGTCTGCCATGATACAGGATCATGGCCGGAGGACTGAAAAATCCCGTAGGCCGCCATGACCACCGCCGGTATAAACATTGCGGCAAGGATCTTCCATTTGTTGTCATCCTCTGCGGCGGCATAATCAAGGACAAAATAGAAAAAAGCGAAATAAAGGAAATTCAACGCGACCGTGTTAAGGAACGAATACAGGCCGTGCGCCACAAAAATTCCCAGGATGTTCGCGGATATAAAACCGGCAAAGACAATGTCAAAGGATGTCTTAAAGAAAGAAACGTTCCGATAAAGAAAGATCCTGAACAAAAAAATTGCCAGAAGCAGGGAAAGGCAGAATTTGAAGAAAAACTGCTCCACCGACCAGAAAACGCCGTTGGCGTGGACCGAGAAGACAAGCGGCGAAACAGCAAGTGTAAGCAATAATAAAATATCGGATGCCTTTTTTATCAATTTGTCTTTTTCCACATCGCCCCGCAGAAATATGAATTTTTGAATCTGTAACTGGAATTTTATCATTGATGAATGCTTTAATCAATACGCAAAAAGGAGGTTGAACGATAGGGAATCAATGCAATAAATTGAAAAATATCGCGCAAATCAAGCGAAATATGATTGAAGTATATTTGGCCATATAAATAATGCGTTTATTGGAAGATGATTTAACATTTTCCCGAAACCTTTTCCGCCAAAACGCGTCTAAAATTAAGCGTTTAAACGCACAAATATTTGACTTTAACGTGAAATAAAGATATAATGCTTTTACTTGAATTAAGAACGGGATTTCTTATGGTGAACCGGCGCTGGACAGGGAGATAAGTGTCTCCTTATGTTTATTATTTGAGGGAGTAAATGAATATCAAAAAACTGATACTCACAGTCGTCACAGTGCTTTTGCTCCCCGTAATTTCTTTTTCCGCAATTAATGTAAACATCAATTCCGGAAATCCTACAATGCCCTTCCCGCAATTCATTAATTATGACGCGGGCGGCGCGACATACACCGTTTATTCACTTGCCGATGCCGCACATACCGCAACCGGGCTCGCGCTTCACCAGCCTGACGGGGTTTCTCTTGCAGAGATGGAGCAATGGATAAGGGATGCATGGAAGATACACTCCAATGAGTTCAGTTATAACGGCACTGTGACCTACCAGAACGCAACCGGCGGCAGCGTCACGGTAAATCTAATCCAGGATTCGTCCTCGCCTTATTGTTCGGAGGGGCACGGTTATGCACTGCTTGCCGCGGCGCTTATATGCGACAAGGACGCATTCGACGGGCTGTGGTGCTTCCTTAATGAAAATGTGGGATTTTACAATACATATAAATATTCCACCGGAGTATGGCTCCCGCGCGGGGATAATTACGGAAACCATATACCGGGATGGCAGCTTTTAAACCAGGCCCCGGGCAATAACGCGGATTCGGCCACGGACGGCGATGATGATATAGCCATGGCCGCCCTGCTTGCGTGGAAACAGTGGGGTGACAATTCCGGTTATTACGCCGCAGGCGGGACCGGCCCGGTAAATTCCAACGGTCTGCCGGAGATACAATACAAGCAGATGGCCCTCGATATGCTCCGTTTTATGGTTGAAAAGGATGTGGACCTGAACGGAAAATACACCAGCGGAGACATAGGTTATGACGGATATCATAAAGGCGGGAATACCTGGCACGAGGCAACACCGTGGTACACGGGGCCGGATACGCTTGAATTTGGGGGGCCGCAGACCCAGGGCTGGTTTGACTATGCGGCGCCGGCTTATTTTCATGCATTTGGAAACGTGCTCCAGGCAAACGGATATCCTGTTTGGGATTACAATCAATACGCGAAAGGCGAGGCTTCGGATGACTGGTTGATGGGTCAGCTTGCCTCAAATGCCGCCTACAAAAACACGACTGCGGGGCAGTTTACGGTAACAGGCTCGACCGCCACGTTTTTCAACGCAAATATGGGCGGCGAGGATTTCCGCGCGCCCTGGAGGACGGGGCTGAATTATTTGTGGAACGGCAACCCGGCCACTTCATGGGACCCGGTCAACCACGTTACAATAACGGCAAGCAATCAATATGAGTATAACGCGGCGATGAAGGAAGCGCAATTTGTCGGCAATCCTCAGCTTTACGGCACTGGGGTCGGATGTGAGAGTTACGGAAGCAGTCCCGTGACATATCAGGGAGTGGCTTCACTGCAAAATTATAATCTCGACGGGACAAAGCAGGCGGACAACTGGCACGTTGTTTATGAACTCGCGGCGCCTTCCGCTGCGGTGGTTGCGTCCCAGAATTTTGACGAGATGGGTGAATTATTCAGGGAAATCGCGATAAACTGGGACCAGGTGGGAGGGACCGATAATTACCTCGGGAGCATACCGCATTATTTCCACGGATTTTTCAGGCAGCTCGGACTCATGGTCCTCACCGGCAATATGCTCAACCCCGTTGACTGGAACCCGGAGCCCAACATGAGGGTCTTCACCTCGCTGAATAAAACTTATTCCTTTACCGGGGATACGGTTACTTTCTGGATAAATTACCGCAATTATGGTTCCATCGACGCAACGGGCGTACAGATTATTGACACCCTGCCTTCGGCTTTTTCCTATGTTTCAACCGGAACAACCGGAGCGCCTTCTGTTGCAGGACAGGTTGTAACATGGAACATACCGGCCGGCGTGCCCGGACTGCATAACCAGAATTATTCCGCAACGGAAGGCGGGGTTACCCTGGTGGCCCAGGTAAAAACTACCGCCGCACAGGGACGGTATTGCAATTTCGCGGATATTTCCTGCACGAACGGGACGGGGTCCACGTCGTCCCCGTTTCCCAACGATATCACCACCATTATGTGCAGGACATGCGTGGATATAGTTGCGGCCGCCCTTACCATCACAAAAACCGCGGGCGCCAGCACCACTTACGTCGGGCAGACAATAACCTATACCATTAATTACTGCAATTCCTCCACGGCGGGCTGGATAAACGGGGGACGATCCGGCATTAATTTTTCTTTCGGCTTAAAATCCCTGCCGGGCGCGGCTTCCGGAGACCTTGATTTCTACCTAAGGGCAAATCACGAGGCGGCAGAACCCATGATAGACTGGGCCAATTACAGGTTCTCATATTTTTTAAATTCGCCTTATTCGGGATCCAACTGGACGGTAAGTTATTATAATGCGGAAGGCTTTAATTCAACCCCGCCTTTAATAACCACCGAATCATTCGCGGCGTGCAGCCCAACGGCGTGCAGTGACGGGACCGGTTCGTGGAATCAGAGGGTAATGCTTCAATTTGGGAATTTTGGGACTTCCACGGCCGAACCCACACATTTCCTTTTCTGGAAAACAGGAACGCCGTCGGCCATTCACTTTACCACACAAACTTATCCCTTCTTTCTTGAAGCCGACGTAACCGCGGCATGGGCGAACCAGAACTGGACAGACGACTGGTCCCAGCAGGCTGCTTGGGCGGTTACCGGCCAGGCCGGAGCTCTTTTCCCGATAAGCCCCGACTGGACAAGGGGGGACGGAACCTCGATTCCCGTCACAAAAATAAATAAGGACGCTTGTGAAGCGGAATCCAACACAGTAACCTCCGTTCTTATCGAAGAATGGGACGGATACACCTGGCGCAGGGTTTTCGGGAACGGCCCCATGCCCGGCCGCGAAGTTGACAACGTCCACGTGATAGATTCCCTGCCCACATATTTAAGTTTTGGCGGGGTTGTTTCGGCGCCGGCCGGGGTGACATTTACCCCGAGCGGAAAGTCGCTTGACTGGAACATAGGGACCCTTCAGGTGAACCAGTGCGGGCAGATAAAATACTGGGTCAATGTGCTGAGTCCGGGCTGCCCTGCCGGGAACGGCACCGTGGAGAACAATGATTCGTATATTGTGGGAGATAAAGAAGCGGCGGTATACTCGACGGTAGGGGTGACAATATTATGCGGCTCGCCAACAAATACCCCGACTTTTGGGGCGTCGTCCACTTTTACCCGCACGCCGACATATACAGCCACATTTACCCCGACGGCAACTGCAACATACACGGCGACTTCGACGGCCACGTCAACTGGGACGTACACGCCGACGAACACTTCGACATATACGGGGACGTCGACGCCGACATCCACGGCGACATATACGATGACGCCGTCAAATACGGCATCGCCGACATATACGTGGAGCGCGACGAATACGGCGACGCCGAGCGCGACGGCCTCGTCCACGTACACGGCCACGCCGACGGATACAAAAAGCGACACGCCGACGCTGACGGTGACGGACACGGAATCGTCGAACACACCGACGGACACGCCGACATATACGGCCACGCCGAGCGCGTCGCCGACATACACCTCGACGGGGACGCCGACGAACACGCCGACGGATACTGGCACATATACGGCGACAAACACATATACTGATACGCCGACATATACGGCGACGTCGACGATGACGGAGTCGGTGACATACACAAAGACGGTATCGTCGGATACGCCGACGTTCAGCCCGACATTCACGAACACGGTGACGGAGTCCCAGACGTGGACCGCGACGCAGAGCGCGACTGAAAGCGCGACGTATACAAGCAGCGAGACGTCGACGGATACGCCGACGGCCAGCTACAGCGTGACACAGTCCGAGACGCAAAGCGCGACGCCGACTTACACGCAGACGATGACGTACACGGACACGCCGAGCCAGACCGAGACGAAGACGGACACGGCGACATGGACTGATACGGCCACGTACACAAGCACGGCGACGTATACGGCGACATACACGGTGACGTCGACGCCGATGCCATCGCCCGTGGACCTGGACAGGACGCTGACAACGACGGGAGAGGCGCCGAAAGTTGGGGCAATAGTCACGTTCACGATGCATATAGAGAACAGCACAAACGAGACGGTAAATAACATAGAGATGTGGGACACGCTGCCCCCCGGAATGTCATATACCGGTAACCCTGATACGGCGGAGACTATTCAGCCGACTGTAACGGGGAATTACCTTAGCTGGGACCTTACGATAGACCCGTCGACGGGACTGCCATTTTCGCTCGGGCCGCATCAGATGGTGGACATAGAGTTCACGGCTGTGATAACTGACATAGACCCGGCAAATATGCCATTTACTGATTCCTTCGGAGTGGATTACAACGACCCGATGTGGACGCCGGCGATAGGGAAGCATCCGCCGCTGTATTCGAAAGATTCGTTCTATCCAGAGGGGGACCCTGTTGTATACCCGAACCCGTACGACATATCGTCGGGGGAACCGCTGATATTTGAGAACGTGGTGCCGGGGTCGCTGATACAGATATACACATTGTCTGGGGAGAGGGTGGCTGCGATACAGGCGCCATCGATAAAGGTGACGTGGGACGGCAGGAACGGAATGGGAAGAAAAGTATCGTCGGGAATATATTACTTTGTGATACACAACCAGTCCACGGGCCAGGTAAAGAAAGGGAAGCTGTTTGTTGTGGGTGGGAATAAGTAAAA
>Ga0181535_10006635_pt1 | contig 11863 bp, 6 predicted proteins | sample PEATcosm2014_Bin_44_FD_119774 | JGI IMG/M metagenome (GOLD analysis project Ga0181535, IMG submission 119774) | Peatland microbial communities from MTU Mesocosm Facility, Houghton, MI, USA - PEATcosm2014_Bin17_30_metaG | ecosystem: Environmental > Terrestrial > Soil > Wetlands > Peat | place...
CGTTGATATGGAAGGAGCAGGCCGAAGGTGATGATGTCGCTTAAAAAATCCGCCAGGCATGCTAACCGGTCCCGCAAGACGGGTCCTTCGGCAGGCCGCGTGGCGCACGCGGCGTCAACTGGTCTTCACAGGAATAGAATGAAGAAAACGTCTGCGAGAAAATGCGTATTTTTCGACAGGGATGGGATAGTCAACAAGCATCCCGGACCGGGCTATGTCGAAAGATGGGAGGATTTTAAGCTTCTTCCCGAATTTGTCGCGGTGCTGCGCGCTGTGCGGAAATTGGGATTCGATGCTGTCATCGTGACGAATCAGCAAGGCGTGGCAAAAGGAATAATGTCGAAAGAAGCGGTGGATAGAATACACAGAAATCTCGGCGCCACGCTTCGGAAGAAACACCTCGCTCTGCTGGACATCATATATTGTCCCCATTATGAGGGAAAGTGCGGGTGCAGGAAGCCGCGCCCAGGCATGTTGCTGGCTGCGGCGAAGAGGCACGGCATTGACTTGAAATCGTCCTGGATGATAGGCGACGACAAGAAGGATGTCGAGGCAGGCAAGCGGGCTGGGTGCCGGACGATATTCGTCGGACACGCAGAAAAAGCGCCGGAAGCTGACTTCCGTGTACCGGACATGAGCGAACTGCAAACTCAGATTGCGAACCTGATAAGTCTGGGTTAGTGTCTGTCATTGCGGGGTTCCTTGAGTCGTTCGCTGTAGTGGCTGTCAGATGTTTGCGTTGGTAAGTTTGTAGTACCGGTTTTCGTGTTCGCCATAGCTTCAGCGATGGTGGAAGCAGGAGTTCCGCCTAAAGGCGGGAGAACATGTGCGAAGATACGCGGGGTCGATGGCACATGGGGAATTGCCGGTTGCTGGAATAATGCGATGGAGGATCGATGAAATTATTTGTGCCGGGTCGGATATGCTTGTTTGGTGAACACACGGATTGGTCGGGCGGATATCGCAGGATCAATGCAGATCTTGGGAAGGGCTTCACCATAATTGCAGGAACGAATCAGGGAATCTATGCGGAAGTCCAGCCGCATCCGACCAAACTCATCCTGCGATCCACGCTTAGCGATGGAACGCGATCCGGCCAGTTCGAGGTTGAAATGGAGCGCGACGCGCTTCTTGCCGAGGCGGAAAAGGGCGGATTCTTCAGCTATGCCGCCGGCGTTGCCTACCAGGTTCTGACGCATTATCGGGTACGAGGCCTCGTGATTGACAACTACCTCACCGATTTGCCCGTCAAGAAAGGGCTGTCTTCGAGTGCTGCAATTTGCGTTCTTGTGGCGCGGGCTTTCAACCGCATCTACGACCTTAAAATGACGGTGCGCGGCGAAATGGAATACGCCTACACAGGCGAAGTCACAACACCGTCCCGTTGCGGCCGCATGGACCAGGGCTGCGCTTACGGAAGCCGCACGATCATGATGACATATGACGGCGACAGGGTTGATGTAAAAGAGATCAGCGTACCGAAAGACATGTATTTTGTGATCGTGGATCTTTGCGCCAGCAAGGACACAAAGGAAATTCTCAACAGGCTCAACCATTGCTATCCGTTCGCCGATGGGGAAATTGCGCGTAATGTTCAGAAATATCTAGGGCCGATAAGCGCCGATATTACGCGACAGGCCGGCGAAGCTCTTCGGGATGGCAATGCCGAAAAGTTTGGCGCGCTCATGAAAAGGGCGCAATCGGAATTCGATAAATACGTTACCCCGGCCTGCCCGGTCGAGTTGACCGCGCCTGAATTGCACCATGTACTCAGTTACGGGCCACTGCAGGAACATGTCTATGGCGGCAAAGGAGTTGGCTCTCAGGGGGACGGTTCGGCGCAGTTCATTGCAAAGGATGAGGAATGCCAGCGAAAAGTAGTGGAGATAATCGAGCGTGATTTGAAGAAATCGTGCCTCAAACTCACAGTTCGATCCGGCAGACGCGTTCGCAAGGCCATCATTCCAGCAGCCGGTTATGGAACCCGCCTCTTCCCGGCTTCAAAAGCCATCAAGAAGGAATTGTTCCCAATCATGGACCGCGATGGCAGGATCAAGCCTGTCATAATGGCCATTGTCGAGGAGGCGGTTAATTCTGGAATCGAGGAAGTCTGCATCATCGTGCAGAAAGGTGACCGTGAATTGTTCGAGGATTTCTTCGGCACTCCGCCCTCGATCGAGAATTACAATAAGTTGTCCAAAGAGAACCAGGCTTACAGCGATTACGTGCTGGAGATCGGGCGTCGCGTGACCTTGATCTCGCAGGACGTTCAGGAAGGTTTCGGGCACGCCGTTTACTGCGCGCGTCAGTGGGTGAGCAATGAACCTTTCCTGCTGATGCTCGGCGATCATCTTTATGCCTCGGACAACGAAATTCCATGCGCGAGACAGCTGCTGGATATTTACGACAGGGTGGGGGGCAGTGTGGTTGGATTGAAGGTCACACCTGGCAATGATGTGCAGCATTTCGGTTGTGTCACGGGAACGTGGCTGGAAAAGGAATCGGTCCTTTCAATAAGCGAGTTTTATGAAAAGCCTGATTTGGAGTATGCACGGAAACACTTGCACGTGGACGGAACTGCCGAGGATATTTTCTTCTCAGTCTTTGGACAGTACATCCTGAAGCCTGCCATTTTCGAATATTTGGAAGAGCATATCAGTCATAATATCCGTGAAAAAGGCGAGTTTCAGTTGACCTCATGTCTCGATCAACTGAGGCAGGAAGACGGATTCACGGGCTATGTCGTCAAAGGCAGGCGCTTTGACATTGGACTCCCGGATGCTTACCGGCAGACGATGATTGATTTCAGAAATGCGTGAGCTATTTGTTTGGAGCCGGCGCGCCCTCGCGCCAGTGTTCATGGGGAGAATCAACCGGGACGAGGGCGTCCCGGCTCCAGGAGTCAACTGAATCGTTGCGATTAGGAAGAAAGGCAGAATTATGAAAACGAAGACACGGATTGGAAAAGCAAAGCAACCGGTCAGTGTAGTGACAGGCGGCGCCGGATTTCTGGGATCGCATTTATGCGACAAGCTTCTGTGCGAGGGGCACCGAGTGATCTGCCTGGACAACCTGATCACCGGGAACATTGCCAATATCGAACACCTGGCAGGCGTGGAGAGTTTCAAGTACATCCATCACGACGTCACAGAATACATCTATCTGGAAGGGGACGTTGATTACATCTTCCATTTTGCATCTCCGGCCAGCCCTATTGACTACCTGGAACTACCTATCCAGACGCTCAAAGTGGGAGCCCTCGGTACTCACAAGGCGCTGGGGCTTGCGCGTGAAAAGAAAGCGAAGTTCCTCATTGCTTCGACTTCGGAAGTCTATGGTGATCCACTCGTGCATCCCCAGGAGGAATCCTACTGGGGCAACGTGAATCCCGTTGGACCGCGCGGCGTTTATGACGAGGCCAAGCGATTTGCGGAGGCGATGACCATGGCTTATCACCGCTATCATCATGTTGACACGAAGATTGTCCGTATCTTCAACACATATGGGCCGCGAATGCGGGCCAAGGACGGAAGAGCAGTGCCGGAGTTCATCAATCAAGCACTGCGAAACCAGCCCATCACAGTGTTTGGAAAGGGCAATCAGACACGGAGTTTCTGCTACGTGTCCGACCTCATTGATGGAATCTATCGTCTTGCAAGGAGCAAGGAAACGGGGCCAATCAACATTGGCAATCCGCAGGAAATGACAGTGGCCGACCTCGCGAGAAAAATCATCAAACTTAGCGGCAGTAAATCGAAAATAGTCCACAAGCCGCTACCTGTGGACGATCCAAAAGTGCGACAACCGAACATCGCTCTGGCGAAACGCCTGCTGGCCTGGAGCCCCAAAGTTGAAGTGGATGAAGGCCTTCGCCTGACCCTGGATTACTTCCGAAAGAAGATGTGATTCATGATTCTGTCCCACTTCACGAAACCGTCGGAGGCGGGGCGTCGAGAGCTGTGACATCGTCTTCAGGTTCGACGGTTGTTGCGGAGACGAGTTTGTCGCCGGCGTCGAGAGAGATAAGCCGAACGCCTTGTGTGGCACGTCCAATAACCCGCATGTCCTTGATAGGCATAAGGATCATCATGCCTTGGGCCGTGATCAGCATCAGCGCATCAGTTTCCACGACGGCATGGGCACCGACGACTATCCCGTTGCGCTCGGATGTGCGGATGGCGATGACGCCTCTGCCCGCGCGATGCTGTGCGGGATACTCGTCAAACATCGTGCGCTTGCCGTAACCATTTTCGCAACAGATCATCAGTGTGGCGTTAGGTGTGACTATCTCTATGCTCTGCACCTTGTCGTCTTTGTCCAGCTTGATTCCGTTCACGCCGTAGGTGGCTCGGCCTTGGTCGCGCATTTGCGATTCATTGAATCTGATGCTCATGCCCTGTTCCGTGATGAGCAGGACCTCATTTTGTCCGTTCGTCAGTTTGGCTCCGATCAGACAGTCGCCCTCGTCAATTCTTATCGCGATTATACCGTCAGATCGGATGTTCCCGTATTCGCCAAGACAGGTCTTCTTAACCGTGCCTTTCGCCGTTGCCATGACGATGTGCTGGGTTTCAGCGAATCCGCGAACATTGATCATCGCGGCGATCTTTTCCTCACTCTGAATGTTGAGCATGTTCACGATGGCCTTGCCCTTGGCAGTGCGGCTGGCTTCTGGAATTTCGTATACCTTCTCGGCGTAAATTCTCCCCGCCGATGTGAAGAAAAGCAGATTGTCATGTGTATTGGCGATAAACAGATGTTCGACGTAATCTTCGTCCTTGGTGCCCATCCCCGACACGCCCTTGCCGCCGCGCCTCTGGGCTTTGTATGTGTCTATAGGAACGCGCTTGATATAGCCGGTATGGCTGATCGTTATGACGCAGCCGCGGTCGGCGACCAGGTCTTCGATGTTCATTTCGCCTTCCTCGGGCGCGATGTCGGTGCGTCTCCTGTCGCCGTACTTCTCTTTCAGCTCCAGCAGTTCCTGCTTGATGACATCGTAGATCTTGCCTTCGCTGGACAGGAGGTCCTTGAGGAACGAGATGCGCTTGATTATCTCCAGGTATTCCGCCTCGATTTTGCCGCGTTCCAGTCCGGTCAGCTGATAGAGCCGCATGTCAAGAATGGCATTTGTCTGGATTTCAGACAGCTTGAATTTCGCAATCAGGTTAATTTTGGCTTCTTCGCGGTTGGATGCCGCCCTGATTGTCTTGACCACCGCATCGAGGTTGTCGAGGGCGATCTTGAGTCCCTCCAGAATATGGGCACGGGCCTCTGCCTTCTTGAGTTCGAACTCGGTGCGGCGCGTGACAACGATGAAGCGATGTTTTGTGAAGCACAGAATCAAGTCCTTGAGATTCATGACCCTTGGCTTGCCGTGGTCAATGGCGAGCATGATGGCGCCGAATGTGGTCTGGAGCTGGGTATGTTTGTAAATGTTGTTCAGGATCACTTTGGGAATGACTCCGCGCTTCAGCTCGATGACGATCCGGATGCCCTCGCGGTTCGACTCGTCGCGAAGATCGGAAATCCCTTCCAGCACCTTCTCTTGAATCAGCCTGGCGATGCTCTCGACCAGGTTGGTTTTGTTCACGGTGTAAGGAATCTCGGTGATAATGATCGTTTCCTTGCCCTGTTTGCCTTCCTCAATATAGGCCCTGCCGCGTACTTTGAGCTGCCCCCGACCAGTCGAGTACATACTCTCGATCGGCGCAAGTCCGCAAATGATGCCGCCGGTCGGGAAGTCCGGTCCTTTCAGGTGCTGCATCAGCTCCTTGACTGTGCAGTCGGGCCTGTTGATCTGCAGCACAATGGCGTCAACTAATTCGGACATGTTGTGCGGCGGCATGTTGGTCGCCATGCCCACTGCAATACCGGTCGAACCGTTGAGAAGAAGGTTGGGAAGTTTCGCCGGGAGAACAAGCGGCTCTTCAAATTCTTCGTTGTAGTTTGGGCCGAACTCGACTGTGTCTTTGTCAATATCCTCAAGCAACTCCTCGGCCACCTTTTCCATCCTGACTTCGGTATACCGCATTGCCGCAGGGGGATCGCCGTCAATCGAACCGAAGTTTCCCTGGCCATCCACAAGTGTGTAGCGCAGCGAGAAATCCTGGGCCATGCGAACGATGGTGTCGTAAACAGCCTGGTCGCCGTGAGGATGGTACTTGCCGATCACATCGCCGACTACACGGGCGGACTTCTTGTAGGGGCTGGTTGACGCATTGCCTAGTTCTTTCATCGCGAACAACACGCGGCGATGCACCGGCTTGAGCCCGTCCCTTACATCCGGAAGCGCGCGTCCGACTATGACGCTCATGGAGTAGTCAATATACGAAGACTTCATTTCATCTTCGATATTGATACTCCCCAGCTTCTCGAGTTCGGGCGGTTGAGGTTGGTTGGTGTCGTTGTCCATTGCGGTTAGGGATTAGATATCCAGGCTCCTGACATTAAGGGCGTTTTCTTCAATAAATAAGCGGCGTGGCTCAACTTCGTCACCCATGAGAATCGTGAATATCTGGTCGGTTCTGAGCGCGTCCTCTATCACAACCTTGAGGAGCTTCCGCTTCTGCGGATTCATGGTCGTCTCGTAAAGCTGCTCAGGGTTCATTTCGCCGAGACCTTTGTAACGCTGGATCGTCAGTCCTTTTCGTCCAAGGGCACGGACTTCGTTCAGCAGGTCCGCAAGCGAAAAGACCGGCTTCCTGTTATCATCGTCCACAAGATAGCAGATAGGCATTTCTGAAGTCTGGTACTGCTCGATCGAGAAACCCTTCTTCTCGAGCACGGCTACGTACTTGCTCAGAGGCTGGGCCGAATATATCTCAATCCAGCGGAATGCAGAAGCCGCCTCGGCGGGAGAAGCTCCTTCTGAGAATATCTCAAGCTGATGCCCGATTCTCTTTTCAACTTCCTCGCGCAGTTTTTTGAGTTCAGCGTCCGTATACACAAAATGGCGCTCGCCGCCGTTCCCATTGTTGCCGTCTATCGTCACGAGGTACTTGGGATAGTGGCCTGTATCCTTATCTTTTCTAAGTAGATACTCCTGCATCTTGATGCCCTTGCGTGCCAGGCTGTGTGCAACCTGCTCAATACCGGTAAGGGCCTCCAGCACCGAGGTCAACTCCCTGCCTTTGAATGTGCCTTTGCCGCTGGCGTGCTCAACCGTGACATCCTCGGTTCCAAGATCGAGCAGTTTACGCGTCAGCGCTTCATCCGTATCAATATATTCCTCGGACTTCTTTCTGGTGATCTTGTAGAGAGGAGGCTGCGCAAGATAGACATAGCCGTGCTCGAAAAGCTGCGGCATCTGACGATAAAAAAATGTGAGAAGCAATGTGCGAATGTGCGCGCCGTCAACATCGGCATCGGTCATGATGATGATCTTGTGATAGCGAATCTTGGCGACATCAAAATCGTCCTGACCGATTCCGGCTCCGATTGCCGTGACCATGGTTCGAATTTCGTTGTTGGCCAGGATCTTATCGAGCCGAGCCTTTTCCACATTAAGGACTTTGCCGCGAAGCGGAAGGATTGCCTGGAATTCACGGTTACGGCCCTGCTTGGCGGAACCACCAGCGCTGTCGCCCTCGACGAGATAGAGTTCGCATTTTATCGGATCCCGCTCAGAACAGTCGGCTAGTTTGCCCGGAAGCGATGCGCTGTCCAGTGCGCCCTTGCGGCGTGTGAGATCGCGCGCCTTCCTTGCGGCGTCGCGTGCTCTGGCAGCCAGGAGTCCCTTCTCGATGATGCGGCGCGCCACAGACGGATGTTCCTCAAGAAACGTACTGAGTTCATCGTTGACGATGGATTCGACGATGCCCTGCACTTCGCTGTTGCCGAGCTTCGTTTTAGTCTGTCCCTCGAATTGCGGGCGCGGGAGCTTCACGCTGAGTATGGCGGTGAGCCCTTCGCGGATGTCGTCGCCTGACATCGTTTCGTCTTCCTTCAGGAGCTTGTTGGTCTTCCCATAGTTATTGATGGTCCTCGTGAGCGCTGAACGGTAGCCGCTCAGATGCGTGCCGCCTTCGATAGTGTGAATGTTGTTCGCGTAGCAGGCGATGTTCTCGTTGTAAGAGTCGGTGTACTGCATCGCGATTTCAGCGACGATATTGTCCTTTTCCTTCTCGAAGTAGATTACCTTGGGATGGAGCGGGTTCTTGCTCTTATTCAGATACTCTACGAATTCGACTATTCCACCCTCAAACTTGAATGTCTCCGCCTTCGCCGGCTCCTCCATGGAAAGGCTGATCTCGATTCCCTTGTTAAGGAAAGCCAGCTCGCGGAGACGGCTTGCGAGGATTTCCCACTCGAACTTCATCGTCGTGAAGATCGTTGCATCAGGGAAAAACGTGACCTTTGTGCCGGTCCCCTTCGTTTTGCCGATTGTCTCCATCTTCGAGGCTGTTTTGCCTTTTTCGAAACGCTGGTGGTAGACGTTGCCGTCGCGGCGGACTTCCACTTCAAGCCATTCGCTGAGGGCGTTCACGCAGGAGACGCCGACGCCGTGAAGGCCGCCGGAAACCTTGTAGCTGTCGTTGTCGAATTTGCCGCCGGCATGGAGGGTGGTGAGCACAACTTCAAGAGCTGGCTTTTTTTCGGTCGCATGCATGTCGACGGGAATTCCACGACCGTTGTCGTTCACACTCACCGAGCCGTCGGGGTTCATGCTGACCTGTATATGATCACAGTAACCGGCGAGAGCTTCATCGATACTGTTGTCAACAACCTCGTAAACGCAATGATGCAGCCCGCGGCTTGAGGTGTCGCCAATGTACATTGCAGGACGCATCCGAACGGCCTCGATACCCTCGAGGACGGTGATTTTCGTCGCGTCGTATTTCGGTCCGCCTTTTGTGTCAGACATGCTGAATCAGGTTCCTTCAATTCTGGAAAAAGTGAGCCGCGATATAACCACACTGAGTCATGAAATGCAAGCGTTACGAACAATATTTCTGGTCTTTTTCCGTATTCGGAATGCAGTGGTTTGCAGGCACGTGCAAGCTCTTGCTGTGCAATTCATCATTCTGCGGTTCGGTAAGGCTCCGGAGACTGTCAGGACGCGAACTCCTGCTGCGAATTGCAGGAGCGGCTTTACGCCGCGATAATTGAGCGAAACCGCTTTGATTTGTCGGTCGCGGCATGAAGCCGCTCCTACAGGTGTTTGTGTAAAACCACTTCACTTCGCGTCTCACTTCCAGATGAGGCGGTAGAAACAGGTCGGATTATTTCTCCAATTGGAATCGCTGAAATAACTGGTAACCGGGCATTTGACAACTTGTCTGGCGTGCAAAATCAGGAAGCAGATTACGTTTCGGATGGAACAAAAAACACCGTAATGAGTTGTGAAATCTTTACCGGGCTTTTCATTTCTTATCGCCGTTACAAGGAATACTGTATTTTGAAACGTCAGGGAGTTCTCTGAAAGTCCCGCTTCTGCGCCGTCTAAGCTCCCATAGTTTTGCATATTTTGCGAACGCTCCGTGTGCGCTCAGTACCGCTATTATGAAACCGTGTGAACCATCCATGAATCCACCACGCAGGATATAGCCCCTGAGAAATCTGAGCGTCGGACGAAAAAGCAGATCAACCCAGCGAAACGGTTTGTCCTGTACATACCGCTGCTGCGCCGTGATGCTGGAAAATCTGTTCAGCGTGTCCATGTGGTCTTTAATGTCGTTGTGGGTGTAATGCCAGACGGGATTCTTCAGCCGCTTGACCGGACCGTTGACGACCAGCGTGTCGTGTGGTTCTTCACCTTCCGTCCTGCCGCAGGCTTTCTTGAAAAGACGGAGTTTCACGTCTGGATACCATTCGCCGTGCCTGATCCATTTCCCAACATAATACACCCGGCGAGGAAACTCGTATCCGACATAATCGCCGGTGCCGCGCTCAAACTCCGCGACTATTTCATTGCGAAGCCCAGCGGACACTTCCTCGTCTGCATCGAGGAAAAGCACCCACGGATAGCGGGACATGTCGCGTACCATGTTCCGCTGCGCCACATAGCCCAGCCAATCGTCCTGGAATACGCGATCCGTAAAACCACGGCATATCTCAACGGTTCTGTCCGTACTCCTGCTGTCTAGCACGACAATTTCATCGCACCATGTCAGGCTTTGGAGGCAGCGTTGGATCTTGCGCTCCTCGTTGAACGTAATGATGCATGCAGATATTTTGTCCCTATCGCTCATAATCCATTCATAAGATAGCGTGCATTGAGGCGATTGGCAAGTCGGTGGAACTGTCGGCTGTAGATGTAGTAGCGGCTTTATGCCGCGCTGCTTAATCGAACGTGTCGGACTTGACGGTCGCGGCATAAATCCGCCCCTACAGTTGGTCAATTTGCTCTTCGACTGCTTTGCCCAACATTCCATTCTTCCAATACTCACGTCTCCATATCTTCTTGCAGGTTCTTCATCACAGTCATAGGCTTTGTTTAAATGACATCGAAGCGCAAACCAATCGCGCGCCTCGTTCAGTTGCCTGCGCCGCCTCCCTCGGCGCTGGGAGCAACGGGCAACGCTGCGCTTTCTCCAGGTTGTCTTGCAGTTGCAGCAAACTCCCACGGCCTTTCGGGAAAGTTCGATATCCAGGTTGTTCCGCCCGTCATCACTGACGCGCTGGGTGACACGGCGCTCGCTGATTATATCGCGGCAGACAATCCCTCCATGGTGGCTTTTTCGCTATATATGTGGAACATGGAGCGCAGCTTGCATATCGCCCGCGAAGTTCGGCTGAGGGCGCCTCGGACAATGGTTGTAATCGGAGGCCCTGAAGTTCACTCGGACAACGCTTTTATGCTCAGACAGCCGGGCTTCGATATCGCTGTCGCAGGCGAGGGTGAAGAGGTCTTTGCTCAAATCCTCTCGAATATCGCTGGCGGCATTTCGTGCGAAAGTATTCCAGGCACAGCTGTGCGAAGTTGTGGCGTGCTTCGCCCATTCACGCCGCGATCCGGGGCGTTGTTTCCTCTCAACCGCTATCCGTCGCCATATCTGGCTGGCGTGATACCTGTTGGCAGGAACTGGTCAGTCTACGTGGAAACTGCGCGTGGTTGTTCTGCACGCTGCACTTATTGCTTCTATTCGCGTGGCAAAAATGCGGTGCGGCGACTTGATGCAAGAACGGTTGCGAATTTGATACGCCACATCGGTGAAGCCGGCGGAAAAGAGATGTCCATACTCGATCCTTCTTTCAATTTGCGGCCCGATTTTGCTGATCTGTTGGAGGCAATTGCCGCTGTGAACGACAAACGATCCATGTCATTGTTTGCGGAGATCAGGGCGGAAGCGCTGACCGAAGCGCAAATGGATCTGCTCGTGAAAGCAGGATTCACAAAGCTCGAGATAGGACTTCAGTCGGTGAACGGCCTCACACTGAAGCGGGTGAGACGGGGTGGCGATCCGGCTGCTGTTGTCGAGGCATGCCAGAAACTGAAAGCGCGCGGTGTCGAATTGTTGGTTGATCTTATGATCGGGTTGCCTGGCGATACTCGCAACGACGTGCGCAAAGGCGTGGAGACTCTTCGCGAACACGGGCTGGGGGAGTTTGTGCAGGTGATGCCGCTTTCCGTTCTGCCGGGTACTGCCATGCGCCGGAATGCAGCGAAAGAGGGGCTGTTTTTCGATGAGGCGCCGCCATATGGCATTACTCGAACCGGGAGCATGGGAAAAGAAGACATCATGGAAAGCATCATGCAGGCGGAGGATATTCTCGGCAGGCGGGTGGAAGAGTATCCCCGTCCGTTTCTAGTGGATTCAGATGAGGCGGCCCTGCCAGCCGATATCCTGCGTGTGGATCTTGACTGCGCCGAGATTGATGCGATGGACGTAGTGTCGGCGCCCTCAGCCAGGCATGTGGC
>Ga0181535_10006636_pt1 | contig 11861 bp, 11 predicted proteins | sample PEATcosm2014_Bin_44_FD_119774 | JGI IMG/M metagenome (GOLD analysis project Ga0181535, IMG submission 119774) | Peatland microbial communities from MTU Mesocosm Facility, Houghton, MI, USA - PEATcosm2014_Bin17_30_metaG | ecosystem: Environmental > Terrestrial > Soil > Wetlands > Peat | place...
CACGAGGGCGTCCACAGTCTGGAACTTGCGACAGATTGCAACGCAGCGTTGGCAGCGAATGCACTTGGTCAGATCGCGAACCATGGCAGGCGACGAGCGGTCCACTTCACGAGCCGCGATACGGTCGGGATTGATGAAGCGATTAGTTTCTAAACCCACATATTGCGCGACGTCTTGCAATTCGCAGTTGCCATGGCGCGTGCAGGTTGCGCAATCCTGCTGGTGATCGGCGAGAAGCAATTCCACTTGCAGGCGCCTCATGTCACGGACCTTTGAGGTGTTAGTAAGGATCTCCATTCCCTCGAGCACTGGAGTATCGCAAGCGGTAACGGCCTGGAATTTGTCGCGGCCAGGCATGCGCATCTCCACCAGGCAGACCCGGCAAGTGCCAGGAGCGTGATCGATATCGCTCAATTCGCAAAGGGTGGGCACATTCATCCCATTACGGCGCGCGCAACTGAGGATGGACTCACTGGCCTCGGCAACCAATGGCTTGCCATTGATCGACACGTTGATAGCAGTGGCAGGTTCTACGCGCAGGATGGTCGTCATCATGCTGCTCCTTCTGGAATGGGCTCACTGGTAATGACCGAATAGATGCGGTAGCAGCGCATGCAGCGGCGAGCCTCGCGATAGGCCTGCTCCTGGCTTATCGCGCCCTCAACTTCCTCGAACATGGTTTTGCGTACCTCGGGATCTAGTTCCGGATGGTGCACGCGATATTGCATTTTGACTGGCACATCGATGCAGTCAGAGCTAAGCATCTTGTGTTCGTTCAAGATCTCGCGCATGCGCGATCGTGGTGAAAGCCGCACGTATCCCAGTTGAATCCAGTCGTCGATTCCCCGCGCCGCCTGCAGACCGCCAGCCATGGCATTGACCAAGGCTGAGGGACCTGAGGCGCAGTCGCCTCCGGCAAAAACGCCAGGGCGCGAGGTCATTAAAGTGCTCTGATCGACATCGACGCATTTCCAGCGGTTCAACTTCACCCCATCCTCGGGTTGGAATATGTCTGGCTGCACTTGTTGTCCGATAGCGGCGATCAGGACCGTACAACCCATGAACTGCTCGGAGTCAGGCGTCACCTCCACAACATTCCGTCCCCGCGCGTCAACGCCAGCACAGTGCAGCTTCACCAGATTCACGCCGACCACGCGGCCATTCTCCGAAACGATCCCAGAGGGATTGGTGAGAAAGTGAAAGATCAAGCCCTCGCTCTCGGCGGCCTTGATCTCTTCTTCATCGGCTGGCATATCCTCGCGCGTGCGGCGATAAATCAGATGGACCCTTTCGGCTCCCATGCGCAGGGCAGAACGCGCGCAATCCATGGCCACGTTGCCACCGCCGACGACCACGACATCTCCGGAAAGCTTCGTCACTCGTATGCCGGCGATGTGGTCGTGAACCTTGAGAAGGAAACCGATGCCGCTTTCATAGCCGCCCATCGTTGGATCCTCATCCTTGACCCCCATGCGAGTTCCCTGTTGGCAGCCTAGCGCCAGAAACACCGACTTATATCCTCGCCGGTAGAGTTCATCGATTGAAAAGTCGCGTCCAAGCGCCTGATTGAACAAGAACCGGCCGCCCAACTCGGTAATAATGTCGGTCTCCGATTTCAAAACATCCTTGGGCAAGCGGTATGCGGGAATACCGATGGCAGCCATGCCACCGTCTTTATCCGTGGCTTCCAGAATGTCTACATGGTAGCCGCGCAGCAGCAGGTGATATGCGCAAGAAATCCCGGCAGGCCCGGCCCCGATCACTGCAACCCGCATGTCATTGGGCAACGGATTGGCGATCAGGCTTCGCGTAAACAAGAGAGCACTATCGCGCTGCTGATAATCGGCGACATAGCGCTTCAGCATCTTGATGCCCACGGGCTGATCGACTAGATTGCGGCGGCATGCTATTTCGCAGAACCTTACGCAAACTCGGCCGCAGGTCGCAGCCATTGGGTATTTCTGCAAAATCACGCCCAGCGAGTGTTCCGGCATGCCATCGCGGATATAGTCGATGTAACGCGGCACATTGACCTTCGACGGACAGGCCTCGATGCACGGCGCTGTCATATAGGTCATGCCGTTTTGCTCGGACTGCGGACCGGCCTTGGCCTCAGTTTCAAGCCGGCCACGAAAGTGCTCAAGCGCGCCCAGCAGCGCCTTGGCGCACGTTTGGCCGAGTCCGCATAAAGAGGTTTCCGCCATTTGGACAGCCAACGCATCCATGCCGTCAAAATCCAACTGAGGAGCAATCCCTTTTCGCAGGCTGTCAAGAGAATCGCGCACAACGGCAGTGCCGATGCGGCACGGCGTGCATCGACCACAGGATTGTTCGGCCGCCTTCTCCATGTAACGCCAGAAGGCGTCGATCAGGCTGACTTTGTCGTCGAAAATCAGAAAGCCCCTATCGCCAAAAAAGGCGCGGATCGGATTTCCCTCGTCAAAATCGCCAAAACTCTCAAAGTCGGCAAAAGCAGGATCAGCCTCGGCTGTGTTGCCACGATTCTCAAAGACTTCCCCGTTCCATATCCCGTAAAAGAGATGGGCCATGATCTTCCTTTCATTGACCGGTCCGCCGCGCGGTTATAAGCGAAGTCTCATATCCAACTCATCGATACGGAGCTAGATCGCGGCGGTCGCACGCGACAACCCGACCGGCTTTAGGGTCTAGCATCAACAGAAATTGGAATTATTTTTAGCCACTTGCAAAATTCAATCGAGACTGCAAAATGCGTCAGGGCACGACTTTAGTCGTGCCAAAAGAGCAGCAAAATCATGCTGGGCTTTAGCCCCTGCTGTTTTTGTTTTCAGCTATTTGCAATTCTGCAGCAGCTAAAGCCGGAATTAAAATTGGCCATTTGCAACGCGACTAAAGTCGTGCCCTGACACAAGCGATACCCTGAAGGTAATTTTGCAAGAGGCTCTTATGTCTAGTTTATCTCAATAACCGGTCCGAACTCTCTTCCATCTCCGGTCGCGTCTCTCCATCTGAGAAAACTCGAGTCACAGAATCTGCAAGCCAGTCGCTTTGATTGCGCCGCGTATTCGGGTGTACTTGCTATTTTCCTGAAAGTCGGCTGTTCCGCTGGCCTCTGATGCAGTACGCCTATCGATCAACTCCAACGAAGGCAAGCGTCTAAGCCTACACATTGCAAGACAAGGCGACATCATCGGCCTGTCGTCATTGCTTTTTGGCACACCATACGACATGACAGCCGAGACGCTATACCCTTCAAAGATTGCCCCCATAGAACGACGTGAATTCCTTAGTTTTCTCGGGCGCCACCCAGACGCCTACCAATCAGTCACAGAGGAACTGGGACGTCACATCACCACCGGTTGTTAGCAGTTGCGTACTTTGGGGCTTTCCTCTTCTGCGCCTGGGAAACTTGCGCGTCTTCTGCTGGAGTGGAGCGATCGCGGCCAGGCGATGGGGTCCGGAAGCCGCATGCGCTTCTCCCTCACACATGAAGAGATCGGCGATTTTATTGGCACTACCCGGGAAACCGTTACACGCACGCTAAGCAACTTCAAGAATCGCCGCCTGGTGGCTTTCCAAGGCTGCATGATGACCATACCAAACCGCGCAGCGCTGGCAGACTATGCCCACGCACAAATTTGACGCTGAACACTTTACCTGGATGACGCACAAATTAATGCCGGTCTTTCATTCATAGATTCAATCCAACACGGCGGAGTTCGCTGGGCCGCCGACTTGGAATTTGTCTCCCAAGAGAAAAGGACAGTGCCGCCAATGCCCTCGCCGCGTGACCGTGAGAGTGTCATGCGTTCCTCGTCGTACATACCCTTGCGACCGACGCCGAACCAATAGGGCTAACAGTTTTCCTAACGAGTCGATAGGCAACATTCGCCGAAATTCAAGTTCAAGAAATTTGTTGATGATGATGAAAAAACATACAACCCCTCTGGCTCTCGTAGCCTCAATTACGTTCGCCGTCGCACAGAAAGCCGCATCCACCCTCGCTCCCGCTATGGTCGGAACAAAGAAGACTCCCCAACCTGTAGCAATCCCCGAATACTCAAAGAGCCTGCCCGCGATCTCCGGGAAGGCCGAAATCGGCATTGGCGACGAGTGGCTGGTGATTCGCCCAGACCCCAAATTTGCTTCTCTGATGCTCGCTTAAAGCCTCGGCGGATTGCAACAATCGAGAAGGCTAGATCATTTGATGCAACAAGTTCTACGGAACTCTATTGGATAGGCAAGGTAAGGTACAACTGTCCAAGATCTGTGAGTTGGCCTGGAGCACCGAGCAGGCTAGTGAAGTGCGGATCAGGGCTCAGGCGGCCCGTAAACCAGGCATACCGAAACACATCTGAGCGGCCCTCGCAGGTCGCGACCATGTCGGTCATCTGCGCTTCCTGTTTGGCCAGGGTATCGATTTGTGCTCCGTCATTCTGACTGTGCCAGTTGGCAAACTCAGTCACCCAAAAAGGCTTTCCGTATTTGGCAAGGGCGTTGAGCTGATCGTTCAGGCCGTAATCGTACCAGTGAAATGCCAGATAATCGATTTGTGGATTGCGGTTCTGATTTGCAGCCTGATACGCAGCATAGAAAGCGTCAAGCCATGTAACAGGGTTTTCGTAGCCTGGCATCGTTCCCCAGTTCATTGCGGGGCCTACAATCTTGACTCCCGTGGCTGTGGCGATTGCCTCGTACTGCGGCCATAACTGTGCAGCCTGCTGAGGCGTCATGTTTGCTTGGTCGGTAAGGTTCGGCTCATTGAGGACGAGGATGTATTGGATGCTCGGATTCGCCTTCAAATAGGCCTCAATGCTGGCCGTATTGAAATTTCCATTCCACAGCATCGGATAGAAGTCCATGCCATAGAGGGTGGAGTAATTGGCGGGTACCGCGGTGTTGGGTGCTGGACTCCAGTTGTACCACCAGCTCACTCCCGAAGAGATCGCAGCAAAATCCGCCGGTGCAGCGAGGTCGTAAGCAATGCCGCGCTTGGCGCTCTTCGTTGGCGTCGGCGTAGGTGTTGGCGTAGGTGTTGGTGTTGGAGTTGGCGTAGGTGTAGGTGTTGGTGTTGGCGTAGGTGTTGGCGTAGGTGTTGGTGTAGGTGTTGGTGTAGGTGTTGGTGTAGGTGTTGGTGAGGGTTGCGTCGCTGACGGAGTCAGCTGGCCACAACCCGATGTTCCAAAGCAGATTATCAGGATGAGCCAGCAGAGTAGACCGTTCGCTTTCATTTCTTCCCCAAGTCTTGTGAGACAACTTGACATTCAGGTTAGGCACGGGCTGTGCCGCACAACTTCACCATTTCATTCGGCCAGAATCAAGTGATGAATGGATACATCATATACTTGGTCCGGCACAAAAATCTCAACGCACGCTAACAGCAGGCCGAAGCGCGTTTCCACGAAGTTTGAGGCAGAGAAATCCGGGTCTCAGTCGTGAAGGTCGTGGCCTGGAACTGAGCCGGTCCTGGATAAACCCCGCGCCGACCTGGCTGACGAAACCTGCCTCGTCCGGATCGCTGAGTGTGTTGGCCGCACCTACGGTGATCGATTCGTTCACCTCCGGCAGTTGAAGTTGGCCCTTCACAGCGGTGGGCAGCGATGAGCGAATCTCGATCGATTCGGATTTGGCCGCAAAGCCCGGTTGTTTGATTTCAAGCTCGTAGGTGCCAAACGGAAGACGCTGCACATCCAGATCTCGCAGATCGCTGGTCGCGAGAGCATTTCGATATTGATTAACCCGGCTGGTGATCTGAACCGTGGTATTATCGCCCAGACCGGCGGGATCGGTCACAATGAGGCGCAACTCACCTCGATTGGTTTGGCAAAGCAGCGGTACGGCAGAAAAGAGGAAGAAGGCCGTAAATCTCTTCATGGCGAGCCACCCTCGGGGAATCTGATGGTCAATCTGTAGAAACGCGGAAGGGCTTATTGCGCGTGGCCGCACCGCACATCCACAACAGTTCAATTGGCGGCGCACCGGAAGCCGTGACAAGCGGGACCACAACCGCCGCCATTGTTGCCGCGGCTGGAAACGCGGGCAATCTGTGCGCTGTCGTACCAGGAGCCTCCGCGCCCCACTCGAAACTGCCCGGTTTGAGGGCCCTGTGGGTCGATGACATCTACAGCAGCGTATGGGCCATACCAATCTGCCACCCACTCCCGCACGTTTCCCAGCATGTCGTAAACGCCGAGGGCATTCGGCTGCTTCTGCGCAACAAAGTGGGTTGCGGATGCGGCGTTGGCGTTATACCACGCTATGTCCTTGACTGCGGCATAGCGCGCTCCCGCAGCGCCGCCCCGCGCCGCGTATTCCCATTCGGCCTCCGTTGGGAGCCTCATTTTTGTGCGCTCACAATAGGTCTTGGCGTTGTCCCAAGTCACACCTTCGACTGGCAACTGCGCTCCATGATAAGTGCTCGGGTTGCTGCCCATCACTTTGCTGTACTCCGCCTGTGTAACAGGGGTCTGCCCGATCCAGAACCCTCTGGTAAGAGTCACAGTGTGTGCAGGTTTTTCGTTATCGAAACATTCGGAATCACCGAGCGAACAACCCATCTGAAAAGTGCCCGGAGGAATCCAGACGTACGTCAGGCCGTCAATTCGATTCACCTTCGTTCGCCCATGTGCTGCGACAGGCGTCCGCGTGCCTTGCCAAGCGAAGACCGCCGTCAGGACTGCCAGGATCAGCAGCCGCCTTTGTGTCCATATCCAGTGCGCGCACCGCCGGTGTGTCATGGTCAGCCTCTTCTTTCCATCCTTATTGTGAAAACAACCCGCGGAAAGCGGAGATGGATGAATCCGTGTATCTCTGCTATCCGCGGGTTCTGCTGCTCAGCGCCTAATCCATTTCAATGCCGCTGACGAGATCGTCGTTCGTTACTGGCGTGAACGTAATCACGCTCAGGACGACGACATGAAGTGCCGCCGGCCTGAGCTGGCTGGGTTCGTCTTACCGGATACTAATTCGTCCGGATTTCAAGTCCCGCGACCGAAGGTTGGTTGACTGCGCCGTCGGTGAAGGAAACCACGATTTCGCCACTACTGTTGGCAGTGGTGTTGAATGATTCGACCACAGCAATGTCCTTTCCGCCGGCTGCGGCAAATTGGTCAAAGTTGGTGAGCACGGTTGTGCCATTGATGGCCACATCGTACTCGCGGTCCCCAGCCGCGCTGAAGTAGATCTCGGCGCAGTGGATCAGGACGGTGTAGGTAGCGCCTGCCGTCAGGTTCGGAATCGTGTAGCTAAAGACTCCGTCTCTCTGGGTCTGATAGACCGCCATCGGCGCTGCATTGGCGCCGGCCACGGTCGTATTAATGGTTGCCGTAGTTGGCGTCGCTTTGCCACCGCCGGTGAAGTATTCGTCAGCGACAAAGGGGTAGTCGCCGCCGCCCGAGTTGCTTACCCCCGGACCTTCGAAGTTGATGGCCACGACTTCCGTTTGGGTTCCCACTGGTTGCGTGATGGCGCTGGCCTGGTTCGAGGCCACTGATGAACCATCTGCGTCATTTGCTTCCACGACGTAGTAGTAAGTCGTCGAAGCCGCGAGGCCGGTGTTGGTGTAACTCGTACTGGTCACCGTGCTCGATAACAGGTTACTCGATGACGGCGTAAACCCGCTGGTAGTGCTGCCGTAAACATCGTAAGAACTGATCGAGCAGTTTGCCGGTGGAGTTGGCGCCGTCCAGGTCAAGCCGATGGCGCTGGAGGAAGAGGCCGTCGCCGTAAGACCGGTCGGCGCCGAGGGAACTGCGGCGCAACTGGCGCCGGAGATGGTCCGGACTTCAATGCCCATGACCAGGGGTTGATTTGCAACGCCGCTGGTGAACGCGATCACAATCTGACCGCTGCTGTTGGCTCTGGCCGTGAATATTTCGACCAAAGCCGCGTTTTCTGCGCCGACCGTGCCAATGATGTCAAAGTTGGTGAGCACGGTTGTGCCGTTGATGGCCACATTGAATTCACGGTCCCCCGCCGCGGTGAAATAGGTCTCAGCGAAGTGCAGAAGAACGGTGTACGAACTGCCGGGCGTCAGGCCCGGAATCGTGTATGTGATGGTTCCGTTCCGCCCGTTCTGATACACCCCCATGGGCGCCGCATTGGCGCCGGGCTGGGTCAGATTTATGGTGGCCGTTGTCTTTGAGTTAATGCCTCCGCCAACGAAGTCTTCGTCAGCGACAAAGGAGTAGTCGCCGCCGCTCGCGTTGCTTTGCGCTGGACCGCCACTGGCGATGGCCACGACTTCCGTAACCGCTCCTGCTGGCTCGGTTTCCGTGCTGGCCTGGTTCGAGGCCGCCGAGGAGCCGGACGAGTCGACCGCTACAACGACGTAGTAATAAGTTGTCGAAGCCGTAAGCCCGGAGGCGGAGTAGTTCGTGCCGGTTACGCCGCTCGCAACCTGATTGGTTGAAGACGGCGTGAAGCCGGAAGTAGTGCTCTGGTACACGTTGTAAGTAATCGAGCAGCCGGAGCCGGCTGTGCTCGCTGTCCAGCTCAAATTGATCTGGCTTGATGATGCCGCCGTTGCCGACAAGTTGCTCGGAACCGTGGGCGCTGTCGTGCAGTTTACGACTGTGGGTGACCCATAAGCGATGAGAGTGTTGCCAGAGGGAATGTATACCTTGCCGTTGGCTACGGCGATGTATTGAAACTTTCCCGGTCCTGAACCCGTCGAATCGCTCGCAGTTTGGTTGCTGTTCCAGTAGTCTGCCGCGGAGACATTCGCCGGATTCATTGCGTGGAGTTCGTTCCCTCCATACGCCCATAGGATGGCATTCGCGCCGGTGGGCGTGGACGAGATGGCCAGGGTGCCTCCGGCCGTGAATGTGGATTGCTCGCATGCGGCGCTGCCAGTGCTTCCCCCCGAATAGCAGAACTGCTGGATGGCACTTCCCTGTGGCCAGACATAGGCGTACTGCGCGCTGCCGGAATTCCAAGCGATCGGGGAAATGCCTATGGTGCTGTTCGCGCTGTAAGTATTGATGGCCGCAGCGGAAAGATCGGCATCGTTCACGAGATACATGGCGCCATACTTCGTAGGCCCAATGAAGATCTTGCCGCCCGTGCCCGGCATAATGACCATACCGCCGCCGTTTAGGTCGGCGTCACCGTTACTATTCGCCTGCGCGTTTGGCGGAAGGTAAGAGGACACCACGGTGCCAAGATCGGATGGGCTTAACTGCACGATGCTCATCCCGTAATCTCCGCTGCCTATCGTGCCGTTGCCCGTTGCGACGAAGATGCTCGTCCCGTCATAGATGACTCCGTCGCCGCCCTGCCAGATACCGCCCTGGTTACCGCCGTTAGCGCAGGTGTCGCACCATACGCCGTTCTGGGAGAAGCCCGATCCGGTCGTGTATTTGTAGCCGATCAGCCAACCGTGGTAAGTGCCAGAGTCCGACATGTGGCAGTACGACGAATAAATGGTGCCGTTGACGTCCAATAGCGCAGTGCGTGCATTCTCTTGAGCCGAATCGAAGCTGTCTCCACCGGCTGATGCCGTGATGGTTATCGGGCTCCCGGTTAGTTCGGTTCCGGCAAGCACGTCAATCGCATGCAATTCGTTCGTATTGGTGCTGCTGTCCTTGGTCACCACAAAGAGCGCCCCGTGCGGACCTAAACTGGGGTCCACCACAGGCGCCGCCGTGCTAAAGGACGCGCTGGTTCCCAAACTCAATTGCCAGAGTTTTGCACCTGTGTCGGCGTTGAAAGCCCAGGCGCTCATTGCGCCACCGCCATTCGCGGTGGTAACCAAAAGGACGTTGGTCGGAAAGCCAGACACGTTTACTCCGCCTAGAACTAGCGCCTGTCCCATAACCGGGTTATCCAGCGACATAGTAAAGAGCTTGTGGATGGTGGACGTTGGGGTAAGTTGGGTCTCATTGCTATAGACTGCATCGCGCTCGGTGTCCGCGTTTTGGGTCAGGACGCTGACCTGCGCGCCGGCCGATGCCGCAAGGAAACACACGAACGCGAACGCCATTGCGGCGAACTTACCCAGGGGAAGAATTGCGCCACCTTCGCGCGATCTGAGAGATACAAATCCACTTTTTTGAAGCATGTTCATTCTCCTTGTAGTTGGGCCAAAGAGCCTGCTAGTCAATTGCAATGCCGCGGATGAGCGCAGTGTTCGTTACCGGCTTGAGCGTCATCACGCACTGCTGGCTTGCGTTCTCCGGCACCGTGAACTGCTGGATGTTGGCGATGTTCTCCCCACCTGTCGCCGCGTAGATGTCGAAGTTCGTCAGCACCGGCGCCCCGTTGATCGTCACGTTGAACATAAGCGACCCCTCGGTGGTGAAGTACGTCTCGCAGAAGTGCAGCCGCACTTGACGGTTGACTCCCGTGGGTAAGCCCGGGAAGGTGTGGTGAAGAAGGTGACCCCGTTGGTGGTGTTAGTGGTTACAGCGGTATTGCATAAACCTGATCGTCCACAGTCACCTTGAAGAGCGTCTTGCAAGTGCTCATGTTCCCGTTGGACTGGTTGAGGATGGTCTCGCTCAGGTTGTCACCAGTCCGCATATTGTCGTTGTGCTCGGTGGGGTAACTAACTTGGGCCCGCGCGGAACGGACAGGAAATGCAGGAACAAACTGGCGGCTCCGATGGCTGCCGCCTTTCCATTTCTTGGACGATCCACCTCGTGTTTGTGGAATCAAGCATTCCTTATCAAGCACTTATGAGGAAAACACCTGGCACTTATGAGGGAAGCACGTGAGGGAAGCACGTGGTGCAAAGCGCGCACGTGGCAGAGTATTCCACTTTCGCGTTTGCGAAGTCAAGTTTCGAGTGGTTAATCGAGCATTATGAAAAGACAGTGGAAATCGATGGAGAAATCTCGCATCTGATCCCAAAAACGGCAGTAACACAGCCAATAGAAACAAGTTCTGAGCAGTATTCGTGGTCGCTGGTGGATGATTCGGGGGATACGAGATATTCCAGAAGCCTCTTATCGGCCTGCCGTCGGCGGCTGCTCCGTAACCCATCTCACATGGCTTAAGGCCGCTCGAATAGTGGCGATCAGCAGCATCAGAGGTCCCCGGGCGCGTGCAGCCTGGCGAAAGAAAACGATACTTCAGGTTAAATTAGTCGATACTGAAAAATCGATTAAATATATGTTTAATCAATAACATATATTGCGAATAAGCGCTATGATCATCCTGGAAAGAAGCTCAATCCGCCACATAGCTTGGGAAAAAATATGCGTCCGCAGAGAGACAGGATCAACTGCAGCGCTTCACGATGCTGGATTAGACGAGGACGGACAGAGTTCATGCAATCCCCGGTCCCCAAAAGCGAGGGACCGGGGCCACCCGCGGGCATGATCTTCGCCGACCAATCGGGGCTCAGCCATCTCCCCATAGCGCTGCTGTAGTATCTGGCCCCGAAGTAGTCATTGCCTGATTCGGCATCCCGTTCTTTGCCGGTGTAACGTGATCTGACGCGCTCCAGATGCAACGCTGCTTGCAACCCTAGTGCAGTCGTTGAGTTGCAGACTTCGTGCACCTGATGCAGTGCAGGATTTTTACTCGGAACCCCCTGATGCGGTTTTTCTCTTAGCTGCGGCATTGCAGCTAGTGGCGATTCAGAGTGCATCTGGAGTTGTGCCGATTGCATTGCATCCGATTGTACGGCTTGAGGGGCGGCGTTGTGCATCGGATTGTGCGCGGCATTGCACACAGACTGCACAACGGAAGTGCTGCTGATTGTGCGCGACTGTGCACACATATTGCGCGCCGGAAGAGCGACGGACCGTGCGCGACATTGCACACGCGCTCGACGGCGGGAGTGCGCGGATTGTGCGCGACATTGCGAACAGGTTGCACAACGGAAGTGCTGCGCATCGTGCGCAGCAGTGCGCACAGTTTGTGCACAACATTGTGCG
>Ga0181535_10006637_pt1 | contig 11858 bp, 8 predicted proteins | sample PEATcosm2014_Bin_44_FD_119774 | JGI IMG/M metagenome (GOLD analysis project Ga0181535, IMG submission 119774) | Peatland microbial communities from MTU Mesocosm Facility, Houghton, MI, USA - PEATcosm2014_Bin17_30_metaG | ecosystem: Environmental > Terrestrial > Soil > Wetlands > Peat | place...
GACAACATCTATCACGGCACGCAGGATCACTACGATGGGTCATTTCAGGCTTTGCAGAGTGACTTTTCTCGCTCACTGAAGCACGAAAATTTTCTGGTGACCGAGACTAATGCGCAGACGATCGGATGGACTTCGCAGAGCCAGTATCCGCCCTACGATGGGCAGCTGCGCGAGGATGTGTACACCTATCTGGCGAGCGGCGCGAACATGGTGGAGTACTGGCACTGGGCATCGATCGCGGCGAATCAGGAAACCTACTGGAAAGGTATTCTGTCGCACGACCTGGAGCCGAATCGCGAATATGCCGAAATGAGCCGGACGGCACACGAGCTGGAGAAGATCGGGCCGCATCTTGTCGGACTGAAGATTCACAATGACGTCGCGATTCTATGGAGTCGCGACTCGGCCAATGCGATCAGTTTTATGCCATATGGGGGCGGCGTGCCGGCGAGGAGCTGGACTGGCGAGCCGGATGGATATGTATCGCTAGTGCAGCAGATGCACAAAGCGCTCTACGATCTGAATGTGGGCTCGGACTTTGTCTTTCCCGAGACGCAGGATTTTTCTGCCTACAAATTGCTCATCGTGCCCGCGCTCTATATCGCCGATGACGCACTGTTGCAGCGGATCTCGGATTACGTGAAAAATGGCGGCCATGTGGTGATGACGTTTAAGAGCGGATTTGCCAATGAGAACTCGGCTGTGCGCTGGGTGCGCGCGCCGGGCCCGCTGCGCGAGGCCGCGGGCATCAGCTATCAGGAGTTTTCAAATCTGGAGCATCCGCTCGCTCTTAAAGACGATCCGTTCCAGATGGGCGAATCCAACAAGGTCCAGTTTTGGGCTGAGTTTCTGATGCCCGAACACGCGAAGGCGCTCGCATACTATGACCATCCTTTCTTCGGGAAGTGGCCTGCCATTACGGAAAATCAATTCGGCGCAGGCACGCTGTTGTACGAGGGAACCTATCTCTCCGATGCACTGCAAACCGTGATGCTGAAGCGGACCCTCGATGAGGGCGGGCTCACGAGTGGCGATCAGCAGCTTCCGCCGCACGTTCATGCACAGCATGGAGTCAGTCGAATGGGCAAGCGCGTACATTACTACTTCAATTACTCAGCCGCACCGGTGCAGTTCAGCTATTCATATGGGGACGGCACGGATCTGTTGGATGGAAAGTCAGCGCCACATGGACAGGAAATAGAGATTGGAGCATGGGACCTGGCCATTGTGGAAGAGCGCTAGATTCTCCTCCGCCCTGATAGGATGATCTGTCCTGAAAAAACGTTTGAGTGAGGTTTTCAATGAAGCAGACTCTTTGCAGCGCTCGCAGTGGGATTGCGGCGCTCCTGCTCCTTTTGTTCGTGTTGATGAGTGGCCACAGTAACGCACAGCGCCCGCAGCGGCCGGCGCCACCGACGGGTCCGTGGATGAACGCGAGTCTTTCGCCCGATGAGCGCGCAGACCTTGTGCTGAAAGAGATGACGCTCGACGAGAAAGTCGCGCTGCTCCACGGAGTCGGGATGCCCACCGACGAACCGGTGACAACGGAAAATGCGCCATCGAATCGCGGCGTGGGCTACGCAGTCGGTGTTCCGCGGCTGGGCATTCCCGGCATCGACATGAGCGACGCGGCGTATGGCGTGCGTTCCAGCGGCGTGAACGGGCGCTATTCCACCGCATTACCCGCAAACGTGGCAGCAGCGGCGAGTTGGGATCTCGAGGCGGCGTTTGAGTTTGGGGCGCTGATCGGGCGCGAACTGCGCGCGCAGGGTTTCAACATGTCGTTGGGCGGCGGCGTGAATCTGACGCGTGATCCTCGCAACGGACGCACTTTTGAGTATTTGGGCGAAGACCCTGTGCTGGCGGGGACGCTGGTGGCCAAGCTCATCGAAGGAACGCAATCGGCGCACGTGATCGGAGACATTAAGCACTATGCGCTGAATGACCAGGAAAGCGGACGTAATTCGGTCAACATCAATATCAGCAAACGTGCGGCGCGAGAAAGTGACCTGCTGGCGTTTGAAATCGGTGTCTCGAAGGGTCATCCGGCTGCTGTGATGTGCTCCTACAATCGCGTCAATGGTGACTTTGCCTGTGAGAACCAATGGCTGCTGAATGATGTTCTGAAGAAAGACTGGAAGTTTCCGGGCTTCGTTCTGTCGGATTGGGGCGGCACGCATAGCGCGGAAAAAGCGTCCGCCGCGGGACTTGACAATGAGGAACCTGGCGACTTCTTCTTCAGCGCCAAATACAAAGCGGCCGTGGAGGCCGGCACAATTTCGACCGCTGAGTTGGATGAGCATGTTCACCGAATTTTGCGTTCGATGTTTGCCGCGGGTGTCATCGACGATCCGCGCCAGCGCAGCGTCATTGATCCCTTTGCGGGATACGAGACCTCGCGGAAAATCGAAGAGAGCGGCATTGTTCTGCTAAAGAACGAGCGTGCCGCTTTGCCCCTGAATGGCGCGAGGCTGCACACCATTGCGGTCATCGGTTCGCATGCGGATGTCGGCATGATCTCTGGCGGCGGCTCGGCGCAGGTTGACCCCATCGGCGGAAATGCGATTGATCCTCCCGGCAAGGGTGCGACACACTGGCAGGAAGAGATATGGTTTCCGACTTCACCGTTGAAGGCGATTCAGGCGCGCGCACCGAAAGCAACGGTCAAATACGATCCCGGCACTGATCCCGCGGCGGCTGCAGCGGCCGCAAAGGGCGCGGATATGGCCATCGTCTTTGCCTACATGTGGGCGAGCGAAGGAATGGATCTGAAAAGCCTCACGTTGCCGCACGACCAGGATGCTGTGATCGCGGCTGTGGCAGCGGCTAATCCGCACACGATTGTAGTGCTTGAAACCGGGAACCCGGTGACGATGCCGTGGGTCAACGCACCTGCCGCGATTCTCGAAGCGTGGTTTGCCGGCAGCGATGGCGCGGAGGCCGTCGGCAATGTTCTCTTCGGGACCGTGAATCCGAGTGGCAAACTGCCCAATACATTCCCGAAGAGCGAAGCGGACCTGCCACATCCCACGCTAACCACGCCGCCCCCAGAATCGGATCATTTTTCCGGACCGGCTTCACCCGAGCAGTGGGCCAAGGGATTGCCGCCATTCCAGGTCACGTACGACGAGGGCGCGAAAGTGGGCTACAAGTGGTATGAAGCCGAAAAGAAGTCTGTGCTGTTTCCCTTCGGCTTCGGGCTTTCCTACACGACGTATCGCTACTCGGGTCTTCAGATCACGACAAGCGACACGGTGAAGGCTACGTTCACAGTGACGAACACGGGCGCGCGCGAAGGATCGGAGATCGCCGAAGTTTACGCAATGCTCCCGGACGCAGCAGGAGAGCCGTTCAAGCGTCTGGTCGGATTTACGAAGGTGAAGCTCGACGCGAAAGAAAAGCACGAGGTGACTGTCGACATCGATCCAAAGTACCTGTCGATTTTCGATGAAGCGAAGGATGGATGGACGCTTGTTCCCGGCGATTACACGATCCTGGTTGGCGGATCGTCGCAGGATTTGCCGCTGAAGGCGACGGTGAGCTTGAAGTAGACCTATCCGAAATTGACCGGCGAAAACTGCTCAGCCTCGCGGGTCAATTTCAGCGGACTTACTCAGCCTCCGGGGGCACCTGCTCCAACAGCCTCATCCACGTCTTCTGGTTTCTGCGGAAGCTACGCTTCAGGTCCTCAAGAATGCGCTCGAAATCCGAGTTGGTCCGCAGATTGTTCCACGCCGGATTCTTCTGGAACCAGGGATAATTTTCGTTGCCGAGATAGATGGCGCGGCGCAGCCAATGCAGCGCCTCGCTGGAGTCGCCCTCAACGGCAAAGTAGGTCGCCAGCCGGTAGGCCATCTCGCTGTCGGCTTCGGCGGCAGCCAGCGTGTCGTCCTTCAGCAGCGCCGCAGCGCGAGCACGATTGCCTGCTTGCACGTAACACAGCGCCAGTGTCGGTACGGCGATCCGCATGAGTTCGTCGTCGCGGATCACTCCCTCAAGGATTTCAATCGCTTCGGTCAGGTGGCCTGTGCGCATTTGCTGGTATCCCGCCGAAGTGCGCAAAAGCGGATGACGCGGCTCGAGCGCCAAGCCCTTTTCCAATTCATCCCCGGCGAGTTCAATTTGGTTCTGATAGTGATATACACGCGCACGATGGTTGTAAAGAATTGCCGCATTCGCCGGATTCAGTTTGAAAGCCCGGCTGAACTGCTGCAGTGCTTCGTCGTACATGCCGTCGCCGCGTAGCGCGAGGCCCGCCACCATGTGAACATTCCAGTCGTTCGGGCCCGAGGTGAGCAGGTTGGCAATGCCGTGCCGTGCCGATTCTTTTTCGCCGCGCGAGAGCAGCATATAAATACGGTAGAGATTGGCCTCGGTCGCCGCTGGATCGAGGCGCAACGCCTCGTCGAGTGCGCGCCGAGCGTGCATCACGTGAATCTGCCCGCCAAAACCGTGGCGCACGTATTGCAATTCAGCAATGCCAAGGCCGCTCCATGCGGCCGCAAACCTCGGATCCTTTTCGGTGACGCTCGTGAACAATGTGCAGGCACGGTCAAGATCCGAGCGTGCTCCAGTGCGTACCATGAATGAGCTCAACAGCGCGCGGGCTTGCAGGTACTCTTCGCTCACCGGGCCAGTCAGCGACGCGTCGCGAGCCACCGCCCGTGGCGCTTCGGTATTCGCGGTTTGAATTCTGTCAGCACCGCTCAGCCCGTGCAACGCAGCAAACACTTCGTTCGAAATCTCGGTCTGGACTGCGATCAGATCGAGCGAAGCCACCTGGATTGCCCCGCCCGCTCGCACGCTCTGCGAAGCTACATCGAGCAGTTGCCAGTTCAAATCAAACCCGAGTTCCGAGCGCACAAAACTGCCCGCAAGAACGAACGAGACCAGCAAGCGCTGGCCGACAGAAAGTGGATCCATCTGTGCAATGGGCAGCGACATCAGGGTGCTCGACGGGCGCACGATGAGCGTGGGAATGCGCGCCAATCGGGCAGCAATCGCGTCGGCCAGCGCGTATCCATAGAGGGGAGCTACATCGGTTGCTCCGAGATTCGTAAACGGCAACACGACGAGAGAATTCTGCGCGGCGCGCTCGCTCGCTGATTCACGGAATCTCTCTGCCAGCATCGAGAGGATGCCCGTGTTGCGCTTCTCGGCTTCCACGCCGGTCGTGGGCAAAATGGCCGCAGCGTCGCCGGGGATAATTCCCGTCTCGATCTGCAGCGCTTTCATGATCGTCTTCAGTGCCTCGCGCACTTCGGCAGCGGTGTTATAGCGCGCGCCGGGATTCTTTTCGAGGCAGGTTGCGATAACGCTCTTCAACTCGGTTGGAATGGTGGGATCGATTTCGCTGAGGTCGGTCGGGTTGGAGAATTGAATGGCGCGGATGGCCTGAAAATCTTCGGCATCAGGCCGAGCAAACGGATGGCGACCGCTGGCGAGCTCGTACAAGATCACGCCCAACGCCCACACATCCGACTGCACACTCGATTGACCGGTGACAAATTGCTCTGGCGACATATAACGGATGGTGCCGCCGCGCGCGGTGTAGGTTGCGGCCATCGAAGCATCTTTTGCCAACGCGGGCTTGCTCGGGTCGAAGCCGGATTCCTCCGGCTCGAGCCGTCGCGCCAGGCCGAAGTCAAGTATCTTGACCAGACCGCCTTCGGTCAGCATTACGTTTTGCGGTTTCAGGTCGCGATGAAAGATGCCGAGCGCATGGGCAGCCTGCAAACCGTCAGCAATCTGGATGCCGACCGACAGCAGCAATTGCGGAGTAGCCATGCCATGTTCTATCAACTGATCGAGCGACTTGCCCGGCACATACTGCATGGCAATGTAGCCCTCATCGCCGGCCTCGCCCACTTCGTAAATAGCGCAGACGTTGGGGTGCTCGATCGCGGACGCGAGCCGCGCCTCGCGCAGCACCGTGGAGCGCATTTGCTGTGCTGAGAGCATGCCGGCTCGAAGAATCTTGAGCACGACGGGACGCTGCAGCAGCGTATCGTTGGCAAGATACACAACGCCGCTGCCTCCAGCGCCAAGCTTGCGGACGATTTCGTAATGCTCAATGGTCTTTGGCTTCATCGCTCTCTTACAGTGTAACGACGAGGCCGTAAAGATGAGCGTTATACCGCACTATGAGAACTATGGCGTACGATCAGTGTCCGCGGCGGACTTCGCCATCTTCAAGCACAGGCGGTTCCTTGGCAAGGCGCTGTTGTCCGCGGCGGCCCAGCAAAAACATGGAGAGGCCGAAAGCGAGCAGCACCAATCCCCACCAAAGATTCGCATTGATGCCGAGGCTCTTTGCATAGAGTGCGACATTGTCCTTGGTTGCGAAGCCGAAGACGGTAAGGATGAGGCCCGTAAATGTGAACATCAGGCCCATGGGGATGCGTAGATCGAGACTCATCGTATCTTGTCCTTTTTGCCGTTCCTTGTCGCTTTGCTGTCCATCTGCATTGCCGCTCCTGATGCTCAGGCGAAAAAGATGTTTAACCCAACGGCGCAAAGCAAAATGGCGACGGCCAAAGCTTCGGGACTCTTCCACCACCGATCGTGCGCACGTGGCGGTTTGGGCGTTAGCGAGTGAACCAGTCCAACTAGCTCTGACTCGGGGTGCGGCTTAGTAAACAAACTCACAATGACAGTCACTATGAAATTGGTGCTGAAGGCGAAGATGGCTCCCCAGAAGTTCTGCGCCATGTCACTGGGATAGTGATGCACTACCGTGATCCATCCACCGTGCACTCCTGTGTGCGCCTCGATGGGCAATGTCAGCCCGTGATGCAACATCGCCGCCGCTGTACCCGAGATCAAGCCAGCAAACGCACCGTGGCCCGTTGCCCTCTTCCAGAACATGCCCAGCAGGAAGGTCGCAAATAAAGGCGCATTCACAAACGAGAAGACCAGTTGGAGCGTATCCATGATGTTGTTGAAATTGATTGCGGCATAGGCGGTCGCGATCGACAGAAGAATGCCGCCCACAGTCGCCCATCGACCTACCGCCATGTAATGTTGATCGCTGCCGCCCTTGTGAATGTAGGACTGGTAGAGATCGTAGGTGAACACGGTGTTGAACGCGGTCACGTTGCCGGCCATGCCGCTCATGAAACTGGCCAGCAGGGCGGTCAGGCCAAGTCCAAGAATGCCCGTCGGAAAATAATGCAGCAGCATGTTCGGCGTGGCCATGTCGTAGTCGAGCAGCGGCTGGCCGCTGGCATCGAGCATCGCCTGCCCCGTGACCGGATTAATTTTGGCCGGGACCAATCCCCTGCCCTCTTCCACCTGTTTTGAAACCACATTGGTCTCGCGGTAAATGACGCCATTCTCGGTGTGAACCGTTGTTGTGGTATGCGGGGTGGGTAGCCCGATTGCCAGCAGTCCAGGGAGAATCACGAGAAACGGGAAAAACATTTTTGGGATCGCGGCGATCAAGGGAACGCGCCGCGCCGACTCCATATTCTTCGAAGCCATCGCAGTTTGAATCACAAGAAAGTCCGTGCACCAGTATCCCGACCCGAGTACGAATCCGAGTCCCATGCCGATCCCGATGATCTCGATTCCCATCGGGTTGGTATTCGAATGCATGACGCCTTTCCACTCGTGCATGTAGGCCACGGGCACCGACGCCTTCAGTCCTGCCCACCCGCCGATATTCTTCAGGCCCAGCAGGACCAAAGGTAGAAATCCCGCGATGATAAGAAAGAATTGCAGCACTTCGTTGTAGATTGCGCTGGTGAGCCCACCGAGAAAAATGTACAGGAGAACAATCACCGCCGATAGCACGATCGAGAAAGTGAAGATGCCTCCCGGCGCCCAGCCGAGCGCGCTGAATAGTCCATCAAACACATGCAGCGCCTGAATGAGCCGAGCCATGGCATACATTGAGATCCCGGAACTGAAGACGGTCATGACCGCAAACGAGCAGGCATTCAGCGCGCGGGTTTTCTCATCGAAACGCAGGCGCAGGAATTCAGGCACCGAGCGCGCCTTCGAGCCGTAGTAGAAAGGCATCATGAAAATGCCTACGAAGATCATGGCGGGAATGGCGCCGATGCCGTAAAAGTGCGCGGTCTCGAGACCATACTTGGCACCCGACGCGCCCATGCCGATCACTTCTTGCGCGCCAAGATTCGCGCTGATGAAAGCCAGTCCGCAGATCCACGCAGGCAGCGCCCGGCCGGCCTGAAAGAAATCCTTGCTCGTCTTCATGTAGCGCTTGAGGGCAAAACCGATGCCCAGCACAAAGACGAAATACAACAGCATGATCAGCCAATCGACCGACGTGAGTTTCAAAACTGCTCCTTGCGCTACAGCGGCTCCGGATAATGCAGCTCAACGCCGCTACCAGTTAGACGGGAGCCAGGCTGGGATTCCGGAATCCAATGTTCCAATGTACGGAGGTGGGTGGAGGGGAGTCCAGTAATTTTTGTAAATGTTTTCACGGCTGCGCCGGACGCACTTTTGGATGAGTGAGCGGTTACACTAAAAGTGCATGATTCCTACCCTCGCATGGACCCCGGAAGGCGTCCGTTTTATCGATCAAACCAAGCTTCCCCTTGAAGAGAGCTACGTTCTCGCGACCACGTATGAGCAGGTGGCAGACGTGATTGTCACCATGATTGTGCGAGGTGCTCCGGCCATCGGGGTTTCCGCCGCCTACGGCATTGCGCTGGGTGCTCAGCAAACCCGCGCTCGGACTGCCGAGGAGTTCGCGCCGGAGTTCGACGCGATTTGCGATCGGCTGGCCGGAACACGGCCTACGGCAGTGAATCTTTTCTGGGCCATTGACCGGATGAAGCGGCTCTTCTCCCAGCTGCGTTCGACTGGGGTCCCGATCTCCACGGTTAAGGAGAGAATCCTTGCCGAAGCGCACGCCATGTACGAGGAAGACATCGCGGCGTGCAAGACTATGGGCGCCTTTGGCGGTGCGCTGCTGCCCGACGAAGGCGGCGTGTTGACCCACTGCAACGCGGGCGCGCTGGCTACCTGTGGCTATGGCACGGCGCTGGGCGTCATCCGCTCGGCTGTCGGGCAGGGCAAGCGCATACACGTTTACGCAGATGAGACACGTCCATTTCTACAAGGCGCGCGGCTCACGGCTTGGGAACTGATGGCCGATGGAATTCCGACAACCGTGATCTGCGACAACATGGCTGCGAGCCTGATGCGCGCGGGCCGTATCCAGGCCGTAGTGGTGGGTGCGGACCGCATCGCCGCCAATGGCGATTTCGCGAATAAAATCGGCACCTACAATGTGGCGATTCTCGCGAAAGAGCATGGCATCCCGTTTTACTGCGCTGCGCCCTGGTCCACGATCGACACGGCCACGCCCACCGGCGACGCGATCCCCATTGAGGAACGCAGTCCGGTGGAGGTGACGCATCACGGCGGCAAACAGCTCACTCCGCATGGCGTAGGCATCTGCAATCCGGCCTTCGACGTGACGCCGGCAAAATATGTCACCGCCATCATTACCGAGCGCGGTGTGCTGCGCGCGCCCTACGCCGAGTCGCTTAAAGAAATGGAACTCGTCGCAGAGTAAGCCGAGGCACAACCGTCTAGAGTAAGGAATTGTGCGGCCTCGCCTCGCCTTCGTCCACATTCGGCAGAAATCGCTCGTGCGCGGCATCGTGCTCTCTCTGGGTGCTTTCATCGCCAGCTTGTTGTTGGCGGGATTTCCGCATTTTGAGAAACTTCGTGGCTCGCACTGGCAGGTCCTCGCTCTGTTTGTAGCCGCGTGGGGCATGGGAGAGATTGCACGCTGCCTTCAGCGCAAGTGGAGCCTCTACCACGGCGGCGTTCTGCTGCTGCTCTACGCGGATCTCATGATCCTGGCGATGATCGTATTTTTGGTGGCCTATCCGTGAGCGGGGATGCGAGGCCACCTATCTTCTCTGATGCCTGCTCCGGCTCGCGACCTGTAGCATGGCTGTACGCAGGACGCGCCGATGGAGGAATGACCCATTCTTCTGATCGCGCGGTGAGCCACAAATCAATTGCTGGAGGAAGAGATGTTCAAGGGCTTTCGTGACTTTATTCTTCGCGGAAACGTGGTGGACCTTGCGGTGGCCGTTATTCTCGGCGCTGCCTTCAATGCCATCGTCACATCGCTGGTCGCCGATGTCCTGAATCCGTTGATCGCGGCCACCATCGGCAAGCCCGACTTCAGCACTGTGGTTCTTCACGTGGGCGGCGGAGCGATCAAGGTCGGCAACTTCTTCAACGCGGCGATCTCTTTTCTCATCGTGGCTGGTGTGGTCTATTTCGCGATTGTGTTGCCGATGAATTCACTGCTCGCCCGCTTGAGAAAACCCGATGCGCCTCCGCCCGCGCCGGAGACGAAGATTTGTCCCGAATGCCTGACTGCGATTCCAATAGCGGCCAAGCGCTGCGCGAGCTGCACACAGCTTGTGGCGTAGAACCAGCCGGGTATCGGCGCGTTCCCGCTAGTCCAACTCACGCAGCGGGCGCGAAAAGGCAAAGATGCCGAGGAAGATGATCGCGGCCAAGCCTGCCATTATTGCCAAAGCATGGCCGGTTGGAATGTGCCGCGAGAGTTCGCCCGCCAGCAATGCGCCTAGCGGAGGCAGGCCCAGGAAGCTCGTGGCATAAATACTCATCACCCTACCGCGCATTTCGTCCGACGACAGATGCTGAATCGACACATTGAAGCAGGAGATCATCGTGATTCCGCAGTAGCCCTCGACAAATGCGAGACACTCCGAAAGTGCAAAGCTGCGCGATTCGCTGAACCCGATGATAGCCAGGAAGAAGATGATTCCGGCAAACGTCAACACATGCCCCCGGTGCCGAATCATCCCCGCAATTGCCACCGTCATCGCGCCGAGCACAGCGCCGAATCCAGAGGCGGCCAGCAGCCACCCAAGGCCGCTTTCGCCCGCGTTCAACTGCACCTTGGCAAAGTACGGAATGAACGTAAGAAATGGAAAGCCAAACAAGCTCGTGGCCACGGTCATCCATACCAACACCAGCATCTGCTTGTTCTCGTGCAGATAGGCAAATCCGCCGCGCAGACTTGCCCACATGCTCTCGTGTCGCGCGGGCTTTTCGTCTGGATATTCGATACGCGTCAAAGCCCAGAGCACGGCGAGATAACTCACGCCGTTCAGAAAAAAATTGCCCGCTACACCAAAGGCAGCCATGGCATAGCCACCGAGCGTAGGCCCAAGGATGCGCGACATGTTGAACTGCGCCGAGTTCAACGCGATTGCATTCGTCAGGTCCTCGCGCTTCACCAGCCGCGGTACCATTGCCTGATAACTGGGCGCATTCATCGACATGGCCACGCCATTCATAAAAGCGATTGCCGCGACTTCCCATACGGTAATCACCTTGAACCACGCCAGTGCCGCCAGCATAAAAGCCAGCAGCATCATGACTGTCTGCGTCACCAGCAGCAGACGCCGCTTGTCGACGCGGTCGGCGATCACTCCGCCGAAGAGCGTGAAGATCAGAAATGGAATCGACCCCGCAAATCCGACTACTCCAAGCCAAAAAGCCGAGTTGGTCAGCAGAAGAACAAGCCAGCCCTGCGCCACGTTCTGCATCCAGGTGCCGATGTTGGAGAGAAAGTTGCCGCTCCAGAAAAGCCGAAAATTGGGATTGCGCAGGGCGCGCGCCATCTGCGGGAAGCGCGTTACCTTCTCGCCCGACGGCTCCATCGCGCCGAGTGCAGATTCTTGCTGCACTGTACGCATCCATTCATCGTTCGGCCTCCGCTCTTCGCCCAGAAAACGACCCCCGCTTTCCTAGTGTAAGCTGAGGTGAATTGCGACGGAGCCTTTCGCGTTCGTCCTTTGAGAATCCCCACAGCATCGCAATCACTC
>Ga0181535_10006638_pt1 | contig 11858 bp, 12 predicted proteins | sample PEATcosm2014_Bin_44_FD_119774 | JGI IMG/M metagenome (GOLD analysis project Ga0181535, IMG submission 119774) | Peatland microbial communities from MTU Mesocosm Facility, Houghton, MI, USA - PEATcosm2014_Bin17_30_metaG | ecosystem: Environmental > Terrestrial > Soil > Wetlands > Peat | place...
CGACGCGCGCGCCGTCGATCACCGGCCCGCCCGGTCATCCTGCTCCTCGCAGCGGTGATCGTGCTGGTGCTCCTCGTGGGCGGGCTCACCCAGGTGTCGCGGCAATCGCAGAGCTACGACGCCAACTCGAACCGGTCGCTTGCCGCACAAGGGTCGGTGGTCGCCGAGCAGTCCAACACGACGGCGTCGCAGGTGCGCACCCTGATGAACAACCTGCAGACGCAGGACCGGCAGGCGTTGCAGGCCTCCCTCGACGCTGCGGTGCAGGAGACGGCCCGCCAGTCGGCACGGGCCGACCTCGCCGCAGGGTCGGCGCCGTCGGGCTCGGTCGCGGGTGAGTTCGCCGCCGTCTTCGCCGAGCGGGCGCAGTCCATGAGCGAGCTCCGGGACGCGCTCGACGGGTTCCTCGGTATGCAGCCGATCCCCCCCGCTGGAATCCCGGCCACCGACTCGGCCACCTCCCAGAGCGCCGTCAGCAGCCAGACCGCCCTCCTGTCGGTGACACAGGCGACGAACCGCATTGCTGCCGCCGGTGCGTTGCTGTCCCGCTCGGACAGCGAGTACCGCTCGGTGCGGCGCTCCCTCGCGGCGGCGGCGGGCAACGCCAGGCTGCCCAGGTCGGTCTGGATCAGCGATCCACAGCTGTGGCAGGTGGGAACGCTCGCGGCGCAGGTCGACCTGATTGCCACCTCGTCCACGCTCGAGGCGACGCATTATGTCCTGTTGCGCACCGTTCGCCTGAGTCCTCCCGCCCTGCCCCCGCCGCCTGGCACGCCGTCCACCTTGTCGGTCCTGAGCCCCACGTCGCTGCTCGGCGTGACGGTGGTGCTCGGGAACGACGGCTCGTCCGGGGAGCCGCACGCATCGGTTCGCTTGACACTGGCGAACCAGTCCTCGGGGGCGACCGCAACCCAAGTCGAATCCACTGCGCTGGCCCTCGGGGGCTCGGTGGCACTCCCGACAGCCACCTTCCACGTGAAGCCCGGGTTCACCTACGAGCTCACGGTCGCGGTGATCCCGCCGGCGGGCCAGGCCCTGACAGCTGGCACGGTGACGCAGCAGGCACTGCAGGTCGCGCCCGGCACCTGAGTCGCAGGCGGACCCGCCGGGACGCGTGTCGACCGCACGCACGCCGTGGCCATAGGATCGGAGGGCACCGAAATCAGGAATTGGAGGGCTCTTCACGTGGCCGAGAGCATCACGATCACGGACAATCGCAACGGCGAGTCCATGGAGATTCCGCTCGTCAACGGCGGGGTCTCGGCCGAGGAGTGGGCAAAGCTCCTCCCAGGGGTGTGGTTCTTCGACCCCGGCTTCATGTCCACGGCGGCCTGCGAGAGCGCCATCACGTATCTCGACGGCGACGCCGGGATCCTGCGCTACCGCGGGTACCCCATTGAGCAGTTAGCGGAGAGTTCGACGTACCTCGAGGTGGCGTATCTCCTCTTGAACGGTGAGCTCCCCGACGAGGAACAGTTCGCCGCCTGGCGTCACGACGTGACGTACCACACGTTCATCCACGAGAACGTCCGCAAGCGCTTCCTGGAGGGATTCCACTACGACGCCCACCCCATGGGCATGCTGGTCTCCGCCGTCGCAGCGCTGTCGACCTTCTACCTCGACGCCAAGGACATCTTCGATCCGGAGTCGCGGAACAAGCAGATCATCCGTCTCATCGCCAAGATGCCGACGCTGGCCGCCGCCGCACATCGCTTCAGCGTCGGGATGCCCTTCGTGTATCCCGACAACTCGCTCGACTTCGCCCCCAATTTCCTCTCCATGCTCTGGAAGGTCGCCGAGCCGAGGTTCGAGGCCGACCCCGTCCTGGCCCGTGCGCTCGACGTCCTTTTCATCCTGCACGCCGACCATGAGCAGAACTGCTCGACCACGGCCATGCGCGTGGTCGGCTCGTCGCACTCGGACCCCTACTCGGCCACCGCCGCTGCCGCGGCAGCGCTGTACGGTCCACGTCACGGCGGCGCCAACGAGGCCGTGATCCGCATGTTGACCGACATCGGCAGCATTGAGAACGTGCCGGATTTCATCGCGACGGTCAAGGCGGGAACCAGCGGGCAGCGCCTCCAGGGCTTCGGGCACCGCGTCTACAAGAGCTACGACCCCCGGGCCAAGATCATCAAGCGCACCGCCGACCAGGTCTTCGAGGTGACGGGTAAGAACCCGCTGCTCGACATCGCGCTGAAACTCGAGGAGATCGCGCTCAGCGACGAGTACTTCATCTCACGGCGTCTCTACCCGAATGTCGACTTCTACTCGGGTCTCATCTACCAGGCCATGGGGTTCCCGCTCGAGATGTTCCCCGTACTCTTCGCCATCCCGCGCACCTCGGGATGGCTCGCCCATTGGCAGGAGATGCTCGACCAGGACTCCAAGATCGCCCGCCCGCGCCAGCTCTACATCGGCCCGGAGAGCCGGGACTACGTGCCCTTGGAGTCGCGCTAAGGCCCGCTCACCGCGCCCACGGTCTTCTGTCGCAGGATTCGGGTCAGCCCCTCCTGGACCATGGAGACGCAGAGGTGGCCGGATTGGTCGAAGAGAAAGCCCCGGGCGAGGCCGCGCCCTGCGATGGCGACGGGTGAATCGGTGTCGTAGAGCAGCCATTCGTCGGCCCGGAAGGGCCGGTGGAACCACATGCAGTGGTCAAGGCTGGCGCTCATGAAACCCTCGTCGCCCCAGCGCACCTCGTGCGGGGCAAGGATGGTGTCGATCAGGGACATGTCCGAGGCGTAGGTCGCCACGCAGGCGTGCAGAAGCGGATCGTCGGGCAACTCGCCGTCGGCGCGGATCCACAGTCGATGGCTGGGCTCGCCGGCCCCCCGCGAGTGCCAAGGCAGCTCGCCGATGTGGCGCTGGTCGATGGGATGGGGGCGGTCGAACCACTCGGCCAGCTCGTCCTTCCACGGCTCGAGGCGCTCGGCGAGCGGTGCCAGGGCTTCGGGCGCGGGCACCTCGGGCATGGGGAACTGGTGCTGAGGTCCCTCGTCGAGGTCGTGGAAGGAGGCCTCGAGGTTGAAGATGGCCCGGCCGTGCTGGACGGCGACGACACGCCGGGTCGTGAACGACCTTCCGTCGCGGATCCTGTCCACCTCGTAGAGGATGGGCACCATCGGATCGCCGGGCCGCAGGAAGTACGAGTGCAGCGAGTGGACGCGACCGTGCTCGACCGTTCGCCCGGCTGCCATCAGGGCTTGCCCGGCCACCTGCCCGCCGAACACACGCTGGCGCTCCTCGTTGGGCTGGATGCCCCGGAAGATGTTGACCTCAATGGGCTCGAGGTCAAGCAGGTCGACGAGGAATTCCAGGGACGTGCTCATCCGTCCATGTTCGCAGGCGTCGGGGCGTGCCCCGGCACGAGCACGCCGCCGCGGCCCCCGCTACCCTGCGGCGACATGGCACAGGTGTCCCCGGCCCGCGAGGGCGAGATCGTCTTCCCCAGCGGGTTCACCTGGGGCGTCGCCACGGCGGCGCACCAGATCGAGGGAGGCAACGTCAACAACGACTGGTGGGCGTGGGAGCACGACCCCGCATCGGGGACGCTCGAGCCGAGCGGAGATGCCTGTGACTCGTTCCACCGCTGGCGCGAGGACGTGCAGCTCGTGGCGGACATGGGACTCGGCGCCTACCGCTTCTCGCTGGAGTGGAGCCGCATCGAGCCCGCGGAGGGCGAGTTCTCGACGGCCACGCTGGAGCACTACCGGCGCATGTGCGCCGCCTGCCACGGGCACGGGATCATCCCCGTCGTCACCTTTCACCACTTCACGACGCCGCGGTGGCTGGCCGAGCGCGGTGGCTGGGAGGCGCCCGACGCCCCCGAGTGCTTCGCCCGGTTCGTGGCCCGGGCCTCCGCGTACCTCGGAGATCTCATCGGATGGGCCTGCACCATCAACGAGCCGAACGTCGTGGCCGTCATGGGGTATTTCCAGGGCGAGTATCCCCCGGGAGTCAAGGAGGACTTCGGGCGCTACGCCGCCGTCAACGAGGCGATGGTCCGCGCCCATCGGTTGGCCGTCGACGCCCTCCGCTCCGGCCCCGGTGACTTCCCGGTCGGGCTCACGCTCTCCATGGCCGAGATCACAGCCGACGACGGCGGTGAGGCGTTGCGCGACGCGGCCGAGGAGATGCTCGAGAACATCTTCCTGCGGGCGACCGGCGGCGACGACTTCGTGGGGGTGCAGTGCTACACCCGGATGCACTTCGGCCCCGAGGGGCTGGCGCCCAACGATCCCGATGTGCCGGTGACCCAGATGGGCGATGAGCTTTGGCCGCAAGCGGTGGAGCACACGGTGCGGCGCGCGGCGGCGGTCAGCGGGCGCCCGGTGGTGGTGACCGAGAACGGGATCGCGACGGCCGACGACGCAGAGCGCATCGCGTTCCTCTCCGACGCGCTCCGGAGCGCCCATCGCTGCCTTGCCGAGGGGATCGACCTGCGGGGCTACTTCGTGTGGAGCCTGCTGGACAACTTCGAATGGCATCTCGGGTACGGCCCCAAGTTCGGGTTGGTCGCAGTGGCCCCTGACACCTTTGAGCGACGACCCAAACCCAGTGCCCACTGGTTCGGGACGGTCGCTCGCTCCAACCGCCTCGTCACAGCCGGTACCTAGCTGATTGACAGGGGGCCAAATGGCCGCCGGGCTAGGGTGGCCCCGTGCCTGTACCGCCCTCGGAGGGCGCAGCCCGCGACAGCGGGGGCCCCATGCTCGACCACGACGGGCATCGCCCCATCGCTCACATCTGGTCTTCCGATGAGCCGCTGGTGGCCCGGCTGCGCCAGATCATGGCTCACCCCTCGAGCGTCAAGCTGATCAAGTACGCCGGGGTGTCCGTGATCTCGACCATCGTGTCGCAGGTCACGCTGCTTCTCGTCTTTGGCGTGTTCCGCCTGATGTCCGAGGTCCCGGCGAACATCCTGGCCAACGTCCTGGCGACCATCCCCTCGTACACGCTCAACCGCCGTTGGGTCTGGGGGAAGGGGGGCAAGTCGCACTTCTGGCGGGAGGTCGTGCCGTTCTGGGTGCTCTCCTTCATCGGGCTGGCCTTCTCGAGCCTCGCCGTATGGCTCGCCGGCGACTTCGCCCGCAATCACGGATTGAGCCACGCCGCCACTTCACTCCTGGTGAACGCGGCGAATCTCTTCTCGTTCGCCATACTGTGGATCGTCAAGTTCGTGATCTACAACAAGCTGTTCCACGTCGACCCGGTCGAGTACGACGAGCACCACGGAGACCGATAGGCCGCGTCGTCCGACGCTCCGACCTGTGCCGCAGCGTCACGCAGCGCCCGAGGTCGCAGTCAGTCCCTGAAGTTGTCGAACTGCAGGGGGATCCCGAAGTCCTCGGCCTTGCATTTCGCGATCACCTCTTGGAGGTCGTCGCGCTTCTTGCCCGTGACGCGGAGCTGATCGCCCTGGGTCTGTGAGGACACGCCCTTGAGGCCCAGGTCCTTGATGAACTTGTTCAACCGCTTGGCGTGGTCCGAGGAGATGCCCGCCTTGATGGCCACCCTCTGGCGGGCGGTGCCCTTCTGGGCCTCCTCGATCTTCCCGTCCTCGAACGCCTTCAGCGAGACCTGGCGCCTGACCAGCTTCTCGTCCAGTACCTGGTGTAGGGCGCGCAGCCGGTCCTCCGTCGAGGACCGCAGCACGAGCTCGGTGTCGCTGAGCTCAATGGCCGAGTCGGTGTTCTTGAAGTCGAAGCGGGTGGCGGCCTCCCGGTTGGCCTGGTCGACAGCGTTGCGTACCTCCTGCATGTCGACTTCCGAGACGATGTCAAACGTAGGCATGGCGTCAGCGTACCGGCGCCACCTGCCGTTCTGCGGGGGCCGGCGCGACTATCCTCGCCGGCTGCGGGTCGGTGTCCGAGTGGCCAAAGGAAACAGGCTGTAAACCTGTCGGTTAACACCTACGGAGGTTCGAATCCTTCCCGGCCCACGCAGAACCAGTCGGGGAGGGAGGGCCGGCTCCGATGGCCCTTGTCACCCCCCCGCCTGCCGTTACAATGCTGTTGCAGATCGATTGCGGGTACATGCTCCTCGGGGCGTGGGCACCGCTCCCTCCCCCGGGTCCTAGCCCCCGGACACGACAAGCGAGACTGACACCCCGTGGACGAAAGCGCGATGTCCCCTTCACAACCGGTGCTGGACGGGGTCAGGACGCGCCTCCGCCGACTCTCCATGCGAGCCGAAGCGGTTCGTCTGCGTGTCAGTCCACGCGTCTCGCTGACGCAGCGGGTCGAGGCCGAGTCCGGTGGACCCGACGACTGGTCCTTCCTGCGCCGGCCCGCGATCCTGGGATTCGTCGCGGTCGTCTCCATCTGCGTGGGCGCGTCGCTGCCGAGCTCGCCCTTCAAGCTCGAGATGGGTGGCACCTGGTTCTTCGGTGAGGCCGACTGGCCGTCGACCGCGCTCCTGCTGCCCGGCGTCGTGGCCGTCTACGGCGGGATGGTCCTCTTCGTGCGCGTGTGGTTCGGCCTGTACCAGACGCTCCGGGCCAGGCCCGGTGTGCCCATCCGGTCGCTGGCCTACATGCTCGCCCTCTGGATTCTCCCGCTGCTGGCGGTGGCGCCGCTCTTCAGCCGGGACGTGTTCTCCTACGCCGCCCAGGGCGAGATGATGAGCCATCACATCAACCCGTACCACTACGGACCGGGCACACTCGGTTACGGTCCGTACACGTCGGGGGTGGATCCCCTCTGGGCGAACACCGCGGCCCCCTACGGCCCGCTCTTCTTGATGCTGGCCGGATGGTCCGCCTCCCTGAGCCTGCACCACGCGCTCGTCACCGTCGTGCTGTTGCGGTTGCAGTCGGTGGCCGGCATCGCAATGATCGCCTACTGCATTCCCAAGCTGGCCCGCTCGTTCGGCCACGACGCCGGAGCCGCGTTCGTGCTGGCTGTGCTCAACCCGTTGACCCTGCTCGCCCTCGTGGGCGGGGCGCACAACGACGCGATCATGGTGGGCCTGCTGCTCGCCGGCATCACCGCGGCACGATCCCGCCACCCGGTCTGGGGCGTCGTGCTGTGCGCGCTGGCCGCCTCCATCAAGGTGCCTGCCGCCATGGGCATCGTCTACGTCGCGTGGGACTGGGCGGGTCCGTGGGCCGACTGGCGGCGCCGTGTCCGCACAGTCATCCGCTCCGGCCTCGTCACCGTGGCGGTCATGGGAGCGCTCTCCCTGGTGTCCGGTCTGGGCTGGGGATGGATCGCCAACCTGGGCACGCCCGGCACCGTACGCTCCTGGATGGCCCCGGCCACAGCCGTCGGGCTCCTCATCAGCGGGTCGGCGCACGTCGTCGGCATCGGGGTCGGCCTGGGGGGCGTGTTGACGCTGACCAGGGCCATCGGGCTGCTGGCCGCCGCCGTCGTCGCGCTGTACTGCCTGGTCAACCGGGAGCGGATCGGCGTGCTAGGCGCGCTCGGCATCACGATGCTGGCCTTCGTTCTGTTGGGCCCCGTCGTGCAGCCCTGGTACCTCACGTGGGGCATCATCATCCTGGCGCCGGTCGTCACGGGCCGGATGCTCTACGTGGTGCTCGGCCTCTCGATCGTGACGCCCTTCATCGGGCTGACGGGGGGCGCTGACCTCTTGAACCAGTTGATCCACACCGACCCGGCGAGCATGGTCCTGGCGGTCATGGTCCTGTGGGCCGTGGCGATCGTCCCGCTCGGCAACTGGACGACCTCGTGGCGGCTCGACCGGTCCCGGCTGCCGGCGCTCGCGGCGCACGGCCAGGGGGCCGTGCTCGAGTCCTGAGCCCGGGGCCCGACCCCGGGGGTCCTGGTCACAACAGGCGCTGCAGCTCCACGACGTCGAGCCACTGGCGGTGCTTGCGCCCGACCTCGCGCTCCACGCCGACCAGCTCGAAACCGGCCGCCTGGTGCAGCCCGATGGACGTCTCGTTGTGCCCCGCGATCCGGGCGATCACCGAATGGAAGCCGTGGGCGGAGGCCAGGACCAGGAGCTCGGCCAGAAGGGCCCGCCCCACTCCCTCGCCTCGCCGGGACCGGTCAACGTAGACGGAGTTCTCCGCCGTGGCCGAGTAGCCAGAGCGCTCGCGGAACGGGGACAGGGAGCCGAACCCGAGGACGATCTCCCCGTTCGCCCCGACCCGGCCGGCCTCCGCCGACCCGGGAGGCTGGCTGGCCACCAGCGCCGGGTGCACCCCGCTGTGCTCGAGGATCCAGGCTTCCTGCTCCGCCCGGGTCCGGGGCACCATGTCGAAGGTGTTCGTGCTCTCGAGGACCTCGACGTTGTAGATGGCCCGGATGGCTTCGGCGTCGGCCAGCTCCGCCAGTCGGATCCGCATCCGTCGATGGTACTGTTGACGTGCTGAAACCGGGCGAGCGGAGGCAACCCATGCCGAGCCCTGGCTATCATTGAACGCTCGCGGAAGGTTCCCGCGGCGCCCCTGTAGCTCAGTGGCAGAGCACCTCCATGGTAAGGAGGGGGTCGTGGGTTCAATCCCCACCGGGGGCTCGCCCATGGCGGCGTAGCTCAGTTGGTCAGAGCACACGGCTCATAATCGTGTTGTCGCGGGTTCGAGTCCCGCCGCCGCTACCAGGCCCGGGACCAGAGCCCCGGGCAGCGACCAGGAAGGATTGGACATGCCGAAGAACGAGAAGAGGGTCCAGGTCACGCTGGCCTGTGAGGTGTGCAAGCGGCGTAACTACATCACGACCAAGAACAAGCTCAACGACCGTGAGCGGATCGAAATGAAGAAGTTCTGCCGCTGGGACCGCCAGCACACGCTGCACAAGGAGACCCGCTGAGCGATGCCCAGCCTGCCGGTGCTACTCTGGCAGGTCGATCCCCAGGTCAGGGGGAAGAACCACCTGCTAGAGGGCAACCGAAGGCACCCCACCGAGGGCAGTAGCTCAACTGGTAGAGCACCGGTCTCCAAAACCGGCGGTTGGGGGTTCGAGTCCCTCCTGCCCTGCCCCGGACGTATTCAACCGACGACGAAGTATGTGAGGCGAGACCCGTGAACCGCGAGACCAAGCGCATGATGCAGCGCCAAGGGCAGATGGAGGCCGACGGGTCTCCCGCCACCCGGCGCGCGCCCGCGGGCACGCAGACGAGGGATCCGCGGGCGAAGAAGGGCCCGTCGGGACGCAAGCGGACCACACCGGTCCAATTCGTCCGCGAGGTGCGGGACGAAATGCGCCAGGTCGCCTGGCCGTCGCGCTCGGAGCTCATCAACTACACGTCGGTCGTCCTGACCACGCTGATCATCATGATCAGCCTGATCTTCGTGCTGAACCTCGCCTTCGGGAAGCTCATCACGCTTCTCTTCACGAAGTAGGCCCTGATGAGCGACATGACGCATTCAGAGGCAGAAGAGGCACTGGTGACCGGCGACGAGGAAGACGTCGCGGAGGCGCTGGCCGCCGAGCGAGAAGAGACCGAGGGCGCCCCCGAGGAGGCTGCAATGAGCTTGACCCAGGACGTGATCGAGGAGGTCGCGGCCGAGGACGAGGCGACCCTCGAGGCAGTTGCAGAAGAGGAAGTCGTCGAGGAGGTCGCGGAGGCCGTGGCCGAGGTGGCGGCCGAAGAGGTCGCAGAGGAGATCGTGGAAGAGATCGTGGAAGAGATCGTCGAGGAAGCCTTGCTCGAGGCGATCGAGGAGGCTGTCGTCGAAGAGATCGCGGAGGAGACGGCCGCCCTGGCGGGCGAGCCGGACCTCGTGCTCGACGCCACCGCCGGACAAGAGGCGGACGGCGAGGTCGAGCTCGGCGGGTGGGGCGGGGACGACGAGGAAGAGGAGATCGTCCCCGTCGAGAGCCCGTACGACCGCCCGGGCCGTTGGTACGTGGTGCACACCTACTCGGGTTACGAGAACAAGGTGCGCTCGAACATGGGCAACGTCGTGGCCTCCCGCGGCATCGAGGACCGCGTCTTCGAGGTCGTCATCCCGATGGAGGACGTCGTCGAATTCAAGGGCGGCAAGAAGGTCACCGTCCAAAAGAAGGTCTTCCCGGGGTACCTGCTTGTCCGCTGCGATCTCGATGACGACACCTGGGGGGCGATCCGCAACACCCCGGGCGTGACCGGTTTCGTGGGCCCAGGGACCAAGCCGACGCCGCTGTCCCGCCGCGAGGTCGAGAACATCTTGCAGGTGAAGGTCGAAGGTACCGAGACCGCCACCAAGCGCAGCCGTCCCCGGCTCGAGTACGAGGTGGACGAGACGGTCCGGGTCAAGGAGGGTCCCTTCGCGGACTTCTCCGGCCAGATCGCCGAGATCAACGAGGACCAGCTCAAGCTCAAGGTGCTGGTCAACATCTTCGGCCGGGAGACGCCGGTCGAACTCGAGTTCAGCCAGGTCGCCAAGCTCTAGGCGCCCGGAAACAGATACCGAAGAAGGAGTACACAGACAATGGCGCCGAAGAAGAAGGTGCTGGCCGTGGTCAAGATCCAGCTCGAGGCGGGATCGGCCACCCCCGCGCCCCCGGTGGGCACAGCGCTGGGGCCGCACGGCGTCCAGACGATGGAATTCTGCAAGCAGTACAACGCGGCCACGGAGAGCATGCGGGGCACGGTGGTGCCCGTGGACATCACGATCTACGAGGACCGCTCGTTCAGCTTCGTGCTGAAGACGTCGCCCACCCCGGTGCTGCTGCGCCATGCGGCAGGGCTCGAGAAGGGCGCCGCGACCACCGGTCGCGAGCAGGTCGGCACCATCACCGATGCCCAACTGGCCGAGATCGCCACCACCAAGCTCAAGGACCTGAACACCAACGACCTCGAGGCGGCCAAGAAGCAGGTCGCCGGCACGGCACGGTCCATGGGGATCAAGGTCGCCGGCTAGGCCCGACGGACGCATACAGGAGAAGGAAATGACCCAGCACGGGAAGAAGTACAAGGAGAGCCTGAGCAAGGTGGACCGCGAGGAGCTCTACGGCGTGGCCGAGGCGGTCGACCTCGTGAAGTCTCTGGCGAGCGCCAAGTTCGACGAGACGGTCGAGCTGGCGGTTCGTCTGGGGGTGGACCCCCGCAAGGCGGACCAGATCGTGCGCGGCACGATCTCGCTCCCGTCGGGCACCGGGCGCACCGTCCGGGTGGCGGTGTTCGCCGCCGGCGAGGCGGCCGCCGATGCCCGCGGGGCCGGAGCGGACGTGGTAGGTGCGGACGACCTGGTGGCCAAGATCAACGGCGGCTTCCTCGACTTCGACATCGCCATCGCCACGCCGGACCTGATGGGGCAGGTGGGCACGCTCGGACGGGTCCTCGGGCCACGTGGGCTGATGCCGAACCCGAAGACGGGCACCGTCACCACCGACGTGGCCAAGGCGGTGGGCGAGTTCAAGGGCGGCCGGGTCGAGTACCGGACCGACAAGGTGGGCAATGTCCACATCCGCGTCGGGAAGGCCTCGTTCACCCGCGACCAGCTCGTCACCAACATCCGTGCGGTCGTCGACGAGCTCCAGCGGGCCAAGCCCGCCTCCGCCAAGGGGCGCTACTTCCACTCCATCACCGTGTCGACGACGATGGGCCCCGGGGCGCATATCGACCCCGTCAAGGCCCGCTTCAGCGAGGAGGAGCTGGCCGTCCCGGCCTGAGCCCGCCCCGCAGACGTACTACGCTTTCCCGAACAGTTCGCCGCCCCCGGGCGCGCGGGCACTGAATCCGAACGCCAGAGACCTCCGGTGCACCTCAGGGTGCCGAAGCGGCCCACAAGGGCCGGCCCGACGAGGCGACACCGTGCACGCCGGCCCGTTCGGCGTGTGCCGTCGCACACCGGAGATCCTGGCCACATCCGGCCGGTCGAATCCGGTGGAGGACGACGATGGCAACGCAGAACGCACAGATGGCCCACAAGGTCGAGGTGGTCGCCGAGGTCAAGACGCGCA
>Ga0181535_10006639_pt1 | contig 11858 bp, 17 predicted proteins | sample PEATcosm2014_Bin_44_FD_119774 | JGI IMG/M metagenome (GOLD analysis project Ga0181535, IMG submission 119774) | Peatland microbial communities from MTU Mesocosm Facility, Houghton, MI, USA - PEATcosm2014_Bin17_30_metaG | ecosystem: Environmental > Terrestrial > Soil > Wetlands > Peat | place...
GACATGCACAATAAGCGGCTGGAAGCGTTTCGCAGCAATCCAGGAGGCGACTGGGTGCCCGCTGATTTTGAAATCACGGCATCGCAATATGCGGTCAAATTCCGGAAGGTGACAGGCACGCATGTGGCGTTCACCCATCCCGCAGTTCAAAATTGCGTTGCAATCCCTATGAAAAAGAAGGTCAGAACCGTTCATGTGAAGGCATTTCTCGATTTGATCGACCGCATGGACGAACTCGACCGATGAGCGAACTCAGCGCCTATCGATACGCTGTGGCGCCGATTCCACTTGAGGAGGGCGGCGGTTATATTGTGAGCTTTCCCGATATTCCAGGTTGCCTCGGCGTTGGCGACACATCAGAGGAGGCCGTTGAGGATGCGCAACAGGCGCTCTTCGCCTGCCTTGATGCATTCAAGGCGGTTGACAGATCGCCACCCGTCCCGTCCGCGCCGCCCGCATGAACATGCAAGAGCCAAGGCACGGCCCGTGGGACCACTCTCTGGCGCTGCGTTTGAGACCGACGGGTATTGGCGAGGTCGATCGCTTCATCCCGTCTTTCGCGCCTACAGCCGAAAGCATCGGGCATAACGATGCGATCGTCAAAAAATAATGCCGCATGACGATAAAGGGATGATGACCTGCCAATCAGCGGCCACGGCCATCCATGCCGTCCCGGCCCAATGGCTGGAGCGCGGTTTCCGGCTGTTGACCCTGCGCGAACTCCACATGGAGCAGGAACCGCCGGCCTTTGCCTGGATCGAGCAGCATCTGTTGCGCTCGCCACAACGCCTAAGCCGTCACGGGCTTTCCTTTGCCGGTACTTTTTTGCCCGAGATCATGGCTTGGCTGAGCGAACATTTGGGCCGCCCTTCACTGCGCGAAAGTACCGGTCAACCTTATCGTAATGCCCTCTGGCCGATCTTGACCTGGTATAGCGAGGACCGGCTGTGGCCGGACGGCATCCACACGATCGAGTGGTTTGTCGACGTTGTTTTTCAAGACGAACCATCATGGGCCGCGTTTCGGCAGCGCTGGCACGGCCGGCTGATGGGCAAGAGCGGCTTATGAGTGACAAAGACATGATCATCCCATGCCCCTCCTGCGATACGGCGAACAGTCTTACGGAGAGCCAAGACGCGAAGAGCGCCCGATGCAGCGCCTGCGCAAGCCCGCTTTTCACAGGCCGTCCCATTCACCTGACGGCTGAGCGCTTTAACACCCATGCGCTCGCGAAGGGGTTGCCTCTAGTCATCGATTTCTGGGCGAGCTGGTGTGGACCTTGTCAGAGTATGGCCCCCATTTTCGAGGCTCTTGCGGCTGAATTCGAGCCCATGGTCCGTTTTGCCAAAGTGAACACGGATGCCGAAAGAGAGTTGGCCCAATATTTTCGCATCCAATCCATTCCGACTCTGAGTTTCATCCGCGATCAACAGGAAGTCGCACGTGTCGCCGGCGTGCTTTACACGGGCGATCTGCGCCGCTGGCTTTATGATGCTCTATCCGAGGCAAAGGAGGAGCATGCCTCCCCATAAGCATCAACGAGGGGGCAGAGAGCAACTCACGCCCCAAATTTGATAAGATCCGGAAGCCGCTTGGCGAGCGTTCTTAGGACACTTTCGGATCCTTTGGCCATCACGTTATAGAGAGCATCTGACCCGGCATCGGTGCCAAAGCCCTCATGGAAAAAACGGAAATGGGTACCGCCACTCGGGAGCGGTGATAGCGTCCAGGTTACTTTCGTATCCATATAGTGGCCAAACGCCTTTAATTCTTCATGCCCGCCGTACCAGCGAAAGCTGATCGTTGTCGGCGCCTCGGCCGTTAGCACCTGGCAGTTAAATTCGCCATCCCAACGCTCGATCGGGCGTCCCCAAATGGTGAACTTATGTCCGACTATGGGTTGGATATCATTAGGGAAAAACCATACGGCGAGCCATTCAGAATCGGTCATCGCCTGCCATACGGTTTCAGCAGGATAGTCAAAATCAGCTTCGGTCAGAACGGAGCGCGCTTCAGAAACTTCGGTCACGGGTCGAACTCCAGTCAAATAATAAGGTTGGGCAGCGGACCAATCGGTTCCAGACACATTTGGTGAGGCCGAATTTTATTGCGGCAGGCATCGAGGGCGGGGCCTCTAACGTTGCCTAGTTGTGCAATTTTGGTGCCCTGATGGCATGCGCCTCTGAGGGTGGACGCTTTGGGATAGAGACATGTGAACAGGTTTTGCCGGGCTTTCGGAGACCGCCGCCAGAAGCGGGCAGAGCGCCGCCTCGGTCCACTACGCGAGCTGGCCCAACAGAGCGGGGCAGCGGATGCCGAGGTCCGCATCATGAGATTGAAGAACGGCGACCTCAGAACGCTTGACGCCTCTTCCGGTGTACGATCGTTGACACCAGGCATTCGAGGTCCTGATCTGAAGTAGCGGAGAGGGGTCCGACAAACTTTTGTTTTCAGCCAGCACTCGGAGATGAAGCAGCACGTTGCCGGTGGTCACGGCAAACATAAATCAGCAAGCAACAATTCGTCGTTTGCAGAATCCACAGCCGCAGTAACTGGGAAAGACGGTCGCTCAATTCAACGCGCCGTTGCCCATAGCGAAGCTCTCGGCGACGATCTCAAGGCTATTGCCGGCACGAGTTAGGATAAGGGTGCCGAACTCTATGCCCTCGCCAAGATGGATGAGCTTGAACGAATCATTGCTTTTGAATCGTCAGTGGCGCCAAAAAACGAGCGCGGCTGTCGTCGCAACAACGATTGTGGACGGCACCATAGGTATGATGAAGTAATACGCTTCTTCAATTGCGTTTGCCATTAGTGGGGCGCATAGTAGACAAATGAGCGATGATCTGAGCAAAATTGCTCATGTCACAACTTTAGGCGTGACCACCCAGCGTGACCGCTCCCTACTCGCAGCGGCGGTCGCTGGTTGACCTTGGCACGCGGGAGCGCTTGCATAACCGGCCAATCAGTTAGGACATACGCGGCCAGGTCGATCTCATGATCGGCGCGATCGATCAACTCCATGTCGATATGTTCAAGAGTCACTGCCGGCGCCCACTGAATGACCGGCGCGGGATCGGCGGAGCAGGGCGAGAGCGAGGCGAGGAAGGGAATGGCTGCGATGACCGCGAACCGGGTTCAACGCAGCCGCGCCCGGCCAGTCGCCATAATGGAGTTTCATGCCAACGGGGCCATCGCAGCGGCTCTCTGCGACAAGTTTTGTGGGCCGTTGCCCCAGATGTTGCCCTCGCGGAAGCTGGGCTCGATTATGATAGCAGGAAATTAGTGTAACTACTTGACTTTCTTGGTGCCGCAAGAGGGATTCGAACCCCAGACCCCCTCATTACGAATTTGATGAAGGCGCCTTTCATATGCTTTCTGACGTTTTCCACAGTTACATAAGTCACTGATTCTCGTAGTATTACGCTTTCTGTGATTTTCCGTGTTATTCTGGCGCTATCTAATTTCCGCTTACCGAGCGCTTACCGAGTGCCCGAGGGAGCGCAATTTACGAGGGTCGCGCCATGGCGAGGGGACGGATCACGCTAAGCTCAGTCAAAGCTTTAGTGTGCCCAAAGGGCAAAGATCGTGGCCCAATCTTGTGGGACACTGAGCTCATAGGCTTTGGGGTGTATCCACTCGCATCCGGGCAGGTGACTTATTGCGTGCAAGCCCGTCCTTTCCCGCGCCGTAAAATCGAGGGGCGTTGGGCCCCAGCTGAAGCGCGGCGCGAAGCTAAGAGAATGCTCGGTGATATTGCAAAGGGAATCGACCCAAGCGCTGAGCGCCGCAAGGCACGGGCGGTGAGAACCTTTCGCGAAGTCGCTGAAGACTTCATGCGCCAGCACGTGGCGGCGAAAAGGAAAGGCCGAACCGCGCAGAATTATCGAGAGGCTTTGGAAAAGCATGTGTTTCCGGCCATCAAATCGCGCCGTGTGGCCGACGTACGCCGGGCCGACATGGTTGCCATCCATGACGCAATGAAAGAAACGCCGTCGTCTGCAAACCTTGTACTGGCCATAGTTTCAAGCATGTGGACTTGGGCCGAACGGCGGGGCGAAGTGGGCGCAAGTTCGAACCCCGTAAAGGGAATCGAACGCTATCCCGAGCAGGGGCGCGAGCGCTACCTCACGAGTGCCGAGCTAGCGAGGTTGGGAGATGCACTGCGGCAAGGAGAGACTGTGGGCTTGCCTTATGCAATCGACGAGAGCGGCCCGAAAGCAAAGCACGCACCTAAGGAGGCTAACCGCCGCGTCATTCTCGACCCCTTCGCGATCGCGGCAATCCGCCTCTTGATCCTGACCGGCGCTCGGCTTCGCGAAATCCTTCATGCAAAATGGAGCGAGGTCGATTTTGAGCGAGGCGTGATCTTCCTCGCGGATTCGAAGACGGGAAGAAAGCCGATCTATTTGAGCGCCGGTACTCTCGAAGTGCTGGCTGGTTTGCCTCGGCTCGAAGGCAACCCGCATATTATACCAGGCGAGAAGGCCGGCCAACCGAAGGCTGATTTGAAGAAGCCTTGGGGTGCAGTCCGCAAAGCGGCTGGACTCGACGGTGTGCGGCTCCATGACTTACGCCATTCGTTCGCCAGCATCGGGGCAGGGGCGTCCATGGGCTTGCCTGTGATTGGCAAGTTACTCGGCCACAGCCAACCTCAGACGACAGCACGCTATGCGCATTTGGACGCGGATCCGCTGCGCCGCGCGGTCGACACCATTGGTGCAACGATCAGCGCAGCAATGAACCGGAACGAAGGCGCCGAGGTGGTCCCGCTCCGCAAGATTTGACCAACATGTGCGGACAGGCGTTGGCTCGATGAACAAAACCGAGATGTCATTCTCGTGGCGCATCTCCCTCCCAGAGGGGGCTTTGGCATGGGATCAAGTGTTGGAATATCCTCACCACTTTGTGCCATGGCCTTATACGCCAGAAGAATTCGTGGCGATCGCGGAATTTCTGACCGGACCGAATCAAGAGAACGCCATGAGTATGGTCATGTGGGCAAGCCGTCTGTTCGTTTGCCGAGCCTCTAAATGGCTTAGCACCCCAGATAAGCCAAATACGGGCAGGGAGCTCGCCAATATTCAGGCCTTAATTTTGAGGCTTCAAAAAGCGATCAAGGCAGCTAGCCCGCTAACTCACAATCACCTCGCGGCAATGATGAGGTCAAACATCGTGCGGGAAGGCGAAAGGCCGTGTTCTCTGCATGACCTGCTGTATGCCTTGGATTGCTTTGAAATTCACAACCGGCCAGCCCTCAATGAACCGCCTCCAGTCGCGAAAGGCGGTCCGAGAACAAGGTATCACGAAAAGGAATTTTTTAAATGGATCAAGCTGGCATTCGATAGGTGCAACCCCGGCGCCGGTGGATATTACAAATTTGAGCTGGCCTGCGCCGCGCCCTTACAAGGCCCTGGCCTATTTCCACCTGTGGACGCAAAAGCCTGGCAAAAAAAACGCAAACCGCAAGCCGCCACAACTCGCAAAAAAGCCCCGAGTTAATTCGGGCGACACCGCAGAAAATGTGAGTAAATTTCATTGCTGACTCCTGAACCACGAGGAACAGCATGTCTCAAAAATTTATGCGCCGGAATCCTTCTGGCCGGTACCTTAAAGAAAAATATGGTTTTGGCTCCGCCGCGCTGTTGGCAAAGCTCGCCTGCCTCGGCGGCGGCCCGAAGATGGCATATGCTGGCGACATCCCGCTGTACACGGAAGAATGGCTTGATGAATGGGCACTCGCTCGAATAGGCCAGCCCGTCCGTAGCACCTCCGAGCACAAGGCCCTACTCGAGCGGGAGGTTGCTTGAGCCATGGCCCACATAAACCAAACCCCGCCTGGCAGGGCGGGGCTCGGCAATGCTGTGTCCTTTGGGGGGAACGGCGCCGAGAGTACCAATCCTGCCCGCGCCGCGCAAGCACGCGCTGCGCTCATCCGCGAAGCCCTGGCCGACGACCTCGACCGCATCGTGATGTTTGCTGAGACGGGCTTGATCGCGATCGACACCGAGGACGATCACACCGCCGTCCGTATGGTCGATCAGGCCGTCAAGGTGTTCTTGTCGGCGGTTTCGAACATCAAGGAGCTGATTGAAGCGCGCGAGGTGTGCCCATGACCTTGCACGAACATTTATCCGGCATGCCCCATAAACGGAAGCGAGCCACCAAGACGCAAATGCAGGAACGGAGAGCCGCTCTTATTGAAATAGTCGCGGCGATGCGCCCTATGACCGTGCGGCAAGTTTTCTACCAAGCGACTGTCAAAGGGATCGTCGAAAAGACCGAGGCCGGATACGACAAAATACAAACTACACTCGCGGAAGAAAGCGAGCGGCGGATTATCTCTGCGTTCGTGGGAGGCCGACCATGAGCGCGCGCGTCCTCGTCACGGGCTCGCTGTTCAAAGCGCCCGAACAGCGAACCTCGAAGACCGGCAAGCCCTTCGTCGTCGCCACGATCAGAGTCAAAGACGGCGAGGCGCTGCAGTGGTGGCGTGTCACCGTCTTTTCCGAAGGCGCGATGGCCGAACTCATGCGCCTATCCGATGGTGACGCGGTATCCGCTCAAGGCGCGATGACGGCCGGGCTCTACGTGAAGGACGGCGGCGAGACAAAGATCACGCTCCAGCTCGTTGCCGATCAAATCCTCGCGCTGCGCGCGGCACCGAAGGAACGCAAGGCCAAAGCTCCCGACCCTTCTCCGCCACAAGACACCCGATCCCGGCAACAACGATGCGGGGCTCATGGGCGCCAGGAGCGGGGCCAAACGATGATTTGCCGTTTTGAGGGCTCAGGCATGAAATACGATCACGTCCTCGCGCAAGCGCTTGATATTGGGCTGCCCGTTTTCCCCTGCAAGCTCGTTGGAAAAGACAAGGTTCCGGCACGGCCGAAAAGGCAAGGCGGCAACGGTTTTCACGACGCAACAGATGACCCAAAACAGATTCGCGAACTTTGGCGCCATTGGCCAGGCGCGCCGTCGCCGGCTGCCCAAATATTTTGCAAAAGCTGATCGCCTCCTGCGCACAAACGACTCTCGCGCTTGGTGGCCCCGGCGGAGAATTTAAAATCTCGCGCGAGCGTCCCCGTTCGCCCCTCGATGTGACGGTAATGCCGCTTCGCTCCAAGATCCGACTCGCGGACGTTCCCTGGATCGGTGTAGGGACTCCCGTCGCGATCGTCGCGGTACGTGACCCCGATATTGATCGCCGGCGGCTGGTGGCTGATCTGAGCCGCCGTTTCGGCCTGACCGCCGCAGAGTCGAAGATGGCCGCCGAGATTTTGATAGGGGACGGCCTCGCAGCCGCCGCGAGGCGGCGCGGCATCTCGACCACGACCGCTAGAACCCATCTTTCGAGCATTTTCGAGAAGACCGGAACCCACCGGCAGGCCGAACTCATCCGTCTCCTGTTCAACGCCGCCGACGGCAAAATCGGAAAATGAGCGCGGTTCTGACGATGCCCGCCGCTCACGCGGATAGCGCCCATTTGCAAGGAACGCGGCGGGTTTCAAATGATTGTAACAAGCGATCAACGCGCGTGCGCGAGCGGAAGGAGCATAGGATTTAAGTCAAATCAATCAAACGTTACTTAACATTGGATTTGGGGCAGATGAAGGAAGGAACGATGGCTGCGGCTGCCTGTTCAAAACGCTATCGCCGATGGGTTTTCTGCAATGGGTATGGAAGACGACCTTCTTGCCTCGATAGATTTGATCTATGAGGCGAGTTTCGACAGCACTCTTTGGCCGAAGGCTCTCATAAGCCTTGCTGACAAGATGAAGACGGCACACATTACCATGTCCACAATGGACTTTCGCGCCCAGACATATCTTTCGATCGCCCCGCGTACCGATCCGGACATGACTGCGATTTATAGACAATATTGGGCCTTCTATAATCCGGTTTGGCGCCTCAGCGTGGCGCGGCCCGTCGGCGAGGTATACTTACTCGATAGCCTGATCTCGCGAGAGGACTTCGCAGCTACCCCCGTATTCAATGAATGGTTTCGCCCGGCAAAATTCGGGCTAGCGACGATGAGTGCTAATTTGCGCATCGGTGACAGAGTCTCGGCATTGATCGCCGTCGCCAATGCGCCCGGGAACGATGAAATAACTGGCGAGCAGATGCTTTTCTTCAAGGCCGCGCTGCCGCACATCGACCGCGCCGTTCGCATTCATCGTGAGCTTCGGATGCGCCATCTCGACCATGATACCGCCCCGGAACGGCTTGAGTGCTTGCAGCGGAGTGTGATGCTGGTCGATGGCGCCGCCAGGGTGTTGTTCGCCAATGCGGCGGCGCGGACGCTGCTTGTTTCTGGTGGCGGGCTCACCCTAAAGGCCGGCTGCCTTCACGACACTGAAGGCTCAGACGCCGTACAAAGATTGATCGCCTCGTGCACGCCCAAGGCGCACGCGCCAAATGGTCCGGGTGGAGAAATTTCGATTCGTCGCGGCTCGGGCCGTTCAACCCTGCGTGTGACGGTAACGCCTTTGCGGTCAAAGGGCAACGTCGCAGAACTTCCCTGGCTCGGCCTGGATATACCCGTGGCCATTGTCACCGTCGCCGATTCGGCGAGCGAAAAAGGATGAACTGAGCAGCCGCACGTCAGTCGCTGGTCAGCGGGGGTAGTTGAACGTAACTGCTGGCACGGCACGCTTCCGGCAGTGATCGGAGGCGATGCGGAAAACATATGCTCGTCACGAACCTTTCTCCGGCTGACCCATTTCGTTTCCGATCTGGCGCGCAAGCCCGTATGGGGACATGTCGCGCTTTGTCCGTTTCTATGGAAACCGAGACCGTGCGGCGCAGCTGTCTAGGCGACCTCAGCAAGACGACACTCCCCTTGCCGGGGCGTTGCCGTCGGTGCACAATCGCGGTGTTCCTGCAATCCTGCCAAGGGGCCAAACATGGCCAACGGTCCTGCCATCGGCACAGTGGTTGCCATCTGGCGCTATCCTGTTAAGTCCATGCAAGGTGAAGAGCTGAGCACTTCTCCGGTGGACGAGCGCGGCCTGCTGGGCGACCGCGGCTACGCACTGGTCCACGCGGAGGACGGCAAGGTTGCCAGCGCCAAGAATCCACGGAAATGGCCGCATCTTTTCGAATTTCGAACTGGCTACCCGGAAGCCCCTGTTTCCGGCCGGCCGTTGCCGCTAGTCCGGATTACGTTGCCCGATGGAAGCGTTCACACCGGCGGCGCTGCGGGTACTGACGCCGCACTATCGACAGCGGTGGGGCGTCCCGTTTCCTTGCGCGCCGCCGTTCCAGAAAAACCGGTGTTGGAGGAATACTGGCCGGACATCGACGGCCTGGCACATCGCGAAACCGTGACCGACGAGAAAATGCCGGAGAACACATTCTTCGACGTAGGAATCGTTCACCTACTGACGACCGCGGCTCTGCAAGCGCTGGCCGAGTCCTATCCGCAAGGAAAGTTCGAGGTGCGGCGTTTCCGGCCCAATATCGTGGTTGCACCAGCCACCGGCACGCGTGGCTTTGTAGAAAACGACTGGGTCGAGCGCACGCTGCGCCTGGGCGATGAAGTCCGGCTGCAAATCACGATGCCCTGTGGCCGCTGTGTAATGACGACTCTGCCGCAAGGAGATTTGCCCCGGGACACGAGCATCCTACGGACCGCAGTTCAGCAGAACCAGGGCAACGTCGGCGTCTACGCTCGCGTCGTTCGTGGGGGCATCGTACGCCAAGGAGATACGGTTACCATTGATGGTTAAACCGCTATCGTGGTGAGTGATCTGCAGTGCGTATTGAGACTACAGGGAATTTCCGGCTACGTCCCGTTCTGCTTTTTCAGCTATCTCACCGTTTAGCAAGCACGCGGCCGGGTTTAAGGTCGCGCTTATCGGGCATCCCCGAATAGATGCGGTTGCCGGAGTGCTGGCGGACCCATCATCGATGGGTCGCACAAGAGGAGTTTCTGCGACACTGAGATCGTCTGTTCGCGTGCAAGTACGACATCCGCAGTTGGCGCGACTCCGACGTGTCTGAGTGTGCTCCGCGCTTCCGGTTGTTGAGGTACACCGGACCGGTCCGACACAGGTGAGGAACGTCGAAAATGACCCATAGGCGACTCAGGAGAAAAAAGCTATTCGGTTTGACCAGGTGGTGAGTTGCCGATTCTCGCCGCGAATCGGTCCGCAGGAAATCGTTCGAAGCATGTTGCCCCCATGAAGATCCTCGAATTCGCTGATCTGGACACTTCGCGAGTAAAACCCGCCTACCGCAAGGTGGTAGCCGCGATTGCCATCGGTGATTTTCACGCAGCTCAGGTACGGAAGCTGGCAGGCGCTGGACATAGCAAGCTCTACCGCGCCCGGCTCAATGACGCGGACCGCCTGATCTTTTGCCTCCTCCGGCACAATGACGACATCTGCGCCCTCATGCTGGAAGTAATCGTCAATCACGATTACGAAAAATCGCGCTTCCTGCGAGGCACGGCCATTGACGAGGACAAAATCGTCGATTGCGATGCTGCCGAGGCCGAAAAGGAAGCGGAATCGCTGCGCTATCTGAATCCTGAACGGACGATTGTCCATCTGCTCGATAAGCCGATTTCCTTCGACGACGTGCAGGATGCTGTCTTTCGCGCTCCCTCGCCCCTCATCATCGTCGGCGGCGCGGGCAGCGGCAAGACGGCGCTGACGCTCGAAAAGTTGAAACTGGTCGAAGGTGAGGCGCTCTATGTCACCCATTCGGCCTATCTCGCCCAGAACGCGCGAAACCTCTATTACGCCAACGGGTTTGAGCGAGCGGGACAAGAGGCGACGTTTCTGTCTTATCGGGAGTTCGTCGAATCCATTCATGTTCCACCAGGACGGGAGGCGGCGTGGCGGGATTACGTGGGCTGGTTTCAACGCATTCGTCAGTCCTTCAAAGACCGGGATTTCCGCGATATCGACGGGCATCAAGCCCTTGAGGAAATTCGCGGCGTCATTACGGCTGGGGAACGAGGCATGCTCATGCGGGAGGAATATCTCGCGTTGGGCGTGCGCCAGTCGATTTTCCCCGCTGGCCAGCGGAACAGGCTCTACGACGTATTCGAGAAATATCTTTCCTGGCTGAAAGACGCCAATCTGTTCGATCTGAACCTGATTGCCCAGGAATGGCTCGCGAAAGCCGCGCCGCGTTACGACTTCGTGGTGATTGACGAAGTACAGGACATAACGCCAGTCCAGCTCGCCCTTGTGCTCAAAACACTACGCCACCCCGGCCATTTTCTGCTCTGCGGCGATTCCAACCAGATCGTTCACCCCAACTTTTTTTCGTGGGCTCAGGTCAAGAGCCTGTTCTGGCGCGATCCGGTACTGGCGCAACGTCAGCAATTGTCGGTGCTGACCGCCAATTTCCGTAGCAGCCACGAGGCGACGCGGGTCGCCAATCAGTTGCTCAAGATCAAGCAACGGCGGTTCGGTTCGATCGATCGCGAAAGCAATTTTCTAGTCCGGGCGGTCGGCGCCGAGGCGGGCGCGGTGACGCTGGCGTCGGACAAGGGCGATCTCAAGCGGGAACTCAACCAGAAAATCCGCCAGTCGACCCGTTTTGCCGTGCTCGTCATGCGCGACGAGGACAAGATCGAGGCGCGCAAGCATTTCACGACGCCGCTGTTGTTCTCAATACATGAGGCCAAGGGGCTGGAATATGAAAACATCGTCCTCTACCGTTTCATCTCCGACCACCGGCCAGAATTCAATGAGATCAGCGATGGCGTTGCGGCGCAAGATTTGACTGCCGGCGAACTTGACTATCGGCGTGCGAAAGATAAGAGCGACAAGTCGCTGGAAGTCTATAAATTCTTCGTCAATGCGCTTTATGTCGCGCTGACCCGCGCGACAGCGAATCTA
>Ga0181535_10006640_pt1 | contig 11857 bp, 5 predicted proteins | sample PEATcosm2014_Bin_44_FD_119774 | JGI IMG/M metagenome (GOLD analysis project Ga0181535, IMG submission 119774) | Peatland microbial communities from MTU Mesocosm Facility, Houghton, MI, USA - PEATcosm2014_Bin17_30_metaG | ecosystem: Environmental > Terrestrial > Soil > Wetlands > Peat | place...
AATCAGCTCGCGCTGAACGGGAAGCTGCCCTGCGAACAATTGCGGACTGCGAGCAAACGGTCGCTCAAAACGCGTCTACTATTAAGGTATTGGAAGAGATCCTTGCTGATGCTGGTCGCGTAAATCGCAATGGTGATGGCGGAAAGGAAGGGGCGCTACCTACCGCAGTCGACACCCCCTCGAAGGGTAAGCCTAAGGCGACTGCTGCAATCTTCGCATTAATTGATGCCGAAGGAACTGTTTCTCGCGACAAGCTTCTATCACTCAAGATTGATACTGACGCTGGAAATCCGCGCCATATATTGCAAACCACGCTATACACCCTCAAAAAGAAGGGTAAGCTCGTAGAAAACGCGGATGGATCGTTCCGCCGTCCAGCAAAGGGGGCATCACATTAAAGTAGGAGTGCACCGCAAGGAGGATGACATGAGAAGACGCCCAAGCCCCGTTTAAGGCGGTCGCCGTAGGGCGGGGCGAAGAAGGCTAACGGGCCAAGTCCCGGCGGGGCTCTGGATTGCAGCCCGAGTTCCCGCCGGGGCAAGGCGACCACTTTTGAGACAGGAAGACGTCCCGCGTCTTGGCTGGCGCAGCGGATTTATAACCCGCCGTAGGGCTCGGCTAACGCCGATGAGGTTCAACTCCTACGTCTTCCGTTTTTGAATCTTAGCTTAGACCATACCCCTCTGTCAAGCGGTTTTTCCGTGACAAGGCAACCTCTCGTTACTTCCTTCGATTCGCGGCCCGCAACAAGACTTCCCGAGCCCATGTAACCGGCTTGGCGCCGTCCCCGTTAGCGGCATGCTCGATCATCCCCTTTTCCTCTTCAGTCAAGGGGATCTTCATGCTGGCCGTCTTGCGTTCGCTAACCTGTTTTGGGGGTCTTCCGCGTTCTGCCATAGTGCTTTAAGTATACCCATAAAAAATCTTTCGTCAAGGCGTGCAAACCACTTGACGCCAGATTTATTATGGGTATAATAAATGACAGAGGTTGAGGAATGAACACCAACAGAAAACCCCGCCGATGCGTCAACACCGACGGGGCTAGACTGTACCCAGGCCGTCGGCCCGAATACCTGTCTGGACAACGGTATTTTATGCCGACCGGCCGCAGTTTGAAAGGCCGGTTCGATGATAGCTTGTGCCCACACCGATCGTAAGAAGCATGGCAAAGATCGACATGGCAACCAGCGGTGGAAGTGCTGCTTGTGCGGCGCCACGTTCACCAGCAACGAATACCGCCGCCCCTTGGACGATATGCGGATCAGCATGGACAAGGCCGTCCAGATCCTCGGGATGCTCTTGGAGGGAATGAGCATCCGGGCTTGTGAGCGAATCACCCACGTCAAGCGTGACACGATTTGCGATTTGGTTTTGCTGATCGGCCGGAAGTGCGAGGCGTTCCTGAAAGACGCAATTCGGGACGTTCCGGCCAAGACGATCGAGCTGGACGAAATCTGGTCGTTCATCGCTATGAAAGCCAAGACGAGGCTGCGACTTGGCCGAACAGATGAGGTAGGCGACTCTTGGACCTGGCTTGCCATCGACGCCGATTCTAAACTGATCCTTGCCCACACGGTAGGGCAACGCAATGAATCGCCGTGCGAGCGTTTTCTGGCCGACGTGAACAAGGCGACTGCTGGCCGTTGCCAGGTCACAGCCGATGGCTTGCGGCTCTACACCTACGGCGTTCCGTTCGCTATGGGCAGCCGGGTTGACTTTGCCCAACTGGTCAAGATATTCGCCGCCTCACAATCCGCTGGGCGCTACAGCCCGGCCAACATAATAGGCATCGAGAAAGTCGTCCGCATGGGGCACCCTGACGAAGACAAGATTTCCACCAGCTACGCCGAGCGGTTCAACCTATCGGTGCGAATGCACATGCGACGATTCACGCGGCTGACCAACGCCCACAGCAAAAGCCCGGCCCACCACGAGGCCGCAGTTGCCCTATTCGTCTGCTGGTACAACTTCTGCCGATCCAACATGGCCTTTAAGGGCAAGGTGTCGCCCGCGATGGCAGCCGGTTTGGCAGAAAATCTTTGGAGTCTCGAAACTCTTTTGCAGAATGTGGCTTAGGTCAACTGTGTGGTTTTAAGAGGACAGTGCCATTCGCCCGAGTTGGCCAAGTGGTGTATGCCCCGCTGCGTCATTATTAGCGGCGACGGCCGTTGGGACTCGCCGGAGGTGGCGGCCCCTTATCGAGCCCTGGGCGCCCGCGTGCTGCACACTTACGATTGCGGTGCCATCGCCGTGCGGATTACGGCCGGGGGCGTGCAGGTTACGCCGTTTGTGGAGATGCAACGGGAAAACCGACGCTGAACACCGGGAAAGCAATGCATGTTTAGCCGTCGCGTCCACGCGGCGTTGGGATGGCAGTTGTACGCGGCGTTGGGATGGCAGTTGTACTGCCATCCCCGTTGCCACAGCGGGGCGGCAGTTCAACTGCCGCCCCAACGGCGCTTCGCCCCTTTGGCCGGCGGGCCACCGGCCGCTAAAAAACCGACCTCATTGCGAGTCTTTCGATCGTTCGCCCTCACCCTGCCCTCTCCCGGAGGGAGAGGGGACGTTGGCAGTCTCCTTCCCCGAGGGAGAGGGGGCAACTCGCGGCTTGCTGAACCACTGAATCACGTAGAAAAACACCGGCGTCAGGAAGACGCCGAAGAACGTCACGCCGAGCATGCCGCTGAATACGGCTACACCCAGTGCCCTCCGCATCTCTGCGCCGGCGCCCTGGGCGATCACCAGCGGCACTACTCCGAGAATGAAAGCGAAGGACGTCATCAAGATTGGCCGTAGCCTCAAGCGACACGCTTCCTGAACCGCCTGTCGGCGTGGCACTCCCATTTCCTGTTGTTGCTTGGCGAACTCGACAATGAGGATCGCATTCTTACTAGCTAAGCCTACCAGAACCACGAAACCGATCTGTGTGAAAATGTTTATTTCCATGCCGGCCGCCTGCAAACCTATGACCGAGCAGAACAGACACATCGGCACGACCAGGATCACGGCCAGCGGCAGCGACCAGCTCTCGTACTGGGCCGCCAGCACCAAGAACACAAAGACCACGGCCAGAAAGAAGAAGTACATCGCCGAGTTGCCGGCCTGGAGTTGCAAAAACGCCAGGTCGGTCCACTCCGTCGCCATCGATCGCGGCAGTTCCTTATCGGCGATCTTTTGCATCAAGGAAACCGCTTGGCCGGAACTCGTGCCTGGCGCTGCGTCCGCGTTGACGGCCGCCGCCGAGTACATGTTGTAACGCATGATCATCACCGGACCGCTCGTGTCGCGCACGTCGAGCAGCGTGCCCAAGCGAACCATTTCTCCCAGACTATTGCGTACTTGAAGTTGCCGAATGGCCGAGACGTCGCATCGGAATCTTGGATCAGCCTGGATGTTCACCTGCCAGGTTCGGCCGTATTGATTGAAATTGTTCACGTAGTAGGAACCCAAGTAGACCTGCAAGGTGTTGAAAATGTCGCTGACCTGCACGCCATGAAACATGCACTTGGTTCGGTCGATCTCCAGGTACAGCCACGGTGTGTTGGCCCCGGAACTGTTGAAAAGGTCTCTGAGTCCGTCGGTGTTGCCGCCGCGCGCGACGATTCTCTCACTGAACCGCTGTAATTGATCAAGGCCCAGATTGCCCCGATCCTCGACGATCAGCTTGAAGCCGCCGGTCGTACCCAAGCCGTCGATCGGGGGCGCGCCGAACGCGGCGACAGTTGCCCCCCGCACTTCCTCGTGACAACGTTCTTGCAGCGACTTGGCAATCACATCGGCCTTCAGCTTCGGGTCATGCCGCTCATCGAAGGGCTTCAGGAGAATGTACATTGAGCCCAAGTTGGGCGCGTTGGCGTTCAAAATCAACGACTGGCCGGAAAGGCCGACCGTGTGCTCGACACCCGGCATCTCGTGAGCCATTCGTTCAATGTGAGCGATCGCGCGCTGCGTGCGCTCTACGGAGGCGGAATCCGGTAACTGCACGTTGAGCAGGAGATACCCCTTGTCCTGCTGCGGAATAAAGCCCGTGGGCGTGCGCTGAAATTGCCAGTATGTCATACCGAGAAGCCCGACGTAGATCATGAGAATCATGACACTCAGTCGCAGCGTTCGGCCGACGGCCCGCCCATAGAGTGCCGTCATGCAGTCGAACCAGCGGTTAAAGCCTCCGAACAAGAAGCCCAGCACGGCATTTACGGGGCGGATGATGATCCAGCCCACCACCCCGCCTACCAACATGCCCGGGCAGATGTAGACTGCACTCACGATTGCGCCAATCAGCCAACTCGGGACCGTGTTGTTTTGCCCGCCCAACGCTGCGTTCAGGTCAAACTTACCGGCAAGGATCTCCGGCACCACGTTATACGTGAATATTCCACCCAAGATGGCGAAAATCCACCATGGCAAGGCCTCGCGGCGGTGTCCATGTTGCTCGCCCTCCTCGGTCCGGAAGATCACCACGGCACGGGATGGGGTCATGGTAAGGGCATTGACGGCTGAGATGATGGTCGAGACGGAAATCGTCACCGCGAACTGGCGGAAGAACTGCCCGCTGACGCCTCCCAGAAAACAACATGGAATGAACACCGAGCTAAGCACCAAGGTGATGGCCAGGACCGGACCGGTGATTTCCTCCATCGCCTTGATGGTCGCCGTGCGGGCATCAAGGCCGGTGGCGATCAGCCGCTCGATGTTTTCCAGTACGACGATGGCATCGTCGACGACAATGCCGATGGCCAGCACCAGGCCGAACAACGTCAGGTTGTTGAGCGTGAATCCCATCGCCGCCATGATCGCGAACGTGCCGATCAAGGAGACGGGCACGTCGATCATCGGCAGGATCATCGCCTTCCAGTCCTGGAGAAATAAGAGGACGACGATGGCGACCAGGAGGACCGCATCGCGCAATGTGTAAAAGACCTCGTTGACGGACTCGCGGATGAAGGGTGTTGTGTCATAAACGATTTTATAGTCCAAGCCCTCCGGAAATCGGGTCTTCAGATCCTTCATCTTGGCATACACGCCGGCCGCCGTTTCCAGGGCGTTGGAGCCGGGAAGCTGGTAGATGGAGAGCGCGACGGATGGCTTGCCGTCCAGGGTGCAGGATTGGTCGTATTGTTGTGACCCCTGTTCGACGCGCGCCACGTCGCGCAGCCGGACGATGCCCGTAACCGGCGACGATGGACCAGCCGCGCCGGTGGAACTGCCCTGTCCTCCTTGACTGGCCGTGGAGGCCGTGGAAGTCGGCCCCTGCGGGTTGCTTAGATCGGCCTTGAGAATGATGTTGGCGAACTGCTCCGGGTCCGTCAGCCGCCCCAGCGTGTTGATGGTCAACTGGAATTGCTGGCCCTTAGGGACCGGTTGCTGGCCGATTTGACCGGCGGCAATTTGGACGTTCTGCTGGCTGATGGCCGCGACCACGTCCATGGCGCTCAGGTGCAGCGCCGCCATCTTGTCCGCGTCGAGCCAAACTCGCAGGCTGTAGTCGCGTTGACCGAGGTAGGTTATACCGGCGACACCGGGAAGCCGGCATAGCTCGTCTTTGACGTTTACCGTGGCATAGTTGCTCAGCCGAAGGTCGTCGTATTTGCCGTTCGGCGAAATCAGGTTCACGATCATCAGCGTATTCGGGGACATCTTTTTGACATTGATGCCCTCGTTTTGAACCAGGGCAGGAATGACGGGAAGCGCCAGCGACACGCGGTTCTGCACCAGCACCTGGGCCATGTCCGAGTCCGTGCCCAGCTTGAAGGTCACGGTCAGGTTGTAGGCGCCGTCGTTGGTGCAGCGAGACGACATGTAGGCCATGTTCTCGACGCCGCTTACCTGCTCCTCGATCGGCGCCGCCACGGTGTCTTGCACGGTAAAGGCGTTGCCGCCCGGATAGAGGGCCGTCACGAGCACGGTCGGCGGCGTGACCTCCGGGTACTGGGCCATGGGCAGCGTGAACACGGCCACTCCCCCCGCCAACACGAAAACGACGGATATTACCGTGGAGAAGATGGGACGATCGATAAAGAAGCGGATCATGTGTGCGGTCCTCCATCGGATTCCAAGGGGGGAGGAGGAGAAGAAAGGTCTGAAGCGGGTGCGGCCGCTTTGGGCTTTATTCGCCTATGAATCTCCAGAATCGCCAGCACCATGAGCACGCCAGCGCAAGCGCCAACCACGGCCGACCAGGGAAGAAGAACAACGCCGAGTTTCCCCAGCAAGAAGCCACCCGCCAACCCGAGGAGGCCTCCCAGAAAGCAGGAGACAATCCACCGGGAAGCGGCGGAAGCGAACAGGCGGGACTCACCAAGCCCGATAATGACGTAGAAGAACACCGGCGTCAGGAAGATGCCGAACAACGTCACGCCGAACATGCCGCTGAAGACGGCAATCCCCAGTGACCGGCGCATCTCCGCCCCGGCTCCGGACGCGATCATCAAAGGGATGACTCCGAATATGAACGCGAACGATGTCATGAGGATCGGCCGCAGGCGGAGCCGCGAGGCTTCCTTCGTGGCCTCGAATGCCGAGCGGCCCTCCAGGTGCAACTGCTTGGCATACTCGACCACGAGGATCGCATTCTTGCACGCCAGCCCGACCAGCACGACCAGGCCGATCTGCACGAAGATGTTGACGTCCCGCTCCGTGAACAGAACGCCGGCGACGGAACAGAGTAAGCACAACGGCACGACCAGGATGACCGCCAGCGGCAGCGACCAGCTCTCGTAGAGCGCCGACAAGGCGAGGAACACACTGACGATGGCCAGGAAGAAGACGTAAATCGACGTGTCGCCCACTCGCTTCTGCATGAACATGAGCTCAGTCCAGTCCGCTTTCATGGAAAGGGGCAAGGTTTCGGAGGCTATTCTGTCGATGGTCTTGATAGCATCGCCCGTGCTGGTGCCGGTTTGGATGTTGCCGCTGACGGAGGCTGCCGTGTAAAGGTTATAACGCGCGACGGCAATCGGGCCGGCGATCTCCCGCGGGTGAACCATGGTACCCAGTAGAACCATCTGTCCAAACCCGTTTCGAACTTGGAACAGGTTGAGGTCTTCCAGTTGGTTGCGATAGGTTCCGTCCGCTTGGACTGTGACCTGCCAGTGACGGCCGAAATCGTTGAAACTGTTGACGTAGCGCGAGCCCATGAAAATATCCAACGTCTGATTCACGTCGTCTAACGACACACCCAGGGATGCGGCCTTGTCCCGGTCGATGTCGAGGAAGAGCTGCGGCGTCTTGGAGCGGAACTGTGTCGTCACCCGGCTCAGGCCGGGAACCTTCTGCAGTTTTTGGACTAGGCCGTCGGTCTGCTGCTGCAAGGCCGCCAAACCGAGGTCGCCGCGGTCCTCGACGATGAACTTGAATCCGCCGGCGGTGCCGAGGCCCGGGATCGGAGACGCCCCCAGCACCGTGAACTGGGCCTCCTGGACCTTCTCGGCACAGGCTTTGCTGAGGCTGTTCATGATCGCGGTATCGCGCAGCTCCGGTTTTTGCCGCCTATCGAAGGCGTCAAGGACGATGAACATCGAGGCGAAATTCGGGCTGTTCGCTTGCAACAGAAACGAATTGCCCGCGAAGGCCACCGTGTGCGCTATGCCCCGAATGCCAGGGTAGTGTTCGCGGTCGTGGGGGTCGCCCCGCGCGATCTTTTCAATCTTGGCGACGACCGCTTCGGTTCGCTCCAAGGACGCCGAGTCGGGCAGTTGGATGTTCGCGATGAGCCGGCCTTGGTCCTGTTGCGGAATGAATCCGGTCGGGGTCCTTTGAAACACCCCGTAGGTCAGCGCCAGCAACCCACCATAGACCACCAATACGACGATGCAGACACGCAACAATCCGCCGACTGAAAAAGCATAGCCCGAGGACATCCGGTCAAAGTAGTGGTTGAATTTCCGAAACAACCAGCCGAGCACGGGGTTCACGCGCCCGATGATCAACCAACCGAGGGCGCCGCCGACCAGGCCGCCGGGAAGGAAGAAAACAGCCGTCAGGATCCAAGGCAGCCAAGCTCCAGCGCCGGCGGAGCCCCCCGCCACCCCTGGCGCGGGCAGGCCAAAACTGCCGGCCAGAAATTCTCGCTCCAACCAAACCGTGAGCAGTCCTCCCGCGACGCCGAAGATCCACCACGGCAGGGCTTCACGGCGGAGTTCGTGGGCCGTATGTCCCTCTTCGGTCTTAAAAATCAGAACGGCCCGTGACGGGGTCATGGTAATCGCATTGATCGCGGAAATGACCGTGGAGACGGAAATCGTCAAGGCAAACTGCCGAAAAAATTGGCCCGTGATTCCGCTGAGAAACGCACACGGCACAAAAACCGCGCACAGCACCAAAGCCACCGCGACGATAGGCCCCGTCACTTCCTCCATGGCCTTGATGGTGGCCGTGCGAACGTCATGGCCTCGGGCGAGCATCCGCTCGATGTTTTCCAGTACGACGATGGCATCGTCCACGACAATGCCGATGGCCAGCACCAGTCCGAACAGCGAGATGTTGTTCAAACTGAAGCCCATGGCGGCCATGACAGCGAAAGTGCCGATGATGGACACGGGTACGTCGATCATCGGCAAAATCATTGCTTTCCAGTCCTGGAGGAAGATCAGCACCACCAGACCGACCAGCGCCACGGCCTCCAACATAGTGATCACTACGTCCTGAACCGATTCGCGAATGTACGGCGTCGTATCGTAGCCGATTTCAAAATCCAGTCCGTCCGGGAAGCGGGTCCTTAACTCCTCCATTTTCGTGCGCACTGCGTCGGCCACTTCCAGCGCGTTGGTGTCGGGGCGCTGGTAGACGCTGAGCCCCACGGACGGACGCCCGTCAAAGCTGCACGATGCATTGTAATTTTGCGCCCCCAGTTCGATGCGGGCCACGTCCCGAAGGCGAACGATGCCGAATGATGGCTGGCCGGGACCGCGATCCGGTGTTACGCCGTTGCTTGCCCCGATGACCGCGGTCGTGGAACCGTTTGTCGAAGTAGCTCCCGCGCCTCCCGACGCTGCACCACCCGTCATTCCACCTCCCCCCGTCGAGCCGCCTCCGCCCGATGTCGCGCCGCCGGTCGTTGTCGCGCCACCGCCCGTGGTCGCGCCGCCCGTGGCGGTGCCGCCGGTCGTTGTGGTATCACCGGTCGTTGCGGTGCCATCGGTTGACGTGCCCGAGGCTGATTCGCTCGTTGTCGAGAGCGAGTCGCTGGTGGAACCGCTCGCTGTGCCACCGCCCGCTGCCGCACCGGATGCCGTGGTAGCGGGGAGTCCGGCCGCGGCAGAATTCGGCAAGCCAAAATTGCCTTGGGGCGGTGTCAGGGCCGTGCGGGACGATGGAGGCAGAGCGCTTACACTGGCTTTAACGATGATGTCGCCGAACTGCTCCGGCGTGCTGAGGCGACCTAACGTGTTGATTGGCAGTTCAAAGGCCTGCCTCGCGTAAACAGGCGGTTTTCCGATCCAACCCGCCGGCGCATCCAGGTTCTGGTTGCCGATCGCGTTGGCGACATCCACCGCGGTAATGCTGCACGCCGCCATCTTCTGCGGATTAAGCCAACAGCGGATGCTGTAGTCACGTTGACCCTGGTAGGTGATGTCCGATACCCCGGGCACGCGCAATAGCTCGTCCCGAACGTGGATCGTGGCGTAGTTGCTGAGGTAGACGTCGTCGTAGCGTCCGTTGGGGGAGAAAAAGTTCACGATCATCAGGATGTCGGGCGTCTTCTTGCGGATCGTGATTCCCTGGTTTTGGACCTCGATCGGCAACTGCGGCATGGCCAGCGCCACGCGGTTCTGCACCTTGACCACCGCCGTGTTCAGGTCGGTGCCGATATCGAAGGTAACCGTCAATGAGTACGTGCCGTCGTTGCCCGATTGCGACGACATGTAGAGCATGCCCTCGACGCCGTTGACCTGTTGCTCAATCGGCGCACCTACCGTGTCCGCTACGACTTCGGCGCTAGCGCCAGGATAGCTGATCGATATGTTCACGCCGGGTGGCGTGATTCGCGGGTATTGTGCGACCGGCAAGAAAAAGAGCGAGATCCCGCCGATCAAGGTGATGACGACTGATAGCACCGTCGCGAAGATCGGGCGGTCGATAAAGAATCGCGAGATCATGAAGACCGCTTCAATCCTTTGCTTTTCCGGCTGGGGAGAGACCGGGCTTTGCTCGGCCGGCTGCCTGCGGGCTGGCCTCGGATTGCCCGGCAAGGGACGGCATCGGCCTTCGGTCCGGCTTAATCTCCATTTGCGCGCGTACTTGCTGTATCCCGCCCACGATGACCCAATCGTCTCGCATGATTTCCCCGTCCACCACGCGGAGGCCGTCTTCCTGCAGGGGCCCCGTCTTGATACTACGGGTCTCGACCTTATTCTGCCCGTCCAGAACGTAAACGTACTTGAGTCCCTGATCTGACTGAATGGCCCGATCGATGATCAGCAGCGCGGGGTGCGGCTCGCCGATCGGCAACCGGACACGCACAAACATGCCGGGTGACAATAGGCGAGAAACAAACCATCGAATGTTCGTGCCACCTGGAGTGGACGCCTTCCCCGTGGACGAAGTCTTCGATCCCACTGCGCCCGAAACCTTGGCCGCAGGAATCAACTTGGGGTTCGCGAACACGCCTCGCATCGTGATACTTCCCGTCGTGGAGTTTACATGATTGTTGACAAAGTTGATCGTTCCTTTATGTGGGAAGCCGTCCTCGTTTTGCAATCCCAGAAAAACCGGAATGTCTCCGTCCGCCGGCACGGTGATCTTGCCTTCCAAAATCGCTTTGTGGATCTGTAACAAGGTACGTTCATCCATGTCAAAATACGCATAAATCGGGTCCAGCGACATAATCGTGGTCAAGAGCGTCTGATCCTGATTGACCAGATTTCCGAGAGTGAGGTAATAGCGGCTCACCTGGCCGTCAATCGGGGACATGACGCGCGTAAACTCTTTGTTTAAGTTATAGACCTCCAGGCTCTTCTTTTGGGCGTCCACGCGGGCCTCGGCTTCGACGACAGCCGCCTGATACTGGTCCAGCGACTGTTTGCTGACAGCGCCGGGTGTCGTCTTATCGAGAACCTGGTAGCGTGCCAATGTGGTCTTCGCTAGTTCAAGTTGCGCCTGGTTGAGCTTGACCTGGCTCTTGGCCTGGTCAAGCTGCGCTTGGTACGGGCGTGGATCGATCACAAACAAGAGGTCCCCGGCTTTGACTTCCGCTCCTTCCTTGAAGGGCATCTGCACCAGGTAGCCGGTGACCCGAGCGATGATATTGACCGACTGGACGGCGTCAGTCCGGCCGGTAAAGTCCACATAGTCGGTGATGACCCGTTCGATGGGATGGCTTACCGGTAAGACAGGAACTTCGGCCGCTCCGATTTCACGCGTCTTCGGCCGGCAACCCACAACTGCCACTGTGAGCAGGAGGCCGAAGAGAACCACAAAAGACCTCCCTCTCCAGCCCGCAGCACGAGCAAGGGATTTCCATCTGGCCTCCGCTTGTGGTGCGGAGTCAGAGAGGAGAGAGGAAACGCGTGCCCAGAACCAAGGACTCATGCTGTCTTTCCCTTTCCATACCGGTCAAACCCACCTAGGTTCCCTGCTTCTTGCTTTCCGTAGCCGGGACACTCCGAGAAAGTGTTCGGATTTCCCTCTTCGGCGGGTGCAGCCCGTGCGTTGCGAAGGACTCGCTGGCCACGAAACCATACTCTAACCGACACCACATCGGACAACAACCGCGATTACCCGATCGTTAATCTTCAGGGTGCATTCCGCACTTTGCGTTTGGCACGCGATTTCGTAGAAATAGGATCTTGGTTTTGGTTGATGGGGGGTGGTTTTTGGAAAATGGCGAGGCTAGGCAATGGAATGCCGTATGAGAACA
>Ga0181535_10006641_pt1 | contig 11856 bp, 6 predicted proteins | sample PEATcosm2014_Bin_44_FD_119774 | JGI IMG/M metagenome (GOLD analysis project Ga0181535, IMG submission 119774) | Peatland microbial communities from MTU Mesocosm Facility, Houghton, MI, USA - PEATcosm2014_Bin17_30_metaG | ecosystem: Environmental > Terrestrial > Soil > Wetlands > Peat | place...
CTCCCATCCCCCACGCGGAATGAAAAGATCCATGCATCCGTCATTGTTGTAGTCCACCTGCATGATGTTGAGAGCGCCAAGCTGGTCAGCGAGGCCCGCTTGAACCGTTCGATCCGTGAAAGTTCCATCTCCATTGTTATGAAAGTATTTGATCGGGTCGCAGACCTCCATGCTGGAGACGACGATGTCAAGCAATCCGTTATTCTCGAAGTCGTCGATAGCAAGCCCACCCGCTTCGCGCATTACATTTAAGCCTGCCGCAGGCGCAACATCGACGAAGCGCCCAATGTCCTCCTTTGACAGGAAGTCGTCTATGGGAATGAGGTAGGCTTTAGGAACGCCGGACGGATACTCGCCTAAAGTCGAATAGGCATAGTTGAGCAGCCACTTCACCTCTAAATCGTCGGGATATTGCTTGAGAAAGTCAGTGAAGTATTGAATGGCAAGTCCTGACTTTTCTTTCTTCACATAACTTGCCTTAGGGTTCGCCGGAGGAAAGAGATCGAAATCGGTCGAGTTACGATATACGCCGTTCTCCATCTCGGCCCAATGCAGATATGCTCCTCCAATCATCTCTTCAAGTCGAGGCAACAAGGGGAGCGCTGCGGTCTGAGCAGGGCTGCCCATGCCACCACCCCCGCCATTGTCTTCACGCTTAGGCATTTGAGTGGGCGCTATCGTCTTGGCCATCTGGTAGGCAATCGTGAGCTCTTTGATTGCTTCCTCCATGTTTCCCTTATATGCATATAGCTGGCCGCCGATTAGGTGAATTTGCAGAAGGTCACTAGTGCTATAGGTATCGGCCCCGGGCGACCTGGTTGCATTCACGAATTCTACAAACTCTTTTATCCCGGCATCGTAGGACTGAGTTCGCAGGTCGCAGCTTTGATGAAGGTCGCGAGCCCAACCATCAGGTTTTGGATAATTGCGAAATAGAGAATCAGCTTCGCTAAGGCCGCCAATGGTGGGTCCAAAACGAATATCACCGCTCGCAATTAGGGCCTTTATGCGATTCGGGTTTAGATCCTCTGTGGCGGATGCGATAGGCAGAATCTTCAGAATTGCAAATCCAGTTGGTATGGGGACAACACCGCTGAGCTGTCCAGTCGTGAGCGTAGACAAGGCATCCCGCACCTCTGGGCGAAGCTGTCCGGGGTTCATCCGGCCTACGTACCCTCCGCTGCTCGATGAGGGGTCGATCGACTTTTCTTTTGCCAGGACACCAAAGTCCCAGCCGGCGTTGAGTTGTTGCAGTACGCTGGCAGCCTCGGCTTCAGTCGATGTTACGATGATGCCCAATTCCACTGGATGTGAAGTCGAATCTTGTTGAGCGATGCACTGAGTGGCAATGCCCTGCAGGAGCACAGCCGCGGTTAATAAGACTCTTCCTATAAATCCGTGTCTTGCGATTCTGAATAGTGGCATCGGTTCCTCAGAGCATGAACAGGCGCTTGTGCGGCTTCTAATGAAACTCAAATGATAGCGGCGCAGGCGATTCCAGTCTTGGACCCAATGTACGAGTAACCCTTCATTCTGAAGAACCAGAACTCACGTCCTACTTATGGATGAGGAGAGACCTCATCCTAATTGACGATGAAGGAATGACTCAGAGTTGGCATAATAGCTGCTTTGGCAGGAACTTCCAGAGGAGCGCTCGTTGTGAGGCTCAACCCTTTGATGTGCGCGGTCGCATTCGCGGCGAGCAGGATGATGTTCGCACAGCACTCTGCTCCCGTTCCGACGCCGCTCGCAACTCTCTTGGCAGAAGCGGATACGAATAATAGTCAGGTAGCATCCGCCGACGATGCATGGAAGGCTTCGATGCACGTTGCGCAACAGGTCACTGCGCGAGCAGATCCGCAGTTCACAATCCAATTGTTCAGTGTTGGCAGTCCCAAGCCGCTTGCCGGATTCAGCAACAGCGAGTTCGCATATCTCAGCTTGGGAGCTTCGCAGGAGTTGCCCTATCCAGGGAAACTCAAGCTACGGGGTGCGGTGGCAAACCGCGAGATGGAAACGCAAAAGGCCGGTGTTGGCGTAGTTCGCTCCTCGGTGGCGGAGCAGGTCAAGCTGCTCTATCTGCAAATAGCCTATTCCACTTCTGCAATTGCGTACCTTGATCGTATCGATTCACTGTTGCGGTCGGTAATTCAGGACGCGCTCTCCCAATACGCCCTCGGCAAGGGCAGCCAATCGGCAGTCATCAAGGCGCAGATGGAGCGAACGCAGGTTCTTCGCCAAGATACCATGCACAATCAGGAACTGTGGCAGGCGCAGGCCCGCCTCAAGCAACTGGTACATCGTACACAGGATTCTACCGACATATATCCTGAACCGCTGACAGCGACTCCATTCGCGATTAACCTGGAGGAGCTGCAAAGTCAGTTACGCGCCCGCAATCCCACTCTATTGTTGGACGCAGATGCAGTGGAGAAGCAGAAAGCACAGTTAGCGTCCGCAAAAAGCGAAAACAAGCCGGACTTCAATGTTGGTTACGATTTTCAACTTACAGGCGAAGGTTATCGAAATCGTTATCTATTCTCAGCAAATCTGCGCCTTCCCAACCGCGGCCGTGTTGCCGGCCAGATCGCCCAGGCGTCGGAACAAGCAACTCGAGCCGAACACGAAATGGACTCGGACGTACAGGAGAAGTTGGCCGAATTGCAGGAACAATATGTCGCGGTAACAAGCACGGCAGAACTCCTAAATGAATACAAAGAAGGGCTGATACCACAGGCAGAGGCGGTGTTTCACTCCGAACAGTCTGCCTATCAATCCGACAAGCAAGAGCTCGCCCCAGTGCTCTCTTCTCTCTTGGACATTATGACGTTGGAAAGCGAATACCAGCAGGCACTCCTCGATCATGAGGCCGCGCTGGTGCGCATAGAAACATTGACGGGAAGGACAATTCGATGAGCGAGACGGCGCAGAGGAACATTCTTGCAGCTATATTGATATGGGCAATCGTGGCAACGGGAATTCTAGTCTTTCTCCTACGCCATATTGAAGCGACCTCGGCGCTGGCCTTCGCCTCCACGCCTCCAATCGCCATCGCTCCTACCGCATCCGCATCGGTAACTACAACCATGCCATCGCAGCAGATGGATGCGCCGCTTGCACCGATGCAACTGACTCAGGAACAAATGCGAAATATCGGCATGACAACGGGCACAGCGGAATACAGGGATCTCAGCGACGATCTACGCGCCACTGGAAGCGTGGCGATCAACGACAGCCTTCTCTCTTACGTTCAGGTAAGATTCTCAGGTTCCATACGCAAAGTCTTCGCTAACGCTACTTATCAGTATGTCAGAAAAGGCGAACCGCTCTTTACCATCTATAGTCCGGAGCTGGTGGCCACGCAGCAGGAATACCTGCTCGCAAACGAGAATCAGCGCGCCCTGAGCAGCAGTTCAATCCGCGACGTGGCCGCCGGCGCGAGGTCTCTTTCGACAGCAGCTGAGCGCAGGCTTGCGCAGTGGGAGATTCCGGAGAGCGAGATAGCGGAGTTGAAGCGCAGCGGCAAGGTGCTCACCGACCTTACGATTCAATCGCCGGCCTCAGGTTATATTACGGAGCGGAACGCACTGCCGAATATGTACGCTGAACCCGGCACGCGTCTGTACACCATAGCCGACCTTTCGCATGTTTGGGTCAACGCTCAGGTATTTCAATGCGATGTTGGACGCCTCAAACCAGGCGGTCAGGCCGCGATCACCGTCGATGCGTATCCGCAGAAGACATTTAATGGACGGGTCGAGGAAGTCCTTCCGCAGGTTGATGCGACAACGCGCACCGTGCAGGTGCGGCTGTCTATCGACAACAGTGGATTGCTGCTGAAGCCGGGTATGTTCGTCAATGTGGACCTCAAATCTGAAATGGGCCGTCGCTTGGTTGTCCCTGCATCGTCTGTTTTACAAACCGGCTTGAAGCAGATCGTCTTTCTGAATAAAGGCGATGGGCGCATCGAGCCGAAGGATGTAGTCCTCGGCCCGCAGATCGGGGACAACTTTGTGATTCTCGAGGGACTCGAACCACACCAGGCAATTGTGACCTCCGCGAATTTCCTGATCGATTCGGAGAGCCTGATGCAGGCTGCCTCCGGAGCAAGCATGCCACCAATGTCGAACTCTGGGGAGAGCGCGGGCACCGCATCGCGTCAGTCGGATCTGATCGAGTTCACCACTAATCCCAATCCTCTGCAGAAAGGGTCAAATACACTCCTCGTCAAGCTCACTGACCGCAACGGAGCAACGGTCTCCGGCGCTGATGTTGCAGTCGCATTCAATATGGCGGCAATGCCGGAGATGGGAATGGCCGCAATGCACATAAACGCAAATCTCGCCGAGAAGAGCGGCGGGCTCTATGAGACCACAAGTGAACTGCCCTGTGGAGGAACATGGCAGGTAACCGCTACGGCCAAACAGCACGGTCAACTCGCCGCGATCAAGAAGCTCAGCGTCAATGCAAAGGGCGGAATGTGAGATGATCTCTCGGATCATTGAGATCTGCGCACGAAACCGATTTCTGGTATTTGCAATTGTTTCTATGCTGATTTTGGCGGGTATCTGGTCTTTATTGCATATCTCTCTAGATGCGCTCCCCGATATCTCAGATGTTCAGGTCATCGTCCATACGAGTTGGAACGGTCAACCTCCCGACATCATTGAGGACCAGGTTACCTATCCCATTGTCACCAGCTTATTGGCGGCGCCTCATGTAAAGGCAGTACGTGCGCAGACAATGCTCGGAGACTCCTATGTTTTTGTCGTCTTCGAGGATGGAACCGATCCGTATTGGGCACGTTCTCGTGTTGTCGAATACCTTCAGCAGATCAGTGGCCGTTTGCCCCAGGACGTGCATCCCGCCATCGGTCCGGACGCAACCGGGGCGGGCTGGGTCTTTGAATACGCTCTGATCGACAGGAGCGGGACTCACAGCCTCGCCGACTTGCGCAGCTTGCAGGACTGGCATCTGCGATACGCTTTGGAAACGGTGCCGGGTGTCTCAGAAGTAGCGAGCATCGGCGGATTCGTCCGCCAGTATCAGGTACGGCTCGATCCCAACAAGTTGCTTGCCTACGGCATTCCGCTTTCCACGGTGATCGACCGGGTGAAGACCAGCTCCAATGAGGTTGGCGGGCGCGTTCTCGACCTGAATGGAGCCCAATATATGATTCGCGGCCTCGGCTATTTGCGTTCGACGAGCGATCTGGAAAGCGTCGCGGTAGGCAGCAAAAATGGCGCCCCAGTACTGTTGCGCGATCTGGGCAGTGTTGGACTTGGACCCGATATTCGTGAAGGCGTTGCGGAGTGGAATGGCGAGGGCGAGACGGTTGGCGGCATTGTAGTGATGCGGCAGGGTATGAACGCGCTGAAGGTGATCGACGGCGTGAAGCGCAAGTTTCGCGAGATAACGTCCTCGCTCCCGTCCGGAATCGAGATTGTGTCCGGATACGACCGCTCAGGCCTGATTAAAGACTCGATTGCTACACTTCAGCGCAACCTGCTTGAGGAAGCAGTCATCGTGAGCTTAGTGATTCTTATCTTCCTCTTCCATTTTCGTTCTGCGTTGATTGTGGTCATTACTCTGCCTATTGCTGTCCTGGTCTCTTTTATCCCGATGTACTTTCTTGGAATAACTTCTAACATCATGTCGCTTGGCGGTCTTGCGCTCGCCATCGGCGTTCTTGTCGATGCGGCTATTGTGATGGTCGAGAATGGCTACCGGCATCTCTCTGACCGGCAACAGGCCTCTTCGCTCCCTGTTTTGTCAACAGAGCGCGGTCAAATCCTCATCGGCGCCGCAAAGCAGGTTGGACCCGCTCTTTTCTTCTCACTGTTGATTATCGTTGTCTCTTTCCTTCCCGTCTTTCTGCTCGAAGCGCAGGAGGGCCGAATGTTTCGCCCCCTCGTCTGGACAAAGACTCTTGCTGTCGGATCTTCATCCATCCTCGCCATCACATTGGTGCCTGTTCTGATGGTGCTGTTGATTAGAGGAGAGCTGCGTCCGGAGTGCGAAAATCCTGTTTCACGTTTCACGCAAGCACTCTATCTTCCTGTTCTTCGGTTTTGCCTCAGACACAAGGTATTGACAATCGCGCTCAATCTTCTGTTTCTATTGGCAACGGTGCCCATCATGTTTAAGCTCGGAAGTCAGTTCATGCCGCCACTCTTTGAGGGTTCCGCGCTTTATATGCCAACCGCCCTCCCCGGCATTTCAATTGAGCAAGCAAAGACGCTGATGCAAAAGCAGGATGCTCTTCTGCGTGCATTTCCGGAGGTAGAAAGCGTCTTTGGGAGCGTGGGCAGATCGGACAGCGCGACGGATAACGCCCCGCTCGATATGTTTGACACGACCATCATGTTAAAGCCGCGGGAGCAATGGAGACGCGGCATGACATACGAGAAGCTGATCCAGGAGATGGACGCAAGCGCGCAGTTTCCTGGCATCTCCAATACCTGGACAAGTCCGGTGGAATGCCGCCTCGATATGGAACTTACCGGCATCAAGACACCCCTGGGTATCAAGGTGCAGGGACCGAACATTGATGGTATTGAGCGTCTCGCAGGCCAGATTCAAAGTGTACTCGCAACCATGCCGCAGCAACGTTCTTCATTTGCGGAACGTATCTCCCAAGGCTTCTACGTAAATGTGGAAGTGGACCGGGAAGAGGCTGCTCGCTACGGGTTGAGCGTGGCCGATGTCGAGACAGCCGTTTCCTCGGGCATCGGAGGCCGGAACATTGCGGAGAATATAGAGGGGCGAGAACGCTACCCTATCAATGTACGTTACGAGCAAGACTTCCGCGACAGCGTGGATCGGATGCGCAGCGTTCTGATCGGCACTCCGTCCGGATCGCAGATTCCTCTCGGGCAGGTTGCGCACGTCTCGTTCTCGAATGGACCAGCAATGATCAGAGACGAAGACGGTCAACTTACCGGCTATGTTTACATCAATCTCAAAGATACAAACTACGGCGCTTTCGTCGATCAGGCAAACCGATTGCTACGCGATAGAGTCGCAATGCCTGCAAATTTCTCGTTCGCGTGGGCGGGAGAATACCAGTTCGAGCAGAGGGCAAAGCAGCGATTGAAATTGATCTTGCCGGTGGTCTTTGGGTTGATTTTTCTGTTGCTCTATATGGTCTTCCATTCGGTCGTGGAGGTTGTGGTTCTGATCGTGCCTACACTCTACGCGGCGACCGGGGGGCTGCTGATGCAGTGGTTGCTCGGCTATAACTTCAGCGTCGCGGTGTGGGTGGGATACATTGCTTTGTTTGGGATCGCCGTGGAAACCGGCGTCGTAATGGTAGTTTATCTTCACGAGGCGCTGGAGCGCCGTCTTAAATCGGGAGAGATCTATTCGGCTCGCGACATTGAACTCGCAGTCATCGAAGGTGCTGTGCAGCGCCTTCGCCCGAAGTTGATGACGGTGTTCGCCGTTCTTGCAAGCCTGATTCCCATTCTATGGGAATCAGGTGTCGGCTCGGATGTCATGAAACCGATTGCTGCACCGATTGTTGGTGGCATGATAACCTCTGCTATTCATGTCCTTATTCTTGTGCCCGTGTTCTTTGTCATGATTAAAGAGCATGCACTGCGAGTTGGCGGGATGTACGCGATAAGAGCTTCTAACGAAGGAGGCTCTGATTAAGTCCATGCTTTGAAAGGGCACAGCTTTAGCCGTGCCTCAAATGAAACAAAGCAAAAGATGGGCTTCAACGCTTGAGGGAAAGCTGGCCCGAGTGGAATTGGAGGACCGCCATTGGCGACCCGACTTCGCCGTATATCGCAAATCGCGTTCTTTATATTATTTGTGTGGTTCCTGGTGCGCACAAAGTCATACGACGCCACAGGTGCCGATAGACGACTGGTGTATCGGGTCAATCTCTTCTTCAAGCTGGACCCCCTGGCCCCCTTGGTCAATTTGCTGGCAGGGCACGTTCTCTACCGTGGCTTCGCGTGGTCGCTGGTCATCCTGATTCCAACCTTCTTTTTGGGGCGCTTTTTCTGCGGCTGGATGTGCCCTCTAGGCAGCTTGAATCAGTTCCTGGGCTCCATCCACTCACAGTCGAGGCGGCGGGAAACGCTGATCGCAACCAATCGCTATAAGAGGTGGCAAACGGCGAAGTATCTCCTGCTAATGGCCGGATTACTGGCTGCGCTCTGCCGCAGCAGTGCCGTTGCTTGGATCGACCCGTTCAGCCTGTTGGTACGATCAATGGGGTTGTCGATTCTGCCGGCTGCGTCTAGCAAGAAATACTTTGTCGTCTATCAGCCTCATTACTGGTTCAGCATAGTGCTGAGCGTGGCCTTTCTGGCGCTGCTGGCGATGAACCTGCGGGTCACGCGCTTCTGGTGTCGGGCGCTGTGTCCTCTGGGAGCGCTTCTGGGCGTTGCCGCGCGGTGGTCGATTCTGGGTTTACACAAGGATGCGGCCGCCTGCAACCGGTGCAGCCGCTGCCTGATAGGCTGTCAAGGCGGCGACGATCCGATCGGTGGCGCGCCATGGCACAAGGCGGAATGCCACCTGTGCCTGAACTGCACTGCGGCGTGCCCGCACGGGAGCCTCCAGTTCCGCTTTTTCCGCAAGGAATCGGAAGTCGTGGGAACGAATCTGAGCCGGCGCAAAGCATTGGCCGCGGCGGTCACCGGGCTGGTCGTTGTGCCCATAGTGCGCGCTCAGGCCGCGTTCGGGAAGAGCCGTAGCGAACGGCTGATCCGGCCGCCGGGAGCACTGAATGAAACGGACTTTCTCTCGCGGTGCATCCGTTGCGGCGAGTGCGTGAGGGTGTGTCCCAACAACGCGCTGCAACTCGCGTTTGCCGAGGCTGGGCTGATGGGTTTGTGGAGTCCGGTCGTTACCCCGAAAATCGGCTATTGTGAACCAAGTTGCGTGCTCTGTTCCGAGGTCTGTCCCACGGGAGCGATTCAAAAACTTACGCAGTTGCAAAAGGGCTGGATCGTAGGGGACTGCAGACCTTCCACGTCGCTGATAATCGGCACGGCAGTTTATGACCAGAGACTCTGCCTGCCGTGGGCCAAGGCGACCGATTGCGTTGTCTGCCTGGAGTGGTGCCCGGTGGCGCCCAAAGCGATTTATGTCAAGGATGCGATGGTGGTGGACGCGAATGGCAATCCTCGAATACTGAAGCAGCCGCATGTTGATCCCCATCGCTGCGTGGGCTGCGGGGCGTGCGAGTTCTCTTGCCCGCTCCAGGAACAACCTGGAGTGTATGTGACCGGCAGCGGAGAGAGCCGTTCGCGCTTTCGTTCTTAGGGTTGCTTGTGTGACTCGCCCAGGCTGCGAGATAGTCCCCGGCGCAGCCAAACGAAGACGCCGGCGGCGGCCAGAACAGCGGCGGCAATCCGGCTGATCGTGGCCGCGCGGTACTCGGACTCTCGCGCACTGGCCAAAGCTGTCTGCACCAGCAGAACTTCCAACAGCAACCAAAACTCGGCAAGAGCCCAAAACCACCACGGACGCTTGCGCATTGTGATCGTGAGAAGATCGTCGTCGTTCTTCATGATCATGATCTTCTGCCGGATGGCTGATTCTTCGTCCACCATTGTTCAGGATCGTGCTGTTTTCCGTAGCCGAAGGCATTGTCCATAATGCGGAAGGCGCCGTCTGCGGCTGGCGCAATCGATGCTGTCGCCTTCACCGCCTCGTGAATCCAAGCCTGATCGCCCTTCGTGTAGGGGCAACTGGCAAGGCACACGCCGCAAGCCGAACCCGACTTCTGCCAATATTGAAAACACTTGTAAGAGTCCTCGAACCAAGCTTTGTGTCCGGGATTATTCCACGGGCCCTTGGTATTGAAACTTGGCTCGTCGTCGAACGAAAGGGCGCGCGAAGGGCACGCCTCAGCGCACTTCTTGCACGTCTTGCAGAATTCGACCAGGCCGAAGTCGACAGGTTTGTCGTATGCCATGGGCAGATCGGTAAAGACCTTGCACAAGCGAACCGCGGGACCGAACTCAGGTGTGACCAGCTTGTTGAGGCGGCTCAATTCGCCAATGCCTGCATCGAGCGCGAACGGTATGCTCTGTGCCGTATCGTTCACGCAGGGTATCGCCTCATAGCCGAGGCCACGGATAAACACAGCCAGCGATGACACCACAAAAGCAGAGTGGCTATAGCCGAGCGCCGACGCTGCATCGCCCAATGCCGTGGGCGAACGAGAAAGGAGGTCGAGATCCATGGGGATGGCGATGGCTACTACCCACTTCATCTTCCGGGGGATCACGAACTCGGTGTCGGTTACCGCAGGTACATCGACATCTTCGATAACAATGTCTTTGTCTTTCTCCTTCTCATCTTCTGGCGGTACTTGCAGGTTGACATAGCTCTCATTCATCGGCGCGATGCCGACAAGCCGGGCGCCGTAGAGTCGCGCCGCGGCCTTCACGGTGCTCGCCATTTCCTCCGGCGAAGCCGCATAACGCGGGGCGCTCAGCTCAGTTGGTGTGCGCGCAGAGCTGCGCGTCCACGACAGCAGGCCCGTGCCGGGTCTGGCGCTTCGCATCACAGCCCAGGCGCCCTCGCTCAACTGCTGATCGGGCAGGCTAAATCCGGGTTTCCTTTCGTTTATCCACTCAACCAAACGCTTGGCCTTGGAGGCTTGTTCTGCTTCGAACGAACCGGCGCCGTCGCGCTGAGTTTTCAACTGCATGTAGATTGCAAAAATGTCCTTGCCTGAAAAGCGCTTGTAATCGGCGTTCGTTTCACCCAGTGTAGGCCGGACCACAGTCTTGATCCACCGAACGCGTCTCCGTACGCTGCCCGAAGTGCTGGCGCCCCCACCAGTTCCCGTCACTAGCGCCCAAACCGCCCCGAGAGCGCCGCTTGCAGCAACGAATCCACCAGCCTTCAAGAGGCTGCGTCATCCTATAGGCTTGCGTAGTTCTTCCACGTTAATTATCCTCTCAGCCGAAGTTTAATTCGCCAGGCGAGGACCGTCGTCAGCCGAAAGAAGGATGCATTGATCCATCTTTCGATGGCTGATTACTCATTCAAATTAAAGAGTCGCCCCATTCGCTGGCTGTTAAGAGAAGTAGAAGGTTGGCTCCCGTCCAGCAGCGCCGGAGAATGGCATTCTGGGATTCATTGACGCGCGATGGTTGATTCTGGCGCAAATAGTCCGGATGTTGGCTTGGGAGCCTATTTTGCCTTCGCGGAGATTCTGTGGGTGTACTTTTGGGTGTATTTACTGAAAGCTGAATTGTAACCAATTGCAAATCAATAATATGGCGCTCGATATGAATCCCCCTCTCCCGCCAGATATTTTAGAATCAATAGTTTAAAAATTAGTGGCGCCGCGAACGAAACTGCGTCTTTATCATGCACGCCCTGCCAATTCAGGCCAATCTAATCAAATGAGTTCTGATTCAAAGTCCAACGGGCTCAGGCTTGCGGTCCTGCCCTGGAGCCGTTGCCAAGTACGGCAGAGTCATGCCTGATGTAGTTTGGGTGAACGATGCCGAAGCGCGTTATCCCGAAGGCGCGTACTACATCGAATGGTACGAAGGCACGGAACGCAAGCGGCTTTTCGGTTGGGAAAGATGCGGCTCAAGCTCACAATCGCAGGCTCCGCAAAATGGCAGAACCTAACTCCGCTGCTCAGGGGGGCGCGTCTCGCCTCTGTCGTGACGGAATCAACTGAGCCGGGAAGAACGATCGCGCATCAGGCCTTCGCGATAAGTCGGCTATCGGTCCTTGTAAGGATGTACGACAACTCGTTCCGAAGCTGCACTCCTATTCTTTGAATGAAATCGAAGAGCATGAAGTCGATAACTCGTCATCGTCGACTCTGCCCCCAGTTAGTTTGCGCTCCGTGATCACTATTGACCA
>Ga0181535_10006644_pt1 | contig 11853 bp, 8 predicted proteins | sample PEATcosm2014_Bin_44_FD_119774 | JGI IMG/M metagenome (GOLD analysis project Ga0181535, IMG submission 119774) | Peatland microbial communities from MTU Mesocosm Facility, Houghton, MI, USA - PEATcosm2014_Bin17_30_metaG | ecosystem: Environmental > Terrestrial > Soil > Wetlands > Peat | place...
CCATCACCGAAGGCCAGGGGATTACAGCCGCGCTTTGCGCCGGCAAACCATGTCTGGTTCCGGCCGAAACAAAAACGGTGCCCGCGGTAAAACCGGCTCCCAAATCGACCAAACCAAAAAGCTGAGATCATGCGTCGGTGTATCATTTTGCCGTGCGAAGCCAATGGCGATGTTTTGTCCTGGGCCTCTTAGCGCTGCTGGCGGCAGCGCCGAGCGGACATGCGCAGCGCTATGTTGAACGCGAGGTTAGAATTCCCTGGGTACAGGCGGGGGTCAACGGCCTGGATGCGTTGCTGGTTTATGTGGATTTGCCGGGAAAACACCCACTGGCCCTGCTCACCCACGGTTCATCGCGTGACCCTCAAGAACAAGCGCGTATCACTCCCTGGCAGGAACTGCCTCAAGCCCTGTGGTTCGCACGGCGTGGATTTGTCGCGCTGGTGTTGGTGCGCCGGGGTTACGGAACGTCGGGCGGCGAGAAGGATATGCACCGCTGCCCGCGATGCATGGAAATCGATCCCGGGGAATCAGCTCAAAACGCCGCACAGGATCTGCGACTGGCCATTGACTACGCTCGCGGACTACCGCAGGTGGATGCAATGCATACTGTCGCGGTTGGCGTATCGACTGGAGGACTGGCCACGGTGGCGCTTACTGCAACCAACCCTCCGGGCCTGATGGCGGGAATCAACTTTGCCGGCGGAACGGGCTCAAGAGCCGATCACGATGTCCCCAACGCAGGCGAACTCATTGGCGCCTACCGAGATTTTGGAAGAACCGCCCGGGTTCCCATGCTTTGGATCTATGCCGAGAATGACAAGTACTTCTGGCCAGAGCTTGCGCAGAAGTTTGACGAGGCGTTTCGCTCCAAAGGCGGCGTCAACCAATTCGTGCTGGCACCGGCAATTGGAGCAGACGGGCACTCTCTCTTCAGGCATGTTGACGCGTGGTCTGCTACCGTGGACGGCTTCCTGAAGGCCCAGAACCTGGAGCCGCTGCCTGAATTACTGCCTGAAATCAAGCCGGCGAACGTCCCGCCTCCCGCAGGTCTGAGTGAAACCGGGCTGGAAGCATTTCAGGGTTATTTGTTTCTTGGTTCACATCGGGCATTTGCCAAATCGGAGCATTTCTTTGGTTTTTCAGTCGCGAGAATGACCGTTGACGAAGCAAAACAGAACGCCTTGGAGCGCTGCCAGCAATCGGCACAGAAAAAGGAATCCTGCACCGTGGTCTACATTGACGACACGCCGATTCATCCGTGAAGGCAGAACCAACGGGAAAACGCAGGAATCAGCCGAGGTGCACATTAAGCTGGCTTGGCCCTAGAAAACTCCCGCCATATAGACTTCGACGGCTTGCGACTTATCCCCCTTGACAGTGCCTTCGGCCAGAACCACAGGCGACAGAGTGATGACTGGACAATGGGAGTGGGCCATGACCTTGTAGACCACGCCGTGCCGGGTGATGGCCGCGAACGCGCTCGCGCCCTGGGCACCCAGAACAATCAGATCCGCAAATTGGGACCTTGCCTGGTAAAGAAGCTCCTCGGTGGGATCGCCAGGGACCACGATCGTCTGAACAGAAAGTTTTCGCTGCAGTTCGGGCGGAATCAGCGCGTAGAGACAGGACTCAATCTGGTCGATGGTCCGGCCGGCAAGAACCTCCTGGCGGTCCTGCGGCTTGATCACATGCTGCAGAATCAGGCGAGCGTCGTGTTCTTCAGCAAGCCTCGCGGCAAAGGCGGCAACGGTATAACTCGCCTCCTGAAGGCTTACCGCGCAAAGGATGTTGCGTGTGGCAAATTTGCGATAGGCTCCATCGACCACATCGGGACCGACAATGCATACCGGAACCTTGGCGCTACGGAGCACGGCCTCAGCCACCGAGCCGACGAGCAGCTTGCCAATTGGCCCGGGAGAATGCGTGCCCATGACGATGCGGTCGATCTCCCGCTCACGCAGGAATTCAAGTAGCTGGTCGGCCGCCAAACCTGGTCTGACCACGATTTCACAACGAACTCCGGCGTCGCGAACCAACTGCGCCAGCGGCTCGAGATGCTGGATTTCGGCGCGCGCGGCCGCGGCATAGTCGTAATAGCGGATACCCGAGGTCTCAGATGCAGCCACAATCAGCGTGTCATACGCGTGGAAAAGAATGAGGTCGGCGCCAAACTCGGTAGCTTGCGCAAGAGCAAAAGCGAGTGCTTTCTGATTTGCGGGGATCTCGGAGGCGAAAAGGATGGTGGAAGGCTTGCTCCAACCTGGCTTGATAACGGCTGCCATGGGAACCTCCTTGGTGACAGTGCGGAAAATACATTGGCAGATTCGGCATCGGGTTGCGGTGCCGGGCGGCACATGGGGATGTGATTTAACTCACTCCGTATGATGCGGAGAATTCGTTCGCTAAGGCCATGACGATCCAGTTCCCGTCCTCGGAAACGGGAAATGCAAAAACTTGCACTCTTAAGAAGGGATTCTGCTCCAAGGGCGCTAAAATGTCCAGGCCTGAATTCGACGGGGCGCGTTAGGTGAGATGACGTGATCCAAATCACAGCGCGCCCTACCCTTCGACTGGTTTCCTTGAGTTGAAATCGTGGCTGATTGGTACCCGGCCCTCCCCCCCGTTTCACTTGTTTATGGGCCGGCTGCGATTCGATGGAGGTTCTATGCAGCCGATGCACAACATACCCGCCCGTGGCGGATTGAACTTTGATGAAACGCCCTTTCTGGCCATCTGGGAGGTCACCCAGTCCTGTGACCTTGCATGCAAGCATTGCCGGGCCGCCGCGCAGCCGATCGCTCACCCAGACGAACTGACAAACGCCGAAGGGAAGGCGCTGATCGACCAGATTGCCGAAATGCATGTGCCCATCTTTGTGTTCACTGGAGGCGATCCCTTGAAAAGAAAGGACGTATTCGAGCTGATCCGTTACGCGGCAGACAAGGGAGTGCAAGTGGCGGTGACGCCGAGTGCGACTCCACTGTTGACCCGCGAGGCGATGTTCAAGTTGAAAGAGGCAGGGCTGGTTCGACTGGGAATCTCGCTGGACGGGTCGACGCCGGAGATACACGATGCTTTCCGCGGACTGCCTGGAGCCTGGGTGCGGACAATTCAGGCCGTCGAGTGGGCAAAGGAAGCTGGGATTCCCGTCCAGGTACACACCACCATCAGCCGGCATAACGTCCTTGATCTTGACAATTTATGTGCGCTTTTTGAAAAACTGGCCATCGTCATGTGGAATGTCTTCTTCCTGGTGCCGGTTGGACGGGGCCAACTCGGCGACTTGCTGAGCGGCGAAGAATTCGAAGATGTCTTTGGCAAGATTTACGAGCTTTCCCATCGCGTCAACTTCCAGATCAAGACCACTGAAGCCATGCACTACAGGCGCTACCTGCTGCAGCACAACCTTGAGGAGCGCAAAATGGGCCATGGACATCCGCATACTGCCGGCGTTCAGAAAAACTTTGAAGCGGGAACGCCAACCAGCGACGCCCACAGCCGCACCGTAGGCTGGGCCACCCGCCGGGTGAACGACGGCAAAGGCTTCCTGTTTGTCTCACACACTGGCAATGTCTATCCCAGCGGATTTCTGCCTATTCATGCGGGCAACATCAAGCAGACGCCGCTTCAGGAGATCTACCGCAATGCGCCTATCTTCAAATCACTGCGGGACACGAGCAAGCTTGAAGGCAAGTGCGGGGCTTGCGAATACAAGGAGATTTGCGGAGGCTCGCGGGCAAGAGCCTACGCTGTGACGGGCGATCCGCTTGCCCAGGAACCATGCTGCATCTACCAGCCAAAGAACTGGGATCCAGAGTTGGAGAGCGAAGCATCGGCTTTTGCCCATTCTGCTGTTGAAGTACTTCCAATTCTTAGCTAGTCGAGCCTTGGATTTACGTTGATGAAGGCCTGTTGCAGTACCTTTTAACCAAAAAGGTACGGTAACCGGCCTTCAGTTTTTGGACGGACTACGTCGTCTAAGCGGCCTCCATCCGTAACAAACCGCAAACATCGAAAACCAGCTGCCGCGCATCGGTTTGCTGAAGCAGTTAGGAGAGATTTTCTTTGAGAGCAAAGATCCGAAGCTGCCGGTCGCGTCGTACACATGAAGCGGGCGAAGCAAGATTTGGGACGCAATGGACGCATATGTACACGGCGTGGGTCAATCAAAAAAAGTCCGGGTGGAAGGTTCGACAGGCGCGGTTCATCGCCGGCTGCACCGTGGACGGATAAAATCGCGAAGAGTATAAGAATTGCTGTTTCATTCATCAACAGCACTCCCCACCATCCAATCATGGCCATCGAGCGTACTTTGCATAACGATCACGACCCGGCGGATGTTGTATTGCTTGAGCGCGTGCGCGAGAGCGATCAGCAAGCCATGGCCGAGATCTTCGATCGTTATGGAGGCATGGTGTATTCGGTGGCGCTGCGGGCGTTGAATGATTCGGGACAGGCGGAAGATGTGATGCAGGAGATCTTCTTCCAGTTGTGGAGAATGCCGGATGCCTTTGTTCAAGGGCGCGGCTCCCTGGGCGGATGGCTGCTGGTGATGGCGCGCAACCGGGCAATCGACAAGATTCGGCGCAGAAAACCGACCGACACCCCCGACGATGTTGTGCTGGAATCGAAGACGAACCTGGCATCGGAAACAGAGCGGAACCTGCTGATGGAGAAGGTGCGCGGGGTATTGAAGAACCTGCCGCTGGAGCAGCAATCATCTTTGGAAATGGCCTATTTTGAAGGATTGAGCCATTCGGAGATTGCAGAGAAGACGGGCGACGCGCTGGGTACCGTGAAGACAAGGATCAGGCTCGCATTGATGGGTTTGCGAAAGGCATTGGCAACATGACGGGCAACGAACACATCTCGCAGGAAGACCTGGCGCTGCACGCCATGCAGGCTCTCTCACAAGGAGAGGCTGCGGCTGTTGAGGCGCACCTGGCCCAATGCGCCTTGTGCCGCGATGAGTTTGCCGGGCTTGCCGGGGACACGGCGCTGATGGGGCTGAGTGTTCCCCAGCGGCCGATGCCTGCAGGCGCCCGCGAGAGGTTCCTGAAACGAGTAGCCGCAGATGCCGGTTCAGCGCCGCGACCTGGGAAGCAGGAATCAGTCGGAAACATCGTGACGTCCCCGCAGCGTGCATGGATTCCGTGGGCAATTGCTGCGGCACTGGCGTGTGTTTCCGTTTTTCTTGGCGTGAAGAACAACACGCTGAATCAGGAGCTGGGAGAAGCTTCGAGCAAGATCGCCAGTGAATCCGCTGAGTCTGCAAAGGCCCGGCAGGTCGTTGATGTTCTAACCTCCGATTCCGCCCAGCGCGTACTGCTGACTGCTAACAAGACATCGGCCGAGCCGACGGGCCGTGCCGTCTATCTGGCAGAATCCGGGAGCCTGATTTTCCAGGCGAATCATCTCAAGATGCTCGCTACGGACAAGACCTACGAGTTGTGGGTCATTCCGGTCAGCGGGAAGCCCATCCCGGCTGGGCTCTTCCGGCCCGATGCAGCGGGAAACGCCTGCGTGATTCTGCCGTTGCTTCCCAAAGGCGTCCCAGCCAAAGCGTTTGGCGTGACCGTTGAGAATTCTGAAGGCGCGAGCACCCCGACTGCACCGATCATCCTGGCAGGAGCGGCCGCAGCGGGAGAGTAGCGGCCGTAGCGGAATCAAGGCAGAGACAGCTCCTTCGTGTGATTTAGGTCACTTTCACCCAGGCTTAACTCCCTCATTCTCAATCCATGGCGACTCAATTCTGGGAGATTTGGAAGTTTGACAAACCGGGCTCGCCCATCGGGCGCAAGAACTGGTGTAATGAGGGCATCAGGTTGGAGAGGCGGAAGCCGGGAATGCGGACAGCGGTGATTGGCGGTGGCATTGCGGGGCTGGCGGCTGCTTTTGAGTTGGAGAAGGCGCGCGCCGCCGAGGCAGACGTTCGCTACACGCTGTTTGAAGCATCGGCACGGCTTGGCGGCGTGCTCAATTCAGAGATTGTGGATGGAGCCGTTCTGGAACGCGGGCCTGATTCCTTCCTGACAGAAAAACCCGCGGCAACTGAACTGTGCAAGGAACTGGGGCTGGGCTTGGACCTGGTAGGGTCAAATGACTCCGCGCGCAAGACCTTTATCGTGGTGAAGAACCGGCTGGTATCCCTGCCCGATGGGCTGATGTTTTTGGTGCCCACGAAGTTGATTCCCACAGCGACGACAAAGCTGTTCAGCCTGAAGACCAAAATCCGGATGGGGATGGAGTTGTTGCATCCTCCGCGCCCCAGCGGGCAAGCAGACGAATCTGTGGCGGCGTTGGTGGAACGACACTTCGGCTCTGAGGCTGTGGACAGGCTCGCCGATCCGCTGTTGAGCGGAATCTATGGCGGTGACGCGGCGCAGTTGAGCGCACGGACGGTGCTGCCTCGGCTGGTAGAGATGGAAAGCGAATACGGTTCGCTAACGCGCGGAATGCTGGCTGCACATCGCAAGATGCGCGCCAAATTCGCAGCTCAGAAGATTGGCAATGCAGATCCCTCCGGACGCGGCAGCCCGCCTCAGGCGCCAAGAGGAATCTTTACCACGCTACGGGACGGTTTGCAGCAGATGATCGACGCACTTGTCGCGCGACTCAACCCTGCATGGCTGCGTTTGAGTTCCCCAGTGAGCGGAATTGAGAAGGTTGCGGATGGCTGGATGGTCACCTTCGGACAGCAGACCGAGTTCTACGATGCTGTTATTGTCGCTTCGCCGGCATGGGCCGCGGGAGCCTTGCTCGGCAAGGTGGACGAAGAACTCGGTAAGGAACTTGGGGCGATTCCCTACTCGTCGTCCATCACCGTCAACCTGGTGTATGACGAAGCGAAGCTGGGCACGCTTCCGGTTGGGTTCGGGTTTCTGGTTCCGGTGACCGAAGGCCGCGCCATGCTGGCATGCACGTTTGTGCATCGCAAGTTTCTGGGCCGCACTCCGCCAGGCAAAGTCGTGCTGCGCGCGTTTCTGGGCGGGATGAAGAACGAAGCATTGCTGGCGGATTCAGACGAGACGCTAGTGGCGACGGTGCGCAGGGAGTTGGCGGAGATTCTGGGAGAAGGTGTGATTGGACACCTTATTGAGCCGGAACACGCCCAGGTATCGCGGTGGCGGAGGGCGATGGCGCAGTACGCTGTGGGTCACCAGGCGCGAATTGATCGGATTCAAGCGCGAGTCGCTGCCCTGCCCGGATTGCAGTTGGTGGGGAATGCGTATGACGGAATTGGAATTCCGGATTGCATCCGCCTGGGACGGAAAGCTGCAAAGGAACTGCTTGCTCATGCCAAGGCGGCTATTCAGCAAGTTAACTGACGAGCGCTCATCGGGGTCTCCCTATCCCGCACTCGGGTCGAAACTTGCTCCGATCAATTTTTGGGCACAACCGGCTATTTCGGCACGACCGGCAGGACCAGCGCGCTGGGATGCTCTGTGTCGTGAAGAATGGTGTTGGTGGCCTTCGCCATTGCTGCACTCTTGCTCGCGTCCTCGCCGGTATTCAGATTGCGGTCAAAGCGGGGGAAGTTGCTGCTGCTCACTTCAAGCCGAATCTTGTGGCCTTTCAGAAACACGTTGCTTGTCGACCATAGGTCGATCTTGTACTCGTAGACCTGGCCGGGAACGATGGGCGTTGCGGTGGCGGTGGATTCGCGATACTTCGCTCGCAGAATGCCCTCAGTGAGGTTGATTGCTGTGCCGTCGGGCGCCACGTCAACAAGCTTGCCGGTAAAGTCCGTGTCGATGGCTGAGGACTTCGCGAAGATGTCGAGAGACACGGGCCCGGTGACCTCAACGTCTTCATCGAGGGGTGGTGTGGAATAGACCAGCACGTCGGAGCGCGCCTCGACCTGCCGCTGGTCTCTGGGACCGGGGGCAAGGTGAACAACGTCGCAGCACAGAGGACCGCCGACCGTGGGGACAGGGTTGGCGGGATCGTAGACAAATTTATCCGGGCCTTCAGAGCGGAAATCGGCGGGCCCGGCAGAAAGCAATCCCGCACCGGAAGCACTGTTTGCGTTGCCCGAAGAATGCAGCAAGTAGCGTGTAGACTTGGCGCGCTCCAGTGGCCAGGCGGGCTCATTGCGCCACTCATTTTTGCCCATCACAAAAATCGTGACCGGCTTATCGGTGGCAAAACGGTTCAGTTTGCCAAGGAAGAGATATTCGTACCATTCGATGGTGATTTCGTTTTCGTCGAACGGTGCGTCAGGGCCAAAGTCGACTGCGCCGACGGTGCGTCCCCAGCCGGAGTGGCCGCCAATGGCGACGAGCAGGCGCTGCTGGTTGCGCGCTGCTTCGTTTCCCGCATGCGCCTTCAGCCCAAGATAGTTGCGGATCGACCCTCCCTGAAAAATGTCGTACCAAGCGGCGATGGTCAGGGAAGGAACCTGAATATTCTGATAGTTTTCTTCGATCGACCACTGCTTCCAGTAGCTGTCATACGCGGAGTGGTCAAGCCAATCTTGAAAGTAGGGTGCTAGCGAGCGCGTGAGCCCCGCACCGTCCATCGCCCGGTTCACATTAAAAAGCGGATACTTGCTGAGCGGGAGAACGGTGCTTCCGACGAGGGCATTCTTCGCTTCCGCAACTCGCCGGTCGAGAGTGTCCTGGGCAAGCGACGAGGTCCAGGACTCGTTGAACCACTGCTCGAAAGCGCCGCCCTGGTAGGTCCAGTTCTCGTGGTAGTTGCTGGCGGTCACGACGGGACAGATTCCTGCCAGATGCGGCGGATGACCGATGGCGGCGAGCATTTGCGTTGCGCCCACATAGGAACCGCTGAACATGCCAACTTTTCCGTTGGAGTGAGGCAGGGCCGCAGCCCATTCAACCGTGTCATAGCCGTCGTCGGTTTCGTGCTTGAAGGGATACCACTCGCCCTCGGAGGCAAAGCGCCCGCGCACATCCTGCGCGATGACTATAAATCCACGTGCTGCGCCTTTCTGGGCAAACGAAGCAACATTGTCCTTGTTGTAGGGGGTGCGGGTAAGCAGGACCGGATAGCTGCCGTCCGCTGAAGGACGATAGATGTCTGCGCGGAGGGTGACTCCGTCGCGCGTTTTCATCGCGACGTTCTTCTCGACGACGATTTGCGGCGCAGTTTGGCCTGGCAAGATGCCGTCGGTCAGCAGGGCTGCGGCGAATGCAAGAAGCCAAAAAGATCTTTTCGACATGGGCACTCGATTCCTCAGCGGTAATGGTCGCAACCATTCTAGTTGCTTCGAGTGGGTGTGGGAGGGGTTCGCCGAGCAGTGTATTGTTGCTGACGAGGGAAAATTCAACTGGCGAGGTGCTGGAGTGCAGGGTTTGAATCGAAGGGGTTTTCTTAAGACGGCCAGTGCGGCAACAACTGGAACACTGCTGGCGGCAAGGCTTCATGCGCTCGCCGGGTTTGGTGAAGGATCAAATGGGCACTTTGCGGCCAACGATCAAATTCAAATTGCGCTCATCGGCGCGGGCGGCCAGGGCCAGGGAGACACCAAGACAGCTATCCGGGTTCCAGGGGTAAAGCTTGTTGCGGTAGCCGATTGCTACAACGGCCGGCTCGAACACAGCAAGGAGTTGTGGGGCAACGACATCTTTACCACCCGCGATTACAACGAAATCCTTGCCCGCAAGGATATTGACGCCGTGATCATCGGGACACCCGACCACTGGCACAAGCAAGCCAGCGTGGATGCGATGAAGGCGGGCAAGGATGTGTATTGCGAGAAGCCGATGATCCACCTCTACTCGGACGGTCCGGAGATGATTGAGACGGCGCGCGCTACCAACCGCATTCTGCAGGTGGGAAGCCAGCGCGTGAGCTCAGTGATCTATACAAAGGCCAAGGAGCTGCTTGCGGCGGGCGCCATCGGGCAACTGAACATGGTGACAGCGCGGTGGGATCGCAATTCGACCATGGGCGCCTGGAGCTATACGGTTCCCCCCGACGCCTCGCCGGAAACGTGCGACTGGCCACGGTTTCTGGGCACCGCGCCCAAGATTCCCTTCAATGCCGAACAGTTCTTCCAGTGGCGCAAGTGGAAGGCGTTCGGCAGCGGCGTGGCCGGCGACCTGTTTGTACACCTCTTCAGCGGCACGCACTTCATCACCGGCTCGCACGGGCCGACCCGGGGGATGGCGACAGGGGGACTGCGCTTCTGGAAGGATGGGCGCGATGTGCCGGACGTGATGCTAGGGCTGTTCGACTATCCAGAGGGTTTCAACCTGAGCCTGCATGTGAACTTTGTAGATGGCGGAGAAGAAAGCGAAGGGCTGATCTTCACTGGTTCCGAAGGTACGATGGAGATTGGGTGGGGCAACGTGAGCGTGAACCGAGTTCCCCGCGAAAAGGCGCCGGGATATACGGTGGAAAGCTTTGCCGAGGCGACGCAGAAGGAGATTATCGCCGCGTACAAACAGAAGTATCCGGCAACCAACCCAGAGGGGGCGCCACCGGTGGGGTATGAGAAGTTCGTAGCACCGCAGGGATACAGCGACAGCTATGACCACTTCAAGAACTTCTTTGGGTCGGTGCGGTCGCGGCAGCCGGTGGTGGAGGATGCGGTGTTCGGGTTCCGCGCAGCGGGGGCGGCGCTGCTGAGCAACCTCAGCATCGACCACGGCAAAATTGTCAGCTGGGATCCGGAGGCGATGAAGCTGGTTTGATGGGGCTGCCTGGCGATGCCTCGGGTCTTTCGCCGCGGCGAACAAGACCGCTCCGTTTAGTTCCCGGCTTCCCACCCATCGAGCAGGAAGCGCTCGATGGATGGTGCACCCGTGATCCTGTTTGGGAACGAGCGGGTCAAGGTCGGCTGCGCTGACCCGGCTAAACGCCGCCTTTACCCAGAAGAATTCCAATGCCGTACGTCACAGCGCCCTCGACTGCGCCCACCACGGTCATCTCGAATCCGGACGACCACCACGAGCGCACGGTGATCAGCGACTTGGCCGCACCGACCGCGAAGTGCGCCGCCAACGAGATCACCGCCGCGGCGATAACGGCACTGAGCCCGTGCATGAAGAAGAACGGGATGATGGGGATGGATGCGCCTACCGCCGTGGAAAGCGCGCCGGAGCTGGCTGAGACAATGGGGTTGGCGAGCGCCTCCTCAGACGATCCGAGGCGTTCACTGGTAAGTGCGCGGAGAAGCTGCTCGGGATCGCTGGCGATGTGATTCACCATGTGCAGCGCGTCAGCCTCAGGCAGGCCCTTGACCTGGTAATAAAGCGAGAGCAGCTCGCGGGCCTCAGGCCCGTTCATCTGGATGGCTTCGCGCTCGCGGGCCACCTCTGCCTGGTAGATTTCGCGCTCACTCTTGGCTGCCAGATAAGCGCCGGAGCCCATGGAAAGCGCAGAGGCAATCATGCCGGAGAGTCCGGCAAGCAGAACGTACTTGCTGTCGCCCGCGGTGGCGCCGGAAACGCCGGACACGATGCCGAAGATGGCGCCCAGGCCGTCGTTGACGCCATAGATGGCGTCGCCGATCCATGCGCCGGGCTGCTTGCGTCCCTGGTTCCGCTTGGCGAGAAGCTCGTTGAGAAACGCCTGAGCATCAATCTTGGGGGTGCCGGCTGGGGCGGTATAGTGGCCGCGGATGAGCGCGCCCAACTCGCGGTAGTGATCCTTTTCGTCCTCAATGACGTGATCGAGGATGGCAATGGAGCCCTCGTCGCCCAAGGCCTTTAACTGCTCGCCGTAGTTTGCGACGTGGCGGCTCTCTTCGATTTCAAGCCGGCGCAGCGCCATGCGCACGCCACCCGCGCGGTTGGCTAGCGAATCGGCCTCGCCCCCCGGTTTGCCACGATAGACCGGCTCCGGACCGCCAAGCTCGGTGATCCGGCCGTGCCACAGGGCTGC
>Ga0181535_10006645_pt1 | contig 11851 bp, 10 predicted proteins | sample PEATcosm2014_Bin_44_FD_119774 | JGI IMG/M metagenome (GOLD analysis project Ga0181535, IMG submission 119774) | Peatland microbial communities from MTU Mesocosm Facility, Houghton, MI, USA - PEATcosm2014_Bin17_30_metaG | ecosystem: Environmental > Terrestrial > Soil > Wetlands > Peat | place...
CAATTGAGTGCTTAAATGCGTGAAATGGACCCAAGATTCGAGCCTTTTGACATCCCACACGTTGGGGTGGGGGACTGGATCGTGGGGGAAACCCGGGAATTCGAGAGAGAATTCGAAAACACGCGAAACAAAGCCAGAATGTTGATGAAAACAAAGGACATCACTTTTTTGAACGTGGCAAAGCGGGTCTTTGGCGCGCCTCTCGGCACAAATCAGGCCCTGAAGGGAGCAAGGCAATTTGGGAAAACGAGGCAAGGCTCCAGAGTTGCAAGGCGAGGCCGGAGTAGTGACAAAATGCCGGCTACACGAGATCTGGTATTGCATGCCCTCGGCCGATTTTCGCAGTCAGGCCCGTTCCGGCCAATCGTGATACCAAGGGGCCCAGGGCAGACTAGCGGAGCTGCTGCTGGGTCTTCCCTGTGGCAGCCCCGTGGAGCTTGACCTCCACCTTCTGGTCGAGGCTATCGTAGTACTCTTTCAGAATCCTAATCACTTCCGGTCGGGAGAACTCCGAGGGGACAGGCTTTCCCTCGCTCATCAACTTCCGCAGCATCGTCCCCGATAACAGCAAACGAGCCCCTCCCTTGTAGTTCCCGTCTGCATCGATGACGGCTTTGCTCTCGTGGGGACAGGTCTTCATTGACGCCATACTGCCGCACTCATAGCAATAGAACGTCCAATCCATGCACAAGGGCCGCAAGAGCAGGGCGCCGGAAGGGATCTCGTTGAAGATCTTCTGGGAGTCGAAGGGGCCGTAGTAGTCGCCCACGCCGGCGTGGTCGCGTCCCACGATGAGGTGAGTGCAGCCGTAATTCTGCCGGAACACGGCGTGCAGCAGCGCCTCGCGCGGCCCGGCGTAGCGCATCTCCATGGGGTAGCCGCCCTGGATTACGCGGTCTTTGCGGAAGTACTTATTGACCAGCGCGTCGATGGCTTTGACGCGCACTTCGGCCGGGATGTCGCCGGGCTTGAGCTTGCCCACAAGCTGGTGAATGTAAACCCCGTCGCAGACCTCGATGGCGATCCATGCCAGGTACGCGTGCGAGTTGTGCATGGGGTTGCGGAGTTGCAGCGCGGCCACTGTGTTCCACCCGCGTTCCGCGAAAGCCTCGCGGGCTTCCGCCGGCCGCTGATAGATGCCCTTGAACATTTCCGGGTAGTAGGATTCCGAGAGCACCTTGACAGGTCCTGCAAGATTCACAGGCCCCTGCTCCATCACTTTCTGTACGCCGGGGTGCGCGCGGTCGGTCGTGCGGAACACTCGTTTACACTCAAACTCCTGGTCGATGGAGTATTTTTCGGTCACCTTCATGGTGCCCATGATGGATTCAGTTTCAGTGTCCCATAGCGCCACCTCGCCGCCAATCGCAATGGAGTCGGCCAGGACTTGAGTGGCCGAGAGGGTAATGGGTATGGGCCAGAAGAGCCCCGCCCGGCTGGGCATGCTGTAGGTTTCACAACACCCTCGCCAATCGTCCCTACCCATAAATCCTTCCAGAGGCGTAAATGCACCGATGCCCATCATGATCAGGTCGCTGGCCTCTCGGCTAGTCATTGGAACTTTTGTCAGTGATTGTGCCTTCGTGCTCTCTTCTTGAAGCTGCGGCCCCTGTAACAGAAGAGGATTGAGTTTGTGGCTCCCATGCGGAGAAATCAGATCGCTCATTCGTAACCTCCCAAACGCACAACTGCGCCATTCCTTCGAAAGGCACACCCTGCTGCGCAAGACATTCGGGGTCTTCGCCACCAAAGCCCTACAGCGGCTGCGTTGTTCTGAAGCGACAACTCCCAACCGGCGAAGAGATTTATCATATCACTATGCGCTGGTGAGTTTTTCGTGAGGTACCGGCGGGCTCGCGCGCGAGCCGAATCTCGAGAGCTTTCCGGTTGGCATGCGCAGCCGCGGGGCGGTGCGTTTCTACAGAAGTTTCAACCCGAGGTAAAGCAAGGTGGTGGCCAGGATCGGCCGAAGGACCTTCTCCGGAAAGCGGGCGCTCAACTTGCTGCCGATCCACACACCAGGCACGGATCCAACCAGCAAGCCTGCGAGCAGCTTGTAATCAATCGTACCTAACCCCGCATGGCCGATCGCGGACACTCCCACGAGGAAAAGGGCGTGGAAGATGTCGGAGCCTACAAGCTTCTTAAGAGGAGTTGCCGGATAGAGGAACGCCAGGCAGGCGATGATCAGGGTGCCGCTGCCCACCGACGTGATGCTTACCAGAAAACCCACCACTAACCCAACCAGCGAAGTCAACCACCAGGGTCCATGCGAGACTTGCTCCTGGGTCGGCAAGTCCAGATATCTGCCCACAATCGCTCGGGCGTAAAGCGCCAGGGCCACGCACACCAAGGCCACGCCCAGAACCCATACCACCATTTTGTCCTGATGCTGGACCCCTGTGCGTCGCAGAATCGCCAACAGCCCGAGGCCGGCGAGGGCGCCAGGAATGCTCCCAATCGCCAGACGCTTGACGATTCTATTGTCGACGGTATGCTGCCGGAGGTGAACGACGGAGCCGACGCTCTTGGTGAGTGCGTTCCAAACCAGATCGGTTCCGACGGCCAAAGACGGTCGCGCGAGGCCCAGCAGGATTAGCGCCGGCGTCATCAGCGCGCCCCCGCCCATTCCGGTCAGCCCAACCATGAATCCCACAGCCAGCCCAAGTACGCTGACCTTGATGTCCAAGCCTCACCTCATTAAAAGTGGTAGTCCGCAAAGGCGTAGGGATAAGAAGCGTTTCCACCCGGGCTGGCCTGCTTGAGGAATCGCCCGGCAATCAAGTGTCCGAAGCCGGCCCCGATCTGCAAGCGACGGTTTACATCGTAGGTCCCGAAGAGGTCGCCTTCCTTGCCGATGTCCGTGCTGCGCGCGCCGCCTTTGGGAACCTTCACCAGAACGGCTCCGGTATTATCGTACACGCCGTCATACCGGCTGGCCAGGGACAGTTCGCTCACCACGAAGTAGGCCTTCATCTTCCTCGCCGGTCTGATATCAAATCCCGGTTTGAAATCCCTGATGTTCTCTTCGCCGAAGAGGTCTGTGAGACGGCGCCACTGGTGGGTGGTGGGGTAGAGCAGGTCGAAGGTTCCGATCACCGAACTGCCGATGGCTTTGTTCCCACTCGCGTAGTTATATTCGATCGAAAAGCGCGGTTCGAGACGCGTCTCCTGAACTGTATAGCCGAGAATACCGTACGCAGCCCAGGCATGGATCGTGTCATCGGCATAATGACCCGACTGAACCGAGTAACGCGCGCGGTAATCAAGGCCTCCCGGAATGATGCCGGCCCACCGCAGTCCACTGGTGTAGAGGCGTTCGTCGCCGGTCGTCTTATCGACGGCGGTCACGCTGGGGGCCGTCTTCAAATAGACGTAAGGTTCAATGCTGGCCTTGGGCACCAGTTTGGTGAGGGCGAGGTTCACTCCGTAAAAGTTGTGGCCGGGCTGAACCCGATCGAGGCTGGTCGGATAGTCCTTCACCACCGAGGAGGCAAAAACGTCGAGCAGGGCGCCGATGCCCTCGCGCCCAAGAGTCAGCCGTGCGGCGTCAAATGACCGGGTGGCGTTCGACCAATCGCTCCTGGCGATAAGACGCTCGTCGCCAAAGACCAGCTCCTGGCGTCCCGTCTTGAGGCTAATCCAGGCGTGCTCGCCGTTCCGGAGCTCGATGTAGGCTTGATTGAGGTCTAACACGTCCTTCATGGAGCTCGTCACGTGCTGCGGGTTGGCGCCGATCACTTCCGAGTCGCGAGCCTGTACGAAGGCGTGGAACCAGGAGTTGGGCAGGACATCGAAGCCGATGCGCAAACGCGTCAGCCCGTAGGCGTCGTTGTCGCCTGGCGTGAAACCGTAGCTTGTACGCCCTTCCTCGCGATTGCGGAATTCACCGCTAAACCGAAGCCAAGACGGCAGACCGGCATTCACGTACTTGGCCGGCGTCCAACAGGCAACCGTGTCCGGAACAGGTGTTGCCGCCGCGTTGGCAGGAATCTTAGGCGCCGACGCGGCGCTGTCGTCACCGGCACATGCGGAAACCGAAGAGGCGCTCTCGTTGCTAGCACGCTCTGAAGAGGTCGTCAGTTGGCTTAACGAGACCTGGGCTGCCGTCGGCGGCGTGCCCTGGCCGGATGGCGCATTGCCATCCCCAGCGAACACCGGCAGGCAGCCGACGAAGCAAACCAGTGGCAGCCATGCGCTTTTCTTCAGCAAGCCTTTGGTTTCCATCGTAGCGCGTCGCCGTCGTGTTGACATGATCCCTACCTTTAATTCTCCGCCAGCCCTCTCCATCGAAGAGCAGCCTCCCTCAGTTTCCCCGCGGGCGCCGCAAGTGCGCGCAGGTTTCGCGAAGAGTATAAGAATGCCCCCGAGGGGCTGTCAATGGAAAACTCCATTAAGTCTATCGGACCGATCGACTAACTAGCCACGCCGCGACTCTAGGGTGCCCGGCGGCGCCCCCCGGGGACTCCTGAGCGCCTCAGACGAAGGGGCCATCGTCGGGCGCGGGGTTCTAGATCTCCGGCCGGAGCGCTGCGCCCCCTGCGGGGCGCCCGCACCATTCACTAAAAGGCGGTGGTACAGTTTGATGTTGTAGCGGCGAGTTTAACTCGCCAAATGGCGGCTTAAAGCCGCCTCTACGTCAATCTGTAGCACTAGTTCGCGGGACGTTGTTATTCTGCGAAAGTGTCTTCTCCGTGTCCTCTGTGCCTCGAAAGACTGAACACAGAGCTCGCTGAGATCCTCCGCGTTCTCAGTGTTGAGGCTTCGAAATCACAGAGGACACGGAGAAGTTCCTTTTGGTTGCGGCTCTGCGACAACTTCCCAGAAAAAGAGTCTCTTGACATAAGCGGGTGAAAACCTTAGTAAGTAGATAGATTTATGAGAATTTCAAAGAAGGGCCTTTATGCGCTGGAGGCGATGATTCGACTGGCGCGAAACTATCCTCAATCGACGAAGATTTCCAATATTGCGGCCGCCGAAGACATTCCGCAGAAGTTCCTGGAGTTAATCCTCCTCGATCTGAAGACGGCGCGCTTCGTCGACAGCCGGCGCGGCGCGCAGGGAGGATACCTGCTGCGGAGACCGCCCCGGAAGATTTTCCTGGGCGAGATCATCCGGGCAATTGACGGGCCGCTGGCTCCGATTGCGGATAACGAGTCGCTGAAACGGCTGGTGAAGTACGACAAGAAGCACAGCGCTCTTTATCAGGTGTTGCTTGAAGATAGTGACGCGGCCGCTAAAATTCTGGACCACACCTCTTTGGCACAACTGGCGGGCCGTACTGGCGGATCCTCCCGCTCCTAATGACGGAAGTCGGCGTGATAACATGGCGCATTGGAAGGGCGGGGGTCCAGCCCCGCGGCCTCCAGGAGCCCAACGAGTTGGGCCTTCAGGCCCTGAAGCCACGTTCTTTCAGGGGCTAAAGCCCCCAATGACGAGCCGTTTTCCGTGGCGGGGCTGAACCCCTGCCCTTCCCTCCGCTCAACAAATGGCGCGATATCTCACTCCTGCGAAGTTTCCTTTATGCGCAGTCTCTCGCGCCACCTGACGACTTCGCCGATGACCAGCGTGGCTGGCGGCTGCAGTTGCGCGCGCTCAGCCTCCTCTGCGATATTCTCTAAAGTCGCCACCAGCACGCGCTCGTCAGGCCAGTACGCCATCTGGATCAAGGCGGCGGGAGTGGCCGGGTCGCGCCCGTGTTCTATCAAACGGGCAGCAATCCGGCCCAGATTGCGGACGCCCATGAGGAACACCAGCGTGTCCAGCTTGCTCAGTGCCGCCCAGTCCAGCCGGTCCTCGTCGCGGTGAGCCTCGTGGCCGGTGGCAATGACTACACAGGAAGCGACATCCCGGTGGGTCAGCGGAATACCGGCGTGCAGGGGAGCGGCAATGGCCGAGGAGACCCCGGGAATGACCTCGAAGGGCACACCTTGTTCGGCAAGGTATGAAGCCTCTTCGCCGCCACGGCCTAGAACGAAGGGGTCGCCTCCCTTCAAACGCACAACCTTCTTCCCCTCGCGCGCCTTTCTCACGAGAACTTCGTTCACTTCTTCCTGGCGTGAATGGTGGCGTCCCGCCGGCTTGCCGATGTAAATTCGCTCGGCCGAAGGAGGGGCGAGCGCCAACATACTCTGTTGAATGAGGCGATCATAAACAATGACTTCTGCGTCGCGCAGAAGCTCGGCCGCCTTCAAGGTGAGCAACTCTACCGGACCTGGCCCGGCGCCGACCACGTACACTTTTCCCCCACCACTCCTGCGTAACAGTGAGCTTGGATTTACTGCCAAGAAATGCCCCTTCTGACCAGTCGGATCTAACGATATATTCTCTGACCCCGAACCGAAGCAGCATCCTAGCATACTGACAAACTAATTCACCACCCGTGTTGACGGTCACCCGAAGGTCGGATTATAGTGCCAATGCCTGGAGAGCAGCGATGCCATCAGGCACTGCTGCATAATCTCCCGACAGTACTGATCATGTCCATAGGAGACGATTACTGAGGATGGTTTCAAATAACCTGAACAGCGATCTCGGTGGTGTTACACTCTGGTTCACCGGCTTGCCGTGCTCCGGCAAGTCCACCATTGCACAACTCTTGTTCGAGCGGTTGCAGGGCTCCCGGCTGAAGGTTGAGTTGCTCGATGGCGACGTGGTGCGGCAAAAGTTGACCAAGGGATTGGGCTTCAGCAAAGAAGACCGGGACGAGAACATCCGGCGCATCGGATACGTGTGCCAGCTTTTGTCGCGCAACGGCGTCATTGCCATCGGCGCCGCCATTTCACCCTACCGTGCCATTCGCGACGAACTCCGCGGAATGATTCCTTGCTTTGTGGAAATCTACCTGAATTGCCCGCTGGAAGTGTGCGTGCGGCGGGACGTGAAGGGCATGTACAAACGGGCCTTGGCGGGGGAATTGAAGAATTTTACAGGCGTGTCGGACCCCTACGAGGAACCGCTTCACCCCGAACTCGTCTTGAACACGAATGAAGAGACACCCGAGCAAAGCGCCGAAAAGGTCCTGGAATACCTGCGGGCCCGCGGTTGGGAAATCGCGCCTTAAGAACGGGCGGCTGTTTGGGCAGCATCCCGATTTAACTGGTAGCGCCGACCTTTAGGTCGGCAGATGCTGGCCTAAAGTCCAGCGCTACGCCGGAACCAAGACACCACCAGTTCTTACCGGCAATCGCTCTCGTTACGTGCCCTTGGTTTTCAAATCTTGAATTTTGAATTGCCGTTCTGCCGCCCTGTGTTCAAATTGGGCCACACCGGCAAGGCTAGGTTTCAATACTGGCAATTGCTCTGCCTCCCGTCGCTCCTCGCCCATCCAAGCGCGCAAACAATCCTTCCCAGGTGTGCGATATTGGACAGACAACCCCTGTCCGAAGGCGCAGCATGGATATTCCCTATTTTTGACTCATAAGGGGCGAATATCGCAGCACAGTTTTCGTGCTTGTCGAGGGGGATCCTATGAACAGCATCACCGCTAATGATTCGGGTGCGGCAGGAACCATTAAGAAGAGGAGTAGTATGCCCAATGGAGGCCTATTGTATGTTGAGATAAACCGGAATGACTTTGGCCTAATCCGACTCGAAAGACAGGTCATCGCTTTAATCGTGGCCGGCTACTCGAGTCAGGAGGCGGCAAAGCGAATCGGCCTCAGCGAACCGGCCACCAGGCTGCACGTCGCTTGTATTTGTGACAAGCTACGTGTCTCGAACCAATTCGAGCTGGTACTTTTCGCCCTCCATCATCAACTGGTCGACATCGAAGAAATGTCTCCGGCCTATGACCGTTGAAGCCCGTGCCTGTGGCATTCGACGAAGCCCAGGCAGGGCAGGATGCGCAAGCGTTGTGCCACTCCATCCTCGTCACAGAGCGAAGCTCGCAAATAATTCTACCCATGTGTGCAATATTGGACAGACTGTGTCTGCCCAGGGGCTGAAGATGTACTGTGCCGTCCTAAGCTGCGGAGGCGGCGACCATGGTGGGACAACTAAGCGCCCGGGTCTTGTTAGCAGACGACGATCCCGTTGTCCGAAGACTTATCTCACGCTACTTGGTGGCGTCGGGGTATGTGGTACGGACGGCAGTTGATGGTCTGGATGCGCTCGAAAAACTTCGGGCGGGACTCCCGGACCTGATTATTTCCGACCTCAACATGCCCCGCATGGCAGGGATTGAGCTTCTTCAGGTAGTGCGCAAACGCTTCCCTCAAATACCCGTCATTGTGATCAGCGCCGTGGCGGCCAATGAAATGCCGGAAGAAGTGGCCGCCGACGCCTACTACTACAAGAATGGATTTGGATTTGAGCAGCTCCTCGAGACCATTTCAGACCTAACTACAAAATCTCCTCTCCGAACTGCTGCCCCGCCCGTTGACAACAAACCAGTCCAGGCAAGATGGGATGGAGACGGACACTACGCCATGGAGTGTCCCCATTGCATGCGGTCGACCACGGTTCCTCGTGGCCCCAAATTCACCCGCGGTGAGCACATCACGACTTGCATCCATTGTTGTGGCGTCATCCAGTTGCGGATCGAGGATGGAGATTCTTCGGCGGGCGCGGCCGCATAACTCTACCGACTGCACTCCAGGCAATATCAAGAGGGGATCTGTGGCGCAAGGCGGGCGCGCCTGGCACCGGCTCTATGAGCGTTGGGTCACTTGGGGTGTACGGCAAGCACCGGCGACGTTTTGTCTTCTTGACTTCGGAACAACCACTGTGCTATGCCACGGCATAAAAGTATCAATCCGTAGCGGCCTCTCGACGCCCTGAGGGGGTAGTTATGGAGCGTCTGAAAAGTCAATCTTCAACTCGGCACAAACTGCTTGATTTCGTGGCCCCGGAAGGCGAGCGCCTGGAATACAAGAAGCGGACCGCTGTCTTTTCGCAAGGCGAACCTGCCGACTCTGTTTATTACATCTTGAAGGGGAAAGTGAAGCTCACCGTTGTTTCCAAAGAGGGCAAAGAGGCAATTGTTGCGCTCCTTGATGGCGGGAACTTCTTCGGTGAGGGATGCCTGGCGGGTCAGCCTCGTCGCATGGCCAGTGCTACCGCAGTCTCCGGTTGTCTCCTTTTGAGGGTCGCAAAGAAAGCGCTTATACGCCTGCTTCAGCAGCAGCCAGAGTTCTCAACGCTTTTCGTGTCGTTCCTGCTTGCCCGGAATATCCGGTACGAAGAGGACCTGGTGGATCAGCTTTTCAACTCCAGTGAGAGACGCCTGGCCCGCATTCTGCTCTTGCTGTCTCACTTCGGTAAGGAAGGTACACCAGAGAAGATCGTCCCCAAAATCAGCCAGGAAGATTTGGCGCAAATGGTGGGCACAACCCGGGCGCGGGTCAATTACTTTATGAATAAGTTCAGGACCCTCGGCTTCATTGAATACAACGGGGGATTAGAGGTCAACAGTTCTCTGCTGAGTGTCGTCCTTCACGACTAGTCACAGCTCCAAGTGCTGGGTACCCACACCAAGAAAGTCTGATTTGGCAGTTCCAAGTCGCTGGGCGAAATGCTCGGCATCCACGGGCGGGCTGAAATAGTAGCCTTGTCCCTCGTGGAAGCGCTCGGTCTGAAGGAATGCGAGCTGCTCGCGATTTTCTATGCCCTCCGCGACGACTCGTTTCTTCAGGGTATTGCCCACGCTCATCATTGCGCCGAGGAATGCGGCGTCGTCAGCACCGGCGCCAATCTTGTGCACGAACGTTTGATCGATCTTCAGGGTGTCGATCGGGAACCTTCTCAGGTAGCTCAAGTTGGAGTTCCCGGTGCCGAAGTCATCAAGCGCGAGTTGCACTCCCATCGCTTTGAGTGCGTCGAGCACGAAGCTAGTGGACTCATCATCCCGGATGAGAACCCTTTCGGTCAGTTCGAGCTCGAGATAGCGCGGTTCCAGGCGGTTCTCCTTCAGGACGCTACAAACGCATTCGAGAAAGTCCTTGGCCCGGAGCTCCAGGGCGGAGATGTTGACCGCTACTGTGATAGGCCGCAGGCCGGCATCCATCCAGGCGCGAGCTTGTCTGCATGCTTCCCGCAGGACCCACCGGCCGATCGGCACAATAAGGCCACAGTCTTCCGCGAAGGGCACGAACTGCGCCGCCGGGATGGGCCCTCGATCGGGGTCCATCCAGCGTATGAGCGCCTCGGCGCCGGTAATTGCTCCTGTCTCGAGATCGACCTTCGGCTGGTAATGCAACAAAAACTCTCGCCGCTCCAAGGCGATGCCCAGCCTACTCTCGAGGAGTTGCCGTTCGACGACCCGGACGTTCAGGTTCTGACTGAAGGCTTGGTATTTGTTGCTCCCCTTTCCCTTGGCCAAATACATTGCGGCGTCCGCATTCTTGATGAGGGTATCCGCATCTTGACCGTCTTGGGGGTAGATACTGATCCCAATGCTGGCGCTCAAATTGACCTTAAGCTCGGAGATGGTGTGCGGCATCGCAAGCGCACCGAGTATCTTTTCCGCGCTGATGGCCGCATCTCCCGCTTCCGCGATTTCTGAAAGCAGTATCACGAACTCGTCCCCACCGTGGCGGCTTACGGTGTCCGAGGTACGTATACAAGCAACCAGGCGTTGTGCAACCATCTGAAGCACCTTGTCGCCGATCACATGTCCCAAAGAGTCGTTGATGTGTTTGAAGCCGTCCAAATCCAAAAACAGCACTGCAAGGTGTTCACCGTGGCGGCGGGCTAACGAAACGGCCTGGGTAATCCGATCGTTCAGCAGCAATCGGTTGGGCAGATCGGTGAGAAAGTCGTGTTGGGCCAAATGGGTCATTTTGAGTTTCATCGCCCGCGCTTCGCTCACATCTCGGAAAACCATCACCGCGCCGATAACCTGTCCCGTCCGGGAGCGGATCGGGGCAGTGGAATCTTCGATGGCAGATTCACACCCATCGCGCCGGACAAGGATGCAGTTTGAGGTCAGGCCCACAGCTTGGTTTTGTTTAATTGCTGATTGCATGGGATTGCGCGCTGGTTCGCGCGTGACACCCTCGATGATTTGGAATACTTCGGCAAACGGCCGGCCTGATGCCTCCACCCCGGACCAACCAGTCATCCTTTCCGCGACTTGATTGAGATAAGTTATGTTGCCCGAGATATCCGTACTGATTACAGCGTCTCCAATGGAATTGAGAGTGACTTGGGCGCGTTCCTTTTCCAGAAACAGCGCGTCTTCCACCGCCTTGCGCGCGATCACGCTATGCAGAGCCCGCGTCAATGAGTAATTGTCGAGGCGAATCTTCAGAAGATAATCCTGGGCTCCGCGCTCTACGGCCTCCTTAGCGATGTCTTCATCGCCCAAACCGGCGAGGACCAAAATGGGGACGCCAGGCGCGGCCAGGGACAGCGTGCTGAACGTGTTGATACCCTGGCTATCGGGCAGAGACAGGTCGAGTAGGACCGCCGCTATTCCTCCCTTGCTCACTCGCGCGAGGCCGTCGGAGAGTCGCTTGACCCATTCGATGATGAATGGGCCGTCCCGTGCGTCAGCAAGGGCCTTTCCAATCACCCCGGCAACAGCAGGATCGTCCTCAACGAGAAGTACATTGTGGATCATACTGGTCCTTACCTATTCGACAAGATACCAATTCCTAAACCGACCGGTCTGTACAAAATTGAACACTTTGTCGCTGCCTCGTTATGGCCGCTTCGCTGAGGCAAGGCGCGGAAAGTCGGGAAAGTCTGCTCAGGTTTTTGCATTTTCTGCTTCACAACCGCGCGGGCTTGTGATAGCCTACAATAATGGTCTTGTTGTGGACACATTGTCGTGGGCAGGCTGTGGAACGCGAGGAAAGGCGCAATAGTCCCGGAACTGGGGAAAACAGGGGTACAAAAAAAACAAAAA
>Ga0181535_10006646_pt1 | contig 11850 bp, 8 predicted proteins | sample PEATcosm2014_Bin_44_FD_119774 | JGI IMG/M metagenome (GOLD analysis project Ga0181535, IMG submission 119774) | Peatland microbial communities from MTU Mesocosm Facility, Houghton, MI, USA - PEATcosm2014_Bin17_30_metaG | ecosystem: Environmental > Terrestrial > Soil > Wetlands > Peat | place...
AGCTCCGGCTTCTTTTCACTCATGCCTTCAAACAAAATCCTTCAGCTTGTCCCGCAGCGTCTGGTAAGCGCGAAACAGCAGCGATTTGGTTGCCGACTCGCTCAGCTTCAGCACATCCCCGATCTGCCGGTAATCCATCCCCTGATACTTGTGCATCAACACGGCCGTCCGCTGCCTCTCCGGCAGCGCCATCACGTGTCGCCGAATGGCGGCCATACGCTCGTCGCGCAGTAGCTGCTGCTCCGCCGTCGGCTCATCGTCAGCCACATCGGGAGTCGTGCCTGTCTCCTCGTCCGGCTGATCCAGATACACCGTTTGCGCATTTCGTTCGTGCCGGGTGTCTCGCGCGTGATTCACTGCCAGGTTCGTTGCAATCCGGTAAAGCCACGTTGTAAATCTGGCTTCGGCCCGATAGCTGCTCCTGGCACGATAGACGCGAAGAAACACCTCCTGTGCTAACTCTTCGGCAACAGCCTGGTTCCCAACCATCCGGTACAGAAAATGAATCATCGGCCGGTGGTACTTTTGCGCCAGGTAATTAAAACCGGCTTCATCGCCATCGGCCACCCGCAGCATGATGGCTGCGTCGCTTTTGGGGTCCAATTGCTCCCTCAGGCCGGCACGTGGCTCGCCCGGATGAAGTGCCGGACTCGCACCCAACGCCGGACCGCTAAGGACCATCGTTGCCATATCTTCTGGAACCCCATCCTCGCCGGAAGGTTGCGGCCCGTAAGCGGTTTCGTCGCCTGAATTTCGGTCTTCTGAGCCCTCTTCGCCGGCGTCCGGCTGGACGTTCTGAGCCAGGGCGTCTGCGCGGGCCAGTCCGGCGGGCAACTGGCCGCCGGGCCTGCCGAGAAACGGGCCGAAAAAGGGGCCCAGAAGGGCGTCGAAAAGAGGCCGCAGCGCCGCCTCCCCCCCAACTCCCCATTCGACGGGGAGCTCGCTCTCCGGGCGAACTGAATTCGCTCCGGTGCGCCTGTTTTTGAGCCTGTTTCTAAGCATCGTCCGCTTGGCTCCCGGCGCCTCGCGCGCTCCGCGGCAAAACGGGTGCCGGCAGCCAGCGCGGTTTGGCCGTAAAGCCCTGCTGGTGTTACTCTACCCTACGGGATGGCCTTTTTGCGCGGCTCCATTCGACGCGAACCTGACACGGCTTGGCGACTGGATTTGAGCGCGGAAAATCGCCCCTCGGCTGGGTCTGTTCGGCTCCGGGTTTCAAGGCGGAGCTGAGACATCCGGCGAACCCTTCCAATGCCTTTTCTGGGCGCTTAACTCAGCGGTAGAGTGTCACCTTCACACGGTGGAAGTCGCAGGTTCGAATCCTGCAGCGCCCACCATCCTTCGCGAAGCGAAGGATGCCGCGCCGAAGCTTCAGCGCAGGCGGCAGCATTTGCTTTTTGCGCTCTCAACTCACCGCAAAATTGGGTGCCCCATCCAAGCTTTGCTTGGGTGGGATACCACGAACCGCAATCCGCCTCATTCAGCCTCCGCACAAAACTGGGTGCCCCATCCTAAAATCTCGACGCGAAGCGGCGAGTTTTAGGGTGGGATACCACGACCTCATCCCTCCCCCTGTCATCCTGAGCGAGTCCCGTCTGGGCGGGATGAGTCGAAAGCCTGCCCTGAGCGGAGATCGCGGCAGCGATCGGAGTCGCAGGACCTGCATTTTCGCCGCCTGAATGTTCAGCGAACGGCCGGATCCGCCCTAGTTCGACTTCTTGGTAAATGGATCTCCATCGAGCGTGATGTTCGTCTGGTTCACCCAGATCACACTCCAGCGAATGTGGCCGGGGGCGAGAGGCATCGGGTACACGAGGTCCAGAATCCCGCCTCTGGCCGAGGGGGTTTCCCACTTGCAGGTTCCGGAGTAGCGGACCTTGCCATTGACCAGGAAGCCGCAGGTTCCGTTCTGCTCAACCACCAGGCCTTCTGTTTTGTTGGCCCATGTGCCGATGGGCGGCGGCGCTGCCTGCGCCCTGGCTGTCTGGATACTCATCACGCCCAGCAGCATGCATACAAAAGCCAGGCAAAGTGTGCTCAATGAGAAAGACGCGCGAACGATCTTCATTTTCTCGAACAACCTCCATTGCGGTTGATGAAACCTGCACTTGGGGGGGCGTGATGCGAATGTACCACGGCAAGGCGCCTCAATCCACGAACAATTGCCTGCCGCCGTTCACCCTTTGCGCAAGCAGCACGTGAACTTCGGCGGACCACAGGCCAAAACTTACACTTGACGGATCATGAAAATCCACTACCATATGGTTGTGGATAGATTGGGTACAACATTTGCGGCTTTGTCCGATCCAACCCGGCGGGCGATGATCGAGCGGCTCAGTTATGGGCCTGCCTCTGTGCATGGATTGACCGAACCGTTTGCACTCTCGCAGCAGATGATTTCAAAGCATATTGCCTACCTGGTGCGGGCTCGGATTGTGATCAAGACAAAGCGCGGCCGGGAGAGTGTGTGCACGCTGAGGCCAGGGGCGATAAAAAAAGTCAGCGACTGGGCTGCGTATTATCGCCGATTCTGGGAAGAGAGCTTCGACAAGTTGGATGTGGTGGTGAATCAAATGAAAAAAGACGGAGGTCAGAGATGACAAGAACAGTGAACGAGACAGACCGGATGGTTGTAGTGCGAGTATTTGATGCCCCACGCGAGCTCGTTTGGAAGGCGTGGACAGACCCCAGATATGTGATGCAGTGGTGGGGACCGAAAGGTTTCACTGCGCCTGTTTGCAAGATGGATTTTCGCGTGGGAGGAAAACTTCTCTGCTGCATGAAGGCGCCGGATGGGCAGGAGTTCTGGAATGCGGTTGAATACCACGAGATTATTCCGCCTGAAAAGATCGTTTCCTTGATGTACTTTTCTGACCCGGAGGGAAACAGGATTGACCCCGCGCAATACGGAATAGAACATGAGTCCATAGAGGGTGCGTTCGATGTAGCTCTCTTTGAGGATCTCGGAAACGGCCAGACGAAACTCACCTTCATTGGAAATGAACCCATGGAGAGCGCAAAGAATAGCGGGCAACTGGAGGGCTGGAACCAGATACTCGATAAAATCGCGGCGGTGATTGCGGAGCTGGCGCAGACGAAATAGGAGGTTGGCGGGTAGCCCATGCTTGTGTCATCGGGCTCTCGATCCAGCACCGCCTTGGGGTGCCCCGTCCTGACTTGTTAGGGCGGGAACCGCAGGTTTCAACCGTCACAAGAGTCCAACGACCGCCGGGGCGTTCCCTCGTTTTCTTGTTCCCTGTCTTTCCTGTCAAGAGCCCACCCTTCTCAAAATCTCCTCCGAACCGCAACTAACTCCTTCTTCCTCCATTTCTTGCGCGCTCGCAAATAAATCCCACAAGTTTGCCGATTATTTCGCCCAAATCGCTAACCTTGAAGATGAACAAGGGATACCCCATGACATCTAACCCCATCGTCGTGTCTGCGGTCTGCGACAAGCCAAATCGCACCGGAGAAAGCGGTCCCGGCCGCTCCAAAAACACTCGCGCGAAATGGGGGAAAATAGCTCAATAAAAAAATTGAGGTCATTTCGCTCAATATTCTCAATTTAACTCCTTTAGAATCAGCAAATCGATTTCAAAATCGTCGAAAATGTGCACCAAATTACCGCCATTTTATGCCCCACAACTCGTTTGGAATCAGCACGCAGTCGGTTCAATTGCAGCCCGTGCATTTTCACTCCACAACTCCCTCATTCAATGGATCTTTCATCCAAAATCCACGATTCAAGGCTCGCGGCAAGGGCCCCTTGTACCGCTGGCCTCCCGGCCGGCTGTCGTGCGGGCGTCCTCGCCCGCACATCCGGGCTCGCGCGCTATCTCGCTCCATGCGGTTCACCGCCCCCGCCCACCCCACGATCTACCATCCATCGCCCATCCCCGCACCAACCATGCTGACGGCCGAGGGCTGATGGCTGAAAGCCGGCAGCGCGAGCGCAATTTGGGTTCGCTCGCCCGTTCAGATATATTTGCCGGGGAGCGTTTCTGTCCCGCGATCGCAACCTGAATCCGGCGAGCGCGTATTCGCGCCGAACTGATTCAATGTAGCCTTGGCGCGGGAACTCGATCACAAAGAGGTAACCTGTGAAACCTATCGTGCAAGTTGTTGCAATCATCATGGCTGTAGCAATGGCCATTCCGGCTATTGCAAAGGGAGAAACGAAGATGGCGGTTTTTGGAACGATGCCGGACGGAACCACCGTCCCGATCTACACGCTGACCAGCGGGCAGATTGAAGTAAGAGTCACGGCGTACGGAGCGCACCTGGTGAGCGTAAAAGCTCCCGATCGCTCCGGAAAAATGCAGGATGTGGTTCTCGGATATGACTCGCTCGCGGGTTACCTCGCCGATAACAAGACCTTCCTGGGCGGCATTGTCGGGCGCTACGGAAACCGGATCGCCGGCGGTACGTTCACGCTCGATGGCAAAACCTTTCACATCCCTCTCAACGAGCCGACCAACGCGCTGCACGGCGGACCCAAGGGATTCAATCAATACGTCTGGAAGTCCATGGAGATCCCCGGTGGCGTCGAGTTCACGCTCGTCAGCCCCGACGGCGACATGGGGTTCCCCGGCACATTGACCTCGAAAGTGCGCTACACACTGAAGGGCGATACCCTGAGCATCAATTACACGGCGACCACCGACAAGCCGACTGTGGTGAACCTGACCAATCATGCCTACTTCAATCTGCACGGCGACGACCAGGGCAACGTCCTGGACCAGACTATGGAGATCGCAGCTGACCGCTACACGCCGGTCGATAAGAGCTTGATCCCAACCGGCGAGCTGGCGCCCGTAGCGGGCACGCCGCTCGACTTCCGCAAGCCGGAGGTGATTGGCGCGCGCATCAACGACGATTTTCCACAACTGAAGATCGCCGGCGGTTACGACCATAACTGGGTGCTGAACGGCAAGATCGGCGAGCTGCATCTGGCGGCCATCGTCACCGATCCCGTGAGCGGACGCAAGCTGACCGTGGAAACAACGCAGCCGGGTGTGCAGTTTTACTCGGGCAACTTCCTCGATGGATCGATGACCGGCCGCCACGGCGTGAAGTACACCAAGCACTCCGGCCTGTGCCTCGAGACGCAGCATTTTCCCGATTCGCCGAACCACCCGGACTTTCCGACAACAACCTTGAACCCGGGCCAGACCATGCACTCGACGACGACGTTCACCTTTGGAGTTGTGAAGTAGAACGGCCCCTTTTGTCCCCGGGAACTGGGGTGCCCCGTCCAAGCTTCGCTTGGGCGGGAAAGCACTCTCTCTTAATCTGTCATCCTGAGGTCGCCGCGGCGACCGAAGGATCTGCGGTTGCGTTGCCCCGTCCAAGCTTCGCTTGGGCGGGATGGCACGGGTTCAAACTTTGCACGAAAGAGCTAGAAGCTGAAAGCTAAGAGCTGCGATCTTTGAACCAACCCAAACCTGCCGAAGTATCGCCTGCGGGAATGTACTCGCATCCGATCCAGCCTTCATAACCGAGCTGATCGACCAAATCAAACAAGTAGGAATAACGCACCTCGCCCGTGTCGGGCTCGTGGCGCTCGGGCACTCCTGCAATCTGGAAGTGTCCCACGCGCGTTTGCTTCGCGTCCGCCAAATACTTGCGAATCCTGATCGCCAGATCGCCTTCTTCCACCTGGCAATGAAACAGGTCCATCAGGATCTTGAGATTCGGCGCCCCGACTTCCGCCGCGATCGCGTGCGCTTCTTCCTGGCGATTGAGGAAAAAGCCAGGTATGTTGCGCGACGCGATCGGCTCGATCAACAAATCGACGCCTGCCGCACGCGCCTGCTCCGCGGCCCACGCCAGGTTCGCAGTGTACACGCCGAGCAAGTGCGCGCGATCGGCGCCCTTCAGCGCAAGCCCCGCCATCGCGTGGATCCGCGAGCTTCCCAACGCAAGAGCATACTCCAAAGCCAGTAAAAAACCGTCGCGAAACTCCTGCTCGCGTCCCGGCAACGCCGCAATGCCGCGCTCGCCGGCCTTCCAATCGCCCGCGGGAGAGTTGAACAGCACCTGGCTCAGGCCGTGCTCCTTGAGCTGCGCCGCCAGTATCGCAGCAGGATAGTCGTAAGGGAAAAGGTATTCGACGGCGTTAAATCCATCGCGCGCCGCGGCCGCGAAGCGCTCGAGAAAGCTGTGCTCCGTGTACATCATCGTCAGGTTGGCGGCAAAACGAGGCATAGCGTTCACTCCGTTTTTCAGGCGCTGTAGAGCGCCGCAACTTCGTAATCATTTACCGACGGGATCGTGAACTCAACCGAATCGCCCGACGCGTGAAAAGGAATGTCGCGTTCGGCGCGGAGCAATTCGACGCGCGTCACGCGGCGGCCCGCAGGTAATTTGAAGCGAACCTTCTGCGCTCCGATCGGAAAAAACTCGCTGAACCATCCGTGATGCGCGTTGGGATTGGTGTAGTTCAGAACATGAACAGCAAAGCCCGGCTCTGTCTCCCAAGCGAAAATCTCCACCAGTCCTTTACCGTCGACGCTCACCGGTGAATCTCCGCGTGTGACCCAACGAATCGTATTCACCAACAGACGGCTCAGATCGGTTTGCCCTGAGAGCCACATCGTCGGTTCCATGTCGCCGGGAAACCAGGCCAGGCGGCTCGCGCCGCGCTCACGCAAAACGACAGCCGGTTCATTGGTCTGCCGAATCGGCGGATACGAAAGCTCCGGCGGATAGGCTGTGTAGCCGGGCACGACTGTGAGCACGGGATTCTCAACGGGCTTCAACGGCAAGCGAAACTCCGCGCCGGCAATCCAATGTGTATCGGCGAAACCATCGAGAATCGCGTGCGGCCGTTCGATGCGCGCCATGTAGGAATTCGCATTCCCCGGCCTTCCGATCACCGGGCCGGCCGCATGAATGTCGAAGACATCGGCCAATCCGAAATCCGAGCGCCGCTCGTTTCGTTCGTCGTACATGCTCGTCTCAAAAGTGGCGAGCAGCGAGCCGCCCTGGTTCACATAGTCGGCCAGCTGCTTGCATTGCTCGTCGCTCAGCAGCGCGATGTTCGGCAGAATGATCGCCGCATACTTTTTGATCCGCTCCAGTTGCAGACGATCTTCGTGGATGAAGTCGAAGAGGAATCTACCTTCGAGCAGCGCGGAATACATCGCATCCGTATACTGCTGCATCGAGATATCGCGCGGCGGCTCGTAGAAGAGCTGCGTGCGCTGCCCCATCACCACGCCGATGTTGGCGATAGCCTTTTTGTTCACCCAGTGCGCGTCGTGGCGCGCCGTCCACAGAAAATAGTCGCGGCCGATCTTCTCCCACCGCAGATCTTCGCCAAGGCCCTTCTCACCGCCAACAACGTGGTAGTAAGGGACCAGGCCGCTGGCCAGTGTCTGGCTGGTCCAGATCGCCGCTTCGGCGGCGGACTTGGTCACCTCGCGCCAGCGAATCGGCCCGGTCGTGTATGCGCCCGTCAAGTTCGTCGCCATCTTTCCGTCGAGCACGGCATTGCACACGCGACCCTGCTGCGCCGCGCCCCAAACAGGCGCGTCGCCCCGGTTGCGGCCCTGGTTGTCACCCTGGAACCATTGGCAGAACTCGCCAAATTGCGCGAGGTTCGGAGCCGAATGCACCCCGCCGCCCATATTGTTGATGTAAAAGCTCGACGCGTTCTTTTCCTTGGCAATCGAATCGTAGAGCCTCCACAAGTACGTGAACCGCTCGTTGAATTTGTCCCAGTAGGCCGGCGTTTTTGGCGGCGGCAACTGGCGGCACTGATCGCAAAAGCAAACGGGCAAAGTAAACGATGGCCAACCGTTTGTATAGTGCGCATCCATGTCGTAGCGGGAGTTAACCTCGCGCATGACCGCGGGAAAATAATCGGTCATGTAGGTCGAGAACATGCACGTCTGAAAAAGCCTGGTGTCGTCTGGCGTGGTAAGTGGCTCGCCCTTTTCGTCGCGCATGAACCATTCGGGGTGCGCAGCGAGCGCATCGTCCCAATTCAGGTCGGGACTGTAGCGCGCTACGGTGCGCAGGTTGCGCTTCTTCGCGGCTTCAAACAGCTCGCCGGTAAAATCGCGCCCATTCAGATACTTTCCATGACGATGAAAGGGGACCTTGCTGGGATAGAACGCAAGAATGCCGGTAATGCTGATGAACACCGCACCAGCTTTAGCGCCGGCCCAGTAATCTGCCCAGCCTTCAATGTCGAAGACCGCCGGATCATGCTCGGTGAAATTCGTCTGCCCAATGCGGCGCAGCGTTTTCTGCCAGGGCACGTCCGCAGCGTCCAACTGCGGCGTGGCAGAGCCTGCGTCTGCGGCAGCGACAGACGGACGCAGGCCAAACGAATCTGCCGCGCGAACCAGCGGCACAGTGGCCGCGGCAGTTTTCAGAAATCTGCGACGATCCATAGCGAACATGGGGCTGACCAGGACCTCCGTTGCAATCGACTTCGATGAATGACGTTGGAAAGAATGGACGCTACTTTCCGTGCGCGCTCAACTCATCCAGCACTTTCTTCAGATCGTCGAGTTTCTGCCCGGCCTCGGCCAGCTTGCCCTCCGAGGTCAAGCGCTGATAGTCGGCGAAGTCCTGGCTCGCCTGGGTAATGAGCGCACTCTGGCTCGCAGTGGGCTGTGCTGTGGCCCCAGGCACGGTTGCCCCTGTCCCATTTCCTGTCCCCGTCGAAGTCTGCGGCGCCTCGCCATTCGATAGCGTCGGCGCTTCGGATCCGAAGAGCGAGCTCAAGGCCGCTTCGAAAGTAGGGCCGTAGGCGAGACGATCCTGCAACGCCAGCACCACCAGCCTCAACTCCGGCATCGGGCTCTGCGCGGCTTGAAGATAGATTGGCTCGGCATAAAGCAGCGCTTGCCCGCACGGAATCACCAGAAGATTCCCGCGGATGACGTGCGAGCCTTGCTGATTCCACAGCGTGAGCTGACCGGACAGTTGGGCGTTCTGGTCGATGCGAGCCTCAATCTGCTGTGGACCATCGACGAGGCGCGTCTTGGGGAAATCGAAGACTACCGCTTTGCCGTAATTCGCGCCGTCGCTGCGCGCGGCGATCCAGCCAATCAGGTTGTTGCGATTGACGGGAGTAAACGGCAGAATCTCAACGAACTCGAGCCCGCCGGATTCTCCCGGTAGCGTCATCAGCACAAAGTTCGGGTGCATCTCCTGCGAAGATTGGTCGCCCTGGCTCGAACTGATTTGCGAGGCCACGCTCCACTGGTCTTCGCGGTTGTAGAACACTTCCGGGTCGGTCATGTGGTAAAGGCCATACATATCGGCTTGTATGCTCAGGAGCGTCTCAGGATAGCGAACGTGCGCGCGCAGCCACGCGGGCATGGTGGACGCGTCCTTGAATAAACCCGGGAAGATGCCTCGCCATGCCGCCAGAATGGGATCTTGGTTGTCGAACACGTAGAAGGTGACTGTACCGTCGTAGGCATCCACCACGGCCTTCACGCTGTTGCGAATGTAGTTGACCTGTTGGTTTTCCAGATTGACCGGCGCGGAGTATGGATAGGTCGCGGAAGAAGTGAACGCATCAACGATCCAGGACAAACGGCCGTCCGCGCCGACAACAATATAGGGATCGTGATCGAAGGTCAGGAACGGCGCCAATGTGGAGACGCGCAAAAGCACGTTGCGCCTCATCAGCAGGCGGCTCTGGTCCGTGATGTCGTCGCTGAAAGGGACCTTGGTCAGGTCGCCGCGATCGAAAGCCAGCAGCGCGCGGCGCAGGAATCCGCCCATCTGAATGCCGCCGGTGCCGTCATAGAAGGAAAGATTGTTGCTCTGACCCTGCGGATAATTGAACTCCTGCTGGTGCGTCTTTACGTAAACGTCCGTGTCGGTCAGTTCGCCAAAGTAAATCTCCGGCCGTGTCACCTGGACGCCCGGCACGGTGCTTTGTACCGGCATATTACTCAGGTAGAGAACCGGCAGCCCCTCTGAAGAGAAACCGTTCACCGGGTTCATTGTGATGCCGTATCCGTGGGTGTAGATGAGCTTGTCGTTGATCCAGTTGCGGCTGCTCTCGGGCAGCTTGTCCACGTTCAGCTCGCGCACAGCCAGCATCACCTGTCGCAGAGAGCCATTGATCTGGTAGCGATCGATGTCGATGTCGGGGAAATCGTAATAGGTGCGAATCTCCTGCACCTGGCGCAGCGTGTCCTGGAGCGCACTCACATCCCATAGACGGATGTTGTCGAGCGTTGCCTGATTGTGCTCGGGATCGACAGCAGTGACCGTGGTTTCGGCGGGAAACTCGCGCTGCGCAAAACTATCCAACCCGTAAGCCTGCCGCGTGAGTGCGATGTTATCGGCGATGTAAGGCTTCTCGCGATCGAGCTGGTTGGGCTTGACGATGAACGTACTGACATACCAGCCGGCGAGCCCGGCCACAACGTAACAGAAGATCGCGGGAGCGATCCCCGCAAGAAGCCAGCGCGCCCTTGGCTGGATGATTCCCCCGGCGATTGCAATCACCGCTCCCAACGCCAAGGCAACGCTGATAAACAACATTCCGACGAGCGTGATGTGGGCATCGGTGTACGTGACGCCGTCAAAAATCGTGTGCTCTTCGAAGAGCAGATCGAAGCGGCCAACATACTCGCGGATGGCCAGCGCAAAAAGCAGAAAACCGGCGGCGATCGAGACGCCGCGCCAGGGCAGGGAAGCGGCACTGCCAAAGCGCCCGCCGAGCGCGCGCCCTCCACCCGCGGCGATCAGGAACAGTACGGCAAGAACGCAGACAATGACCGCGAGGGTCAGCAGCCATCCCGCCATCATTTCCCACGCCGGCAGCGTAAAGAGATAAAAGTTGAGCGGCCGGCCAAAGATTGGATCGGTGACCGTTGCGGCGCGCGGCGCGTACCGGTAGAGGGCCAGCGTTGGCCACTGGGCCTCCATCGCGAAACCAGTTACGAGCGAAATCACAAACGCGACGACGACGGCGATGGCGCGCAGAAATTTCTTGATCGGCAGCTCGATCGGCCGGCCGCCAAAGAAGATAGTGTGCGTGTCAGGCAGGTCGGCCGCATGGCTGTGGCGCAGCGCGAAAAACGCAGCGAGCAAAATGCAGAAGGTCAGCGCCGCGAACACGGCGAAGGTTCCCCATTCGAGGCCAAAGCTCTTCCAAAAGACGCTTGCGTAGCCGAGCGAGCCGAACCAGAGCAAGTCAACCCAGTAAGAGACGGCCGTCCGGCCGCCTACGAAGATGACAATGACGATGGCGAGGAGGAGATAAATCGCAAGGCGCGGGCTACGGCGTTTTCCGCGCATAGGCCAATCGATTGTTTCGGGCATTTTTCACCCCACTCAGGCGATTTGTCCGCGCTGAGTTACCCAAGAATTGTACGCGGTCGAGTAGGGTGGCTGCCGCGAGCTGCAGCAGACGGGTCCGCTAGATCAGCTCGTTGCGCCCGGTGATGCTCAGTTCTTTTACAATCTTGCCCACATCCTGCGAGTGGTCGCGGTGCGCAATCAGCAGAGCGTCCTCGGTGTCCACAATCACCAGGTTCTCTACGCCGACCAGTGCGACAAATTTCCTGGGGCTGAAGATGTAATTGTCGCTGGCCTCGATCGAGATATGCCCGGTGGTGTCGGCCACGTTGCCTTCGGCATCGCCGCGCAGTCGCGTCTCCACCTGGTACTCGTAGAGCGAAGCCCATGAGCCGAGGTCGTTCCAATTAAACTCCGCGGGAATGCAATACAGGTGCGAGAGATGTTCGCCCTTCGCCGAGCGCGGCTCCAGCACGGCATAGTCAACTGAAATGTTTTCGCACTTGGGGTACGCAGTGCGGAAGACCTCGTCGAATTGTGGCGTGCCCCATGCCGCGGCAATGGCCTCAAGCA
>Ga0181535_10006648_pt1 | contig 11849 bp, 9 predicted proteins | sample PEATcosm2014_Bin_44_FD_119774 | JGI IMG/M metagenome (GOLD analysis project Ga0181535, IMG submission 119774) | Peatland microbial communities from MTU Mesocosm Facility, Houghton, MI, USA - PEATcosm2014_Bin17_30_metaG | ecosystem: Environmental > Terrestrial > Soil > Wetlands > Peat | place...
GCCATGATCCCGATGTTCCGGCAATAGTCCAGTGCTACAGTGCGTGCCACGGTGTCAATCTCTCACTCTGCAAGGCTCGCCTTGCGGGTCGTTCAAACTCGGTTGCGGCAGGTCAGGTTTGCTGCTCCCTGTTCCCTGCTCCCCGCCTTACCAGCGGTAGTGGGCGAAGGCCTTGTTGGCCTCGGCCATGCGGTGTACGTCTTCCTTCTTCTTCATCGCCGCGCCACGTCCATTGGCGGCGTCCAGCAGCTCGGCGGTCAGCTTCTCCACCATGCCCTTCTCGCCGCGCGCGCGGCCATAGGTGATGATCCAGCGGATGGCCAGCGAGGTGCGCCGCTCAGGCAGCACTTCAATGGGCACCTGATAGTTGGCGCCGCCGACGCGCCGGCTCTTGACCTCGAGCAGCGGCTTGCAGTTCTCGATGGCCTTCTTGAACAGCTTCAGGGCTTCGTCGCCACCCTTCTGCTCCAGGTTGGTCATGGCGGTGTAGAAGATGCCCTGTGCGGTGGACTTCTTGCCGCCCCACATCATGGAGTTGACAAACTTCGTGACCAGGGTCGAGCCATAGACCGGGTCGGGAGCAACGTCACGCTTCGCGATATAACCTTTTCTCGGCATCTCTCTTCTTCTCGTCTTCCTCCAGCGCCGTCACTTCTCAAGAGCTGGACTTCATGAACTTCGTCGTCATTCCGCAGCGCGCCGTTTTGTCATCCCGCAGCGCAGCGGAGGAATATGCTTTTGCCTTACTTGCCTGCAGCGGCCTTGGGACGCTTCGCCCCGTACTTCGACCGGCTCTGCTTGCGGCTGGCCACGCCGACCGCGTCCAGCGACCCGCGAACCACATGGTAGCGGACGCCCGGCAGGTCCTTCACACGGCCGCCGCGAATCAGCACGATCGAGTGCTCCTGCAGATTGTGACCAATCCCTGGAATGTAAGTCGTGACCTCGATCCCGTTTGTCAGCCGGACGCGCGCCACCTTGCGCAGTGCCGAGTTGGGCTTCTTGGGGGTCTGGGTGTAGACGCGGGTGCAAACGCCGCGGCGCTGGGGCGAACCCTGCAACGCGGGGCTGGCGGTCTTATATCGGGTGGGCGTGCGGCCCTGCTTGACGAGCTGATGGAACGTAGGCACTCGAACTCCTTGAACTACGGCTCAACCACATGCGGCCAATGGCCGTTGCTGCAAACTCCAAACTCATGCAGACGAGGAGGAAGGAGCCTCATCGCGGATCTGCCATCTTGTGCGATGTACACACAAAAATGTGAGGACACTGACGTGCCTCGCGCGAAGATTTTCCTTGCTTCCCGTCTGGAACACTCAAATCAGACGAACAACAGTCGACGGTGGCCGAGCGTCCCTTGCTTCCCGCCCTCTGCTAGCGGCCCTTACCGGAAGATGGAGTTGACTCCGTATCGCTGTTCCGCCCCGCATAGCCCATCCAAGGTGGAGGGTGTCGCAGGTACGATTGCGAGGATGTTGCACCGCGTACTACCAGCCCATGCCATGCAAGGGCCCTGCGGATTGACTGCCTGTACAGTGTATCGCAAACCGGCGGAAAATACTTGCGTCCCAACCCAATCTGCCAACACACCAGCCGCCACCGTACAACCTGCACGGCAACGAGTTCCCGATTCACGCGGAACGTGTTAACGATACCAAGCACAGGGCACAGGGTCAAGCTCAGCGGGAGAAATTCACAGCAAAAACGCTCCGATTGCAATCGGCGACAACGAGCCGCCCACAACAATCTCGCATCATCTGATAGACTCTTTCTTGTCGTGAAGTTGGTGAACCCTTGGTCTTCCAATCGGCCCAGGAGTGAGTCCAGAGCAGCGACAAGGTAGAACGAAGCGTGAGACGCAACTCTGCGCAACCGCGCGTTCTATGTGACATTCACTCAAGTTGTTGCAAGACAACCTGGGGACGTAGCTCAGTTGGTTAGAGCGCTGCCCTGTCACGGCAGAGGTCGCGGGTTCGAGCCCCGTCGTCCCCGCCATAAACATAAAAAAATACAATGTTTTATGGCCATGCACTCCTCATCCATGCTGCCTTCGAGGGGCTGATCTAGCTCAGCAGTTTAGGGGATGCGGGCGGCGAGTTTTGCGGCCTGCGCAGCGGCTTCCTGCGGAGTAGGCAGGTTTGCATATCCTCCAAGAGTTCGCCCCTTGCGAAAGATGCAAATCCCATCCAGATACTGCGCCTTAACCTGAAACGCCTCACCGCCAACCTTTGCGTCGGTCGCTCCGTCGAAGCGCGCGCGCAGATTCTTCAGCACCGCGACAGCGGACTCCGGCGAGTCTTCCAGCACAATGAATGCCTGTCCCAGCTTGTACTTCGCCACATAGCCGCGCTTGAGTTCTTTCAGTCCCAGCACGCTTTCGGGAACCAGGCCAGCGGAGGTGAGGTTCTCCTGAGGGAACCACGCCAGCGCCTCCGGTGGCGTCTCGCGGCCTTCGATGCGCCGCGCCATCTTGTCGACCAGGGCCTGTAGCTCGGCAGTGTGAATCATATTGGGATTGGCGGAGTTCACCACGATCTCCACGTAGTACTTGCCCTTGGCGAAGCTGGCGCTCTGCGGCTGCACCTGTCCGCCCATTCCGATCCTGGCGATGGGCAGCCGGGGATCGCGGTTGGTGGCAAAGATTCCGTACGCCGCGTCGGCGTCGCTCATCTCGGAGACGTCGATGGTCAGCGTGTCATCGCCCGACTTGCAGTTGAGCGACTTCATGCCGGCAAAGCCGTAGATCAGGTAGCCTTCGGCGCCGCCGTCCTTGTAGTCGTAGAGGTTGTCGGCGGTATACGAGTGGACCACCTCGGACTGCGTCCATCCCGGCGCAAGCTGGCAACTGAGAAAGTCCTGCGCGCGCGCCGTCCCCGCCGCAAGCAGGAATGGCACAAGCGCTAGATGCACAATCCTCATGCGAACAGCTCCTGCGCGCGAGCCATCCGTTTCGGAACCTCGACACCGTAGGGGCACTGCACCGTGCACTCGACGCAGTCGCCGCAGCGCGCGGAGACATGCTCGCTGGCCATCTGTAGATACCTCTCGCGCCCCAGCGCGAACTCGCCATATCCGTCGGCGTAGGTGAGGAAGCGCAGCACATCGGCCACCGGCAGGCCCTGCGCGCAGGCGCCATCGCATTTGCCGCACAAGCGGCAATAGAGCGGCTGGATCTGCTCCAAATGTGCGGCCAGAATCTTGTGGTCGTCCGCCGTGAGCGGGCCCGCCATGGCCTTCAGGTTCTCGTCCAGTTGGTCCATGTCGGTCATGCTGGGAATGGTGGTCGCGACGCTGGGATGGTTCGTCACCCACTTCAGCGCCGCCAGCAATGCGCCCGGCTGCGTCAGCTTCTGGTTGCGCGATCCGCCCGCCATCACCTTCATGGCGACGACGCCCATGCCGGTCTTGGCCGCCACGTCGATGGCCTGCTCCACGGCAGGGTCCATGCTGAAGTTGAAGGCCGACAGCACCACGTCGAAGACGCCCTTCTGCACCATCCAGGGAATCAGTGTCTGCTGGTTGCTGTGCGTGCTGATGCCCACAAAGCGCGCCTTGCCCTGCTGCTTGGCAAGTTGCAGCGCTTCGATCATGTCGTCGTGAATCTCGCTCGGGCTGCTCTTGCCGTGCAGATACCATACGTCCACGAAATCCGTCTTCAACTCGCTCAGGCTCGTGTCCATTTCCTTCGCCATGCCCGCCTTGTCGCGCGCCTCGGTCTTGGTGGAGAGGACGACCTGCTTGCGCTTGCCGCCCAGCGCCGCTCCCACCATGCGCTCGTTGTTGCCGTGCTGATAGCCGCGCGCGGTGTCGAAGTAGGTAATGCCAAGATCGGCCGCGCGCGTCACCACGCTGGGGTCCGAGGTGATCATGCATCCCATTCCCACCGAGGTCACCTTCAGCCCAGTCTTGCCTAGCGTCTTGTAGCTGAGCTTGACTGGCGAGTTGGCACTCCTTGCGGAACCGGTGCTTCCGGCTGGCGTTTGCGCGGAGAGATTCATTAGTCCCAGGCTGGAACCCGCGCCCACGACAGGAAGGATCAAACCGGCGGAGAGAAAGTCGCGGCGAGACGTTTTGGACTTCATAATTGGGCCCCCTTCGCACCCGTCTTTATATAAAGCGCATTTACCCCACAGCGGATGTGATCTGTATCACGGATTCGAGCAGAGCCGTGGCAACTATTGAACCGCACAGGCGGCGTCCGCGCCCAGCGTAATTTTCATCGTCACAAGTCGATTCGAGTCCACATTCGCCGAGCAGGTCTGGCTGGCAGCCGCGCCTCCGCTGGACTCGGCTGCGGCGGTCACCTCCCAACGCCCAAGTTGCACGTTGTTAATTGTTTCGGTCCCATCGTACTCAGGCCCAGGGGTGTAGGCGGAGGACGTAGTGAACTCGCCGATAAACTGGCATCCGGCGACCCTCTGATCGGCGCCGAAGCAAGAGACAAAACGTGAATCCCTGGGCACGGAAGATTGCCTGCCACTCAGAATGACCGTCCTCGATGTGCCGAGGTTCTCCTCAGGAGAAGCAGTCCACACAAACTCCACCACCAAAGTTGCTCCCGCGACCGGCGCCGGTGGAGGGTTGGAGTTCTTCACGCGATGCCAACAACCACCCAAATCCACCACAAGGAGGCCAATCAATGCGATGAGTCCAGATCTGTGCAGTCTGCTCATGTTTGGTATCATTCTCAGCTCCCTTCACAAGCCCGCCGGCGCGATCGACCAAACAAAGCTCGCGCCGCTGCGATCTTCTTCGGCACAATTGCGCCAACGTAGCACACTTTTATCTTCGCGGCACAATTATTCATCAGCCTGAATCACTCTTCGGCAACTTTACGAAGAATGAGAGTCAGTGGGTGCGGGTGGTGAGGTACCGCGCCAGCGACTTGAGCGGATCGGCGGCGGGGCCAAAGGGCTCGACCGCAGCGAAGGCGTCCGCAATGAGCCGGTCGGCATCGCGGCGCGACTGCTCGAGGCCGTAGACGGCGGGCCAGGTGGCCTTGATGCTGGCGGCGTCCTTGCCTGCAGTCTTGCCCAGCTCGGCGGAGGACTGGGTCAGGTCGAGAATGTCGTCGACTATCTGGAAGGCGAGGCCAGCGTTCTGGCCAAAGATGCGCAAACGTGCGATGGTATCGTCTGCGCTGCCGTGGCCCTTGCTTCCCAGTCCGTAGAGGCCGCCAGTGACGATGGCGGTGGTGATCAACGCGCCGGTCTTGGCGCGATGGATGGTCTCGACCAGCTCGGCGGTGGGCGCAACACGCTCGGACTCGATGTCAACCACCTGGCCGCCGATCATTCCGGGGGCAAGGCCAGTTTCGATCTCGCCGGATCGGCCGATTCCGGTGCCGACGGCGATGGAGACCTCGCGCAGAAGCTGGACGACGGTTGCGGCGGGCGCGGGCAACTGGGCGATGGTCTGGAAGGCGAGGGTCTGGAGCGCGTCGCCGGCCAGGATTGCGATGGCCTCGCCGAAGGCGACATGGCAGGTGGGATGGCCGCGGCGCAGATCATCGTTATCGAGCGCGGGCAGGTCGTCGTGGATGAGCGAATAGGTGTGCAGCATCTCCAGCGCTGCGCCGAGCGAGTCGACGCCTGCGGGCAACTCACCGGTTCCAGCGACCATCCGCGCGGCCTCCATGCAGAGGATGGGACGCAGGCGCTTTCCGCCGGCAAAGACGCTGTGGCGCATGGCGCGGTGAATGGAGTGAGGCAGCGTCTCGGGCGAGGGCAGAAGACGTTCGAGCGCGGCATCGGTGAGCTTGGCGCCGGAAGAGAGCAGGGACTGAACCGGGGATTCCATCGGCTCCGATGATAAATGACGCGAGATGCGGAAGGCGCGGCGTACGTTGACGGCCGGACGAATGCGCGGCTTGTTATCGATTAGCAACTCCCACCCCTCCCCCCCCTCATCTATCCTCTTACAGTTCAAATAGATACAGAAAATTGATTGCAAAGTATTCATTGGAAACGAGTTACAGCTCAAGTATAAGAAAATAATTGGTTTATTGAAGGCGAACTGCTTTGCGATAGTTTTCCCCCTACTTCAATTATAGCGATCGGGGATACCAATCATGCCAAGTATTTTGCGCAGGCAAGTGGTTGGTGGGGTGGGAGTTAGATGGATTTGGAAGGGTCGAGGGGGTTGACAGGAAAAGACAGGTTCGAGGTTCGAGGTTCGAGGTGAAAGAGGTCTTGGGCTGAAACCCTGATCCTTGGCAGGGCGGGATTGCCCAGGCTAAAGCCTGGGCCTATCTCAGAAACAACGACAAATACGGAGATTCTGGCTGCGCCAGAATGACGACTCGTGGGGGGCTGGGGCGGCGGAATTTGTGCGATGCTATTGGGAGCCGGGGCTACACGGGGCGTGGCCGACCGACGCGGGGCAGCGCGGGACGTCGCGGAAGACGACTACGATAGGCGGCAGATGGGGGTGGTTTTGGCGGAGATTGAGCAGTTTCTGGCGGGGTTTCGGCGGTTTCAGGAGAGGTATTTCAACGGCGGCGAGGAGAGCGTCTTCGAGCGGCTGCGGCAGGGACAGAGCCCGCGGGCGCTGGTGATCTCGTGCTGCGACTCGCGGGCCGATCCGGGGATGCTGCTGGGGGCGGGGCCGGGCGAGATCTTTGTGGTGCGGAATGTGGCGAACCTCGTTCCGCCGTACCGCAATGGCGCGGAGATGCCGGGCATCCGCGCGGACATCGAGTTCGCGGTGAAGGGGCTGAACGTGGAGCGGATCATCGTGCTGGGCCACTCGGGGTGCGGCGGGATTGGCGCGCTGATGGAGGGCGAGGACGGCAGATTCGAGTTCATCGGCGCGTGGGTGAGCATAGCGCGCGAGGCGTGGGCACGGGTGCAGCGTGAGATGGCGGGCGAGCCGAAGGCCGCGCAGAGAAAGGCGTGCGAGCAGGGAGCGATTGCGCTGTCGCTGGAGAACCTGATGACGTTCCCGTGGATTAAGGAGCGTGTGGAGGCGGGAAGGCTGACGCTGCATGGGTGGTACTTCGATATTAATGCGGGCGAACTGCTGGGATATGAGGCGGGAGGGTTTGCGGAGCTGGTGGGGAGAAAGTAACAGTGGTCAGGGGTCAGCGCGGGATGAGGGTGAGGGAGTGGGTGATGGTGGGCTGGGTGGCGGCGGAGGTGAAGGGGAGCGGGTAGGTGCTGCCGCGGAGCCAGGACTGGAGCTGGTCCATGTACCAGGGGCTGGCGGGGTTGCCGGACTGGCCGAGGACGAGGTTGAGTGTGGTGCGGTCGGGACCGGCGAGGTCGGCGGTGAAGCGCTCGGAGGGGCCGAAGGCGCGGCCAACCTGCTTGACGGTGGTGGTGTCGCCGCTGTTGGATTGCGGGCCAGTGCCGGCGGCGAGGGGGATTCCGAGCAGGCGCGCGATGGGCGCGATGCGGGAGAGGCCGAAGAGGGGGTGGTCGATCTGGAGGGGGAAGGCGCTTCCCTGCCGCCATGCGGCGAGGTCGCGCGGAGCGTGGGCGTTGCGCAGTCCGCGCTGGACGACGGCGGCGAGGAAGTCGTCCCAGGTGGCGTAGCCGGGAGGGAGCCAGCGCGCGGGGGTGTGGGTGAGGATATCCTCTTCGACGCTGTCGCGCTCGCCCCAGGTATAGAGCGGCCAGAGGTTGGCGGCGCGGGCAGCGTCGGGGGGAAGGTCCTTGACCATGAAGAGGTCGGCCCCCTGCGCGAGGAGCGAGGCGGTCTGCGGGGCGAGCCGGGGGATGAGCAGCAAGGGCCAAAAGACGGAGCGGGCGGCGTTGACGATGGCGGGCGCGGCGGCGTTGGCGTCTACGTTGCCGTCGCAGTTACGCAGGATGTCGGCGGCCTGGCGCAGCGCGGGGTCGTCCTTCAACGGGCCGGTGGCGTGGTCGATGGCGTAGGCGAGGCGCTGGGCAACGATGCGGTCCAGCTCGGAGTGGGTGTCGTTCTGCAGGCGAAGCATGCCGTCCGGGGTGAGCAAGCGGCCGGGGGCGAGCGCCTGACTGAGTACGGCGGCAGGGTCCTTTTCGGGGCCGGCCTGGGCGACGATCTGCGGGCCGGCCTCTAAAACTTTGTAGATGCGCTCGGTGCGGTAGGGCGCCATCCAGTCGAGGGTGATGGGGAAGCTGTATCCATCGGGGGTGACGCGGGCGTTGGCAGTGACAAGGATGCCGTCGGGGGGATCGAAGGCCTTGGGGAGCTGGTCGAAGGGGATATACCCGGCCCACTCGTGCGAGGCGGCATCGGGCGCGGCGGTGTCGGTGGGGACGGGTGAGAGCGGGCTGGGATTGTTGATGTCTCCGCGAATGGGGATGCGACCGAGGGCGTGGTATCCGATGTGGCCGGCATCGTCTGCGTAGATGAGGTTCTGCGCGGGGCCACCCCAATCGGCAAAGGCGGCGAGCATGGAGGGCCAGTCGGCGGCGGAGTCGACGGCGAAGAAGGGGTCGGTGAGGTTGGCGGGGTCGTAGATGGTCCAACGCAGGCTGATGCTGCGCTTCTCGTTGGGGTCGGGAAAGATGCCGGTGACGATGGGTGTGTCGGTGTCGCCGTGGCGAGTGAGCGGGACATCGAGGACGACATCGGCGGCGCCGCGCACCCGGATGACCTCGGTGCGGTACCGGATGGCGCTCCATGTGCCGCTGGGGGTCTGGAACTCGGCGCCGGAGGGGGTGGAGCGGGTGTGCTCGATGTAGAGGTCCTGCACGTCGGCGCCGAGGTTGGTGAATCCCCAGGCGACGTGGTCGTTGTGGCCGGCGATGACGAAGGGCACGCCGGGGAGGGTGACTCCGGCGGCGTGAAAGGCGGCGAGCGGGGGCTGGTTGGGGGCCTCCAGGTCGGCCTCATACCAGAGCTCGGGCGCGCTGAGCGAAAGATGCATGTCGTTGGAGAGCAGGGGCTTGCCGGAGGCGGTGCGGGAGCCGGAGACGGCCCATGCGTTCGATCCGGCGACGCAGGCGGCGCAGGGAGATTGGAAGAGGGCGAGGGTGCGTTGGAGGGAGAGGAGGTTAGACGGGGAGATGGTGGAGGGTGAGGTCTGGCGGAGGCGAGATTGCGACTCGTCGAGGGGGATGTCGTCGGAGATGGGCTGGGGGGCGGAGAGATCGGGCAGGGGCTGGCCGGGGGGATGGTCTCGCCAGGAGCCGGTGGGGTAGAGGTCAGCGATGAGTTCGGGCGAGAGATGGGCGGCGAGGGCCTCGCGAGCGAGCTTCTGCGGAAAGCCGGTGGTGAGGTCCTGGAACATCACCAGCTCGACCAGGATGGAATCGCGCGGGGTCCACGGGGCAGGCTGGTAGCCAAGCAGGCGGAACTCGATGGGCAGGTGGTCGTGTTGCGCGGCGATGGAGGCGTTGACGCCGCGGGCGTAGAGATCGAGCCAGTGGAGCTGGGCGGGAGGTATTGCGGCGAGGGCGCGGTCGGCGGCGGCGCGCAACTGGAGGGTGCGCTGCAGGCGGTCGTGCTGCACCATGGAGCGGCCAAGAATGGCGGCCAGCTCGCCGGCGGCGTGGCGGCGCAGCAGGTCCATCTGCCAGAGGCGGTCTTCGGCCGTGACGAAGCCCTGGGCGAAGATGAGGTCGTCCATGGAGGCGGCGCGGATGTGCGGGACTCCGCGGTCGTCGCGCTGCACCGTGACTGGCGCAGTAAGACCATAGACGGTGAGTGAGCCGTCGAGCTGGGGCAGGTTGTCGCGCATGGCGTTGCGGACGTAGTAGCGGCCCGCGAAGACCGCTGCGGCGAAGAGCAGGGTGAGGAGCGCGAAGACCAGGGTGAAGACGCGCAGCCTGCGGCCGGAGCCTCGGCGAGCGGGCGGGATGGATTCATCTTCGAGCGCGGGATCGGGCGTGTCTTCTGGTTCGATTGCGGCTTCGCGATCCGCCGGAGCTGCGGCGCTGGGACTGCCGGCGGCAGAGTTGTCTTCGGCGTGGCGCGCGAAGCCTGCGTAGCTCAGGTCGGCGTCGGCTGGATTTGCGGAGGGGTTGGACTCGCTGGAGTATGGATCGTTGCTGCTCATGCCTATGGCAAGTCTAATCCAGAGAGGTTCGTCGCGACGATTCCCTCGGGGACTAAAGCCCGCTTATTAAGAAGTCGCTTACGGCGGGACTGAAGTCCCGCCCTTTCAAGACGGGAAGCAATTCAGCTCAAGACGGGAACAATTCAGCGATTGTCCAAACGCACTTTGGGCAGCGTGAGCAGGATGACGGCGGCAGTGAACGCAAGGGTGGGCAGGATGAAGAGGCTGCCCTCCGGGCCGGTGAGTCCGCCGGAGAAGATGGGGCGGCCCACAGGATGGGTACCGAGGAGATGGCCCTGGACCACTATGCCGCTGTCGGCGACGCCGTAGAGGAAGGACTGCGCCCAGTCCCACGCCGTGTGGAAGCCGATGGCCCACCAGAGCGAGCCGGTGCGCCACAGACTAAGGCAGAAGACGATGGCGATGAGCGCGGCGGAGAGCAGGCCGATGGGCGACTCTCCGGTGTTGGTCCGATGCACGAAGCCGAAGCCGAAGGAGAGCAGAAGGGCCGCAACCCAGAAGCCGAGCGCTGCCTGGCCCGACGAACGCGAACCTGCATCGCTCCACTCTTCCGCGTGCGCGCTGAAGGTGCGCAGCCAGCCGTAGATGCCGTTGATTCCGCACGCGAGGGTGAACTGGAGATAGCCGCGGAAGAAATACTCCTCAAAGAGGCCGACCAGCAGAAAGGCGGCGAACCAGATTGCGCCGAAGCGAAGGGCGGAGCGCCCGAAGAGTTGCCGGGCATCGAAAGCCAGCAGGCCGGTGGCGCGCAGAGTGAAGACCAGAAGCGAGAGCAGCACAACTCCCCAGGCGAGGCCGGTGAGGAGATTGCGCAGACGGCGTTTGCCTCCCAGTCCAAAGATGGAGTTTGGGCGGCGCTCGATCTTCGACATCAGCCAGGAGGCGACCACAACCGCAAAGAGCGAGATCCCCTCAGAGATCAAAACCGTGCTGGCGGGCAATAACCCGGAGGTCGTGGAAGCGGAGGGTTCGGAGGACTGCGAGGCGGACTGCGCGGCAACGCCCGGCTGCGCGGGATGCGAGCGGAGCCGCAAGACATGAATGAGCGCCCCGCTGGCAAAGAGCAGCACAAAGAACAGGACGGCGTAGAGCAGCAGGCCCCATCCGGCGCGTAGGCCGTCCGAACCGACAAATATGTCGCGCATGGTAAAGCGCGGCGACGACGGTTCCGTATGGGGGGAATAGATGGTTCGCTCTGGCGAGAAGGATGGACCGGGCACGGGGTGAATTCTCTCCGCTTCAAGTGTATCCGGCGAAACTGTAGTGCGTCAGTTTGCGAGCGGGCATTTCCTCAGGGACTAAAGTCCCCATTATTAATGGGCCGACACGGCGCGGCTGAAGCCGCGCTCCTTCAAGGAAAATCGAACTGCCCCACTGCCGGCGAGACGGTTGGCTTGACATGGGGGCGCGCGGCGACAATCCTAGAGCTTCGCATCACAGTGGCTGAGCATCGTGCTGAAGCGCGCGGGATCGCGAAGAGGAAGCTGAGACGGAGGGCCTGCCGCTTGAACTGCCGTGTGTTCTATCACGATCATTGCTTCGATGGCGCGTGTTCGGCGTCACTGTTTACGCGCTTCCACCGCGAGCGCATCGGGACAGCGCAGGAGTTCTCGTACCACGGGCTGATGCATCAGGCCGCGGGAAAGCTCTTCGACGAGTCGGCGTTTATCGACGGCGACAACGCAATTGTGGACTTCAAATACTCCGCGTCGCCCAAGGTGACGTGGTGGTTCGACCATCACCAGAGCGCGTTTCTGACGGCGGAAGACCGGCACGATTTTCTGGCGTGGCAGGCGCAGGCGAACTCGGCCAAAGTGATGGCGGTGCGCAAGCCTGCCGA
>Ga0181535_10006651_pt1 | contig 11847 bp, 14 predicted proteins | sample PEATcosm2014_Bin_44_FD_119774 | JGI IMG/M metagenome (GOLD analysis project Ga0181535, IMG submission 119774) | Peatland microbial communities from MTU Mesocosm Facility, Houghton, MI, USA - PEATcosm2014_Bin17_30_metaG | ecosystem: Environmental > Terrestrial > Soil > Wetlands > Peat | place...
GACTTGCCGACCGCGTCACTCTCGCCGGCGTCTATCAGCAGCAGCGAATTCCCGACGTCGAGCGTCTGCATCCTGAGGACGTGGTTCGCGCCCTCAACGCCGCCGGAACTCCTGCCGAATTGCACCCCGGCGTCGACGCCATCATCGATTCGTTGCTGCCGCACCTTCAATCCGGGGATGTGGTCGCAATCCTCTCCAATGGCGGCTTCGACGGCATCTATGAGAAGTTGCCCAAGCGCCTCGAAGCGCGTGGCAACTAAGCGATTCGTATGTTGGCATCTCTCACTCTGCTCGGCACCATCATTCTGCTCGGCGCGCCATCCGCGCTCATCTTCATCCCCTGGGCGATGATTACCGGGAATGCAGCCCCCCTTTATCGCGCCGCGCAAACGATCGTCCGCATCGCCTTCCGCCTCGCGGGAATTCGCGTCATCACGAGCGGCGTCGAAAATGTGCCGCGACACACCGCGTGCATCTTCATGTCCAACCACGTCTCCAATCTCGATCCCCCCGCCCTCATCCCGCGCATTCCCGGCCGCACGTCGGCCTTTCTCAAACGCTCTCTGATGAGCATCCCCGTCCTCGGCTATGGAATGAAACTAGGCGATTTCATTCCAGTCGATCGCGATGGCAGCGCCGAAAGCGCGATCGCAAGTGTGCGCGCCGCCCGCCTCGTTCTACAGAAGGGCCTGCATATCACCACTTTTGTTGAAGGAACGCGCTCTAGCGATGGCCGTCTCTTGCCGTTCAAACAGGGTCCGTTTTACCTGGCAATGGAAACCGGCGCGCCCTGTGTTCCCATCTCGATTTACGGCACAGAGTCGATGATGGCAAAGGGAAGCTCACGCATCAAGCCCGGCACGGCCCACATTACTTTCCACGCACCGCTCGATCCGGGGCATTTCGTCAGCCGCAAAGATTTAATGGATGCCATGCGGGCCGCGATTGCTTCCGGCCTGCCCGAATGGATGCGCGATTAAGCTTTAGGGCAACACGACCGCGTTATAACCATCGCTCAGCAGCCGCTGGCTCATGGCGTTAGCATCGGCGCGACTCGCAAAAGGCCCCACCTGCACGTGGATCAGCTCATCTTCCGTCGCGCGCCGCGCTGTCACGGCGTAGCCTCGTTTCCGCAATGCGCCCATCAACACGTTCGCATCTTCGAGATGCGAAACCGCAGCCACCTGCACCATCACGCCTGAGCCCGGCGCAAGCGCCGGCTGCACTGCGATGCCAGGCACGGAATTCCATTGCGATCCACCACCCTCGGCAGAAATCGCAGGCCGCACTCCCGCTTCAGAAGCGGCCGATTCCGCGCCATGTACATTCGCACCCGGAGCGGCATCGCCTTGCGTGGCCGCCACAGGCGCCGCCTCCGCTGCTGCCGGAGGAGTGATGCCCTTCGCTCCCGGCTTTTGTAAAGTGCTTGCCGCCTGGGCTGCCAACGTCTGCCCCGCAGCTGCCTCTTTCGCGCTTACAGCCAAGTGCGCTGCGCTGCGCCTGCCCGACGTAAATCCCACGCCAAAACATAATCCGCAGAGAAGCAGCAATGCGCAAACGATCGCGAAGAGCACCGCCGGCCCAAGCGTTAACTCCACATCCCGTGGCGCCTCTTCCGTCTCCAAATCCTCATCGCGAACACTTCGTGGCATGCCGGATCCTCAGATCGTGCAGTTCTTCGATTGGATGTGAGCCGCTCGCTTGCGTGTCCGCCCGGGCCGTTCTTCCACCCGAGATCGTCGCTCGCAGACTCAGTCGTTCCGTGCTACTTCTCTTCTAATGCACCGTTGGCCGACGCTCCAAGCTTATTCAGGAGTGTGAGCAATTCCATTGGTAACGGGAACACGATCGTGGTGTTCTTTTCTACGCCGATTTCTGTCAGCGTTTGCAGATATCGCAATTGCAAAGTAATGGGCTGGGTCGCCAGCAAGGCTGCCGCATCCACAAGTTTTTGCGCGGCATTAAACTCGCCCTCGGCGTGAATGATCTTCGACCGCCGCTCGCGCTCTGCCTCCGCCTGCTTGGCCATGGCGCGGGTCATCGTCTCCGGCAGATCCACCTGCTTCACTTCAACTGACACCACCTTCACGCCAAACGGTTCGGTGCGCTGGTCGATAATGCTTTGGATGCGCAAGTTCAGTTTGTCGCGATGGCTCAGCAGCTCATCCAATTCCACCTCACCCAGCACCGACCGTAGCGTGGTCTGCGCAAACTGCGATGTCTGATAGACGTAGTTGGCCACTTTGATGGCAGCGGCATTCGGATCGACGACATACAGTGTCACCACCGCATTCACCTTGATGGTCACGTTGTCCCGCGTGATCACGTCCTGGGGCGGAACCTCCAGCACGTCCTGCCGCAGCGAGATGCGCACCATCTGATCCAGGGGCCTGAAGACGAAAATAATGCCCGGTCCCTTCGGCGGAGTCAGTGCGCGACCAAGGCGAAAGATCACCGCGCGCTCATAGTCGCGAAGAATCTTGATGGAGTTCAGCAAATAGAGAACAACAATGGCAATCAGGACGAGCAGCGAAATCGGAATTCCGGACATGTGCATTCCTCACTCAGCAGCGATTCTACTCTCGCGGGTATATCCAGACGAACGCTCTACACGCCATGCGCAGCCGTGGTCGGCGCACTCAGCGAATCGGCTGGCTCGACGCGCAGCAAATACTGCTCGTGCCCCACGACGCGTAGCCTAGTTCCCGCGATAACAGGTTCGCTCGCCACCGCGCGCCAGATCTCCCCATCCACCAGCACGTGACCCTCCGGGGTCAGAGGCTCCATCGCCGACGCCGCGCTGCCCACCAACGCATCCGCTCCAAGCCGCGACTTTCTCCGTCGCGCACGCACCGCCAGCCGCACAAGAAACACGGTAATGCCGCCAAATCCCGCACTCACGGCGATCGCCACCCAGGGGCTGATCGCCATCTCCGGCACCGGGGCTGCAATCAAAGTCAGCGTGCCAAACATCAGGCACACAATACCCGCAATCGCGAGCGCTCCATGCCCGCCAAACTTCGCCTCGAGCGCCATCAATACCAGCGCCCCCACCAGGAGCAGCACGGCGGTATAACGAATCGGCAATAAATCCAGCCCAAAAATCCCCAGCAACACCATCAACGTGCCCAGTGCTCCGGGCACAATCGTTCCCGGCGTGTTGAATTCGAGATAAATCAGCAGCGCCCCACCCACCAGCAGCAGCAACGCAATATTGGGATTCACCAGCCATCCCAGCAACTCCTCGCGCAGCGTCGGCTGCAGCATCTCAATCCGCGCACCCGCCAGATGCAGCGTCACCTTTGTCCCATCGAATCGGGTAATCTCACGCCCGTTCAGCGCCGCCAGTAGTTCTGCATCGTTTTTCGCGATCAGGTCAATCAGGCGCTGCGCCTGCGCTTCTTCCGCAGTGTATGAGTGCGATGAGGCAACAGCCGCCACTGCAGCATCCTGGTTCCGATTCCGCTGCTTCACATAGGAGCGCAGGAAAGCCTCGGCGTCATTTTCCACCTTCCGCATTTCGGTGTCATCCGGCTTCCCGCCCTCAAACACGACGTGCGCCGCGCCAGCCTCCGTTCCGGGAGCCATTGCCGCTACATCTGCCGCCTCCAGTAGAAAGAATCCCGCCGACCCCGCCCTGGCACCCGACGGCGCAACATAGATAATCACCGGCACCCGCGAGCCTAAGATCGCCCCGGCCATCCCGCGCATCGAATCGACCAATCCACCCGGCGTATCCATTTCAATCAGCAACGCAGCCGCGCCTGCGTCATTCGCGTGCGTCAACGCCCGCTCCAGCATGCCTTCACTCACCGGCTGAATTGTGTCTTTCAGGACGACCTTCACAACCAGCGGTTGTTGCGCGGCCAGCGGCAATCCCCACGCAAGGCTCAACCCAATCGCCGCAATCACACTCACCGCACGTCCAAATCCAAACTTGCTCTTTAGCTGAAGCATGGCTGCTCCATCCAATCTCGTACTACGAAGGTCCTATAGTTTCCCGCTCGTCTTCAACTCAATCTTCCGGCTCAAATCCTGCGCCGCCGCACTGCGTGGGTCAAGCTTCAGAGCCACGCTAGCTTCCCGCCCCGCGTCGTCCAGATGATTCGCCGCCAAGTCCAGCCGCCCCAGAACAAGATACGCCTCGGCCAACGGCTTCAGTTCCAACGCCGCCTTTGCCTCCGTGCGCGCCGACACGGCATCCCCGCTTCGCTCCCGCACCTCGGCCAGTCCCGCGTGCGCCTCGGCAATCGATCCATTAGTCGCCACCGCAGTTTGATAGAGTCGTTCTGCCTCCAGCAACAATCCACGATCCAGATAATCCTTGGCCTGTGCCGTCAGCTTCACTGCGCGGTCATGCGGACTCAGTTCCGCCAGCCGCCCGGTTTCCATTTGATCCATCATGCCCGCAGCCTGCCGGAATGCGACTGCATCGAAGCTGCGCACAATGCGCTCCAATGGGTCGGGATTCGCCGCTGCATCCGTGTTTGCGTCTGACACAGTGCGTACCGCAGCCGCTGGCTCGCGCCACTCTTTCTCTAGTCCCAGAGCTTCGGTGTCGTTCGGCCGCAGCTTCACACATTGGGCCAACTCCGCAAGGGCTGCGTTGGTTTCTCCACGGCGCTTCAGGCTCACAGCCAGATTGAAGTGATAATCCGCCTGGTTCGGGTCCGCTGTTTCCGCTGCCACAAACTGCGCGCTTCCGTCGCGCCCGTCGCGGCTCACGGCCACACCCTCGTTGTTCAGCACTTCCGCCAAGGGAAGCACCATTGCCACACCCTTGAAGGCAGCCTCCGCTTGCGGATAGCTCCCCGAAAACAGCAGCGACAAGCCGCGATAGAATCCGGCCTCCAGCGCATTCGGATCGTTCCGGCCCACCTTTGCAAACGCTGCCGCGGCCTCTTCATACTGCTGCCCGGCATAATCCTCGCGCCCCAGTGCCATCCACGCCGGACCAAAATCCGGGCTCAATCGAACAGCATTGTTCAAATGGCGCAGACGCTCATCGTGGTCCGGCTCTGTAATGCCCCGGATGTACTGCTCAAAGGCATCCAGCCTCGTACCTCTTCCTGCAGCAACAAAAGTCTCCTCCGATCCGCTGAACCCTGGCTCCAACTGGCGCGTCATCTTCCAGGCCAACGAATCGAAGACGGCAATCAAGTCGTGCATCTCGCCGCGTACCGATACCTCGTCGCTCATGCGCAGGTGCGCTACATCCACCACTCGTGCAAAGGCCACCAGGCCCGTCCCATCGGTCACATAGCTGCCCACAACAATCGAGTCCGCGTCCAGCGTCTGCGCCAACTTCAGCGAACTGGCCCGCGAAGGCTGGAATCCCTCCGGCAGCCCCAGATGATCGAGCGCATAGATCCGATCTTCCCGACTTAACGGAGCAAATCCCGCCGAGGTAAACCGGCTGCTCAAAATCTCCGCCGCGGCCTCGCGAACCCAGTCCAGGCTTGGTTGGCCGGTGCGGTTATCAAATGGCTGCACCAGAAGAATCCGCCCGCGACCGGCATCTGCCGTCTCCTGACTTACCTCAGGACTCGCCTGTCCGCGCGCCTGCGAGCCCAGCGCGAAACCCAAAAGCAGCCAAATCCCAGCCGCAGCAACTGCCGATTTTCGAAATGAAGGAAAACGCATCACGACAGCTCTGATTATAGGTTGCAGGCCACACGCGCAGCACTCATCACTCCTCAGCCCAAGGTGTGGGAGCGTAGGCTTTTCTGCGATTCTCCATCTGCCTCAATCTGCCGATTGAACCGGATCAGCGCAATCCACAGTCCGTGATCTTCCCGCTGCCATACCAGCGTTCCATGCAATCGCAGCGCAATCGCCTCCGGAGGCAAATCATGGTGAAGCCCAAAATAGCGCTCATCCACGGCCTCGCTCTTCGGCCCCAAACTCAACGGCAGCGACGGAGGATCGTACTTAGTCGAGAACACCAACGCCGCCGAATACTTCTCCGGCTCGCTCGCAGCTCGATCGATCTGACCGCTCGTGAAATCTTCGATCCGATAAACCGCGTATGGCTCCTTCACATAGCCCAGCTCCGGCCGAGTCAACTCATCGGTCACCGGCCACGCTGACAACACCGTCGCCCCGCGGTATCTCTTGTTCAGTTGCGCGATCCCGGCCACATGCATCCGGATCACCCGCGCATACGCCAGGTTGTCTTCCGGCGCAAACCGGTAGGGCGGATTCACAGACAAACCAACCACAAACGCGATTGCCGAAAACGCTGCCAGCCCCTGCCAGTACGGCACCCGCCGATAAAACGTCGAGACTGCCACCAGCAGCACCAACGGATACATGGGCAACAAATACCGCGTCAGCAGCGCGCCGCCCAGCACGCTGAACAGCGCCGCGTTCACCAGCAGCACAAAAAAAATCCGAACCAGCGCAGCCCTTTGAATCCCCATCCGCTCTTTCCCCGCGCTGTCCAACCTTGGTGCCAGCATCATCGCCGCAATCGTCATCAACGACGGCACAAACAGATTCATGTGCGCGGTCAGGTGCAAAATCCTGTGCCCGAAGGCCGCCAGAATCCGCACCGGCGTCATCGTCGCTTCCGCGTTATAGCGCAAATATTCCGGGTTCCCAAACACAAATCCCGTCTTCGCGTAGTGCCACGCATACCAGCCACACAACGGCAACACGCTCGCAGCCATCCACGCAGCTTCACACCACGCGCGCCGCCGCTCCGGCCCCTGCGCGCGGAACCCATCCACTGCATCCATCACCGCGAGCGTCAATGGAACTGCAATCGCTGTTTCCTTTGAAAGCGCCGCAGCCATAAACCACAGCGCCGCAACCCATGGCTTGCGATCCTTAACTTCATCCTCTCCCGGCAGCGCATACACGAGCCCCCACAGCGTGCACGCCGCGGCAAAAATATCCGCATGCGCCAGCGTGCTCTGCGCAAACCAGATTGGATAAAGCCCCGTCAGCGCCACGGTCCAGAACGCCACCAACGCCGATCCCGACAGCCGACGCGCAAGCCGCCAAACAGCCAGCAGACCCAGAGACGCCACAAGGAGGACCGCCTCGCGCGTCACTTCGGGCGAAAATCCGGACAGCTTCCACCACAGCGCAAGATAAATGCTCGGCAGCGGCGGATGCGCATTGCTCAGCGTCGTAATCGGAATCAGCGAACCGGTGCGAAAGAAATCCCACGCTGCAGGAATGTAATACCCCGCTTCATCCCAGTAATACGGAAGCAGCAGCAGGGAAAAGTGGCTGACATACTCAGCCGCGAAGATCACCGGAAAAATCATCCACGCCGGAAACGGCGCGTCCCTTCGCAGCTCGAACATCTGTCGAAGGCGCAGGCGTGTGCTCATCGATTCGGGCAATCGTCTCCGCGCGGCCTAATTGACCGGCCCTTGCGGGAAACCTTGCCCTTGTGGCTCCAGATTGAGCGTGCCGAATGCCTGCTCATACTGGGCAAGATTCTGCCCCAGCACATTCCACAGAGCCTTCGCTTGCTGCGGGCTCAGAAAAATCGCCTGGTGGTTGCGAATCGTAACCTGGTCGGGGCTCTCACTTAACGCCAGGCCGAAAACCAGCTGAAAATCCCACACGCTCACGCGCACCTGCACGCTGTTGGCATAGGACTCCCGATAGTCTTCGGTCTGGGCAACGTTCAATTGCGGTTGTTGCGCTGTCGGACTCATCGTTCCCCCAGATTACTCCGGGGAGTCACCGCTTGGCTCGGGGACTACCTCGATCTGCCCCTCCCCCCGGTGCCTTTTTGGGGAAGTATCTCATTCCATGGGGTTTAAATTATCAATAATTTACACTAAAGCGTTTAAAATGAGAGGGTTACGGCTAAATATCTCTGCCGGTTGGGGTTAGGAATTTTTGCCGTGTTCTGGAGATTTCCGCGTCGAGATGGTTCACTCAACAGGATGCGCCAAATCGGGGAATTACTTTGCAAACGGCGCCCGCGGCTGGGGCGTCTGTGCACACGTTGAATGATGCTCAGAAGCTCACCACGGGCCTATGTCTAGTGGTGGTCTGGATGACTGTTGTGCCAGTCGTTATATTGTTTCCGTTCGTCGGCGCTGCGCTTCTCCACGTCCACGTGGTCACGGTGTGTTTCGTGCTCCCACCGGGCGTAGCTGTCCTCTTGCGGTGCGGCTTGGGACGTGGCTTCGGGCGCGGCGGGCGCCGGGGCTTGCGACTGACAACCTGTCATCACCAGCGGGGCAGCCAACACGCCTGCAAATAAGAGCGGAACGAAGTTCCTCAACAACGAGCGCATAGTTCTTCTCCAAGAGAATCTGTACGCTTGGATGCTAACTGGGAGCCAGACGACGAGTGGAATGCGGGATATTGAAGCATTCAACCGCTGCCTCGGCATGGACCATTCGGGCGGCATCGACCAGAAGGGCGGCTAGGCAGCTTGCAGCACGAGCCGCTTGCCCAGGGCGCGCAGTGCCTCCTCGATGCGGTCGATTTTGGTGGTATGCCGGATGTCGGTCAGCCGGTTGATCTCCTGCGGGGTGGTGCCGATGCGCCGCGCCAGCTCGGCTGGGCGTACCTTCTGCCGCAGCATCTCATTCAGCAGCAGAACCTTCGCCGTCAGGCTGGCCGGCAATTCAACCACATGCTGCCTGGGCTTGGGTTTGGAAGGGTCCGGAACGCGACGCCGATCTTCGAAATAGAATTCCATTGCGGATTCGAGCGCGTCCTGCGCATGCTGCAACGAATCTTCGAGGGTTTCCCCCTGCGTGATCGCTTCGGGAATGTCGGGAAAGGTTACGACATATCCACCTTCCCTTGCCTTCTTCAAATTGACCGGATAACGCATGCGCTCTCCTATTTGATCCCGAGTTGCTTCTTGATGCCCTCAACCGTGCCTGTTTTGATTTCTTTTCCGTGCATGGGCAGGATCGATTGCTTGCCGTTGAGGTAGACGCGGAAATGGGAGCCTTTTGCAGGCGTGAACGTCGCGCCCTGCTTCGCGAGCCACCGCTTGAAACTCGCTCGCCTTCGCCGATTCCAGTATAAACAAAAATGTTTATAAAGGCAATGGGATGCCGGAGCGGCAGCTAAGGAAGCTGGATGTCCTCTATGTTTACGATGTGCTCTCGCGGAATGGGTGCAGAATAGTGAGTCTCCGCCTTGCATGCGTCCTCTAAGCCGAGAAGCGATCCGGCAAACACATTCTGTAATGGTGGAAAGAACAAATCGTCTGAGTTAAGTCTACCCAAATCGATAAGGGCGACTACGACACTTGGCTTTCCCATTTTCATCAATTGCTCGCGGAGTGGTACCGCACGCGAAGACGCGTAGATCCCTTCTCCACCCCATGTTGTCAAAAGACGAAGAAACCCGTAAGGCTCACGCTCGAAATGCCGTTTCGAGAGGACCAGACAGATTTTACCTTTACGGCAGCCCTCCTCACCTACGGCGAAGACGTGGGCTGCATGTAGTCTCTCAGCGTCAACATCTGACACTTCTCCCGCAGTTCTCGCCGCCTCGATCCGATCAGACAGCAATTGAGCGGACAGTGGGCGTAAGCCGGAGCTCAAAATCATAGGCCGTTCGTGTGGAAGAAGATTGGTGTAGTGGTAAGCGCGAAGTAGATGCCCGGCGAACAATTGACGGAAGGACTTTTCATCTTCGAGCGGGATACGAAGATCGTTCGTGTACTCCTCACCTCGGCAGTTCTCCGCCAATTCTGAGACCTTCGCGAATACTTGCGCTGGCCAAGTAGAGGGATCGTCAACATCAATCGGCGGAGTCATATGGCGGATGGCCTCTGTTCCCTGAACGGGATTCTAGTCGAACTGCCGCCTCGATTCATTGTGCCGCTCTGCCTGATGGCGATGAAATAGGCAGGCGCAGTTAGCTGCCCTCTCCACCCGATAGCGTCTTGATGGTCGCGAAGGATAGCAACCACATGATTCAGCAGGATCAACCCGCGCTGGTTGTGGACGCGATACGGCGTATCCACGCCGCAGTGGAGAAAAATGCTCCATTGGCATCTTTGCAATGACGGGAAGCCTAGGCTAGAGCAAGGTCGGCTCGGCGGTCACCGCTGTTCGCCAGGAATCGCCATATCCACGATTCTTAGTATTTGGTGCCGGTTCAGTTCGCGTCCGTTCTCACGCAAGGTCACCATCTCGCTGATGAAGGCCGCGTCATCTGGCGCGAGGTCGTTCAGGTGATCCTTCAGCGAGTCCAGCTTTGTGGGTATGTTCACTGCGGGTATGTTCACTCCCATGATAGATTTCCTTTCTGTGATAGTCTTCAGGTTTCATAGACCAAGCTAAAGAAATCTAGCGCTTCTAATAAAAGCGGACAAGTTCGCGCAAGTGGTTTTGATTGCCCTATTGGATACAGTGAACCAAGATCGTCAATATGACCCTGCCCGCATCACTGATTTTCATCGGTGGCGCTCACTTAGCCACGGTGCCATGGTGCTCGGGCCGAGTCTGACGCTGGTTCCGATTCTGGCAGGTGGGCGGGCGACCCACCCTTATCTTCCCACCACATTGGGTGCCCCAACCTTCGATTCTTTCTATCGAAGGGCGGGAGACCACGAACCTCGGCCGCCCGTTTCGGCGTGGAATTTCGTCGTCCTGACGCGGGGCCTGGTTCGTTATCAGCAGTGCGGCTGTTTTCATTTTCTGACCTTCAACTGTTATCGAAGACAGGCACTGTGGTCGCGGGAGGGAGCCTATGGAGTCTTCGCACGAGAGCTTGAAGCGGTGTGGCGGCGCTAGGTCTTCGTGGTTGCCGGCTATGTCCTGATGCCGGAGCACGCGCGGCGTGAATATGAAGTTCCGGCGGGGTTTGAGTTGCGCAGGGCGGCGGCGCATTGATGTTCGTGGTCTCCCATGTCTCAGGAGCGAGACATGGGGCACCCAGATGTAGCTGTACAACGAGCAGTTCTGGAATGCGAGTGATATATATTAATGATATCTTCTAATGCGCGAATGCATTTCAGAATGATATACTCCATACATATCAAAGGAGCACGCCGATGCGAGCCCTTGTCGACATTCCAGACCAGGATTTCACTCTGCTCAAGACCGTAGTCAAACGGCTGGATATCTCGCGTGCCGAATTCATCCGGCGCGCCATCGACGTTTCTCTGGCTCCTTACCGGGAGTCCATGACGCACGATGCTTTTGGCTTGTGGGCGAGCCATCCTGTGGATGGGCTCGCCTACCAGGAGAAAGTGCGCGAGGAATGGTAAGCGCGCCGGTGCTGTTCGATACCAACATCCTGATCGACTATCTGAGTGCCCGCCGGGAAGCCAGGATCGAGCTGGACCAGCACGCCGACCGCTCGATCAGCATCATCGCGTGGATGGAGATCATGGTCGGCTCGACGGCCGAGGACGAAGACGAAATCCGAGCCTTCCTGATGAAGTTTCAGGTCGTCCCGCTGAGCCAGGATATTGCCGAAAGAGCCGTCAAGGTGCGGAGGGCGACGAAGCTTAAGCTGCCAGACGCTATCGTGAAAGCCACGGCTGAGATTTCGGGCCGCACGCTGGTCACGCGCAATACTCGCGATTTCCCCGCTGGCACGGCCGGAGTACGGATCCCTTACACTCTGTAGCTCTCTTCGTGACGGGGGACGCACAGCCGACGGGGTGCGCAGGCCCGAGGAAGTCACCTGGGCAACGCAGTTTTGGTGCGGAAGGCGGGACTTGAACTTGAGGCGCTTTGCGGGCGTCAGCCCGCAGCCGAAATCCTGACTGTAGGGAAGGACCTCAGGTATCTCAGAATTGAACGGCAGTCTTGGTGCGGAAGAGGGGACTTGAACCCCTAAGCCTTGCGGCGCTAGCTCCTAAGGCTAGTGTGTTTGCCATTTCACCACTTCCGCGAC